>Ga0164294_10005130_pt1 | contig 11266 bp, 11 predicted proteins | sample GEODES005metaG_FD_111479 | JGI IMG/M metagenome (GOLD analysis project Ga0164294, IMG submission 111479) | Oligotrophic lake water microbial communities from Sparkling Lake, Wisconsin, USA - GEODES005 metaG | ecosystem: Environmental > Aquatic > Freshwater > Lake | place: USA: Sparkling Lake...
AAAATAGATATTAATATTAATCTTAAACTAATAACAATGACAGCTCTTGATTTACATATCTTAACCCACGGAAAAGATAGATAGTTTTTAAATACTTCACCAAGAGAACTATAAGATATAAATATAAATATAAATGAATATGATAAAATAGACAAGTAAAATAACGCTCCTAATGTAACAGGAAATTTATACTCAGTTAATATTGTAAAAGTATGAAGTATTGTATAAATACAGTAATAAAATAAAAGAATAGCAACAGTAAAAAATTCAACATTTCTAAGTGAATTTTTGTATAAAATTATATTGGTATTCATTAATTATGGAGTATTAAAGTTTGAAACGAAATGCATTCTATTAATTTATGGTATGTCACGGGGGTATTTTGAACCATGATTATTTTCTGGGTTTGTTTTATAATATATTTTGAATTATTATAGTATATTCATTTATAACCGAGCACATGGTGATCCTCCCATTTTGCAAGTGAGTCAGAAGTAGAAACGTTACGAAGCTATGGCTAGGTGCTGTTAAATGTGAATCCATCTTGGGCCAGGTTTGAACGGTCGTGGTTGTAAGACCAAATCTACTTCGTTGCACTGACTTGCACCTCAGCTAAGTCAGACCAATAATACTGCTTGAGTCATTCATAGCGCACCGTCCTGTTGAATCTTTCAGCATAATTGTTTGTTGTGATTAACCAAGTTGATTGTATTCAAATCTGAAACCCCATTCTTGTGCCCATGTTTGTATTGCTGCACTGATGTATTCAGGCACGTTGTCAAAACGTATGACTTCAGGCTTGCCCCGCGCCAGGAGATGATCTGGTTGAACTCCCGAATCACACGCTCTGAGGGTAAGCATAAGTCAAGCTCCACCCCAATGACCTGACTGTTGAAATCGTCAATGACAATGAATAATCTAAATATTCTGCCATCTGTCCAGCTGGTCGTGAATGAAATACATGCAACACACTTAATTAAATGCCTGCGATACCGTTAATACCTCGAGCTATTCACGTATAATCAGCTTACGAGGCTTGATCGGTAAATTTAGCTCCAGCTCCTTGTAAATTCGATATACACGCTTGTGATCCAATTTTTAAAGCACTTGACATTACGCAGATACGAATAGCAAAGGCCAAAGCCCCAGCTTCGATGGTTGTCTGTCAATCGGTTCAGCCAAGCCACTTTATCTTTATTAGCGTCGCGCTTAAGCTCGTAGCAATAGCAGGGCTCGCTGATTTGAAATGCTAAACAGGCTGCCCTGATACAAGCACATGGATCTGTTACCGCCATCTTGGCCATCTCCCGTCTGCGAGATGGCCTAACCACTTTTTTACGAGCGCCTCCGACACGATCTCGGCTTTGAGCTTTTCATTAGGGTACATCTTATTCAAACTCTTTTATGCGATACATAATGAAGAAGTTCATTTCACCACAATTAACCCGACATTTATAAAAAGTTGCAGTATTAAACCCTAGTTCACGGCAATTATCAAAAAAGCCGATACCAGATTCAACACGTTTGACAGCATCAATTATCTGGCTGTCACTAAATTTCGATCGCTTCATATAGAACCCCTGCCATTGGAAAAAACACTACTTCTCACACCTTTGGTTCTAGGGGACAATTACCCATGATGATGCAGAGCATTCAAGGTCTCTTGACCTGGCAGTCTAAGTTGCTATTCGTGTCTGAATTCGCTGGATAAAAAAACGAAATAAAAATAATAATGTAATTGCAATAATTACTGATAAAAGATTGTTATATAAAGAATTAACAGGTTTATATTTTAAGGTCACTCTATTTGCTTCAGCTGGGATTTCAACACCTCTCATAACTACATTGGTAGCATACAAAGGTACCTCTTTACCGTTAATGAAAGCTGACCAGTTCGGATTGAAAAGTTCATTAATAATAAGAAATCTGGTTGCTCCAATAGGCTCGAAATTTAAATTTATTAAATCTCCTGAGCCTTCAAATAAAATAATGCCTTGGCTGTCGTATTTTTTTTCAAAGAGTGATCCTTCAACAAACGAAGTGACTGTTACATCAGCAATAGCATTATCATAAAATATTTTATCTCTTGCATTCTCTTTCGTCCTTACGGGAACGATGCTTCGAGCGAAAAAAGCACGCGGAACTATATTCTCGGGATTGGAGATAATAATTGCATTATTAACTCTAGAGTCATTAAGTCCATAACCATATAAAGATGGTGAACTATATAAACCAAACTTAACATTCAGAAAACCCAGAATACTCCAGGGTATATCATCAGTATTAGTAAAAGATAGATCTCTAAGACCAATGGACTTTAAGGGTATTGATGCTAATCGTGAAGGTACTCCAAACCCAAAATATCCATCAATCAAGCGCAACTTCCAAAATTCAGAGTAGTGTGCTGCGCAAAACCCTCCTGCAATACGCCTATCGCAAATAATAAATGATCTAAAGTTGTTAGTATCTAACAATTCATTTAAATTTTTTCTTTCAATATCCGTAGGCGGATCGAAAGAAAAACTTTTTACCCAACTAATATTTCCAAAAAGAAACGGACTATCATCAATCTTTGAATGTGAGTTATTGAATTGAAAGTTTGATCCAGATATTGCTTGATTAATCATTACTGATAATAAAGCAACATATAAAGTAGTGCATAACCTTTTGTTATCAAATCTAACAATTGCATATATAAGAAAGAAAACAAAAAATCCAGATGCTGAAATTCTAATGAGTGCAGAGGATTCTAGCGAAATTACCGTCCAATTTAATGGGGCAACTTTTTCAAAAAGAAGGGATAAATTATTAATAAAAAATTTGAAGAAGTTTGAAAAATAAACAGGACCAATATAAAATGATGACAAAAATTCAATGGTCAAAAATATAATAAAACCAATAATAAAGCCAAAAACTAAAGAATTTATATCAAATATCATTCCGGTAGAAAGTCGAGATAATTGAATGGCAATAATAGTTAACATGGGTAAAAGTGCAATTATTAAAATACGACTATGAATAAAATCAATCTTTGCATATAAAAACCAAACTAGTTGCATTATCCACGGGTCTAGTATTGTTAGAAATATACATAATACAAAATAACGGAAGAAGCGATCCTCTTTAGTAACATTATATAACTTTAGTTTGTCCACAATAACAAATATAAATGGTGTAAAGCATGTGGTGAATAACAAAAACCCCTCTGAGAGATTAACCCGATTTAGAGACCAAGTTTTATCACCAAAATATCTTCCGAATATTGTTCCATCAAAAAGTCGCAAAAACTCCAGTGGGTTTGAAATTACAGGGTACAGACCCTCACCAGGGCGACCACGAGTAAACTCATGAGTTGCCAGCAAAACACCCAAAATCCTAGGAAATGAAGCAATAAAAGAAATTATCAGAGCACCAAACGTAATTAATAATAACTTTGGTTGTTTTAGATTTAAGGCAGTGAAAATAGAATATGTAATCCATAATATTATAATATAAGAAGCTTTTTGAATGAATGAAAACTGAAGCAGTAAATACAATAAAGTTGTCTGTATAATTAGCGATTTAAAAATACTTGTTATCAAAGTTCGTCTTACAGCAAGCATCAAAAGTGGCATTAAAATGAAAGCAAAAAAACTTGCATCGTTTTGACTTGCTTTTAAGGTCGTTATACTTGCAAGCATGTACAGGCTAGCAGCCGTAAAAGCTGAAAGCTTTTCATTTGTTACTTCACGAATATATAAATATGAAGCCACACCAGATAGTCCAAGCAAGCTAGCAGAAATATATCCTGCTATTACAAATATATTTATATTACTAAATAGGGTGAAAATATATATTAGGGGATTCGGGCTAATATAAGGCAACGAAAAAGAGTCATACCCCAAAAGCTCTCTTTCATTCCATGCTTGTAGACCTAACCCACTTGATATGCTATCGACATAAAATCTGACAATCTTTAGATTGTTATGTACACGATCAGGATTGCCTAAAAAAGTAAACGATCCAAACAGGTGCTCTCTAAATATCCATGCTGCAAAAAGAAAAAAACAAGTAATGAACCAAATGTCTTCATTTTTAAAACTTCTGAGTAATCTTGAATTTGTTAAAGTAAAGTTCATACATTTATCGTATTTTTGAATAATTTTTCAAGATATTCTAAAAATGATATAAGCTGTAAACCACGTTTAGTTGGTAAAAATCCACCATCTTTTGTAGTTTCTAATAATCCGGTAGTTTGTAATCTTATGATACGTTTTTCAACCATTAGCCGACCATCATAGACTTTCTCAATTTCTTCAGTATTCATCGATTTATTGCGTAGTTTGACTAAAAGATTCATAGATATACTTGTAAGAGCTGAAGAAAAAAGAAAAATATATAGCTCAGAAAAAAAGGCATAAGTAAGTAATGAAGCTAAAAGCTGAAAGGATATAAGGCCGTATTTAGCACTTACAACTATCGCAAGTAAAGCACAAACAGCACAACCTATAACAAGAAATGAGGTGAGTCGGCTAATGCTGGAGTAGTAGCGAACAATAATTGAATGTAACAAGATGCTTAATGCAAGCGCTAAAAAAACATAGATAATCCACATGATTAGCCTACTGATTTAAATGATACCAGCCATAGTATAAAATTTAAAAATGATGCAAGAAATCTGCCGCGCCTGGTTAAAAACCAATTGCCTTTTTTGCAATCAACTAAGCCGCTTGATAAAAGTGCTTGCAGTCTTGCCTTGCGTTTTTTGTCACCAACTTTAACTAGATAAACTATTCCTTGTCTATTTAATTGTTGATCTCTTGCAGCGAGAATAATGTCTTTTGAATAACTAATCTGTGCCAGAGTCCAAAGTTCAAGAAATGTTAGGCTATATATGCCATGGGCAAAAATACAAGCAATGCTTGCTAAAAAATGGTTTTCTGTGTGGTTAAAAAATAAAAACAATAACAAACTAACAGAAAGAATAATAACAGAAAATATGTGATAAATCAAAACTTTGCTTTCAATGTGAGCAAAATGTGAATTTCTAAAAATCAGCATATAAAAAAAATAATTCATGAATAAATGAATCAAACTATATATTAAGATAGAATAAGGTGAATATATTATATTAGTCATCGTATACATTAAGATAAAGTTTAGCAGAAACAAGCTTAAATCTTATTACAGCTATTTTTTGATAGTTGCGATATGATTAAGTTTAAATAGAAAAATATGACCATTTAAATTATTTTAAATTGTGACTAACCTTAATATGAGTATCAAGAATATATTTAATTTGTTTTAGTGATTAGCTTCCGCTCAGCAAGCCAAAGAATACCTCCAGGGAGACTACTCATTATCAATATTAAACCATAAGTAATTGACAGGGCTAGAGATTGATTAGCAGGAATGTCAATAGTAGACAATACAGCAACCATAGCGCCTTCTCTTATCCCCCAACCTGCAATCGATATAGGAAGCATCGAAATGAACATGACTGGAGGAATAAGAATAATGCAGGTGAAGAAAGATATAGGTATATTTAAACCTTGTGCCAAAATATATATGGCGAAAACGTTAAAAGATTGAAGAAGTAAAGACATAAGGAATACCTGCGAAAGGCCGCGTGGATTGCGTATAAGAACATTCCCCATTTTTGCTAAACTTGCACAAAAAGCAAATAACCGCATTTGCAACAATTTTGGAGGAAGTCGATGCAGTGATAATAATATTGTACAAATTAGTATACTTAAAATAGATAGAATGAATATTGCTAAATGTATTCGATTATCGTCAATTATAGATAATAGAAATGGTAATCCAAGTATGATCAATAAGGCAAGACCAAGGAAACCGAACAATCTATCAAAAAATACTGCCCTCGATGCATCGCCAAATGGTATGTTGCTTCTTATCAATTTCCATATTCGCATTGCATCTCCCCCGATAAATGAAATAAATGTCTGACCGAAAAAAGCCCCAATTAAAACTGCGTTAAATGCTGTAATGTTTCTGATTTCCGAGCCGTTGAATAAAAGTAGCAATCGCATTCTTAGAGCAGTCAATAAAAAACCACCAAGTAAAAAAGCTATTGCAATAATCAGTGAATACAGAGGTAATTCCATTATAAGGTTAAAGGTACTGCCCATATTAAAGTGTTTAGTTGCATACCAAATAAATGTAATAGTGAATAGTAGTTTTAAGGATAGTGAAAGGTGTTTCATATAAATTTACATTAGTCGATTTTAGTACTGTGCTTACTTTGTTTGTATAATTACTCTTTGATTTACTTAACTTTCAATTTTTGACAATTTTTTAATTATGAACTTACTTCCTATATCTATTTCTTTCATAGTACCAGCTTTAAATGAAGAAAAAATTGTTGGAGCTTTCATTGAGCAGTTAATGGATCAATTGCTTGGCAAAGTAACAAATTATCAAGTTATCCTTGTTAATGATGGCAGTTCGGATAAGACTGGTGAAATTATGGATTCAGCTGCTGAACGGTACGACTTTATAAAAGTGGTTCATAATTCAAAAAATATTGGTTTCGGTAATTCCTTTCAGCGAGGTTTAACCGAGGCAACCAACGAATACATAATGCTTCTTTGTGGTGATGGTGGCTTACCAGCTACAAGTTTACCATCAATATTGAAAGAAGTAGGTTCAGCCGATATAGTTATCCCTTGGATAGAAAATTTGAAAGAAATTAAGAGTCCTGTTCGCTATTATCTTTCAAGAGCTTATTCAAAAATATTAAATATCCTTTTCGGTATTAGTTTAAATTATTACAATGGATTGGCTGTACATAAACGATATTTATTGAATAAGATATCTATTAAAAGTGGTGGTTTTGGCTTCCAGGCTGAAATTATAGTTAAGCTGATTAAGTCTGGTTGTACTTATATTGAAATACCAGTGATTGGCGCGGAAGAGAAGGGCAAGTCAGTTGCTATGCGACCTAGAAATTGGATAAGCGTTATTAAAACTCTATTACACTTATTAAAAGAAATTTATAGTTTCAAAGCTATTTCTAGAAATTAGGGAAATAACTCTAAATTAAATTTTCATTTTTTATTAACTTAAATTGGGAATAAAACTTTAATTTTTTAGTCGATAACTAGTCATCGTAACTATCTGCTGGCTTTTTCATTCGAACAAGTTCGAATGATTCACCAAAAGTGAAGCCGACATTACCGCCTCGAATTTTTGCAAGTGCTTTTACGACTTCCAGCGAGCGGGCATGGGGAGATGATCGTATTTCATCACCATACAGCTTGAGAGAATCAATCTTACGTTTAATTTGTTCCCCAATTTCTACAAAAAAGGCTGGGTGAAAGTGTCTACCGAAACCCACAGTGGCCCAATCGGTTGAAGAGAGTATCTCGTAGGTAAATATGGAGTGAACAGGTGATCCCGGTACTGGACGAATGGCAGTGACAGTGGCCTTAAAACTGGTTTGGTGATCAATGTTTAGGTTAGCACCATGGCAAGTGTATACAGTTTGCGGTTTAATCTGATCAATACAACGCTCTATAACGGTAACGATATCAACCAAAGAAATGGTATCACTACGGTTCTCTGGAAATCCTGCAAATATTGGCGCATTGGAGCCGAGTATCTTTGCGGCTGCAAGTGCGTTAATCCGCCTTTGGGTATCACGTCCAGAGCCATCTCCAAATAATACAAGAGTGTGAACCGTGTCACCTTCATCCGAATGACGTGCCATGGTGCCGCCACATCCCAAAACCTCATCTAAGGCATGGGGTGCAATTACAAGAACAGTCTTTCCCATCTATGTATTCTCATCCGTAAAAATTATTTACTTTATCGGCAACATAGACAATCTGTTCCTCGGTTAGATGCTGATGGTGCGGCAAAGCCAGTACGCGATCGCATTGATTTTCAGCAACAGGAAAGTCGCCCTTTTTGTAACCTAATTTGGAGGCGGCTTTTTGCAGGTGCAAAGCGGTACCGTAATAAACCAAAGATTCAATGCCGTGCTCAGCCAAGTAGTCTTTCAGCTTGTCGCGGTTATCAGCCTGTGTGATAAACATCACGTACGAGTTGTGCTCTTGTGGTTTTTCCGGAGGCAGGAAAATCGGGCCCTGCTTGATGAGCTTTGTGTAAAGCGCAACGTTGTGGCGGCGACGGTCCACAACACTTTTTAGCTGTTTCAGGCGAAAGCTCAACACCTCAGCGTTGAGAGAGTCAAGCCGGGAGTTAATTCCATAAATCACGCAATTGTCTCGAGACTCAAGGCCGTGCGTACGGTACAAGCGCACTTTGCGAGCAACTTCGTCGTCATTGGTACCCATGAACCCGCCATCGCCCAATGCATTCAAGTTTTTCAGGGGATGGGCTGAGAAGGCGGCCGCATGTCCGACGCTGCCGCCGTGCTTGCCGTTGTAATAAGCGCCCATGGTTTGAGCGGCATCTTCAATCACCAGCAGGTTGTGCTTTTTGGCAATGGCCATGATGGCATCCATGTCAGCAATGCGACCGATCCAATGCACGGGCATGATAGCCTTTGTACGTGGCGTAATGGCCGCTTCAATCTTGGATGGGTCAATGTTGAGGTCGTCACGTGTGTCAACGTAGATCGGTGTGGCACCCACATGAACAATAGAGCCGGTGGTGGCAACAAATGAGACGGGGGTGGTTATCACCTCGTCACCCTTGCCAATGCCGTAGGCCCAAAGAGCCATCATCAGGGCATCAGTTCCAGAATTAAGGCCGATGATGTGCTTAACGCCTACGTACTTTGCCGCCTGTGTTTCAAAGTCAGTGACCTCTTTGGTCAGCACAAAGTGGCCCTGAGAAACAACACGCTCAACGCAAGCCAGGAGCTCGATTTTTTCTTCTTCGTAACGCTGAAGAAGGTCAATAAAGGGGACTTTAACGGTGACGCTCATTATGGTTTACCTAAATAAAAGTTGGAAACGGTTTGAATCATGTAGTCCATCTCATCCTTGGAGAGATGTTGATCCACAGGGAAAGTGATGCACTCCACAGCGTGACGGTCTGTCACAGGGAAGGTGCCGGGCTTGTAGCCCAAGAACTGAAGGGCCTTTTGTTGATAAAGCGGAATGGGGTAATGCACCTTGGCCTCAATGCCCTTATCGATACAGTACTTGAGCAATTCATCTCTTCGTTCGGCAAACAATATGTAGAGCAGGTATACATGCTTCACCCGTGGGTCACGCGGGGGAATTTTGACGCCCGACACTTTGCTAAACCCGGCATCCAGGTAAACCGCATTCTTGGCCCTTTGCTCAGCAATCCAAGGCGTCTGCTTGACAATGTACTTTCCAACTACCGCCTGAGTCGAGTCAAGACGGGTGTTGTAGCCAAGTATCTCCATCTCATCGCGGTTCTTCAGACCATGGTTGCGAAGCAGTTTGCAATGTGCAGCCATGGCATCATCATTGGTGATGATCACTCCCGCATCACCCCAGACATTAATCACCTTCAAGGGGTGCATTGAGAAAGCCGCGGCCGCACCAAAAGTACCAATTCTTTTGCCGTCTAATTCGCCCATTAGACTTTGACAACCGTCTTCCACCACGGAAAGGCCATGTTTATGAGCGATCTGCATCACACGAGGCATGTCTGCGGCATCGCCCGTTAAATGAACAGGCATGATGGCTTTTGTGCGGGGGGTTATGGTGGCCTCAATTTGGCTAACATCCAGGCAAAAGTTATCTTTGCAATCCACAAAAACAGGCCTGGCCCCAACCTCATGGATGGCGCCTACGGTGGCCCAGAAGGTGTTGGCACAAGTAATAACTTCATCACCTGCGCCAATGCCAAGCGCTTTAAGAGGCAGCTTGCATGCGTCCGTACCAGAGCCCACGCCGATGGCATGTTTGACGCCCATCATGGAGGCAAACATGTCCTCAAATTCTCTAACCGGTTTACCTAGGGTGAAATCTCCGGATCGAACCAACTCGCGCAGTTCATCAAAGATGGGTTCAGGGTCAGCATACTGTTGACCTAACGGTGAATAGCGTACATGCACTTAAAAAGGTCCTTTGAAGAAGGGGTCGGGCACATCGACAGGCAAGCCCTGGCGTTGCGAAATGAGTTCAACCACAGCGGTTTCAATTTTGTCTTGGGCAATGCCCAGCGCTTGACCCGCTTCTCGGAGAATACGAGCTGCATCAGGGTAAATGCCAGGCACTAGGCCTCTTGAGCTGGGAGTTGGGTGATCGGGCATGCCAATGCGTATGGGGGCCGCTTTAAGTTGACCGAAGCAATTGGCAACCACCTCAGAGACAATTTCTGCGCCAATGCCAAATTTACGGAAGCCCGTGTCAACAGTCATTAGGCGCCCGGTCTTTGCTACCGAGGCAATGACGCGGTCAAGAATTAAGGGGCGTACCACTCGCAAATCAAATACTGCAGCAGAAACCCCAATTTTTTCAAGTTGCTCTGCCGCACGCATGGCCTCTAGGGTCATGTAGGAGCTCGATACGATCGTTAAGTCTTTGCCATCACGAATCTCGCGAGGGCCATCCAACGGCTCGGTGTAATAGCCATTGGGCACCTGGCCTTGCGCATAATGACACCAGCGGTGTTCAATAACAATGACCGGGTTGTCGTCCTGCACCGCAGAAATAATCATGCCCTTAGCATCTTTGGGGTAGGTTGGCATGAGCACCTTAAGCCCAGGCATCAGTGCAAACATGGTCTCAAGGCTTTGAGAGTGCTCCGGACCTTGCCCCCAGCCGCGGCCAACCACCAAGCGGATGACGATAGGTACCTTGTGATACCCACGACTGATGTAATGGGCCTTGGCAGCGTTATTCACAATTTGCTCCATGGCAAGCAGCGCAAACTCTACCCGGTGAAAACTTAGAACCGGGCGCTTGCCCATCATGGCAGCACCAATGGCCACCCCAGTGAGGCCGTTTTCTGCAACAGGCATTTCAATAATTCTCTCCGGCGCAATGTGTTTGGCCAAACCAGCAATAGTCCCATAAACCGAGGAGGGGTCATCGACTCCCTCTGCCAAAAAAATAACAGATGGATCTTTAACTGCAATTTCGATTAATCCATTTCGAATTGCATCACCTGTGCTGATCAAACTTGAATTTGTCATGTGTCAGTGCCTCAAGCGTAAACGAATTGAGTTGCTTCAGAAGGGTCGGGCAGGGGGGCCGATTTAGCAAAGTCAAACGCCTCATTGATGGTTTCCTGTAACTTGTTTACCATCTCTTTAAATGTCTGCTCGTTAAGCTGTCCAGAGGCGATGAGCTTAAGTTTTAAGCGCTCAAGCGGG
>Ga0164294_10005131_pt1 | contig 11266 bp, 10 predicted proteins | sample GEODES005metaG_FD_111479 | JGI IMG/M metagenome (GOLD analysis project Ga0164294, IMG submission 111479) | Oligotrophic lake water microbial communities from Sparkling Lake, Wisconsin, USA - GEODES005 metaG | ecosystem: Environmental > Aquatic > Freshwater > Lake | place: USA: Sparkling Lake...
GCAGCAGTCGGCCGAACCGCAGGGCGGTACCGATTCGGACATGGAGCAGCTGCGGAGCACCGGCGGCTGACAGCGCAATCTCGCTCAGCCGGTCGCCTGTAGCGCCGCAAGGCCCGCGGCGCCGAGCGCCGCGGGGTTCGGTCCGAACTGCTCCAGGGTGACTGTGCGCAGCGCAGCGTGTGGCGCACAGGACGCCCACTCCCGGGCCACCTCGATCGGGTGGATCGGGTCATCGGATGCCGCCACCACGCCCATCGGTGTGACCAGCCGGGTCAGATCGGCCGCGGTCGGCCCCAGGTAGGCCGCGGCCTCGTCCATCGCCTCGGGCAGCGACGGCCACTGTCGACGCCAGGAGCGGGCTAACTCATCGGCCAGCCAGGGTGGACTCGACGCCCTCAGCGCCGCGGTGGTGGCGTCCAGTCCGTCGCGTCGCAGCAGGGCAGCCGTGTGCCGGGCGGACAGTGCCGCCGGTGCGGCGTCGGGCGCTCCGGTCCATGGCGGTAGCACCGCAAGGATTGCGACGACGCGCGCCGGATTCTCCAGCGCCCACCTGGTTGCAACGGCCGCGCCGATCGACACTCCGCCGACGGCGATCGGCCCTGCCAGCGATGCCTCATCCAGCGCCTTTCGGTAGCTGTGGATGAGGTCGTCGGCTCGGGGGGGCACTGCCATCACGACCGCACCCGCTTGCCGCAGGGGCGCTGTGAAGACGCGGCGCAGGTAATCGTCATCCGAGCCCGTCCCGGGGAGCAGGACCGTCACCACGTCGCGCAGGTTGATCGCCACCCCACGATCGTGCCTGCGGCCGGTTACCGAGCCGTTCCCGGGTGTGCCTCGTGGCGCCGACGAACCAAGAGGACTACGGTTGCTGGGGCAGTGTGATCCAACAACAGGAGCGACCATGGCTGCGGCCGAAGGTTTTGTACGCCGTCTCACTCGCCGGCTGCTGGAGAGCCCCGAAGTGCGCGACGCTGAGGAACTCAGTGGGGAGGCCGCCAGTATCGGCGCCCAGCGCGCCATCGACTGTCATCGCGGCCAGGAGGTCACCATGGTCGGCACGCTGCGCAGCGTGGAGACCAATGCCAAGGGCTGCTCGGGAGGTGTGCGGGCTGAGTTGTTCGACGGCACGGATACCGTGATGTTGGTATGGATGGGTCAGCGCCGCATTCCCGGGATCGACAGCGGCCGTATGCTCCGGGTGCACGGCCGGCTGGGCATGCTGGAGAACGGCAGCAAGGCGATCTACAACCCGCACTACGAAATTCAGCGTTGAGGAAATTCAGCGTTGAGCCCGACCGAATCGCCGTTATGACCGACACCCGCCGTACCCCCGGTCAAGCCATTCTCGCTCAAATGGGCGGCGTCAGCGGTCTGATCTACTCGGCGTTGCCGGTAGTGGTCCTGGTTCCGGTGTCCACCGCCTTCGGCTTGCTGCCCGCCATCTGCGCGGCCCTCGGCGTCGCCCTCGCAATTCTGCTCTGGCGTCTGGTCCGGCGCGACTCCGTGCGGCCGGCGCTCGCCGGTTTCCTGGGCGTCGGGGTGAGTGCGCTGATCGCCTGGGTGGTCGGCGCGTCCAAGGGTTATTTTTTGCTGGGAATCTGGACTTCGCTGTTTTGGGCGGCGGTGTTCACGTTATCGGTGGTGATCCGCCGGCCGATCGTGGGCTATGTCTGGAGTTGGGTCAATGGCCACGACCGCAGTTGGCGCCAGTCGCGCCGGGCCGTGCTGGCCTTTGACGGTGCCACGATGACGTGGGTCGTGGTGTTCGGCGCTCGATTTGTCGTGCAACACCACCTCTACGACGCCGACCAGACCGGGTGGCTCGGGGTCGCGCGCATCGCGATGGGCTTGCCTCTGGCCGCAGTCGGCGCCCTGGTCACCTACTTGGCGATCCGTGCCGCCCAGCGAGCGTTGCACGCCACCCACGCGGCCACCAGCGCGCCCTCGGACGTCGAACACGAGCCGACCCGGGACTGAACCCCGAGGGGGCCCGCCATCGTGCGGCTAATCGTCCAGGCTGGCCAGCAGAGTGCGGAGATCGCCCTCGACCTCGGGGGCCGCGACGAACAATAACTCGTCGCCACCCTCGAGGGGCTCGTCCGGTTCCGGCACGATGACGCGCTGACCGCGCAGGATCGTCACCAATGCCACATCGCGAGGCAGGGCCAGCTTGCGGACCGGGCGGCCACCCCACGGGGTGTCGTCGGGCAGTGTGATCTCCACCAGGTTGGCGTGGCCATGACGGAACTCCATCAACCGCACCAGATCACCCACGGCGAACGCCTCTTCGACAAGTGAGGCGAGCATCCGGGGAGTCGACACCGCGACATCCACGCCCCACGCGTCGTCGAAAAGCCACTCGTTGCGCGGATCGTTGACGCGCGCCACCACCCGCGCTACCGCAAACTCGGTTTTGGCCAGCAGCGAGAGCACCACATTCGCCTTGTCATCGCCGGTCGCGGCGATCACCACGTCGAACTCCTCGAGGTGTACCTCTTCCAGCAGGGTCAGCTCGCAGGCGTCGCCGAGGCGCCAATGCACGGCCGGGATCGCGTCGATGTCGACGTGATTGGCATTCCGCTCGATGAGCGTCACGTCGTGGGAGTTCTCCACCAGTTCCCGGGCGATTGAACGTCCGACGGCGCCCGCGCCTGCGATGGCGACCTTCATTCCCCGACCCCTTCCGCGGGTGGCTGCGCGGCGATCGCCAGCGCCTCCGCGGCGTGCCCGGACACCGCCGCGAGGTAGACCTGGTCACCGGCTTGAATCACAGTTTTGGGTTCGGGCAGCACCCCGGTGCCGAAGCGGATCAGAAACGCCACCCGCGCCCTGGTGACCTGCTCCAGGGAGGTCACCCGATGGCCCATCCACGAATCGTGCAGGGTCACCTCGATGACCGCGACCGTACCGGTGGGATCGCGCCATTTGGCGGTCTCGCCCTCGTGGGTGAGGGCGTGTAGCAGTCGATCGGTGGTCCAGGGCACGGTGGCCACGGTGGGGATACCCAGGCGCTCGTAAACCGCCGCCCGCTTGGCGTCATAGATTCGGGCCACCACCCGTTGTACGCCAAACATCTCCCGAGCCACCCGGGCCGAGATGATATTCGAGTTGTCTCCGGAGGACACTGCGGCAAAGGCCTCTGCGCCTTCAATCCCGGCGCGCAGCAACACTTCCCGGTCGAAACCCATGCCCAGTACGTGTTTGCCGGAAAACTCCGGGGAGAGCCGATTGAACGCTGTCGGGTCGCGGTCGATGACCGAGACCTCGTGCCCGATCCGGGACAGTGCGTCGGCCAGCGAGGCGCCGACGCGACCGCACCCCATCACCACAACCCGCACGTGAGGTCCTCTCGGGTCTGTCGCGGGCGGCCTACCGGCGGGCCGCGCGGTAAGGGGAACGCTACCGGCATCGGGGGTAAGGCTTACTCTTGGCTCTCGTGTCCAAGCTTTCGAAGTTGACGCGGCGGCTGCTCCTCGGCCAGCCGTTCCGAAGCGACAAGCTCAGCCACACCCTGCTGCCCAAGACCATCGCCCTGCCGGTCTTCGCCTCCGACGCCCTGTCATCGGTGGCCTACGCCCCGGAGGAGATCTTCCTGGTCCTGTCGGTCGCGGGCCTTTCTGCCTTGGTGATGGCGCCCTGGATCGGCCTGGCGGTGGCGCTGGTCATGTTGGTGGTGGTGGCCTCCTACCGCCAGAACGTGCATGCCTACCCCTCCGGTGGCGGGGATTACGAGGTGGTCACCACCAACCTCGGACCCACGGCGGGTCTGACGGTGGCCAGCGCGTTGCTGGTGGACTACACGCTGACCGTGGCGGTCTCGATGGCCTCGGCCATGTCGAATATCGGTTCGGCGGTGCCGTTCATCGCTCACCACAAGGTGGTATTCGCCGTTACCGCGATCATGCTGCTGACCGCGGTCAACCTGCGCGGTATCCGCGAGTCGGGCACCGCGTTCGCTATCCCCACCTACGCCTTCATGGTCAGCATGTTCCTCATGCTGGCGTGGGGATTCATCCAGATCTTCGCGCTGGGCCGCAACGTTCAGGCTGAGTCGGCCGGATTCGAACTGCATTCCGAACACGGTGACGTCCTGGGCTTCGCACTGGTGTTTCTGGTGGCCAGAGCGTTTTCGTCAGGCTGTGCGGCCCTGACCGGTGTGGAAGCGATCAGCAACGGTGTGCCGGCGTTCCGCAAGCCCAAGTCACGCAACGCCGCCACCACCCTGGCTCTACTCGGCGGGATCGCGATCACCTTGTTCATGGGCATGATCGTGCTGGCGATGAAGACCGGTGTGAAAGTCGCCGAGCGACCCGCCGAGCAGCTCATCGGGGCGCCCGCCGGCTATCAGCAGAAGACCCTGCTGGCCCAACTGGCCGACGCGATCTTCCGCGATTTCCCGCTCGGCCTCTACCTGATCACCGGCGTCACCGCCCTGATCCTCGTTTTGGCGGCCAACACCGCGTTCAACGGTTTTCCGGTGCTCGCCTCAATCCTCGCCCAGGACCGCTTCCTCCCGCGCCAGCTGCATACCCGCGGCGACCGGCTGGCATTCTCCAACGGCATCGTGTTCCTGGCGTTGGCGGCAATCGCCTTTGTCGTCGCTTTCGGAGCTGAGGTGACCGCGCTCATCCAGCTCTATATCGTGGGCGTGTTCGTCTCGTTCACGCTCAGTCAGATCGGGATGGTGCGGCATTGGACCCGTCTGCTGCGGACCGAGGAAGATCCCGCGGAACGCCGCCGGATGATCCGGTCGCGAGTGATCAACACCATCGGTTTTATCGCCACCGGTGCGGTGCTTATCGTGGTTCTCGTCACCAAATTCCTGGCCGGCGCATGGATCGCGATTCTGGCGATGGGCAGCCTGTTCATCTTGATGAAGGCGATCAACAGGCACTACGCCGCGGTAGCGCTCGAGTTGACGGCACGCGAAGAGGAGCAGCGCGAGATAGTGCTGCCCAGTCGTAACCACGCGGTGGTGTTGGTCGCGAATATGCACCTGCCGACCCTGCGGGCGCTGTCCTACGCCCGGGCGATGCGCCCGGATGTGCTGGAGGCGCTGACGGTTAACGTCGACGATGTCGAGACGCGCAAGCTCACGGCCGAATGGGAGGAGAGTGAGGTCACCGTCCCGCTGAAGGTCGTCGCCTCGCCTTACCGCGAGGTCACCGGTCCGGTGCTGGATTACATCAAGCGGGTGAGCAAGGAGGCTCCGCGCACGGTGGTGACTGTCTTTGTGCCGGAATACGTCGTTGGCCACTGGTGGGAAGGCTTGCTGCACAACCAGAGTGCACTGCGAATCAAGACCAGACTTCTGTTCCTCCCGAACGTGATGGTGACTTCGGTTCCGTGGCAGCTGAATTCGTCTGAGCGACTCAACCAACTTCAAGAACAGAGCGCGCCGGGCGATGTCCGGCGGGGCTTCGTGGAGTGACCGGCACGGAGCCGGAAGCGTTGGTGCTGCGCACCGGACCGGCAGCCAACGGCGGCAGTTGTGTGGCCCGCCATGATGGCCGGGTGGTGTTTGTGCGTTATGCACTGCCGGGGGAGTTGGTACGGGCGCGAGTGACCTCTGAGCGCGGGGCCTACTGGCATGCCGAGGCGATCGAGGTGCTTGAGCCGTCAGGCGACCGCAGGGCGCCGCTGTGTCCGATTGCCGGGGTGGATGGCGCCGGTTGCTGTGACATGTCCTTTGTCGACCCGGAGGCTGCGCGCAAGATCAAGGGCCAGGTGGTGGCCAATCAACTTGCGCGGCTGGGGGATTACGCATGGGAAGGCGGGGCGGAGCCGATCGGCGACGCGCAAGGCTGGCGCACCCGGGTGCGCCTGGATGTCGGCGCTGACGGTCGCGCCGGCTTCCATCGCTATCACAGCAGCGAGCTCGTCGCAGACCTGCGGTGCGGACAGTTGCCCGACGGTATGCTCGCCGACCTCGCGGGCCCGCGCTGGAAAAGTGGCGACCACCTTCATGTGGTGCTCGACGACGACGACACCAGACACGTGGTGGCAACCTCCCGCGAACGGCGTGGCAGTACCGCAGTGGAAGGCTCCGGCGAATCCGTTCAGCGCGTCGGGCAGCGGGTCTGGCGGCTACCCGTGACGGGCTTCTGGCAGTCCCATCGCGAGGCGCCCGCGGTCTACAGTTCCCTGGTGAAACAGTGGGCGGTGGACTGTGGCGCGGTTCGGGCCTGGGATCTCTACGGCGGGGTCGGACTGTTCGCCGCGACGCTGGCTGATGTGGTTGGCGAAGACGGGCAGGTGTTGACGGTGGACACCTCTCGGGCGGCTTCGAACGTGGCGCGCTCCGCGCTGGCCGATCTGCCGCAGGTTCAGGTCGTCTCCGATTCGGTTCGCCGGGTCCTGTCCGCTGCGCCCGGCGGTGCTGATATCGCCGTCCTCGATCCGCCACGTGCGGGTGCGGGTCGTCCGGTCATCGAACTGCTCGCGGGTGCCGGCGTACCGCGGGTCATCCACATCGGTTGTGAGGCAGCGGCTTTCGCCCGCGACATTGGCCTCTATCGTCAAAACGGCTATCACGTAGAAGATATCCGGGTGTTCGACGCGTTCCCGCTGACCCATCATGTCGAATGCATCGCGCTGCTGACGAGGCCAGACCGTGGCTGACTCGGCGCGTGGCAGCCGGTCCCTGCCGGCCAGGCTGTTTACCCGCGGGTCATGGCCAGAGACCCACCGCATCATCACGATCCTGCATAAGGAGACCGTAGGTGGCGCGATCCTGCTCGCTGCCGCGGCCATCGCGCTGATTTGGGCGAACTCGCCATGGGCGGCGTCGTATCACGCGCTGAACAATTTCCGGGTGGGCAGCGACGACTTCGGCCTGCATCTGAACCTGAGTCTCGGTGGTTGGGCCGCTGACGGATTACTGGCGATCTTCTTCTTCGTCGTCGGACTGGAACTCAAACGCGAGTTCGTCGCCGGGGATCTTCGCGATCCCGGCAGGGCCGCCCTTCCGATCGTCGCGGCGGTGGGCGGCATGGTCGTTCCCGCGCTGATCTTCCTCGCCTTCACCGCCGGCGGTGAAGGCGGCGCCTCGGATGGGTGGGCCATCCCGACCGCCACCGATATCGCGTTTGCGGTGGCGGTGCTGGCGGTGGTCTCCACGCACCTGCCGGCGGCATTGCGCACCTTCCTGCTGACCTTGGCCGTGGTCGACGATCTGCTCGCGATCACTGTGATCGCGGTGTTCTACACCGCCAAGATCAACCTCGGTGCGCTGCTGCTGGCGCTAGTTCCGCTGGCGGTGTTCGCGTTCCTCGTGCAGCGCCGCATCAGCTCCTGGTGGCTGCTGATCCCACTGGCGGCACTCACCTGGGCGCTCGTCCACGAGTCCGGCGTGCACGCCACCGTCGCCGGGGTGCTGCTGGGCTTCACCGTCCCGGTGTTGCGCGGCAAGACCGCCGGCGAAGGTCTGGCGGAGCGCTTCGAGCATGTGATGCGGCCCATCTCGGCCGGTTTCGCGATCCCGGTGTTCGCCTTCTTCGCGGCGGGGGTGGGCTTCGGCGGCTATGACGGTTTTGTGACAGCCCTGAGCGACCCGATCGCTATCGGCGTCATCGCCGGACTCGTCATCGGAAAGACCCTCGGGGTGTTCGGCACCACCCGCCTGATCGCCGCGGTCACCCACGCAAGCCTGGACGCCTCACTGCGCTGGATCGACGTCCTGGGCGTCTCCATGCTGGCCGGGATCGGATTCACGGTATCGCTGCTGATCGGGGACCTGGCCTACGGAGAGGACCCGTCGCGGCTGGCCGTCATGAAGGTCGCGGTGCTGACCGGATCGGTGCTGGCGGCGATTCTGGCCGGGATCCTGCTGCGCATCCGCAACCGGCACTATCGCTCGGTATTCGAATTGGAGACCGCCGATCCGGACTGCGATGGTGTGCCGGACGTCTATCTGGCTGGGCCGGATGGATCCGGCAACGGTAGGTAGACTGCTGGGATGCTCGAACAGGTCCGCGGCCCTGCCGATCTGCAGCGCCTTTCACAGGACCAGCTGACAGAACTGGCAGTGGAGATCCGCCAATTCCTGATCCACAAGGTCGCCGCAACTGGTGGCCACCTGGGGCCCAATCTCGGTGTGGTGGAACTCACCCTTGCGGTGCACCGCGTGTTCGACTCGCCGCACGACCCGATCATCTTCGACACCGGCCATCAGGCGTACGTGCACAAGATGTTGACCGGGCGTGCCGGCGACTTCGACACTCTGCGGGCCAAGGGTGGATTGTCGGGTTACCCGTCACGCGCCGAGAGTGATCACGACTGGGTCGAGTCGAGCCACGCTTCGGCGGCGCTGTCCTACGCCGACGGTATGGCCAAGGCTTTCGAACTGACCGGTCAGCGAAACCGGCACGTGGTTGCCGTTGTCGGCGACGGCGCGTTGACCGGGGGCATGTGCTGGGAGGCGCTCAATAACATTGCGGCGGCCAAACGCCCAGTCGTCATCGTGGTCAACGACAACGGCCGCAGCTATGCGCCGACCATCGGCGGTTTCGCCGACCATCTCGCCGGCCTTCGGCTGCAACCGGGATACGAGCGACTCCTGGAACGCGGCCGGGAAGCCCTGCGCGGCATGCCGGTGATCGGCGAGGCCTGTTACCACGCGGTGCACAGCGTGAAGGCCGGGCTCAAAGACGCGATCTCCCCGCAGGTGATGTTCACCGATCTGGGTATCAAGTACGTCGGCCCGATCGACGGACACGATGAGCACGCGGTGGAGAACGCACTGCGTCACGCCCGCGGCTTCAACGCTCCGGTGATCGTTCACGTGGTGACCCGCAAGGGGATGGGGTATCCGCCGGCTGAGAATGACGAGGCCGAACTGATGCATGCCTGCGGCGTCATCGATCCGCACACCGGTTTGGCCACCACGGCCTCGGCGCCCGGGTGGACATCGGTGTTCTCCGATGCGCTGATCGCCTATGCGACCAAGCGCCGGGACATTGTGGCCATTACCGCCGCGATGCCGGGCCCGACCGGCTTGGCGGCTTTCGGCGAGCGGTTCACAGACCGACTCTTCGATGTCGGTATCGCCGAACAGCATGCGATGACCTCGGCGGCCGGGTTGGCCATGGCCGGTATGCATCCGGTGGTGGCGATCTACTCCACATTCCTCAACCGGGCCTTTGACCAGGTGATGATGGATGTCGCGCTGCACAGGTTGCCGGTCACCATCGTTTTGGATCGTGCCGGGATCACTGGAAACGACGGTGCCAGCCACAACGGTATGTGGGATCTGTCCGTGCTCAGTATCGTGCCTGGCATCCGGGTTGCCGCCCCGCGCGACGGTGCCCGGTTGCGCGAAGAACTTGGCGAAGCACTTGATATCCACGATGGACCGACGGCGATCCGCTTCCCCAAAGGTGAAGTGGGCCAAGATATTCCAGCCATCGAGCAGATCAACGGGATCGACATACTGGCCCGGCCCGCTGAAGGTCTCGGCGATGACGTCCTGATGGTCTCGGTGGGATCTTTTGCTGCGATGGCACTCAAGGTCTCCGAACGACTCCGCAAGCAAGGCATCGGTGTCACGGTCGTGGATCCGCGGTGGGTGCTGCCGGTGTCTGACGCACTGCGCCCGCTTGCCCAGCGGCACAGCCTGGTGGTCACGCTGGAGGATGGCGGTGTGCGCGGGGGAGTCGGCTCTGCGGTTTCGGCCTCGCTGCGTGCCGCGGATATCGACGTGCCGTGCCGCGATCTCGGTGTGCCGCAACGCTTCCTGGACCATGCCACCCGCAGCGAGGTTCTCGCCGAGGCGGGGCTCACTGAACAGAACGTGGCCCGTCAGGTCACCGGTTGGGTGGCCGCACTGGGTGCCCGCACCGAGTCAGTCGCCGAGCAGGTCGACTGATTCGTCATCGTCGCGGATCAGGGCCCTGGAGAGCGCCCCAGATAGCGCAGGGACTACCAATTCCCGCTGCCAGTTGCGCGCTCCGCCGACACTCAGAAACTCCGCGACGGTGCCGCTGACGTCGGCGGTGTCGGTCCAGTCCCAGCACAATCTGCGCACCAGGTCCGGCGTTACCAGGTTCTCGGTCGGCACCCCAACTCGCTTCGACAGCTCACCCAGCGCCGACCGGGCCGCGTCCAGGTACGCCACAGCTTCCGGTTTGCGCTTGGCCCACCGAACGGGCGGCGGGGGTCCGTTCATGGCTTCTGCGGCTTCCGGCGGGTCGTCGTTGCGGCGGGCGGCTTCCAGGGCATCCAGCCACACGCCGGCGGTGCGGCGCTGTTTGGGGCCACTGAAGATCGCCAGCGCGGTGAGTTCATCCACGGTCTTGGGGTCTGCCAGTGCGGCGGCGATGATGGCCGAGTCGGGCAGGATGCGTCCGGGGGCGATGTCGCGGTTGCGTGCGATCCGATCGCGGGCGGTCCACATCTCGCGCACCGCGGCAAGTCCCTGAGTTGTTCGAACCTTATTGAGTCCCGATGTGCGGCGCCAGCGATCGCGGCGGGTCGGCGTGCTTTCGGCACGGCGCAGGTATTCGAATTCCTCTGCCGCCCAATCGGTTTTGTTCTGAGCTGCCAGGACGGCGGCGACTTCAGAGCGCAACTCGATTAACACCTCGACGTCGAGTGCCGCATAGTTCAGCCAGGCGTCGGGCAGTGGGCGTTTGGACCAGTCAGCCGCTCCATGGCCTTTGGCCAGACCCAGGCCGAGCAGACGTTGCACCATGGCGGCGAGGTTGACTCGGTCGAAGCCGGCCAGTCGGCCCGCCAGTTCGGTGTCGTAGAGCGCGGGTGGGTGCAGGCCGACTTCAGCGAGGCAGGGCAGGTCCTGGTCGGCGGCGTGCAGGATCCACTCGTCTGTTGCCAGCACATCGGCCAAAGGCCTGAGGACATCAAGCGGGCTGCCGCCGTGGTTGACCGGGTCGATCAGCACCGTTCCGGAACCGGCGCGCCGGATCTGTATCAGGTACGCGCGGTTGGAATACCGGAAACCGGAAGCCCGTTCGGCGTCCACAGCGAACGGGCCGGTGCCCGCGTCCAATTTCTCTGCGGCCCTTGCGATCTCGATAGCACTGACCGACACCGCCGGCACGCCTTCAGAAGGGCTGGCCAGGGGGGTGGGTTCGGGTTCAGCCGGTACTCCCTCATCGATTGCGATGTCGGGATCGTCGCGTTCGGACATTTCAGGCGCGTGAACGCGAGCTCAGATCGGTCACCCCGGTCGGCGGCAGCCCCGCCGCGTGTTCGAGAACCTCGCAGAACGCCTCGACATGGATCCCCAACGCCAGCGTGGTGGCAGTCC
>Ga0164294_10005132_pt1 | contig 11265 bp, 11 predicted proteins | sample GEODES005metaG_FD_111479 | JGI IMG/M metagenome (GOLD analysis project Ga0164294, IMG submission 111479) | Oligotrophic lake water microbial communities from Sparkling Lake, Wisconsin, USA - GEODES005 metaG | ecosystem: Environmental > Aquatic > Freshwater > Lake | place: USA: Sparkling Lake...
GATTTCAAGTAAATTTTAATAATCCGGGATTTAATAATAATGTAATGCGTTCATCATCTGTGTTTTTTGTAAATGGACAAAGAATTGAGAAAGTTACTGAAAACATTAATGGTGTTATACATGAGCACACAATTATAGGAGAAAATATGCCAAATATGCCAAATGTATTTCAAAATATTAGATTTAATTTTCAGTAAAAAAAATTGATTAATTTATTTATATGTTTTTAAATATTATAAACCTATAAAACATGTCTTTGCGTAACATTTTGAATACTTATGTTCCGTTGCGTGCTTCTATTGAGAATAAAGATAATGGAAAAGCAAAGATTGGATGCGTAGCGTTCTCGCCTAAGTTAAAGCATCAGTGTGTTTTATGCGTTTGGAGTTAATCAATATAATATGAATAATAAAGCATCTAAAGAAAATAATGATTGTGTTCATGCCGAAGTTGATTGCGTAAGTCGTCTAAAAAAATCTGGAAAAATTAATCATATAAGTCTTATTGTGTTTCGCACAAATAATAAAGGGGATAAACTTATGAATGCTAAACCCTGTGTAAATTGTATAAAGGCTATAAATTTTACGCTAAAATCCAAAAATTATAAATTAAAAAAATTGTGTTATAGTGATGAAAACGGAGAACTATGTGTTTATAGTGATGAATAATAGTTTACTCATAACTAGATAATATTTTTTTATAAATTATTTTTATTTTATAATTTTTAATAATTTATATAATTTATATAATTTATATAATTTTTAATTTAATAAAATTATATAAACATAAAATCTTTTATAATATTAAAATGGATATGGAAACATTAATTGCGGTTGATTTCAACACTTACAATGAAGTAATAAATAGTTATGATGACATAAAAGAAATTTTTGATGAATCAAGTGACAATATTATTGATGTTTTTGTATCAAGTTTTGAAGATAAAGTTCTTATTGACACTGCTACTTTAAATACTATTATGCTTCTTTTAGAAAAAATATATGCTAATAATTTATTACTATTATTTTTTATAAGTTGCCTAAGTTCGCTATATGTATGTACTTATACTAGGCGTAAAAAAGACTATGTTGTAATAAATAATGTAGAACCAAAATTATTAAAAGGAGAGATTATTGAAAAAGTATGATTAAAAAAGGTATGACTTATTTATTATAAAAAAGAAAAAATTTTATATATTACATGTTGACATCACAATTTATGCTTTACAACACAATCAACTCAAATCCCTCTTCCACATTTGGATTTTCAAAATGCTTTGTATACACACTATAAGCAATTTTTGGAACTTGGTTTTCTGGATCCCTTTCTTTATTGCGTTTATATGAAACCTCTAGTGATGTTGTCATATGAATACACACGACTTTCATGTTATGCTTTTTAGCAAACTCTATATATTCGCTCCTCTTTTTACAAGAGCTGTTTGTCGCATCAAACACAACAGACTTGCCCTCTTTAACACATGGCAACGCAGCTTTAATCATCTTTGGGGAAGTTTTATGTACATCTCCCTGAATTAGCACAAAATTCTCATTAGCACAAATAGTTTTAGCAATAGTGCTTTTGCCCGAACCTGGATATCCAACCATAATGACGACTTGTTTGGAATCAGACAAATTTACTTCTGGAATTTCCATAAGTTCCTGTGCTTGCTTAGGGGCAAACATCTGTTCTGGACTATAACACTTGAGTCCAATGTTTTGTGCAAACACTTTATCGCTGTCTGCCCAATCTCCCTTGCCTCCAAGAGCATCTCCAACAAAGAATGATTCCTCTTTAGTAACTTTAGCACTTCCAACTAGAACATCATACAAAATTGGATTTGGTTTGTAATCGCACTTGTCACTTGCGACCACAATGAAAACTGGGATTTGTAGAGTTTGCATGACATACTGAATTTGAATAACTTTCCATGGTTTGGACTGATTTGTAAAAACCACAACACTGAAACCCTCTTCATTGTAACGCTTAAGTTCATCTGGAATGTTTGGATACAACCATTGCCAATCTTCAACATTTGAAGGCATGGTTTTGCCATCTTTTGGGCACACAAGAGTGTGGTCATAATCAAACGCGGCAATCTTTGCTTTGAGTTGCGCCTTATTGATGTTGTAAATAGTCGGTGCCATTTTTGCTAGACATTAACTATGTATAAAAAAAATAGTTATCAATTTTTTTTAAGTATACAAAAATATGCATTAATATTTATGTTTTACAAAGAATCACCACTAGGATAAAACTGAAACTCAATAGGAGTGTCTCTCAAAATGTTCCGTGCGTTATCACAATCATTTAATGTCCACGATAAAGAATTAGCCAAAGTTAGGCATTGAGTTCTTAGTAAAAATCGACTATCAGGTGTCAAACAATCATTGTAATATGTTTCACAATCAATAGCTTCATCATAACTCTCGGCTAATTTCTTTGCTTCATGTAATAGTTCATTAATACGCAATAATTTAGTCAATACTGGAACAACTTGCTTTTCGTGTGCCTCATGTAGTTCATTATGCTTATGCTTTTCGCGATGAGATTTCTCAGTAGCCCACTCTGCTTCAAGACGTTGTTGTTCTTCAGAGCTTAACTTTTCATAACCAAGTTTTTCCATTTCTTGTTTCTTGTCTGCTTTTTCCATTGCCAGTGTTTGCCTATACGACCATGTAAACGTTTGAAAAGTGCTCATTGTCTTATATTGTTTAAAATAAACATACAAATAAAAATTAAAAACAATTCAATTTTTTTTTGTTAAAAATGAAAAATAAAAATAAAAATAAAAAAAACACAACATGCCCCCATCCAAACACTCTTTAGTATTATTCTAGTTTTTGGGTCCTACACGTGTGATGCTGTCTACACTACTCCTCATGTGTGGAACCTGTTCGCAAGCGGAACCAAGACAATGGACAATGCTGTTGCTATGCCATCGCAGACGCACTAACTGCTCTTCAAAGTGCGCAAGCTCTTGAGAACGCTGTGGCGAGCAGTCATGCTGTGTTGTAGCATATGCTTGTGCTCTTAACAGCGCATCGTCTACATTACTTCTGCATGCTTTTGCGCACTCTGCCGTTTCATGAAGAAGTTTCTCTAGTTTTGTTACACTTGCCGGCACAGGCTGGAGCAATTGAAGCTTACGCGACCACTCATGATAGTCGCCTTCCACTTTTCGCCGCGGCCTGTCAAAGCTCAACTTCACACACTTCCATACATGCTTTTTCTCCACCTTGGCTCCTTCCACGTACTGATAAAACGGCACTTCTAAGAACACCTGTTCTCCGTCATTCAACTTTGAACGCATGTCCAGTGCCTGCTCCGTTGTACACACCAATGTCACCTCGAGCTTGTAAAACTGCATTCCGTTTATATCCATCGGAAAGAACCCGATGGAGCGAACGCAGTCTTTTCCGTAGGCTGCTTCGAACGCCGCCTCCACGAACTTGTAGTCCATGAACTTGTAGAGCCGGATGCGAGGAACGCAAATAGTGATTGTGTTCATTGCTGCGCTTTTTTTCGCTGAGGACATAACATATATTATAAATAAGATTAATCAATTTTTTTTTACCCTACAAAAAATTGATTAATTTTTAAGAACTATATACTATATTTGGACTTTTTTCCCAATCTTTATATGGTATTGCTTTTGCTGTTGATTTAGGTAATGCTAATAAACGTTTAAGTGCTTCTAATCTTTTTTCTGTTGGATTTAATGCTGGATTTTCTTTTTGAATTTGTCGTGATAAATATTTCCATCTCCATTCAAATTTTAATGCTTCATTATAAGTTGGAAAATTCTCTACATAACAATAATAACTCCATGTTTCGCCTTTAGCAACTTTCATAGATGTTGCGTGTGCTCCACCAGTAATTAATTTATTGTGTTGTCTTATACGCCTATCTAAATCAATAGTTGCCCCAATATATGTTGAACCATGTGTTGATTTTATAAAATATACATAACTCATAACTATATTTATTATTTATTATTTTTTTATAATTATTTTTTTTATTATTTTTTTTATTATTTTTTTATTATTTTAAAATATTTATAAAACAACTTAAAAATAATTTAATTAAATATATTATATGTAATTTTACATATATGGTGGTATGTCCGAGTGGTTAAGGAGACAGACTTGAAATCTGTTGGGCATAGCCCGCGCAGGTTCGAACCCTGCTACCGCCGTTTTTTTTTTGTGACACTGTGCCCGAGTGGTTAAGGGGATGGATTGCTAATCCATTGAGCATTGCTCGCACGAGTTCGAACCTCGTCAGTGTCGATTATTTTTATTTAGTTAGCATTAACTAAATGAAAATATTAAAAATTTATATTACGCATCTTTAATATATGTATTAAAGCATATATTTTTAATTACTTTGTCATCAATGGTGTCGCATTTTTTTCCCAATGATCGCGTTGTTTGTATAAAGTAATGTTGCTTATTTTCATCATCCATATAATTAGGATTATTATCTAACCATTCTTTTAATGTATAATAAGGTTTATGACATAATTCTTTAATTGCCTTTTTAATACTTTCTTTTGTTTTGTCTTTTTCCCATATATCATCGTGCTTTATATATAGTGTTTCTCTCTTAATATCTGTACAATGAATTGGGCGTTTATATAAACTTAGCTTGCTAATATTTTCTAATATTGCGTTTGTTAAACCTTCTGCTAACCCTTTGCTTTGGATTAAATCTAATTGTTGTAAGCTTATTTTTATAGATTCAATAAAATCTTTCATATTTATAGCATCTTTGCATTGTTCATTTAAAAATATTTGAATATTAAATTTATTATTTGTAACATTGCTATTTGTTATATTGCTATTTGTTATATTATTATTAGTATTATTAGTATTATGTGTTCCTACTTTTGGAATTAATTCATTAATTTGTGTTCGCAATTCTTGATTTTCTTTAATCAACATATTTTTAATTTCATTATTTTCTGTCATCATTTTACATACTAATTCTTTAAAATCAATATTGCTATTTTCAACAATGTTTTCAACATCATTTTTACATAGTTTTGTATTTTGAGAACATACTTTTTTATGTGTATTTAAGCTTTGCTTATGTTTGTATTTTTTACCACATAAACACTCGTATAATGGTGTAGCATTTTTGGCAAGATTTTGGTAAGTATTGGTAAGTATTTTATGTTTTCGAGTGTCTAAATGTTTCAAGTAATTAAATTTGTTGCTCGTATTAAAGGCACATTTTTCACAAAAAAATATTTTGGCATTTTTTGGCAAGATTTCGTAAGTCATTTGTAAGTATAAAATACTTACGAAAAAAATGCCTAAACTATTTTTTTTATGTATTTATTTTTATGGTAAGGACTTTTTTTTAGCACATTTATAAAATTTGTGATGCTTATGGTAAGAACCTCTTTTAAAATGTGAAAAATCACATAAATTCTATAAAGTATTTTAATAATGTAAAATTGGACATTTATTTTTGTCCATTTTCAAAAAAATTTTACTTTTATAAAAAATAAAAAAATATAATATATTTAAAAATTTAATATAAAGAAAATATAAAGAATTCAATAACTAGAAACTTTTTAACGTGTATTTTCACATATTTCACATTCCTTGTTACAAGATTTATTAATAAATGTACAATGTTTGCATGCCCAGTCTCTACAATTAAAACATAATGGCTCTTTTGTTCCTTTATAATTGGAGACTTTCATAGCTTTATTACATTTTGAACATTTTGAAATATTTTCTTGAGAATTGTTATTATTACTAGTATTACTAGATTGTATAAGTGCTCTATTTGGAATAAGTTCAGAAGCACTAATAACATTTCTTGTTATAGGAGATTTGTTATTTGTTTTGAGCCATTCTAATATTGCTGATTTTTCATATGTATTGCCTTCTTTATCTATAACAGGTTCTCTCATAACATCCTGAGTAATTGGACAAATAGGAACAGGCATATTTAATTACTTTCTCTACAAAAAAATATAAAAAATATAGTTCAATTTTTTATATTTTTTAAATTAATATACGCTTTTATAAATATTAATGGCTTGTTTTTGTGAAATAATAATATGCAAATTATAATCTAATATTTGCATAATTGAACGTTCCATCATGTTTATGTCTTCTAAACAAACTCCACACAACATTGCCCAATACCAATTAGAATATGGGTATTCTTCAATAATTTTGCTTGATAACATTATTAATGTTGCAAGTATTCGATGACATGAATAATTATTTAAATATATTCCTCTTGTTTTTAAATAAAATATTAAATTTATAGTATGTAAAATAATAGCATCATAATTTTGCTCATCAATAATTTCACTTTTAAAAATTCGTTTAATATAGTCATCAATAGATATTAATGGTTTATGCTTACATATTAAACATTTAACTCTATTATTATTTTCATTTATAATAATTTTTTGATTAGTTATACATTTATTAATATAATTAATAAATTTAGTAATACTTGAATGTGACATATTAATAACTTATTACTATATGTCTATAAATTCAATTTTTATTGAATATTTTACTTATAACTATTTATTATGAATATTTAATAACAATTTAAAATAAAATTTGTAATAAATTTCCTATATATAAAAAATTATTTATATAATATTATGATATTAACAAGTTTGTTGTAAGTATTAATTATATATATATATATATATATATAATGAATACTGAAGAATATCAAACAATGGATATAGAAGATCCAGAACCACAACTAGAAGATACAGAACCACAACTAGAAGATCCTTTTATAAAAATTTCTAATATGTTCCCGAATGGCCGCCTTGCTGGGAGACCAGTACTTGATGACTTAAAAACTATATTTGATAAATCGGACTCTGACTCTGAGTTTATAGAAGCATTAACAGATAAATTAAAAAAATTTGAGGGAGAACTTGTAGATTTTTTAGTTTTGCCAATACGAAATATTTTTGGTTTTTTGTACTTTTTATTTAGTGTAGCATATGGTCCACATCCTAAATTAGATAAACTTATATTTGAACTTATATTGATTGGAATATTAACACCTAGTGATGATAAAAGTTCTAAGAGAACTCAACGTCTTGAGTTTTTGAAATTATGTAAAACAGTTCCCGTTATTGATGCCTTATTCTCAGCAATGTCTATGTGGATACATAAAAATAATGCTTTACCTGAATCTTCTTCAAGTCCTGATAAAATAGAATTTATAATTTCTGGTGGTATATTAGTTACACTTTTTGCGCGATTCCTTAAAGCAATAATAACTTGCTTTGAGGGGGGAGATACATCTTTAACAACCTTAGATGCTTGTTATATAGAAATAATAGAACAAGAACAACTTGGAATAAATAAATTAATTATGTGGGTTTCTACTCTTACCCAAGAAATTACCCAAAAAAATTATGATTTTATACAATCAATACAATCAACTGCTAGTATGCCTATTACTGATATAGATATAAAGGGGGTATTAGGCAAACCTTCATATTCTACTGATTCACAATCTAAGATTGACATGATTAGAAGATTTTTGGCAACACTCAGCATTGACATTAAAGGGCCTGCTTTACAAAATGAATTATTTGAATTTTTTAAATATTTATTCCCTGAAAAGGGTGATTTAACAATAACATTAGAATGCTTTTTAGGAAGGATAAAATTAGACGTATATAATGGTTCATTAGCAATTGGAGAACGACAAGAGTTAAAGGAAAAAAGAATACATCATGAAGAAACATATAAAACATTCGCATCACAATTAACGAAATCGATCGCGAATGTGCCTATAAGTACATTTACGGACAAACCACAAGATACAGAACTAGTTAAAAACTTTTTTGATCTAGAAGTTTTATCTGGTTTATATCCATCACGAATACAATTACCCCAGTTTGAATTCTTTATGGATGTTTACATTTATTATTATAATTTAAAAAAAACTTCTATGGACGGAGGAAATACATCTGAAGCTGAGCAAGCAGAAAAATATGAATTCGCGGCAAAACAAACTCTAAAATTTTTATATAGTCTTTTACTTAGAAAACAAAGAAATATACGAGCTACTGAAGTAAACACCATGACAATTTGTAAGACATATTCACAAGATAGACAAATGTCAGAAGAAATAAAGCAAATGTCAGAAGAAATAAAAGAAGAAATAAAAGAAGAAATAAAGTTTATGAAATACATAAAAGGTTACATATCTAAAATAAATATGACTAAAAGACTATTCTTATCAGGTTATGAGAGTAAGTTATCACAAGGTGACCCACTAACGTATGATAATATTGTAAACTGTTTTATGAGTCTTGATACTCTAATAAGGTATGAAGGCGGTTTAATTATAAACTTACTGACCGAAATAATGAAAAATTCTTTGACCTTTGATGAAATACTTGAAACAATGAGACATATTTTATCTTCATATCAAGAAATATATACAAGTGATACATTTACAGAAGAACCCGGTAAAAATATAGGTGTTTGGTCTGCTACTCCGCTTTCTAGATTTCAAACTTCACAAAGGTTAGCAACAATGAAAACGAGAAATCCACTACAACCTAGTTATGAAGTTATTCTTCAATATCTAGCTAACAAAAAACTTCCAAAAATAGATGGAGTGAAACTATCACTTTTAGCACTTCAAACCCATACTTCTCCTACTCTAAGTAAAAAACATAAGTCTCCTGATGATTTACAACTTTCAAATAAAAAACACAATTTACAAAAAGGTGACAATTTACAAAAAGGTGGTACTATATATTCTTTTAACTTACTTAGCACATCAAAATCAAATGATGATACTCAAGAACCAGATTTTGATGACGTTCTTGATGGCTTTTCTTTATTTGGTGGTTCTAAAATTATCTTTGTAAAATCTATAAAGAAATCTATAAGAGTAAAAACACGACGAAGAAAACAGCAAAAGCAAAAATCTAGGAAATTAAGAAAACAAAAATCTAGAAAGCATAAATCTAGAAAGCATAAATCTAGAAAACAAAAATCTAGAAAGCATAAATTTTTATAGTTATTAAATTTATTAATAATTGAAGATATCAAATTTATATTATTAAAATTTATATTATTTTAATAATATATATATGAGTAATATACACGCAGTTCAAAATGCAAAATTTGTTTCAGGAGAGATGTTTGATTTAACAGCAGCAAGTTTCAATAATGAATTTGGTGCTGAGCACAACAAATGTGTTATAAAACATGGTATTAATTTTCCATTATCAAAATTTATAAAAGAACTAGAAATGATTATAGCAGGCGCAGATGATGATAAAACAGATAAAAGAAAAGCTCGTTTAGCTTTTTTAAGAACTTGTGAAAGTTCTGATATTGTTGAAGATTTTTTTTCTTTATTTACGAATTATTTAAATGGTGGTGGTACTGATTCAACACGGACTAATTGGGCAATGCAACAATATTATGATAATTTTATGGTTATTACTGCTGCTGGAGGCAATATAATAATACTTTTTGCACAATTACTTGCTAATATAATAGATGTATTTAAGTGTAAAGTTAATGCCGATGAAGACAGCTCCTTTGATCCTAGTGTTGCCGATGATTGGGACATAGCTGACCCAGATTATGAGTCTGTAGATTTTCCAACTCATGCTACTGCTGCTAGAGCACAAACAATGTTTTCTACAAGTTTTCGTGATTGGCATAAAAATTTTTGGGACGTAATAAATGGCACATATGACTCGCTAACACGAACTAATAAAATATTATTAGAAGGCTTAGAAAGGATTAATGGACAATTTAGCAAACAACAACTATGTTTTATGATAGCTAAACATTTTATTGAACTAGATGAAGCTGATGATAGAACAATGAGAACTCTTTGGAATGTGGCTTTAAGTGATATTAGTGATTTTGATTTTAAATTATCGCCAAACATTCATCCAGATTTGGCAGGCGACCCCGAAGCTACTCTTGTTGATGCATTAACTAGTGCGTTTTCAGGATTAGGAACCGAACCTGATAGTAGCGCAGCTAGTTCTTTAATAAGAGAATTATTTAGTAATATTAAGCCTGATGATAGCGGAGGATTTTTATTATTTAGGGTAAAAACATTAATAGATTGTAGCACGGATTATAAACAACAATACACATCAAAAGAATTAAAATCTATGCAGCGTGATTGCGCACATAGATTAGGAAACTGGGTTTGGGGTCTATATCCACAAATAATGCAACAGAATTATCTTACTGATGTTCCACAAGGCAGTGATTGCTGGAATTATTTAAATCATCTTAATGAAAAAAAACAGGCAATACGAGAGGCTACACAAAATTCAATAGATGAAACTATGAAATTTCATCAAGCTGGATATTTTAAGCAAGCAAATTCTTTGGGTGAAATGTTTGCTATGGTTGATCCAGCACAAAACTCAACAGAAGCAATTATTGATTATATATCAAACATTACATATCATATGAATATATATATAGAAAAATGGGAAACAATTAATTCACGTGGAGAAAATATATTAAGTTCAAAGGCTGCTCCTGGATTACATGAAGGAGGTTTACCGGCAAGATTTTCACATAAATCAGTATGTTATAATTTCTTATCTTTAGACTCAATATTAATTGTTGATGATGGATTAGTTGCTCGTTTATCAGCAGATATACTAAATTATTTTTTAAATAATCCTAATTTTAATACGGAAGCTATATTGGATAATTTAATTAAAAGTTTTAATGCTAAAAAGGAAGCTTTGACTGGAGTTACGTCTAATTGTTTTATGCCTCCGTCTGATTTACTTGCCGTACCTACAAATAAGGATTTTAATGGACCATTAAGAAAAATTAAACATATTCTTGATGGAACACGATATTCTGAGCTTGGATATCCAGATGGAATTCGTATTACTTTAAACGCAATAGAAACAGAGGATCAAATAGGAGACACAAATTTAGATACAATAGAACTAGCAGCACAAATACTTGTTAAAGATGATAAATCAATACAACGTGGATATACTCCTTTGGGTTTAGCAAGTGGATTAAAGAAACGTTTAAAAGTTAAAAAAGTAAAAACACGACGAAGAAAACAGCAAAAACAAAAATCTAGGAAATTAAGAAAACAAAAATCCAGAAAGCATAAATCTAGAAAGTAAAAATCTTAATAGTTATTAAATTTTATTAATAATTGAAGATATCAAATTTATAAATTTATTAGTATAAGTTTATATATTTATTTTATATATATATATATATATATATA
>Ga0164294_10005133_pt1 | contig 11264 bp, 10 predicted proteins | sample GEODES005metaG_FD_111479 | JGI IMG/M metagenome (GOLD analysis project Ga0164294, IMG submission 111479) | Oligotrophic lake water microbial communities from Sparkling Lake, Wisconsin, USA - GEODES005 metaG | ecosystem: Environmental > Aquatic > Freshwater > Lake | place: USA: Sparkling Lake...
GCCCAGTTGGCCTGGGCTGAGCGATGCACAACTGGAAACAGTGGCGGCTGCCGTCGTTGCCTACTTTCGCGATGCCGGCTGAACTCTTGATCGTTGGCACTGGGGGGCTCGCCAAGGAGGCAGCGCAGCTGGCTCGCCGCATGGACCCTCAGGGACTGCGCTGGGATCGAATGGCCTACGTCACCTGTGAACCCGAGCAGCTAGGCACGGCTCTCCCGTTCGGTTCCGTCGCCTACCTTGATGATGACCTGATGCGGTTCGCCCGTGGGGTTGACGTCGTGATAGGCATCGGGATGCCGAAGGTGCGGCGCACCGTCGCGGAGAAATTGCGCGGTAACCCAGCGCTCGCATTCCCCAATCTCATCCACCCAAGAACAGAGCTAGATCGGCACGTGGTCGCGATTGGGTGCGGCAACATGATCACTCAGGGTGTGGTCATCACCTGCGACGTCCACCTGGGCGACTTCAACCTGCTGAACTTGAACACCACCATCGGACACGACTGCCGGATCGGGTCGTTCAATGTCATCAACCCTGGCTGCAGCGTATCCGGCCGCGTGCACTTAGCCGACGAATGTTTGCTCGGGACCGGATGCAGCATTCTTGAGAACCTCAGCGTGTGTTCGCAAACCTCCATCGGAGCCGGGGCCGTTGTCACGAAATCCATCACCGAGCCGGGCGTCTACATCGGTGTGCCGGCCCGAAGGATGCGCACATGAAGATCGGCGTCATGGGCCACGCCTTCATCGAGTGGGGAGGCGGCATCGATTTCCTGCGGATGGTCTGCGCCAGCCTCCACGGCTCGGGTGAACCCGTCGAGTTGCACCTGCTGCTGCCGGTGAGCGGACCCCAAGTCTCGGCGCGAAGACTTGTGCGAGGGCTTAAAAACCTTACCAAGCAAGCGCTGGGGCGTCCTACGGCCGCACCCTTCGCGCCTTCGCTCAGCGATATCCAGACAGCGTTTGCCGATACGGGCGGCGAGGTCCGAATTCACACCATCGACGTCGGCCACGTGGCGCTGAAGCGCGCGGCTGCCCGCCTAGGGCTTGATGTGCTGCTGCCTGCCGCCGCGCCGCTGCCCCGTTCGATTGACCTGCCTTGGGTGGGCTACCTCTACGACTTCCAGCACCAGCACCTGCCTCGCTTCTTCAGCGAGGCCGACTGCAGGGCGCGCGACCTGGCATTTGCAAAAATGCTAGATACCGCGCGCGTGGTCATCGTCAACTCGCGCGCCGTGGCTCAGGATGCCGCAACATTCCGCCCGCAGGCCAAAGCGCACATCGTCGCGCTTCCGTTCAGCGCAGCGCCCTCACCGTCCTGGCTTGAAATCGACGCTAACGTCGCACTCAGCCGCCGCGGCCTCGTTCAGCCCTACTTCATCGTTTGCAACCAGTTTTGGGTCCACAAAGACCACCGCACCGCCATTGACGCCTTCGCGAGGGTGGCTGCGCAAAACGCCGAGGTGCAACTGGTCTGCACCGGTGCCACGGCCGACTACCGTCGCCCCGGTTACCTGCAGGAACTGCTGCAGTTTGCCGAATCCCTAGGCGTGCGCGACCGCATTCATGTACTGGGACTAATTCCCAAGCGCGAGCAAATTGCGCTAATGCGTGGTGCGGTGGCGCTGTTGCAGCCCACCCTCTGTGAGGGCGGTCCAGGAGGTGGGGCCGTCTACGACGCGGTATCGCTCGGCGTGCGAGCACTGGTGTCGGACATTGCGGTCAACCGCGAAATCGACGAGCCCGGTGTTTCCTTCTTCCGCACCGGGGACCCCACCGCGCTCGCGCACCTGATGGCCGATGCGCTATCCAACCCGGGCAGACCCCTTGCTGCCGACTCGGGCACCCTGCTGCGCCTGGGCCGGGAACGCCGTGCCCGCTGCGGTACCGCCATATTGGACGGCATCCGGTACGCCATGGCACAGGCTCAAGCATGAGCACCCAAGCAAACTCAATGTCGCTAGCCCTTGGAAATGCGCGCGAAGGCCGCGGCCTCCTTGGCATTGAGGCGACCGACTCTGCGCTCGGGGAGGTGGCATTCAAAACCGCCAGCCGCCTTTGGTTGATCGAATCGGGCCGGACGCGGCTTCAACGGTTTTCAAGGGAGCAATGCGCGCCTGAAACAGCGTCCGCATGCTCCGACGTCTAGGCGGACCTATGACCTGCGAGCCCTGCCGCCCATCAGGCTTTGCCCCACTGGCGCTGTACTGCGTGGTGTTCTTGCCGCCCCTCGTGTATGTCGTTGCCAAAACATCCTCGATGGCTGCCGGCACTTTTCTGGCCTGCCTGATCCTAGTGCTCGCAAGACCAGCGGCACTGCAACGGTCACTGTCAAGAAACTGGCCCCGATGGGTTGCGGCATGGGCACTGCTGGCGTTGGTGCTGACGCACTCGCTCGTTGCGGCAACGGTGTCAGAGCAGAACCTGACACGCAGCATGACCTCGGTTTTGGTGATCCCGTTGTTCTTTTGCGGTGCGCTGGCGCTGGAGCACTCGCTCTTCACCTCACCTAGGGAGAACATTGATCGCACATGCCGGCGAGTATTCGTGCTCATGGCCGTGTTGCTTGTGATCGGCATCGAAGAGTGGATACCTTCGGGCCTGTTCGACCTCAACATGGTGATCTTTCCGTTTGCAGAACCCTCCCATTTCGCGCTCGTATTCACGCCGTTCTTGATGTATTGCGCCGTGCGGACCACGAAATGGCGCCGGCTCGCGATCTTGTTTGCAGGGTTCCTGCTCAGCTATCTGGTGGAAAACCTGACGATGGCCGTGGGGTGCGCGCTGGTCGCAGTTATCTGCGTGCGAGCCGCCTACTGGCCACTTGCAGTCGCCGCGCTTGCCGTTGCGACAGTAGGACTGGACATGAGTTACTTCACCTCACGCCTTGAGGCCGACGGCGACAGCACGAACCTGTCTGCTCTCGTTTACCAGCAAGGCTGGCAGTTGATCGCCGAGTCGATGGAGCGCTCTTCCTACTTTGGCATCGGCTTCCAGCAACTGGGCGAACAGCCAACTGATGTGCTCGCATCCGATCGGATCGTGCAACTCAACGGAGTCGGACTGAATTTGCGAGACGGTAGCTTCATCGTTGCGAAGTTGGCCTCGGAATTCGGGGTGGCCGGCCTGATCTTGATCGTCGCCGCAGTGGTCATGATCGTGGCGGCGGCCTGGCACCTGCGGTTGGAAGCCCAAGGACGGGTGCGCTTGCAACCTGGCGTGCTGCTGGCGTGCTGCGTGATCGTCAGCTTCTCGCTCGACCTGTTTGTTCGGGGAACGGGATATTTTTCAGGAACCTCATTGTTGTGCGCGGCGGCGGGGCTGCATCTTTCACGTCATTGCCAGCAGCGGAGCACGTCCCCGCGGTCTCTTCGTGCCGGCCCTTCACATCTCACGCGGGGGTCAGCCGATGACCGTGAATTGCAATGAGTTGTCTTCGTAGGTGGCTGGCGTGATACGTGGGTCCAAGTTTTCGATCATCACGTCCACGCTGAATTGCGCTGAGGCTCTGGGTGCCACCGAAGAGTCTTTGCGTCAGCAGACGTGGGAAAACTTTCAGTGGATCATCGCCGACGGCGGTTCGACGGACGGGACACTGGATCGACTGCATGCGTTGCCCCGGGCCTGGTCCGAATGGTTCTCCGAACCAGACCGCGGCATCTACGACGCATGGAACAAGGCCTGCCGCCGCATCGAAGGCGACTGGGTACTTTTTCTCGGCGCCGGAGATGTGCTTTGGGAGCCCGAAACGCTTCAACGGGTTGCCAGCGCGCTGGCCTCGCTCCCGGCGGGCATCGACTTCATGTACGGCAATGTGGTGCAGGTCCAGGGGATGCAGGTGCTTTACCGCTACGGTCAGGTCGATCTCGATGCATGGCAGTCCTGCCGCCCCGCACTGCCGGCTCATCAGGGTTTGTTCCATCGTGCGAGCCTGTTCGAGTCAAGCCCCTCCCCGTTTGATGCCACTTATCGAATCGCGGGCGATTCGAAATTTCTGCTCGAACGTATGCAGCCGGGCAACACGCACTACGTTGATGTCAACGTCGCCAGAATGGAAGCGGGCGGGATCAGTTCGAGCCCTGTCCACGCACGGACAGTGATCAAGGAATTGTTCAGGCTGGAGGCAGATCTTGGTTACAGGATTCCGCTCATCCGACGCGTGTTTTGCGTTTTGCGGGCGCAGGCCAAAACGGCTCTGTTCCATCGAATCGGGTTTTCTCGAGTCGATCGACTGATCCGGCTGAAGCAGCGGCTGGGCAAACGCCGCATATGAACCACTCCGACCGTGATCGCTGGCTGTACGTCAGCGCGTTCATGCCACTGGCCAATGCCCGCCATGCAGGCGGACGGGTAGCTTTCGAAAACCTGTGCGCCCTTCGACACAGCCACGCCTATGTCGATGCCGTGATTTGCACCACGGAGCCAGAGTTGACTGCCCCTGCGTCGCCCGACCTGCGAGTGTTTCGACAGGATGGGCGCTCCTTCACCAAGTACCTGCTGCGCACCGTAGGCTCAATGAACTGCCAACGCATGCTGGCGTCGCCCATCTTGCATACACGGCTGCATTCAGCCTGCCAGCAGGAGCTGGAGCGGCTGATGCGTACGCACTCCTACGCCGGGCTTTTTTCAGATTTCACGCAGAGTGGACTGCTGGTGCAGCGAGCAGCAGTGGCAACGGGTTGCACCGCCCCCCTGACGCTGTGTGCTCATGATCTGTTCGTACAGCGGCTTTCGAGAAGCCCGAAACTTCTGGATCGCTGGCTGACCGGCCCCGTGCTCCAGGAAGAGCTGAGATTGCTCACCTCAGTGCAGAGGGTGATCACCTTGAGCGAGAAGGATCGGCAGCTTGCGCAAACGCTTTATGCCCTGCCGTGCGTGGACGTAAAGCCCTTCGTAGCGCCTGACTGGTGCGCGCGGGTACAGCGCAACCAAATCGACCCACAGTCGCTGCTGTTCTTTGCAAATTTCGAACGCTCGGAAAACAGACGTGGTGCGTGCTGGTTCGTCAAAGAAGTATTTCCGAAAATACGACAGCGACGCCCCGGCGTCTCGCTGACGCTGGCCGGCAACGGCAGCGACAGCCTTGCAAAAGACTTGGATTGCGAGGGCGTAATCGGCACGGGCTACGTCGATGACCCTTCCCCTCATTTCAGCCGCTGCGCGCTGGCGATCGCACCCCTGCTCGAGGGCGCAGGCGTCAAGTTCAAGGTGCTGGAAGCGCTGTCCTCCGGTGTCCCGGTGGTGGGAACGCCAATTGCCGCCGAGGGCATTCCGGCGCAACAAGGACTGACCATATGCCGGCCGGCCGAATTCGCGCGGTGCGCAGTCCAGGGACTGTCGTCCGGTGGAGCACAACATTGACTTTGCATGTCGATCCCTCTGTGCAGCCAGCTTCCCCACCCACCTACACGATTTCGGTTGTAAGCCACGGGCAATTGGCGCTCGTGCGTCTATTGCTGGCGGACCTTGAGCGACTATGCCCAGCGCATCTTGAGGTCTTGCTGACTCTGAACATTCCGGAAGATGAGGGCGGGATATCGCTCGGCAATGTTCCTCTTAGGTTGATTCGAAATTCAGCTCCCAAGGGCTTTGGGGCCAACCACAACGCTGCCTTCGCAGCATCTAGTAGCGATTACTTCATCGTCGTCAATCCCGATATCCGCCTGCCAGCTCTATGTCTGGACGAATTACGGGCAGTTGTGGATGAAGGCCGCACCGGGGCGTGCGCACCCGTTGTGCTGAACAGCGCCGGCAATGTCGAGGACAGCGCCCGACGATTCCCGACGTTCTGCCGGTTACTGCGCCGGGTCGTGCTTCGCGACCGGTCCCTCGACTATGTCTGGAGCGGCGAGCCCCAGGAAGTTGACTGGGTAGCCGGTATGTTCATCGTTTTTCGGCGTGAGGCCTTTGCGCAGGTGGCAGGCTTCGACGAGCGCCGGTTCTTCATGTACTTCGAGGATGTTGAACTTTGCGAACGATTGCGCGCCCTAGGTTGGTCCGTGCGAGTCCAACCCTCCACCCGTGTGGTTCATGATGCGCAACGGGAAAGTAAGACCAGCCTGAAGCACTTGCGGTGGCACTTGACGAGCGCCTTTCGCTATCTGACGGGGCTTTAGGTTCGCCCGGCGCAGTCCGTGCCGGGCGACATGGCGCTACAGGCGCGGTGGCTTTTCGGCAGGAGGATCAAGCGCCAGGCCTCAATCACTCCCAAACAAATCCCTCGTGTAAACCTTGTCCGCCACATCAGACAACACATCCGACATGCGGTTGCTGATGATCACGTCGGACTGGTTCTTGAAGTCAGCCAAATCAGCCACCACGCGCGAACTGAAGAATTCGGCATCTTTCAGGGCGGGCTCATAAATGATGACCTCGACACCCTTGGCCTTGATGCGTTTCATGATGCCCTGAATGCTCGAGCTGCGGAAATTGTCAGAGCCGCTTTTCATGATCAGTCGGTAGATGCCCACGACCTTGGGCTTGCGCTTGAGGATGTCGGTGGCGATGAAATCCTTGCGGGTGGTATTCGATTCAACGATGGCGTTGATGAGGTTTTGCGGCACGTCGCTGTAGTTGGCCAGCAGCTGCTTGGTGTCCTTGGGCAGGCAGTAGCCGCCGTAGCCGAATGACGGGTTGTTGTAGTGCGTGCCGATGCGTGGGTCGAGGCCCACGCCATCGATGATTTGCCGGCTGTCGAGCCCGTGGGTGGCGGCATAGGTGTCAAGCTCGTTGAAGTACGACACGCGCATGGCCAGATAGGTGTTGGCAAACAGCTTGATGGCTTCGGCTTCGGTGGCGTCGGTCAGCAAGACCGGAATGTTCTGCTTGATGGCGCCTTCTTTCAGCAGCCCCGCAAACACCTCGGCACGCTTCGAGCGCTCGCCCACGACGATGCGTGAGGGGTGCAGGTTGTCGTGCAGGGCGCGGCCTTCGCGCAAGAACTCGGGCGAAAAAATCAGGTTGTCGGTGCCCAGCGCCAGACGGGTCTTGACGGTGTAGCCCACCGGAATGGTCGACTTGATCACCATCACAGCCTTCGGGTTGATGGCCATCACATCGCGAATGACGGCCTCGATGCTCTTGGTGTTGAAGTAGTTGGTTTCGGGGTCGTAGTCGGTGGGGGTGGCCACGATCACGTAATCAGCCCCCGCGTAGGCATCGTGCTTGTCCAGCGTGGCGCGAAAGTTGAGCGGCTTGTTCTTGAGGTAGTCCTCAAGCTCTTCGTCAATGATGGGCGATTGCTTGCGGTTGAGCATGGCGACCTTCTCGGCCACGATGTCCAATGCCACCACCTCATGGTGCTGCGACAGCAAAATTCCATTCGACAAACCAACGTATCCGGTACCTGCTATCGCGATCTTCATGGGGGTTCTCTCTGGGGGTTTTGTCTGAGCCGCCGGGGCGTCGGCCATAGCATCAAGTTTCCCACACCAGTTTTGCGGTCCGAAGGCGGCGGCAAGCGCGGGGCCACGCGCAGCCGATCAATAGCCCTTGCCAATGAACCCCATTTTTTCTATTCATCCCCGACACCGGCATGCGCCCGTAGCATCCGCCTCGGCGCCTTAGCCACCAACCACAACTTTAACTGGAGATACACATGTCTTTGATCAACACGCAAATCAAGCCTTTCAAGGCCACCGCATACCACGACGGCAAGTTCGTCGACATCTCTGAGCAGGACCTGATGGGCAAGTGGTCTGCCGTCGTTTTCTACCCAGCTGACTTCACCTTCGTGTGCCCAACCGAGCTGGAAGACCTGGCCGACAACTACGCCCACTTCCAGAAGATCGGCGTCGAGATCTACGCCGTGTCGACCGACACCCACTTCGTGCACAAGGGCTGGGCTGATGCATCGCCTGCCATCAAGAAGGTCAAGTACCCACTGGTGGGCGACCCTACCGGCACCCTGACGCGCAACTTCGGCGTGATGATCGAAGAAGCCGGCCTCGCACTGCGCGGCACCTTCGTGATCAACCCAGCCGGCCACATCAAGGTTCTGGAAGTGCTTGACCTGGGCATCGGCCGTGACGCACAAGAACTGCTGCGCAAGATCAAGGCTGCTCAGTACGTTGAGTCGCACCCAGGCGAAGTTTGCCCAGCCGCCTGGAAGGAAGGCTCCAAGAGCATGACGCCTTCGATCGACCTGGTTGGCAAGATCTGATTTTTCTGATTTCCGACTGAAACTGCCCGCTGCGCGCCCACAAGGTGTGCGGCGGGTGCAAGCTACAAAGCTGCACCTGACCCAGGAGAGACACCATGCTTGACGACAACCTCAAATCACAACTCAAGGGCTACCTTGAACGTGTCACGATCCCCTTCGAGATCGTGGCTTCGGTCGACACCACCGAAGCATCGCAAGAAATGCTCAGCCTGCTCGGCAACATCGTCGAGTCGTGCGACAAGATCACTCTGAACACCGATGGCAGCGACGCGCGCCGTCCTTCTTTCACACTGAGCCGCATCGGCGAGGCGCCGCGCATTCGATTTGCCGCGACCCCGATGGGCCATGAATTCACATCGCTGGTGCTGGCCCTGCTGCAAGTCGGCGGCCACCCGCCCAAGCTCGAGGCTGACCTGGCGCAAAACGTTCGCAACCTCAAGGGCGAGTTCCGCTTCGAGGTTTTCATGTCGCTGGGCTGCCATAACTGCCCCGACGTGGTTCAGGCCATCAACCTGATGGCGGTGCTGAACCCGAATGTGCACTCGACCATCATCGATGGCGCGCTGTATCAGGCCGAAGTGGCCGAGCGCGACATCCTGGCCGTTCCGATGATCTTTTTGAACGGCGAACACTTCGGCCAGGGCCGCATGGGCGTTGAAGAGATCATGGCCAAGATCGACACCGGTGCTGCGCAGCGCGATGCCGAAAAACTCAACGCCAAAGACCCGTACGACGTGCTCATCGTGGGCGGCGGGCCGGCCGGCGCAGCCGCTGCGGTGTATGCCGCACGCAAGGGCATCCGCACCGGCGTGGTCGCCGAGCGCTTTGGCGGCCAGACGCTCGACACCCTGGGCATCGAGAACTTCATCTCGGTGCTTGAGACCGACGGCCCCAAGTTTGCGATGGCGCTCGAGCAGCATGCCAAGCAGTACGGCGTCGAGATCATGAACCTGCAGCGCGCCGAAAAACTCATCCCGGCGTCTGAGGGCAACGACCTGGTCGAGGTGCAGTTGGCCAACGGCGGCTCGCTCAAGAGCAAGACGGTGATCCTGTCGACCGGCGCGCGCTGGCGCGAAGTCAACGTGCCCGGCGAAGCCGAATACCGCAACCACGGCGTGGCCTATTGCCCGCACTGCGACGGCCCGCTGTTCAAGGGCAAGCGCGTGGCGGTGATCGGCGGCGGTAACTCGGGCGTCGAGGCCGCCATCGACCTGGCCGGCATCGTGGGTGCGGTGACGCTGATCGAATTTGGCGACAAGCTGCGTGCCGATGCGGTTCTGGTCAACAAGCTCAAGAGCCTGGCCAACGTCACGATCCACACCCAGGCGCAAACCACCGAGATCACCGGCGACGGCAGCCGCGTCAACGGTCTGACCTACACCGATCGAGCCTCAGGCGCATCGCACCACATCGAGCTCGAAGGCGTGTTCGTGCAGATCGGCCTGGTGCCCAACTCCGAGTGGCTCAAGGGCACGCTGGAGCTGTCTCGCCACGGCGAGATCGTGGTCGACAGTCGCGGCCAGACCTCGCTGCCCGGCGTCTTCGCCGCCGGCGACGTGACCACGGTGCCGTTCAAGCAGATCATCATCGCCACCGGCGACGGCGCCAAGGCCGCACTGGGTGCATTCGATCACCTGATCCGCTCATCCGCCCCAGCGGCTGCGGCACCAAAGGTGGCTGAGGCTGCGACGGCCTGAGATCAGGGCGGCGCTGGCAACTTCCTCAGGGCCGCGCGGTCAGCTTGATCAACTGAGCAACACACAGGTCAATCGATTCGACCATGGGGCGCAGATGAAGGTCTGGTGCTGGCGGCACCTCGTAAGCGCTGCCCATCCCCGTGAAGCTTGGCATCTGCCCGGCCAGTGCACGGGAGTAAAGCCCCTTGGGGTCACGCCGAGCACACTCCTCAAAGGGCGTGTCAACGAAGACCTCTAAAAACTCCCCCGGCTTAAATAACGATCGGGCCAGTGCTCTTTGCGCGGCGAATGGACTGATGAAAGACACCAAAACGATCAGCCCCGCATCCACCATCAAACGCGCCACTTCTGCAGCGCGACGGATGTTCTCGATTCTGTCGGCATCGCTGAAGCCGAGGTCACGGCTCAAAGCGTGACGCACGTTGTCGCCGTCCAGCATGTAGGTGTGTTTGCCATCCGCATGGAGTTGCTTTTCGAGCAGATTGGCCAAGGTGGACTTGCCCGCCCCTGACAAGCCGGTGAACCAAACGCACATCGGCCGTTGGTGCTTGATGGCGGCACGCTCGGCCGGGCTAACCAACAGGGGCTGCAAGCCCATGTTGTCAGCAGGCTGCGTGACAACGCGCTCGGGGCTTTGTGGCGTCATCGCTCAGCGCTTGTGTTGCAAGCCCGTGCGGCCAAGGCCTTGAGTGGCTCGCGCGCCTCGTCGGCGCTCAGGTAGCGGCTCCACTGCACCAGACCAATCCGGGCTTCGTCGTAGTCGTTCACGCGCGACCACAACAGGGCATCTTTCGTGAAACGCAGATGCCGGCCGTAGTTGGTTTCTTCAATAAAAAGCCCTCCGTCGGACAGCAGTTGCGCCCGCCCCGCTGTGACGGTGACCGGTCTGGCCTTCTCAAGCAAGGCAGCGAAAGGCTCCGTGACTGATCCGGTGTCGAAATCAAACAGAAAGACGCGGTTGGTGTCGCTGGCGTCCAGGAATGAATGCTCGGGTGGGGGCCCTGAAACTACGTGGTTGCTGAGCACCGAAATCGAGTGGTCGCCAACAAAATCAGCCGAGTGCTGGTTCATCCAGGGGCCGGTCTGGTGCCACACCACGCGCCCTGTCGATGGTCGGTATAAGAACAAGGCGCTGAGGTGCCGAGCAGAAATCAGCAAGTCGCCGCGACGCCAATGCTTGGTGTCACTAGAAGCCACCCGAATCTCGTTCATGTGAATCGGGTCTTTGTTGAGCTCGATCCCAAAACCGCCCAGCAGAAACTGCAAGCCGTTATCGATCAATATCGTGGAGAAAGCCCGTTTTTCGATCAGCTTCCCATCCGCAGAAAATCGAACCAACGCGTCGTCTCGCACCCTCTCGCGCAGCCAAGCATTGCCAGTAAAACCCTCTGCCGCCACGCCAGGAGC
>Ga0164294_10005136_pt1 | contig 11260 bp, 8 predicted proteins | sample GEODES005metaG_FD_111479 | JGI IMG/M metagenome (GOLD analysis project Ga0164294, IMG submission 111479) | Oligotrophic lake water microbial communities from Sparkling Lake, Wisconsin, USA - GEODES005 metaG | ecosystem: Environmental > Aquatic > Freshwater > Lake | place: USA: Sparkling Lake...
AGGGCCGGTACCTTCTCCCAGCCAGTTTCCTTCTGACGGCCTGTCAGCCCTGAGTTAGGAACGGAACAACTACTTGGTAGTTGATTCAAGTACCACTGCGGACTCATCAGCGTTGACAGTTCCGTACAGAGTTGTCCGCTGCCGAAGTCTGCGACCCAGCGGCTCCACAACCTCGTTGAATTCATCTGGGCCAAACGAGGTCCCATGGGTGGCGCCGGCCGCACGTGAGATGTTTTCGTCCATCAAGGTGCCGCCGAGGTCATCAACGCCTGCTTGAAGTAGTTGCCGAGTTCCACCGGGTCCGACTTTGACCCATGACCCTTGGATGTGGTCGATGCAGCCGTCATAGACAATTCGAGCGACGGCTTGCATGAGCAGGACCTCGCGGAACGTTGGGCCTCTGCGGGCTTTTCGCTGGAGGTAGATGGGCGCCGCCATATGAACAAACGGAAGGCCCACGAACTCGGTGAATCCGCCAGTTTCACGTTGAAGCTCACGGGTCACGAGAAGGTGACGTGCCCAACTCTTTGGCTGCTCCACGGAGCCAAACATGATGGTGATGTTTGATTGAAGCCCAACTGAGTGAGCTGTGCGATGAGCCTCAAGCCACTCTTCGCTTGACACCTTGTCAGGGCACAACAGCATTCTGACTTCGTCGTCGAGAATCTCCGCAGCGGTTCCGGGAAGCGATCGAAGGCCGGCATCCATGAGTCGCTTGAGGTAGTCAGCCAGCGGTTCGCCGAGGCGCTTTGCACCCTCTGTTACCTCGAGCGCAGTAAACCCATGAATGTGGAGCCCCGGTGCCGCTTCGTGCACTGCTCGGCACACGTCGATGTAATAGTCACCATCGAAATCAGGATGAATGCCACCCTGCAAGCACACCTCGGTAGCACCGAGGTCTGCTGCCTCCTTAGCCCTGCCGGCAATATCTTCCAGGGTGAGCAAATACGGGGTGCCGCGGAGGTTCAGGCTCAGCGGCCCTTTGGAGAAACCGCAAAATCGGCATTTGAAGGTGCAGACGTTGGTGTAATTGATGTTGCGGTTCACCACGTAGGTGACATCGTTTCCGACTGCAGCAACGCGAAGCTCGTCGGCCAGCGCCGCTACGGCTCGTACCTCAGGACCGCGCGCGGAAAACAGCGTCACGATTTCATCGGCACCGAGTTCTTGGCCGAGCCGAACACCGCTCAATATCTCTGCCACCGGGCCGTCGAGGTGGTCGGGCGGGTCCATTGCCAGCAGATCAGGAGGATCCACCGGGGCGCCTGAATACCAGGCGGTCGACCGGTGACCGATCTGCACGATTTCAGCCCCATCGCTGACGTTGGTAGCAGCTTCGATTCGTTCCGGGAAGATCGCCCCCGGATCATCTCGACCGAGAAGCTCGGAGTCCGCGCGATCCATAACGGCGAAACGCATGGCGGTGTCAACGAACTCCTCGGGTCGAAGCGCCCACTCGGGATAAATCGTGAGGCGAGGCGCGAGGACCTTTCCACGGCTTTCGGTAACAAGTCCCAGTCGATCAAGTTCGGGCCACGGCCGCTCAGGGTTGACGTGATCAGCGGTGATAGGCGAGACGCCGCCCCAATCGTCGATACCAGCGTCAATCAGAACACCAAAGTCCTCTGAGAGATTGGGTGGAGCCTGGAGATGAATCTCTGGAGGGAGGATCGTTCGCGCCAGCGCGATTGCTTCGAGGTAGTCGTTGGTGTCGCACGGAGGTGCCTGATGCATCGAGGTTCCAGGCTTCGGAAGGAAGTTCTGCACGATGACTTCCTGAATGTGGCCGTGCTTGCGGTGCGAGTCAGCTATGGCTTCCAGCGCGCTGATGCGGTTCTCGCGAGTTTCACCAATGCCAACAAGAATTCCGGTGGTAAACGGAATACCAAGTTCTCCCGCAGCATCGAGCGTTGCGAGCCGCCGGTCGGCTGTCTTGTCAGGTGCACCTCGGTGGCAGTCAAGGTCGTCGTTGAGGGATTCAATCATCATTCCCTGGGACGCGGTAACTGGCCGAAGTAGTGCGAGTTCCTCATGGCTGAGGGCGCCCGCGTTGGCGTGGGGGAGGAGTCCGCTCTCGGACACGACCAACGCACACATCGCTGCGAGGTACTCCACAGTGGATGCGTAGCCTCTGTCTGACAACCATTCCTGAGCGGCTGGATACCTAAGTTCTGGGCGTTCACCCAGAGTGAACAGCGCTTCGTGGCAGCCAGCCCGGGCACCTGCTCGGGCAACAGCAAGTACCTCTTCGGGCGACATGAACGGCGCATCAAGTCTCGCCGGAGGCTGCGCAAACGTGCAGTACCCGCATTTGTCCCTGCACAACATGGTGAGGGGAATAAATACCTTTGGGGAAAAGGTAATGCGGTTGCCAAAGGCGGAGTCGCGAACCTTCGCAGCCTGTTGCATCAGCAGCAGAGTCTCAGCACTCACGGCCCGGTTCAGAGTCACAGCAGTCGAGGTTGATGCAGCCACGCTTGGGTCGCTCATGAGTTGCTTCCCGCCAGACTTGTGCTTGCTGCGGCGCCGTGGCGGCTCGAAATGTCGAGGGGGGTGAAATCAGTTCCACATTCCCAGCAATGAAAGCCAAGGTTGATCTCGGTCCCGCATGGCTCATGAACGAGGATGGTCGGGGGCCCATCTGGGCCGCTGAGCCATCGGTCGCCCCATTGCATGAGAGCCACAAGGATGGGTGACAACTCACGGCCCATGTCGGTCAATCTGTACTCATCACGGGGTGGATGCTCCGAGTACTGGCGCTTGACGAGCACCCCGGAGTCAACGAGCCGCTTGAGCCGTTCGGCAAGAACTGCTCGCGGAATTTCAAGATCTCGGCGGAACTCATCGAAGCGATGGAGCCCTCTAAAGGCGTCCCGCAAAATCAAGATCGTCCATCGGTCGCCAACGATGTCAAGAGCAGAGGCAATCGAGCATGGTGAGTCTGAAGAGAGTTCAGCGTCAGTAGGCACCCGCAGACGGTAACCGGGTTCGGATCCTGAACCAAGTCGGTTCAAGTTCCGAACCTGCAATCACAACGAGGAGTTAACCAAGTTCAGCGACGCGTCGCTCCAAAACCGCAAGCAACTCATCGAAGCTCTTCTCAAAGGAGGAGACGCCCTCTGCTTCAAGCACCCGACCGACTTCGTCAAGGTCGACCAATGCGCCGATGGCCGCCCATGTAGCAATGGCGCCGTCAGTGTCGGCATCGATTGTTCGGGCGACAGTCCCGTGATCGTCAAACGCTTCAAGAGTGTTGTCGGGGAGCGTGTTGACAGATCCCGGCCCAATGAGAGTGTCGACATACAAGGTGTCGGGGTAGGCAGGGTTCTTGGTACTTGTAGATGCCCACAGTGGACGTTGTGGCACAGCGCCAGCGGCCACAAGTCGATCCCACCGTTCGCCGGAGAACATCTCAGCAGCACTCGCATAGGCAAGTTGCCCTTGAGCCACGGCTGCCTTACCCATGAGCCCCAACGCCTCGGGAGAGCCAATTGCCTCAAGGCGCCGGTCAACTTCAGTGTCGACTCGTGAAATAAAGAAACTCGCTACTGAACTGATTCGCGAAAGGTCGGTGATCCCGCTAGCTAGGGCATCTTCGAGCCCCGACACATAGGCCTCCATAACCGCCTGGTAGCGAGTGAGGTCGAAGATCAGCGTGACGTTGACGTTCCGTCCCTCGGCGATCATCGAACGGATGGCAGGTAGGCCTTCGATCGTGGCCGGAATTTTGATGTACACGTTGGGGAGTGCGATGCGATCCCACAGTGCACGGCCCTCATCGAGAGTTCGTTCGGTCTCACGTGCGAGTTGAGGATTGACCTCAACCGATACGTAGCCGTCGACTCCCTGTGACTCCTCGTACAGCGGACGAAGCACCTCAAGCGCATCGACGATGTCAGTCACTACGAGGTCCCAATAGGCCTCTTCGATCGATGCGCCAGCTGCCACCGTCGTGGAGAGTTGCTCGGCGTATTCCTCACCCTGCTCAATCGCCTTTTGGAAGATTGAAGGATTTGAGGTGATCCCTCGGACGCCGCGATCTACCCAGCGTTGGATTTCGCCCGAGCGAAGCCAGGATCGTTTGAGGTTGTCGAGCCAAGGGCTCTGACCCTCAGATTCATATAGATCGTGCAGTCGTCCCACGTCGCCTCCTGAGCGGTCGTTTGCAACCTACCCGAGCAGCGACACGAGGTGAATCTCAGCTCAGAAGTGAGCGAGCTGCGTCGGCGACAGCCTCGGCGGTGATCCCGAGCTCAGCCATCACTCGGTCGCCCGGCGCCGAAGCACCAAATCGGTCGATGCCCACGCACGCATCTGCATACTTGTGCCAGCCGGTGGTGACCCCTGCCTCAACCGACACGGTCGGGCAGGAACGCGGGAGTACCTGATTTCGGTACTCGGCGCCTTGGGCGTCGAAGAGTTCCCAACTCGGAAGTGACACCACTCGCGCTGCAATGCCATCCGCAGCCAGCATCGCTGCTGCCTCAACGGCAAGTGCCACTTCGGTGCCGGTTCCCACTAGACAAACTGATGGCTCGTCCACGTCGTTGAGGGCATATCCGCCTCGAGGTACACCCTCGGCCGCACGTTCGGCTGTGCCATTCAATATCGGTGTGTTCTGGCGTGACAGGATCAAAGCGGTCGCAGCGTGACCATCGACAATCCACTTGTAGGAGGCAGCGACCTCATTGCCGTCGGCAGGTCGAAGCACCACAAGCTCGGGAATCAGACGCAGCGACATCACGTGCTCGATGGGCTGATGCGTAGGCCCGTCCTCGCCGACTCCAACCGAATCGTGGCTCCACTGAAAGACTGCTTTGGCGCCGCTCAGCGCAGCGAGTCGAACGGGTGGCCGCATGTAATCGCTGAACACTAAGAAGGTTCCGCCAATCGGCAGAACCCCGCCGTGGAGTGCCGCTCCTACAAGGACCGATCCCATTGCGTGCTCTCGGATGCCGAAGTAAATCTGGCGACCTGCGGGATCATCCGTCGAGAGTGTCCCGACCCCCTTGAGCGCAGTCCCGGTATTGCCAGTCAGATCGGCTCCACCCGACATCAGTCCGGGAACCAACGCAGCCATGGTGTCAAGACACTTCTGGGCCGCGACACGGGTCGCCGGTGACTCGCCAACGCCAAATGAAGGTAATGAGTCTGACCAGCCAGGCAGCCCGGTTCCGCTGAGGCACGCCTGCCATTCCGCCTCTCGACCTTCAAGGGCAAGAGATGACCGCTCGGCCCAATCCTGGCGCGTGCTTGCGCCGCGACGGCCGGCCTCAAGGTACATTTCGGCCACTTCAGACGGCACCCAGAATGACTCGTCGGGCAAGCCCATAACTGCCTTCGTCGCAGCGATTTCCTCTGCACCAAATGCAAGGCCGTGGGCTGCCGGGTCATCGGTTTTGTTGGGCGATGGGTAGCCGATGTGAGTTCGGAGGATTACTAAAGAAGGACGGCTCGTCTCTTCTCTAGCCTCAATCAGCGCGGCCTCAATGGCGTCAAGGTCCTCGCCCGCCTCACCGAGCTGCACCACGTGCCATCCGTAGGACTCGAATCGCTGAGCGGCGTTGTCGCCGAGCGACAACTCGGTCGGTCCGTCGATAGAAATGTGGTTGTCGTCGTAGATGTAGACCAAATGTCCGAGTCCGAGGTGGCCGGCAAGCGAGGCAGCCTCGTGGCTGACGCCCTCTGACAAATCACCGTCGGAGACCACGGCGTAAATCTGGTGATCGACCACGGATGAGCCAAATCGCTGACGAAGTTGTTGCTCGGCGATGGCCATGCCCACGCCGTTAGCAAAGCCCTGGCCAAGAGGACCGGTGGTCACCTCAACTCCACGTGTGTGACCAACCTCGGGGTGCCCCGGGGTCAACGACCCCCACTGACGGAACTCCTTCAAGTCGTCGAGGGTCAATCCATAGCCGGTCAGATGCAACATGGCGTATTGCAAGACCGAAGCGTGGCCACAGCTCAGGACAAATCGATCACGATCGGCCCAATCAGGATCAGATGCGTCGAAGCGCATGATCCTTGTCCACAGCACATGCGCCAGTGGCGCAAGGGCCATTGCGGTGCCTTGATGTCCGGAGCTGGCAGCTGCCGGGGCATCCATGGACAAGCCACGGATGACATCGATTGCGAGACGTTCAAGATCGGGGGTGGGGCCGGACATCGGCGCGTTCTCCTCGTGCGGTGACTGACGGATGGTAGTTGGATCTGGCGAGGTGCTCTTACTGACGATTTGGTGTCGCACCCACTGTGCGGGCGGGAGGGCCGTTCCACATCGGGCCCACACTGTTATGGGACCGTAAAAGTGGCCTACCCGAAGAGCACGACTGACGCCGTAAACCCATGCACAAACGTGCGACCTCCGACCGGACCCAGCTCGCCGGCACAGAACATTCCGGCGAGGGGCGCTCCTTCGAGTATCTCCGAGATCACCGACGCGTCATGGTCGGATTCACCGAAAAGCCGAGCACCACGACCGTTACACGTGAACACCAGCGCTCCAGCAACCCGAGGCGCAACCGCAACGTGGTCGGTCATGAGATCGCGAAGATCTTCGTCTGCTGTCACAGCATCGCGGACATGAAATTGAATGGTGTCGCCCACAGCAATGGTGTCGCCAACTGCGACCGCCCCAGTTTGCGGGTCTGCTCCCAGCACACCTCGAACAAGAAAATCACCCCTGCCGAAATCGAGTTGGTGTTCGTTAATAACCCGGCCCACGTGCAAACCATCTGCAGCTAGCGCCCGTTCGACCGGGTCAAGGCCTTCAACGATCTCGCGAAGTCGGTCAAGCGCCGGCCTGCCGGCGAGTTCGAGAAGCCGATTGTGCTCAGCAGCGGTGACGGTGAGGGGCGAGCCAATTGGGCGGCAACCCTGAGAAACAATTGTGGCGACAGGTACTTCTGGAGGTAGGAGTACGCCGACAGCGCCATGTGTTGCCACCTCGCCGTTGAGCACCAAGCGATTGCCTCCGGGATGGACTGCCGCAGAGGCCATGCCGCCCACCACCGTGAGTTCTGGTGCGAGCGCGGCAAGCTCTGAAATGACTTGTTCCATCGGCATGGAGAACGGGTCGGCAATCACCAAGAGCGTCCCGTCCTTGCCCGCCAGTGAGTCCAACCCAAGAAACTCCGGGCCCGAAGGAGTGGCGCGCGCAGTCAGACGAATGGGAAGCAGCTCCCCTTCCTCTGAATCCGAGGAGACAGCGAACATGGTTATCGCAGAATGTTGCTCAACTTCTCGTGACCCACCGAGAACGGAAACGGCCCCAGCGCCCACTACGACCGTCGGATCAAGCAGTTCCCGAACAGCATTGAGCACATCTTCCATTGCCCCCAGTTGGGGGCCCGTCACCATGATGACTACGAGGTCAGGCTGGGAACCGAGCGTCTCAAGGATGTGCCCCACGCATTCGCCGACCGCATGCGTGGCGAGCGGATGTTCGCTCAGAGCGGCGGCCACACGTACTGCCATTACTCGGTGTCGCCTTCGACCGGTTCCATAAGTGTGTAAGGCACCACGACGTGGTCGCCCATATCTATGCGGCAGCGGGCTTCTACCGTTCCAGGCTCGGGGTAGGTCAGTTCTGCGCGCACCAGCCGGTAGGCGAACTTTCCTGCCTCAATCGTCACCGGCTGCACGCTCCGCGCAATTTGTTCCTCGCCCAAATGGAAGGTCACCTCCAACGCTGCATCTGGGCGCTCGCCCTCGCCGTTGCGGAGGATGACCACAAGGTGTGGAGTGACGGTCACCGGAAAAGGCTCAGGCGCTGGGGCCGAGAACTGCACTCCGGTGAGATCGATGCGGGTTGATGGACCAGGAACCTGACGGAGGTCAATTGAATCGGTGAAGAGAGCGGCGACGATCTGCATGCGCTGAGACTACGACCACCGGCGGTGTATCAAAATGGCGCCGTTACGCCCCTAGTGTTCTGAGGTGTCTGGAAACCAAACCCTTTCAGAACGGGCTTCAAAAGATTTGCTTGCGCCGTTTGGAATCCCCTTTGCCCGTGACTACCTCGTCGATGACCCTGCCGCTGCTCAAGCCGTAGCGGTCGAAATTGCTGGCCCGGTTGCCATGAAGCTCTGCGGCGACGCGATCGCCCATAAGACCGAGAGAGGTTTGGTGCGGCTCGGTGTCTCTGCCGGCGATGCAGAAGATGTCGCAACGGAACTTTTCGCCGCAGGCCGACCTGAGGATAGCGTCACCGGCGTCCTCGTGACAGAAATGATGAGCGGTCAGCGCGAGCTAATCGCTGGCATCGCTGATGACCCACAGTTCGGGCCGACTGTCCTCCTCGGCATTGGCGGGATCCTTGCCGAAGCTATTGCCGATGTGGCTGTCAGGGTCCTTCCGATCACTCGGGTGGATGCCGCCGAAATGATTGAGCAACTTGAGTTTCAGGCGCTACTTGGTGAGTTCCGCGGAGAGCCTCCGGTCGACCGCGAAGCAGTCGCCGATGTGTTGTTGGGTCTTGCTGAAGCAGCGCGAACTCACACAGATATCAAGTCGATTGATCTCAACCCCTTGATTATTTGTAACGGGCGTCCCATTGCAGTTGATGCACTTGTAGAGGTTGCCGGAAACTCCAACCGTCCCGGAGCTGACTCATGAGTAATAAGCCTTCGCCGCAGCAACTCAGTGCGTTGTTCGAGCCTCGCGGAGTTGTGATTGCAGGAGCTTCCACACACCCCGGCAAATTTGGGTTTGTGGCACTCCACAACTTGCTGGCCGCCGGCTATTCCGGACGAGTGGGCGCAACAAACCTCGAAAGCGCAACTGTGCTCGGGGTAGAGACCGTTCCATCTGTGAGCGACCTTGATGATGGGCCATGGGATCTGTTGTTCGTGTGCACTCCCAAGGCAACGGTTCCTGATCTGCTGCGAGCTGCTGCGGCCAGGGGAATCACCGCCGCATTTCTCACTACCGCTGGGTACGGAGAGTCCGGGGACGACGGGATTGCGGCCGAGTCAGATCTCATTGCGCTCTGCGAAGAACTCGGGATTGTTCTCGCCGGTCCAAATGGCCAAGGAGTCGTTTCCACATCGGTGCAAATGTGTGCGCAAATCGTGGCGCCCTACCCTCCGGAAGGAACCATTGGAGTAGCGAGCCAATCTGGCAATTTCGTGAGCAGTTTCATGAACTGGTCCTGCGCCACCGGGGTTGGTATTTCGAGAGCGGTGTCGGCCGGAAATGCCGCAGCCACAGGAATCGGCGACTACCTGAGGTTTTACGCGCACGACCCGTCGACCACTGTCTCGCTGGCATACGTCGAAGGCATCGCAGATGGCAGGAGTTTCCACGCTGACTTGGCGCTCGCTGCGTCCGAGAAACCAGTAGTAGTGGTGAAGGGCGGCTCAACCGTGGGAGGGGCTCGAGCCGCAGCATCACATACAGGCTCGCTAGCAACCGACGATCGGACCTTTGATGGGTTGTGTCGGCAGGTTGGAGCGTCCCGCGCATCTACGGTCGAGGAAGCCTTTGAAGCAGCAGCGAGTTTCGCAACGCAGCCGCTACCTAAAGGAAACCGGGTCATGGTGCTCACGACTGCCGGCGGCTGGGGCGTGGTAACCGCTGACGCAATCACTCGCCATCCCGACTTGGAACTCGCCGAATTGCCCGATGATCTCGCAGCGTCACTTGACGAGTTGTTGCCTCCACGCTGGAGCAAAAACAACCCCATCGACCTAGCCGGTGGGGAAACTCGCGACACCATTCCAAGAGTTCTTGAACTTGTTGCCGCGCACCCCGACGTGGACGCGGTGATCCATCTAGGGATCGGAATTCAATCCAATCAGGCACGGCTGCTGCGCCGAGGAGGTTTCTATCCTGATAACGGCTTGGAGCGAATCGTTGAGTTCCATGAGCGACAGGATGCTCGCTACGCGCAAGCCGCCTTCGATGTTTCGGTTGCGACCGGTAAACCGATTCTTGTGGCGAGCGAGCTCGCTGTTGCGTTCCCTGACAACCCAGGACCTGCGGCAGTTCGGGCGACTGGACGTTTGTGCTACCCATCTGCTGATCGGGCCGTCACCGCACTCGGACACTTGTGGCGACGCGGTCGATACCTAGCGCGCCGGGATCTATGAACGAGTCACAAGAGGGTGTCCCTGACCCACCAGCGCCCTCCGGCCTCCCAGAGGAGCAAGTCGCTGTAACCCGAACGCACACACTGCAGCGGGCTCAGCGGCTTCAACGTTCACGCCGTCAGCGGCGTCTCGCTGCGGGTCTTGCGTTAGTCGGCTTGGTGGTCCTTGGCGGCGCCTTCGTGTTCCAGCCGAAGGTGGAAGTGGCGTCAGGAGCAGCTCCGCAGCAGAAGGCGGTGACTCCAGTTGTCTCCGCCCGACGAACCCCACAGTTGCTGCTCGCTCCGATTGCCCGCAGGGCGGTTGAAACGGCAGTGGCGCCAGTGCTGTCACGTGCTCCCGAGGGGTCGTGCTTGCTGGCACGCGATGGCGCCGTGGACATCGTTGCTCTTCGACCGGCTGCAACTCTGGCACCGGCTTCCAACATGAAGATCATTACCGCAGCAGCAGCTCTTGACCTCCTCGGGCGTGACTCGGTGCTCACCACCAAAGTGACTGGAGCACAACCCGATTCCGCCGGAGTAGTGAATGGCAATCTGGCGCTGGTGGGTGGAGGCGATCCGCTCCTCACTGGCGATTCCGGCGAGTCACTGTTTGCCAACGGACCCCAGCCACTTACCGATATAGAAAAACTCGCCGACGATGTGGTCGCTTCAGGAGTTCGTCGGGTAGCTGGCTCGGTGGTGGGTGACGGTTCCCGGCATCCCGATTCAACAACACTTCCAGAGTGGCCTCGACGATTCATAGCGAACGGGGTGGTTGCTCCGCTCTCGGCGCTCGTGTTCAACGATGGTTGGAACGTGTCAATCGCCGGCGAGGCAGCGACAGGCGGCGCAGTTAGCGACCCGGCGGCGCATGCCGCCTCGGTGTTCACCAAGATGCTGACAGCCCGCGGAGTGATTGTTGATGGCCCCCCAATCAGCGGAGCGGCGGTTCCCACCGATCCCACGTTGGCGTCCATTGACTCAATCCCTCTGCATGAGGTTGTGGGGGAGATGCTGGCATTTTCGGACAACACCACCGCGGAGTTGCTCCTTCGAGAAATGGGGCACGCCAAATCAGGACGGGGAACTACTGCTGCAGGCCGCCAAGCAGTTGCGCAATGGCTGACAACAAAGGGATATAGCTCTGAAGCCATCAAGGTTGTGGACGGATCTGGACTTGCGGTG
>Ga0164294_10005137_pt1 | contig 11259 bp, 3 predicted proteins | sample GEODES005metaG_FD_111479 | JGI IMG/M metagenome (GOLD analysis project Ga0164294, IMG submission 111479) | Oligotrophic lake water microbial communities from Sparkling Lake, Wisconsin, USA - GEODES005 metaG | ecosystem: Environmental > Aquatic > Freshwater > Lake | place: USA: Sparkling Lake...
CGGTGTAGTATTATTGAATAGTAGAATGGCAGGGTATAAAGAAAATAGTATTTCATTGGGTTCTATGGTTGGAAGTTATGGTTTAACTGAAACTAATTTGACGTATCGTAATCAAACCGATCAGGTTAATTCTACCTTCCAAGTATCACATCATCAGTCAGATGGATGGCGCGATCAAACGGCTACAAGAAAAGACATTGCAAACTACACAGCAAGTTTTATTGTAAGTCCTAAGCAAACAATCTCTACTAATATTTTTTACAGCGATTTATATTATCAAACACCTGGCGGACTTACCTTAGCTCAACAGACTGCTAATCCACGCCAGTCGAGGCCTGCAGCAGGTGTAAATAGAAGTGCTGCGCAGCAGCAAGCTGCATTGTATATTAAAACCATGTATGCTGGTTTTTCTAACGAGTATCATTTTTCTGAGGCTTGGAGTAACACCACAAGTTTTTATACTTCAGGTACGCGTTTTCGTAATCCTAGTATTCTAAATTATCAGCGAAAAACAGAGCAAGGAATTGGTGGAAGAAGTGTTACTCAGTATCAACATAAAAATTTTCAATTTCATATGGGAGGTGAATTCCAATATGGATTTACTTCTACTAGAACTTTTGGAAATAAATTCGGTGTAGCTGATACCCTTCAGTTTGATGACGAGATAGCTGCTAAACAATACAATATTTTTTTACAGTCTGAATTAAAGATTACTAAAAATTTAATTCTAGATGCGGGGCTGAGTTATAACAATTATGGATATGCGTTTACCCGACTCAATAGAAGGCCGGTAAAGGAGGTGCAAAAAAGTTTTGATCCAGTGGTAGTACCAAGGATTTCTTTGCTTCAAAAAATTGGATCTAATTATAGTTTATACGCTACTGTTAGTAGTGGTTATTCTCCACCTACGATTGATGAAATTGTTCCTTCATCGGGAGTTTTCAACGATTTGTTAAATGCAGAGCGAGCTACAAATTATGAAGTAGGTTTTAGAAGTGAATGGATACCAAATAAATTATATTCTGAAGTGGCAGCTTATTTCTTTCATTTAAACAATACAATTGTTACTAGAAGAGATGCGGCAGGGGCAGATTATTTTGTAAATACCGGACAGACAGAACAAAAGGGGATGGAGTTTTCACTCAATTATTATCCCATAAGAAATAGTGTTTACTTTTTTCGAGAACTTAAATGTTGGTCTAATGTAACTTTGATTGATGCAGCATTTAAAACTTATCAGCAGGGTACTATTGATTACTCAGGAAAAAAATTAACCGGAACTTCTCCAAGGGTAATGGTATTGGGAACAGACTTATCTACCAAAATAGGAATTTATGTCAATCTTACCTACAGTTACACAGATCAAATTCCTTTGAATGACGCCAACAGTGTTTTTGCAAATTCTTATCAGCTATTTTTTGGTAGGCTAGGATATAAAAAAGATTTTTCAAAAAAAATCAAGGGAGAAATTTACTTATCCTACGACAAATCATTTAATACTCCTTTTGGTTTGGGAAATGATTTGAATGCGGCCGTTAACCGTTTTTACAATCCATCAGCACCTGAGAATTTTTTGGGTGGTATTAAGCTTCAATACAATTTGTAAGACCAATAACACAGTCAAAACCTTGTTAGCTGTCGAAAATGTATCTTTGCAAAAAAGAAAACAGTGGATTTTGGACAAATAGCCTTCAAAGAAATATTAACGGTATCGTTTACCCTATTCGCAGTAATTGATATTGTAGGAAGCGTTCCTATTCTGGTATCGCTTCGCAATAAGATGGGAGGCGAAATAAAGTCTACCCATGCTACTCTTGCATCGGGTGCATTGATGATTCTTTTTTTATTTATTGGTAAGCAGTTTTTAGACTTGATGGGTTTAGACATTCAGTCTTTTGCTGTAGCGGGTAGTATTGTAATATTTATCATAGGACTTGAAATGGTATTGGGCCACGATTTTTTTAAGTCGGATGGTAATGCCAAAAGTGGAAGTGTAGTTCCGATTGCCTTTCCATTGATTGCTGGTTCAGGTACGCTCACTACGATCATGAGTTTGAAAGCCAATTACAATGATGCCAATATTTTTATAGGAATTCTGATTAATTGTATAGTAGTTTATATTGTGTTGAAATCATTGAAGTGGATTGAAGGCGTTTTGGGAGTGAATGGAATGACAGTCATTAGAAAATTTTTTGGTGTAATATTATTAGCGATTGCGGTAAAGATCTTTGGAAGTAACCTATCGCATTTCGGAAAGTAAAGCGATCATTGGCCACGTAGTACAATGGATAGTATAAGGGCCTCCGAAGCCCCAGATTCAGGTTCGATTCCTGACGAGGCCACTATTTATAAAATAGTTGAAAATTAATCAATTAGCTTTTTGATAATATTACTGGTTAATCTCTAAATGCACGACTATGTATATCTGGGTCTTACAATAAAAAATATCCGTATTTATACTTAAATATACGTATTTAGGTGCTGAAGGCTTGTATTATGGGGTTAACGGCTGTGGATATCCAGCCTGTTATTTCAGGCCTTATATAAGTCAGAACTGGTCGCTTAATAAGTGGACCCACCTCTCAAATAACTTATTATGCGTTGAATAATTACTGAATTAGCCGCTCAAGCGCGTTAAATAGTTTTTATTAAAAAAAATAACACTATTCATTTGGATAATAATTTATTGATTTGTGTAAATCCTTCCGATTTTTTTACAGTTTATTTACTAGATTTGCAAATTATTTCTAAAATCCATTATGCAAATAGCTGAATTTCTATCCTATTTTATTGAGGTATTTGTATTATTTTTTTCTCTTAATCTACTCATCTCTAAAAAGGGAAATAAATTATTAAATCAATTATTAGCATTGTTTTTTATTGCTAAGATTGCAAAATTTATTTTATTTCAGCATTTTGTCTTGGAAACTTGGAGAATCCCTTTGTTTCTAATTTTACCTGTGGGTTTTTTTTATTTTTTATCGCCTGCTGTATTTTACCTGTACGTAAGAGCATTTATAAGAGATGAGAAAAAGTTACAAAAATCGGATGCTTGGCATTTGGTACCAATAGCGGCTTTAGTAATTTTTGCCTTATTTACTGCTCGAGATGTTTTTGTTAACTATATTTTGGGTGTTGAGTCTTATCGATTATCTGTCAATGATTTTCTTACTGCCTATAAATTTACTCCACCTAGATTGGGACTCATTGCATTTTATTTTATAATGTCATGGGACGTTATTCTGAAGGCTCGAAAGGGTACTTTTTCTACCATGCATAAAAAAAGCAGGAATTGGATAGTGTTCTTGATGAGTTTATTTACTATTCAAATGATTTTTAGTATTCCTTCAATATTTACAATCTTAACTTTTAATGAGCAGAGCTTAACAGAGCAGATAAAGCAGATGATGTTTATTGGAGATATTATTTTCTTTGTATTAATTATTTATACCATACAAAATCCCGTGGTTTTATATGGCTATCTATTTGTTGAACCCTTTCAAAAGCAAGAGAATAATAACTCAAAGCCTTCTAGAAAGGTTAAATTAGCTAATAAAATAATTATTAATAGTCCTGAAGAATATGCATTTCCTCAGTTAGATATCATAACTCAAGGGATACAAGAATATATGACGGAGAAAAAGCCTTGGCTTCGAGCAGATTTCGATATCAGTCAAATGGCATCTGACCTAGGCAAGCCTGTTCACCACTGCTCTTACATGCTCAATGAAGGGCTAAAAATTTCTTTTAGAGATTGTATTAATCAGTACCGGGTTCAATATTTTATTGATGAATACCCTAAGAAAAAGGACAATATTACCTTAGAAGCAATGTCTAAAGAAGCAGGTTTTAGCAACCGAGTTTCGTTTAATAACGCATTTAAGAAAATAAAAGACACTACCCCTACTGAATATTTTAGCACTGATAAATAATATGATAATATATTATTAATTATTTTAAATCATTCTTCCCCTCTCTCAATCATTAATTTCTATTCAGTTCAGTTAACCTATTTAATTAGTTAATTTTTTTGAAATAAGGTTAATTTCCATTACACTTCTTCAAAAATCATCTTTAACGAATCTCAATTATTCCCTCCCAAATAGCTGTCATTTTTAGAATATGTTGACACTTGTAAAAGAATATTTTATTTTTTTCAAATAAGTTGATAAAATTTTTTATCCTTTTACAAAGTTGCGGGTGTAAAAAGTTATTAAATGACCTTCTTGATTCAATTTCGTAGGTGTCTGCATATACTTTATTAAATACTTTCTGCTTAATTATTCGGTAAAATGAAAAACCCACGCATTTTTTCAATTTTAGTAATATTATTACTGTGTTCGCAATGCACCCAAGCACAAAAGATGTGGACCTTTTCTCCCTCAATAGAGAATCCTACAGTAAATACAGTGGGAACTGGTAGTGATCCTTATCAGTTTACAAGTTCTGATTCAACCGTGACAGATGGAATTTCAATTGCTATTGATACCTCAGGTAAGTTCGTTTATGTGCTTAACAGGACTCGTCATATATTAAGAAGAATTGATATAAGAAATAGAAGAGTTCAAACGATAGCTGGTAGGAATAACACACCAGGATTTGGAGGCGATGGCGGCGACGCTAAGAATGCACTTTTAAATCATCCATGGTATATTGTAATTGATAAAAATAATAATCTTTATATAGCAGACAATGGAAACAATAGAGTCAGGAAAATTACACTAAGTAATAATATCATTACAACGGTAGCTGGAAGTTGGAGAACAACCAATGCTTGCGATGATGGTAACGGGATACTTGCTACTGATGCATACATAAGAGAACCTGCGGGACTAGCTCTTGATAAATACGGAAATCTATACATCACTGAATGGGGTAATTCTCATACAAATCGTGGTTCTGCTTGTGTGCCCTATATTGATCAGTTCGGTAGTAGAGTTTGGAAATTAACTGTATCTACTGGGATATTAAATTCAATTGCAGGTTTTGATGGTATTGGAAATACTCCCTCCAATCCACATGAAAATTTAGGTCCTATAAATTCTTTTAGTCCGAACAGAGTTAAAGATAATTATATGAATCAGTTCAGTGGTATAGCTGTGGATGATAGTTTGAATGTATTTTTTGCCTCAGCTCAGACATTGATTTGGAAGGTATCTAAGTTAACAGGAAAAATGAGTTTGTACGCAGGTTGGGAGCAAAGTATAACCGGATTAACTCAAAATCAAACCTCCAACTTTGGTAATCCCAACGGCGGATTTAATGTCCCTGCAACCAACTATAAACTAGGTCTTACGAATCAAATTTTCGTTGATGGTGAAGGGGATCTTTTTTTGTGTTCTGGTAATAAAGTTCTTAAAATTGCAAAGCATTCAAAAAGATTAGCTTCTATAATTAACGCAGACGGTAGAGGATTTACTTTCGCTACTCAAAACGGTCTTCCAGCAAATGAACAGACTTTTTCATCGACTGCATTGGCATTTGATAAAAGTGATAGTGTTTACTTATCTGGTGAAGGATTGGGTAGAGTGATGGCTGGTTCAATTAAGGGAGGATGGAGAGGTTCAGATTATGATTTTTGTAAAAATGCAAACTGGGACAATAATGTGGTGCCTACTGGTGCAATGAATGCATTGATCGGCGCTATTCCATCGCCCAACCCTTGGCCAATTATTACCTGTAATATTACCCTCAGTAATCTTAGAATTAAAGCTGGGGGAATTTTAGAAGTAGCTAGTGGTGGAACCCTTACTGCGGACTGTATTACCATTGAGCCTGGAGGATCCTTAATTGGTAAAGGGACTGTAAATTGTAGCTACGTTTATCTTGGACAAAAACTTCTTCCTCAAAGGGGATGGCGAGTTTTTGCCAATCCATTTTCTACCCCAAAAAATATCCAAGAAAATGCCAATATAAATTTCATTCGAATTAATACTAGTTTTAGATACCCCAACAATCCCACCCTTGATACGCGTGTTTTTAATAATTCCACTAACAGCTGGACTAATTTTACCGACGCAAATATTGCTTCTAGAACCAATCATGCCATATTTATAAGGGGTACTCAAGAAGAGGCAACACGCGAAACCTATACTAGTGGACCTTCTGGAATGGATTATTATAGTGTAGGAACCTTGCTTCCTTTAAACAGTACGGTTACCATTCCTGCACCAGCTAATGCAAATAATTTCAGTTTAACAGGCAATCCTTTTGCTGCTCCTATTACCTCAATGGCATTAACTGGCGGCGTTAGAAGAGCCTATTATGTTTATCAAATAGATCAAGGAGCTACAGATACAGATAAAAGAACAAAAAGAGGAGGTTGGAGCCCAGTATTACTTTCAGATACAGTTACTACCATTCCAGTTTTAGGAGTTATTCAGTGGAAACAACCTGCTGCTCAGTTTTCGGTTACTACCAATGATTTACGTCCTAGGGGAACACCGGTTTCCAATTATGTAGCATCCGAAAAGCAGCTACAACACCTTGAATTGGCGGTAACTGATTCTGGGCTTATTCAAGATAAATTATTTGTTAGTGTTGATCCCTATTCAACCAATAAGGGAACTGATTTTAACGATTTAGAAAAAATAAATAATACGGGTATAAATATTTATACAATCGCCGAAGATAAAACTCATTTGGCGGTGGATACAAGAAGCAATTTAAATACTAGGATTCCACTGGGTATTGCTGCAGAAAATGGCACTTACAATCTTTTAGTGAATAATAATAATTTACCTGAGGGCACTACCGTTTACCTCAATGATAATTTTGAGCATAGGGTCATTGACTTAACGAAAAAAACTAAGTATAGTTTTTCAGTCAATAGTCAAGCCGATTCTAAGGGTGACAATAGATTTTCTATTCAAATTTTACAAAACAAGAATACTGCTTTCTTAAAAGATTATAACAATAGAGGCTTTGGGGCTCAGTTATTTAAAAATAAGAATCGCATTTTTTAATAATTATTTTATTCATCCATTGGGCTAATTGAAATAGCTGGATGGATTTGTATTGAACAAAGTTTTTTTATTTATTTAGAAGTTATCATGGTCAAAAAATATAATTTACTTAGACTGATTTGTATTGTTGTTTTAGCTACAATAGTACCCTTTGTGGCCAAAGCTCAAATTGATCCAGGTATTGACCCTGATTTAGGTTTTAGTTATTTATCACCAAGATTTCTAACCAAAGGTGTAGCAACTGATACGCTGAAACCTATTGGTCCTGCATTTACATCTTATTCTATTTCTCCTGCCTTGTCTGCAGGCTTAAGTTTTAATACAAGCACCGGTAATATTACAGGTACACCTGTTGATATAACTGGTGCTATTACATATACAATTGTAGGCTCTGGGGGAGGATCTTCATCTCTTACCGCAAAATTGGTTATCACGGTAAATGACAAAGCACCTGCTGCTACCATGCAGTACACTACGCCTAATTTATTTACTAGAAATATCGCAATTACAAGTTTATCACCCACTTTTACTGGAGATGGAGGAGTAGTAACGAGTTATAGAACGGAGCCTAGTTTGCCCGCCGGCTTAAGTATTGATGCAACTGGAGTAATAAGTGGCACACCCACTGTACTATCAAGTGCAACCGACTATACTGTTATTGCTGCTAATACAGGTGGTTATACATTGGCTACTGTAAGAATTACTGTAAGAGAATTAATACCCGATATAAGTTATAATACTCCCAATGTATTTACCAAAGGAACCGCTATTAGCAGTCTAAGCCCTACCAATTTAGGTGGCACGGTAGTTTCGTATAGAATTTCTCCTAGCTTACCAGCTGGCCTTAGTCTCAACACCAGTACTGGAGTAATCAGTGGTACACCTACTGGTTTAATTGCTACAACTACTTTTTCTGTAATAGCTACCAATACAGGCGGCTCTGATACGGCTAGTTTAGACATCACTGTAAATGATATTGCCCCTAATTCATTGTCATATAATACTCCTAATATTTTTTATAATACTGTTACTATTGGAAATCTAAATCCAACCTCTCTTGGAGGAGCTATAGTAAGTTATAGTATTTCACCTGCTTTATCAGCTGGTCTAAGTTTTAATACCAGTACGGGTGTAATCAGTGGTACACCTACTGTTGCTTATCCAATTACAGAATATACAGTAACGGCTACCAATACAGGAGGCTCTACAGCAGCAAATTTTTCTATAACGGTTAGAGAAACGGCGCCTTATAATTTAAGTTATACTTCGCCCAATATTTACACTATCAATTATACTATTACGCCGCTTGCTCCAACTTTTAGTGGTGGGCAGGTAACTAATTTTAGTATTGCCCCTTCTTTGCCAGCGGGGCTTGGCATTTCTTCTACTACTGGTAATATTACTGGAACGCCTACAGCACTTTCAGATGCAACAATTTATACAGTAACTGCTACAAACAGTGCAGGTTCTGGTACTGCTACCTTAAGCATTAAAGTAGAAGGGCTTGGGTCAATTAATAATCAGCCTAGTACTACTAATAAACAATATTGTTTAAACTCTACTGCTATCATACTAAGTGTTACCGCTACAGGATCTAATTTAACGTATCAATGGTATTACAATACCACCAATACTTCGGATGGCGCCACATTAATTAGCGGCGCTACCCAAAGAACTTATTTACCACCCACTGCAACTGCAGGAGAAAAATATTATTACGTTAAGATTACTAGTCCTAATGGATATGATATGAATAGTAATTTCTCGGGTAAGATCACTATTAATCCATTACCGATAGTTTCAGTGAGTACAGGTAATAGCGCGATATGTGTAAATGGGACTAGTACTTTAAATAATACTACTGATCCTACCTCTTTTGCTCTTAGTGGATGGAGAAGTATAAATACGGGTATCGCTACAGTTAATGCAACATCTGGATTGGTAACGGGCATTTCGGGAGGAACGACAAAAATTTTATTTACAGTAATTGATGCCAAAGAATGTCAAAATTCTGACACCACCTTATTTACAGTAAGTCCTTTACCGATTATGTCAACAATTAATGGAGAATCTACTATTTGTAGAGGAGATTCTGTCATTTATTCTTCTTATGATGGTGTATTGAATAATAGCGTATTCAGAAGCATACCACAAGGGGCAGCCTATTCTTTGCGTGCGGTAAATAGTTATTATTTTCTTGCTCCTGCAATCAAAGTTAGAAGAGCCTCTGACAATGCGACAAGAGATATTGGTTTTACATCCAATGGCGATCTAGACACAACGGCTTTAAAGTCATTTGTTGGCGCACTAGGTACTGGATATATAGATACTTGGTATGACCAAAGTGGTCAAGTAAGAAATCTGACTCAAACTGTCTACGCAAAGCAACCTCGGATTATAAATTCAGGTGTAATTTATCGAAGAAATGCTCAACCTACTTTGTATCATGACACCGATGATGGATTGGCTTTTACGGGTCCCGAATATTTAGCTGCTACACCATTTAGTGTCAACTTAGTAGCGGGAAGTAATAGTGCTAACAATGGATCTAGGCGGGCAATTAACGGACATAGTGGAAAAAATTGGTTGATTGGACCTTTTGGTAATAAAGATAGCTGGTATAATGGTGGTTTTAGTCTACAAAACGCTTCGCCATGGTCAACTACTTCTGTAGAAATATTTACAGTTGTTCAGCCTTCAGATGTTAATTCAAATGCATATTATCGAAATGCTGAAAGCAAGCTTTTGTCTAGCTATACCAATAATGGGGTATTAGGATCAGTGAATACAGGAGCTGCTGGCTATAATTCAGAAGGTCTCGATGGTTTTATCAGCGAAATAACTGCATTTAGAAGAGATCTATCAACTAACCAAAGATTAATATTAGAAGCTAGTCAGTCAGCCTATTACAATCCAACTTATTACAACAATATTCCGCCTATTGCTAGATGGTCAAGTAGTAATAGTGAGGTGGCATCGGTAGATTCCATAACAGGTGTAGTGAAAGCTATAACTGGGGGAACAGCTCAAATTACGTATACCCTTACCAATGCAGTAACTGGATGTAAAAACACTATTTCAAAGACGGTAACTGTTACTGACCCGATTACAATTACTACGCAACCATCTACTACAGGTCAAACAGTTTGTAAAAATTCACCGGCTACCGCTTTAACCGTTGTTGCCGATGCTCCTGGATCTCTCATTACTGCCTATCAATGGTATAAAAATACTACGAGGTCAACAGTTGGGGGTACAGTTATAGGGGGCGCTACTAATAGTTCTTATACACCTGCTACATCTGCTGCAGGAACAACCTATTATTATGTAAAAATTTCTGAACTTACTGAATGTAATAAAATAAGCGAAATATCTGGTGCAATAGTGGTAAGAGAATTGCCTACTACTTTAACGGTAACCAGTCCGCAAAATTTATGTAGCGCTGCGTATCCTAATCCTGTAATATCTGATTTAAATGCCGGATCAACGGTAACGGAATCCAATACAGTTAAGTGGTATGCTGCTTCAACAGGAGGCTCCGCATTGTTGGGAACACAAACGCTTAGTTCAACTACATATTATGTAGCTCAGTCAGATGGAAACTGTGAGAGTGTTCGCAGTCCAGTGGTAGTAAATTTAGTGACTACACCTGCAGCACCTACTGCTAGCAGTGCGCAGAGTTTCTGTTCTGCCAATAATGCAACGGTGGCTAATTTATCAGCCACTGCAATTGGAACCAATACAATTAAATGGTATTCATCGGCTTCATTAGGCAGTTCACTAATGAGTGGAACAGTTTCGTTAACAACTGGCACTACTTATTATACCACACAAACTAATTCTTCGGGTTGCGAGAGTAGTAGTGCATCGGTAACGGTGACTATCAATCCAACACCATCAGCACCTACAGCAAGTACACAAAATTTATGTGCATCAACGATACCAACGGTTGGCAATTTAGTAGCAACAATAGATGGAGGAAATACTGCCAAATGGTATACAGTAGCTGTTGCAGGAAGCGCCTTATCAAATACTACTACTATTGTAAATAGTGGAGTGTATTATGTAGCTCAACTATCGGCTGCCAATTGTGAAAGCGGAAGAACGCCGGTGAATGTGATAGCAGGACCAAGCAGTCCATTGATGAGTGCAAATGTGTGTGTGGGTAACGCGATTGCTGCAACATCGGTTGATAGAAATGCTAGCTCTTTAGATTGGTACAAAAATGGAATATTATTTAATACCATCAATACGTTTACAGATACTACACTAAATGTAAGTACAACCTTATCAA
>Ga0164294_10005138_pt1 | contig 11258 bp, 7 predicted proteins | sample GEODES005metaG_FD_111479 | JGI IMG/M metagenome (GOLD analysis project Ga0164294, IMG submission 111479) | Oligotrophic lake water microbial communities from Sparkling Lake, Wisconsin, USA - GEODES005 metaG | ecosystem: Environmental > Aquatic > Freshwater > Lake | place: USA: Sparkling Lake...
CAGCGGCAGCGGCAGCGGCAGTATCAGCAGCAGCGGCAGCGGCAGCAGCAGCATCAGTGGCACTGGTGTATTGGCGCTCATGGCTGGCACGCGTCCAGTTCCCACTGGCGATGCAGCTTTGGCATCAAGGCCAGTTCCCACTGGCGATGCAGCTCTGGCATCTCGGCTGCTCGAGTGTGCGTCGCATCCGCTCGGCACGGCGCTCGCCGCGCTGCTCTGCACCGTCCGCACCGCCGACAGCGAGGCGGCCCGCGCGCACGCAAGCCTCGCGTTTGGTGGAGATCTCGCGTTCGGAGATCGAGATTGCTCCCGCGTACGGCGCGGAGCCGAGCTTGCGCGCGCATCCGTGGCCAGCGAGCATCAGAGGCATGAGCCGGCGGCCTTGAAGGCTCGAGTGACCTCGCTGCTCGAGATCGCTCGCTGTGGGGATGCCCAAGGGACGGCCGCGATTGCGATCTCCCAGAGGGAGATGGCGACCTCAAAGCGGGAGATGGATATCTCCCAGCGGGAGCTCTCACTCGCATACGCCGAGCTGCAGGTGAGCGGGGCACTTGCGGCGGTGGTGGCCGCGTGCGTGGGGGTCGCCGACACTTTGGGTGAGCAGCGGCGTATGATGGTGAGCCAGCCACGAGGCGACCGCACCGAGCCGTTCGACGAGGGCCTCGTGGCCCTCGCCGAGACGCTCGTGTACGGGCCTGAATTGCATGCGTCGCTGCTCCTTATGCTCTCGCACCGGCATGCGTACGCCCATGCATTGCTGCGCGAGGGCGCCCACGCGATGCTCGAGGGGGCGCGTACGAGGATGAGCACAAGCGGGCTGGCCGAGCACCGTCGTGAGCGGCTCGCGAGTGCGTTGTGCTGGAGCGTCGTCGTGGGCGGCCCAAGAGGCGCGTGGCAGCGCCTCTGCAGCGAGAGACGCCCCTCTCTCAAGCTACGCGCGATCGCGGACGCGTGCGACGCCATTGTAGCCGCCGCCGCCACCGCCACCGCTCAGGAGGCGGAGGAGGTGCAGAAGGGCGCGAAGGAGGGCGCGAAGGAGGGGGTGGTGAATGCCGATGAGCTGCTGCCGATGGTCGCGTACAGCCTCGCCGACGCGCTAGTGGTCGCGGGCGTCGCAGACGAACTGCTCAGCCACCTCACTTTGGCCGAGGCGCACCTGCCGGCGAGCGAGGCGTCATTCAAGCTCGGGTACTGCCTCACTACGGTCCAGGCTGCAGTGCGCTGCGTAACCGAGGCGGCGCCGGCGGCCTCGCAGAAGCAGAGCGGCATTGGGGCGACGGATTCGGAAAGGGGTGGCGACGGTGACGCTGTCCCCCCAAAAGCGGTGTCCTGAGCGTTTTGTGAGGAAAAACACTCGAAGAAAGGCGAGCACTGCGCCAACGGGTCGAGGGGACTCAATCGAGGTCTCCTTGCCCAACATGGAGGAGACGTACCAGATCAGGGATGACGACGAAACCCGCACTGCCATGGACGACCTCGACGCCTTCGAGCAGCGTCTGAATAGTGGCAATCCCAGAGCGCCGAAGCTGGCTAGTAAAGCCGTACCGCAGAGAGTGAAGCCGGCGATGCCGGTTGTGAGAAAGAAGGGCAGCGACTACGTTGGAGCCGCGGTGAAGGCGAAGCCATCAAAAGCTGATGATGAGGGTTTTGCTCTGGATACCTCGGACAAAGTTTCCGACATGAAGGCCGTGAGTGACCTCGACCGGTTCGACGATGGCAACATCAGCGAATAGGCGTGGCAAAATACGTGAGAAACTCATGAGACTGCTGAATGAAGAGTCTGAATGCATACGCGCATGCTACAGTACCGTGTAGACTACTAAGGATGCAGTATTCCATGCCCTCGCTAATCATCATAGGCTGCGCACGTACAAACATTAAAAAGCATCTAGTGGAGTGGACCGTGCGGCGCGCAAGCCGCCCGCAGGACCGCGGCGTCTCCTCTCAGCTGGGCTCGCCCGCGGGTCGATCGTGCAGCGCGACGCATATGACCGCCTTGTGATGGCCCGTGTAGTGGCGGATCGTCTCGCCTTGCGCGACGTCCCATAATCGCGCCGTCTGGTCCGAGGAGGCGGTGACCAGGTAGGCCGAGTCGGCGCTGAAGACGGCGTCCCACACCCACCGCTGGTGGCCACTGAGCGTCTTCTCCTCGCGAAAGTTGTTGGCGGTGTCCCAGATCTTGACCGAGTGATCCGAGGACGTGGTGGCAAGCCGCTTGCAGTCGGGCGAGAGCAGGCACTTGGTGATGTACGTCGAATGGGCCTGCAACTTCTGCAGCGGCTCGAATTTCGTCGACCGGTCGTCCGATTTCGGGTTGGACGCGTCCTGCTGCGAGCCGAGCCGCCAGACGAAGACCGAGCCCTGGTCGTTGGCGGCTGCGAGCAGCGTGGCGTCGTGCGCCACGCTCACGCAGCGGATCGCCTTGTTGCCGTCGGGTACGAGCTCGGCGCTGCATGCATTCTGCTTGAGGTCCCACACGCGGATGTTGCCGTCGCGGTCGCCCGAAATGAGTTCGGCCTGGTTGGGATGGAGCGCGACGCTGTTGAATGGGCAGCTGCTCTCGTACTCGCGTTGGCAGCCGGGCGCGCGCACGTCCCAGATCTTGATCGTGCCGTCCTCCGATCCTGTGAAGAACCACTTGCCGTCTCTATGGTAGCCGACGGCCGTCACATTGTTCGTGTGGCCTTCGTAGCTGGTCGCAGTGCCTGTGGCGATGTCAAAGATCCGCAGGGACGGATTGCCGGCCGCGGCGATGTGCGTCTTGTCCGGCGAGATCTCGAGCTTGTTGACCTGCGACTCCGGGTGGTTGAGCGACTTGATGCAGATGCCCGACGGCGCCTCCCAAAACTTGATCGTGTGATCGTAGCCTGCGCGCGCGCCGCGAGTTAGAGGTGATGAGTACGCTCGGCTGGCAACTAATGAGCCCAACGTACGTGAATGGGGCCGGCGCGCGCGCGCGAGCACCTGCAGTGGCCAACAAGACCTGGCCCATTGGCGTCGGCAGACGCCCGTGAAGGCGCGTTCTCACTTCACGACTTTGATCCAGCTGGTCTTCACGGAACGTACATGTGCACAGAATCTCTGTGGACATGAAAGTTTGCATGCAACCGAAACGTGAGTGTCGACGACCGCCAGAAACACCGTCACCGAACGAAGCACGACGCTCGGCCCACAGCTTGTCATGGCGACGCAGACACCAGCACGCGCTGGCACGGCTACCGTGATGCGCAAGGACGAGACGCCCAACACGATCCAGGTGCGAATTCCACATGCGCCTGGCGCGCGCTCTCCCTCGACCCATGCCGGACGCTGCCACAACACGCACCTGTTCTGCGCTGCCGATCGTGCCGCGCGCAAGTGACCGAGCGCGCGCGCGTGCGCCTCGCCCCACAGCGTCCCGATGTCGAGGAGGAAGGCGACGGCGTCGAAGTCACGTACACGAACATCGACAGCCTGAGCAACATGGGTATCGCTCATGCCGAGTGCGCCATCGCCACACCCAAGGCTCGCCCTGCGCGGGCCGCGCCAGCGCCCGCGCGCCCGCGCCCGCGCCCGCGCGCTAGCGCCCGCGCCTCTCACACCCACCGCCCGTTGTCCGTCCCATCCCTCTACCATCCCTCCCTTGCGCCTCGCAGCATCGCCAAGCTCAAGCAGACCGGCATTCACTCGGTCGAGCAGCTGCAGATGACCTCGCACCGGCAGCTCGCGTCCATCAAGGGCCTGTCCGACACCAAGGTGGACAAGCTGCTGGACTCGGCGCTCAAGCTCGTCCAGCCCGTGTGCCGCTTCCAGACCGCCAAGGATCTGCAGACGCACCGCGACGATACGTGCATCAAGGTGTCCACGGGCTGCGCCGAGTTCGACCAGATCCTGTGCGGCGGCTTCGAGTCGGGCTCGATCACAGAGATCTATGGCGAGGCGCGCGCGGGCAAGTCGCAGCTCGCGCTCACGGTGGCGGTGGCCTCCTTCCTGCCGCGCGAGGCCGGTGGCGGCGAGGGGCGGACGCTCTACCTCGACACCGAGGGCGCCTTCCGACCCGAGCGGCTCATTCCGATCGCGACGCGCTTCGACCTCGACGCCGACTTCGTGCAAGAGAACGTCATGCACGCGCGCATCTACAACTGCGACCAGCTCGACGCCGCGATCGCCGAGGCGGGCGCGCTGTTTGCATGCGAGGACCCCGAGTCGGCGCCCTTCCGCACGCTCGTCGTCGACTCGATCATCGGACCGTACCGGCAGGAGTTCCCAGGGCGCGCCGAGCTCCCCGAGCGGCAGCAGCGGATGGGGCGCGTGCTCTGGATGCTCAAGAAGATCGCGGAGACGTTCAACATTGCCGTGGTGCTCACCAACCAGGTGACCGCCGACCCGGGTGCGATGGCGGGACCCGACGCCAAGAAGCCAGTCGGCGGCAACATCCTCGCACACGCGGTCAACACGCGCATCATGCTGCGCAAGGGCAAGGGTGCGCAGCGCATCGCCAAGATAGTCCAGAGCCCGCTATGCGGCGAGCTCGAGGCTCACTTCGAGATCACCGAGGGTGGCGTGCAGTCCGTGACGGACTGATCCAGCACGCAGGGCACGCAGTGCCGATTCTCACCGAGGGCGGCGTGCAGTCCGTGATGGACTATTCCAGCACGCAGTGCCGATTTCGAATGAGAGATTAGGGCGCGGACGGAGTGGTGGCGGCGGCGCGTGTGAGCCCGCGTGAGCGCGCTTGACGAGTCCCGCTCGATCGGATGGGGATGCGATCATGTGCCGTGCGCTGCTGCTTTCTGGCGCGTGTCCGGGCGTGTGCGCGCGGTGCGGTGCTGGTGTCGGAGAACTACACGGCCGTGACTCACCTCCGGCCGGGCTGCTAGTCAATGACACCGAGGTTCGTTTAGACTTTTCCGTAGGAAGTGTACAATGTTGCACCTGTGCAACAGACAAAAGAAAGTTACTCGTTGACCGCCATCCTGATCCTCATCTGTTGCTATTTACAAATCTCGTTGACCGCCATCTGTGTCGGCCAGTGCGGTAGCTCGTGCGGCGCGAGATCGTGTGGCAATGAGACCGTGTGGTCTTCGGCGGCAGCTTCGAGCTTCGCAGCCAGCGCATCCATGTGCGGTCCCAGCAGCTCCGAAGCCGATTTCGCGTCGCCGGCAGAGATGGGCAAGCTGATGGTGCCGCAGAAGCGCGCGCGCGCCGCGTGCGTCGAGCGCTGGTCCTCGATGCGCGCTGCCACCTGACTCGCGTGGCCATCGCCGAATGGACGGTGCACCTCGCCACAGCCACACTGGAAGCTCGCCATGTTCTCAACCAGCGCGAGCACGGGCACGTGCAGCCGCTGGAGCAGGTGCACGCCTCGTATGACATCCACAACCGCCAGCGACGAGGGCGTGGTGACCACCACAGCGCCCAAGAGCGGCACCCGGCTCGCAATCGTTTGGGGAATCTCACCCGTGCCAGGCGGAGAGTCTACGATCAGATAGTCGAGGTCTCCCCAGGCGGTCGTGTGCAGCAACGAGAGCGCCATCACTGCCGGCTTCGCGCCTCGCATCTCACCTTCTGTGACGCCCCAAGTGCGCCCTAACCAGCCAAAGGACATGAGCTTGAGACCCTGATGCTCAAACGGCATCACAGCCCGACCGTTGGACACCAGCTCCACTTCCTGGCCGCTGACGGAGGACGGGACTTGAGTAGGAAGCGAAGGGCCAAAGACGTCGGCATCAAAGAGGCCGACACGATGGCCGCGGCGTGCGAGTGCGCGGGCAAGCCCTAAGGAGACCGTGGACTTTCCGACGCCGCCTTTACAGGAGGTGACGGCAATTATGCCGCGGCTGATGGTGCTGAAGGTCTGCATGACGCAAAGCACAATTCCGCAGACTCAGCTAACTGTGAATTAACACGTAATACAAGTACCTATGTCGAATCAGAACAACTCAACGTACCATATAGGAAAGCAGACGCTATTCCCAGGCATCCCACCCCCTCGCTAGTCCCGTGGGAGGCGAGGGTGGCGATTCCGCGAGGCGCGCGATCACCTGCGACACTGGGCTCCCCCCAGTCGGCGTCGGGGAGCGCAGGTGCATCTGCGCACCGCGCTGTGGGTGCGGTACAGCGGCGAGTGACACGAAGTCGCCCACGCCCTCTGCGCCCGGCACCGTCGATGGGCGCGGGCTGCACGGGCGGCTGCAGCCTGTGGGGCGCAGAGAATACGCGCCGGCGATCACGTGCGAGGTGCTGACCGTCTCTGCAGCTTTCGAGAGCACCTCCTCCATACTGAGGGCACCCACAGGCATCGTCACCGCGGTGGGCTGCTTCGCACCAGGCGCCGCGTAGCCCGACGGCACGCCCGAGCGGATCCCGCGAGCACTTGCCGAGAGCGGCCGGACGATGGGAGCGGTGATGGTGGCAGGGGGGTGCCCTCCCCGCATGGCAATCGGCCGGTGCGTCGCAGCTCCCATTCGAGTGCGCGGCGAGCCGCTCGCAGGTCGTGAGGGAGGCATGCTTGACGGCGGGCGCAAGTTCGGGACGATCGACGGCGGCTGCGCTTCGGGCGTCGGGCTGGGCGCCATGATGCGCGGCGGTGAGGTGCGCGTAGAGGGCGGTGGTGATGTGCGCGTGGGTGCCATTGGCGCTCCGTCTGGCCCGGCCACGCGTAGCGCATTCGGGATGCCGCTCCCGGGGCGAGCGGGCCTGGCACTCGTTGGCCTCGAAGACATGCGCGACGAGCAGGCGGGGCTGCCGGGCCGTTTTCGCGTCCCTCCGACCTCACTGTCGCGTGCGTTATCCTCGATGACAAGCTCATTATGTAAGCTCACGTAGTCGCCGTCATGCAGCGAGCCCTGCCCAAACAGGCGCGTGTACGCCGCGTCATTCGTGCGGAGCGCCTCCTTGTAGTCGCGTGCCTGCTGCACTGCCTCAGCCGTCATGTACATCTGGCGTGAGAGCTCTTCCTGGAGGCGCTGCATCATCGCAATGTCCTGCTGCCGAGGCTCGCGTCCCGTGAAGCGCACGAGCAGCCAGTCGAAGCGCGCCTGTAGCTCCTCGCGGTCCTCGAGTAATTGACGGATGCGCTCGAGCAGTTCGTCAATCCGCGACTGCCAGTCGTAGTCGCGCGAGACTTGGGACGTTTCGAAATCTCGCGTCATCTGGTCGAGCACCACCAGGGATTTGGACTCGACCTCGAGCCTCGTAGTCGTCTGGTCGATGACGCATTCCATGCGGTCCTTGAGCTCCGTCTCCACCTCCGCCGCCTCGATGCGCACCGTATCGTACACGACCTCAAGCTTCACAAACTTGGATTCGAGCTCCTTGAACTCGGCCAGCAAGACTTTGAGCTCGTTGATGAGCCTCAGGATCTCATCCTGGAGAGGAGGGATCTTGACCTTCACCTCCTCGAGCTCTCGCTTGGTCCTCTCGTGCGCCTCCTCGGCCGACTTGAGGAGCTCCTCGAGCTGGGCCACCTTCCGCCTGCACTCCTCGGCGAGCTTCTCGAGCTCCCTCCTCATGGCCTCGAGAGCAGCCTTGCACGCCGCCTCCACCTCCTCGAGCTTCTTCTCCGCCTCCTCCGCGCGCCGCCGTGCCTCTTCGACGAGCAGCTTGATCTTCCGATTCTCGGCTCGCTGGTACTCGAGCTCTTCCAAAAGCGAGCGCTTGGCCGCCTCGAAGCGCTCCTCCATCTGCCGCATCTCGAGATACAGCGCTTCGAGCGGCGCGATCTCCTTGGTGATCGCCGCCAGATAACACTCGTACTCGAGCCGTATCCTCCGCTTGGCGTCCTCCAGGAGGCCGTCGATATCCCCCTTCTCACGCTCTAGCAGCTTGATCTCGTTGACGCACGTCTTGAGATGGAGCTCTGCAAGCGCCTTGAGCGGCGGGAGCTGGGCCTTGAGCCGATCGACTTCGCCCTTCAACTTCTCAATCTCCTTCTCGAGAGGCGGGATCTTGACCCGGAGCTCCTCCTTCAACTTCTCAATCTCGTTCTGGAGAGGAGGGATCTTGACCCGGATCTCCTCCTTGAGCTCGTCGCGCTCCTTGATGAGCTTTGCAATCTCCGCCGCATACTTCTTCTCGATCTCGACCTTATACCGCTCGTACTCGAGCTTCAGCTCCTTGAACTCCTGTAGCAGCATCTGGTGCGACTTTTTGAGGACCTTCATCTCTTCAGTCACGGCCTCGAAGCGCTGCCGCCAAGGCAGCAGAATCTGGATCTCCTCCTCGGAGAGCATGATCTCCCCGCGCACTGCGGCGAGGTCGCACGCCGCGCGCACGCGTACCTCGCGCAGCTCTTGGCGGTGGCGCTCGGCGATCGCCTGGATCTCTTGGCGGTGGCGCTCGGCAATCGTCTTGATCTCCTTCTCGAGAGGCGGCACCTCCTTCTGCCACCTCATGTGCCACATGTCGCGCTCCTCCGTCATGCCCTGCAGGCGCACCTGATGAGGGACGCAATCATAGGCAATCAGCGGTTATCAGTGCTCATCAGGCGCACCCGAAACACGCGGCAGAGGGCCATCAGAGGCAATCAGTGGTAATCAGATGCCCTGCAGGCGCACCTCGCACGCCTCCCAGCCCTCCCTCAGGTCGCGTATGATGGCATTGAAGGCCTTGGGCATGCCCTCGAGCAAAGGCGGGATGCGAGCCACCTCGCGCGTCGCCATGCCGAGCTCGGCCTCGGCGCGGTCCGCGCGCGCGAGCGCGTCTGCGAGCTTCTGTGCCGCCTCCTTCGCATACTGTTCGAGATGCTGCGCCGTCGAGAGCCTCTCCTCCTCCTTGATCAGGTTCAGTCTCTTCTTCTGCTCCAAGTCCATCTGGCGCTGCTGTTGGATGAGCTTCGCAGAAGCGGCCATGCGTTCTTCGGCGAGCTGCTTCTCGAACTCGTCCCGGAGCTGTCCTTGGATCGCCATCGCCTCGCCCTCGAGCTGCTTCTGCAGCGTCTTCTGCAGCTGTAGTCGGCGCTCCTCCTCCTCACGCTGACGCCGCTGCAGCTCACCCTCGAAGTCGAGCTGCTTCGACTTGATCTTGGCCTCGATGCCGGCCTCCGCCTCGCGCCGCTTCCTCTCCTCCTCAGCCGCCCTGTCCCTGTGTTGCTTCACAGCTTGATCGAGCGCTTTCAGGTGCTTGTTGCGAAGGATGCGCGCTGCCGCCTTCTTGGCGATCAGAAACGAGGCGCGATCTTCCTCCGCCGCGTGCTGGAGCTCGGCCGCCGCACGCCCCCACTCGACCATCGCCGCGCGCTGATCAGCGACTTCCTGACGCAGCGGCACCAGCTCTCGCACCAACGGCCCCAACGCCCGCACCGCCTCCTCTGCCTCCATGGTCTGCAGGCGCGTCTCGTGCTCCGTCTGGCGCAGCTCGCGCTCCATGGTGCTGAGCTGCGCGTGCAGCCGGCAATTCTCGACGTGTAACTCTACGGCGTGCACGCGACCCGCCTCGAGCGCCTGTGCGTGCTCCGTCAGCAGCTTATCGCGCTCAATCTTGAGCCGCGCGTTCTCCTCTTTCTCGGAGAGAAGAGCCGCGCGTTCTATGTCTTTCTCCGCGTGTACTCTGTCTTTCTCCGCGAGAAGAGCGGCGCGGTCTCGGAGATTCTTCTCAATCTCCTCCGGTGTTTTCGCCGGGCCCCGCATGGCGGCATCACGCTCGGCGGCGAGCCGCGCGCGCTCCGCCTCAGCGGTCGCCTCGCGTTCGCGCCACTGCTGCTCGAGTGCCAGCCATCGCTGCAGGTCTTCTGCGCGCTGCCGCTCATACCATTCCTGCTGCTCGATCGTCAGCTGCGCGATCCTGTGCTCCAAAGCCTGCTGGAACTCGACGGCGAGCTCGCGCCGAATGCGTATCACATCACCCTTCCGCTCCTCATCCAGCTGCTGCAGCACACGGCTAGCACGCTCAGCGTCGACCGCGAGTGCCATCCTTGTGGACTCAATGACGCTTGGCGGTGACCGTCCTTGACAAGTTTGCGCGCGGGTTGCGCCGTGTTGGGCTCCACGCATTATCCGGATACGCTGACGAACTAAGACGCGTGGCAGCAAACTTCCTCACGCCCGCCGTATTCTGCTTTTTGCCTGCGCCGCCGCCGAACATGGGCACCAACAATCCCTCAGAGGATCAGATTGAGCGCGTGCAGTCGCAGATCATCGCGATTGCGCAGTCCATCACCGGGGAGGCCGACATGCTCGAGGCCAACTCTTACTTTGATGAGTGCGGCTTCGACTCTGAGGCCAGGGCCCTCGCGCTTGCAGCGAAGCTCAAGACGTACTGCAAGAACGCGGACGACCTGGACCCGAACATCGAGGACCAACCGCAGCCCCGACGAATGGCGCGATACCTGCTCGAGAATGTCGAGTACGAAATCCTCGATGCGCCGCTCTCCACGGAGCTGCTCTCCTCAAAGCCAGTGGTCTCCTCGAAGGGCGGCGCAGGTGGCGAGTCCATCGCCGGCCTTCCGCGTAACGCCGTGCTCGCCATCGCCGCGCTGCTCGTGCTGCTCTTCTTCGTCGCGCTCTACTTTGCGCTCGCGACGCCGACCGTGGACCCTGGCGCCGTGCCGCACCATCACGGTGGGCGCGGTGGCGAAAACGGCAGTGGGCGCGGCGGGCGCGGCGGGCGCGGCGGGCGCGGTGGGCGAATGAACGAATCGATGGAGCATACTATGCGCCTGCTCTGATAACCGCAGCAAGTCCTGATCACCGCCGAGACGTGTGACGAGAGACTACCGCGGAGGACGGGGAGCAAGACGCACGCCAGATTCCAGTGACAGTGATCGAGACAGTCAACGCACATATCCACTATAGCTGGCAAACGACTTTCCTTGAGGGGCATGGTAAGCCGGGAGTCCGGAGGGGTATTTTAGCGGGATAGCTTGCGGAGACTCGGACTGGATAACTATCACAGCGCTCCAAAAGACGCGGAGCCCGGGAGGGGCGATTCACCGGTCGAGCGGTCGTACCCGGTCGGTCGCCCCACGAACTCGCCCGGCCGGGGCCCGCCACGCCACGGAGCACGACATCACCGCGACGCCAACAAAGCGCCATCTAGTACGCCATCATACGTCGCATCTCCCAGCGGTATCGCCGTCTGCGTCTGAGCCTCCCGTCTCTATACTGTGAAGTTATGTGTGGGGTCCGCCACGCGACGAACGCGCAGCGCGCGCGCTCGCGAACTTGTGGGCTCTCATTGGAACCACGTGACCGCATGCATCCGCTCACCAGTGAAGACGTCGCGCCCATGCATCACCTGGTAGTTGTCCACGAGCACCACGTCGCCCTTCTGCATCTTCA
>Ga0164294_10005142_pt1 | contig 11252 bp, 12 predicted proteins | sample GEODES005metaG_FD_111479 | JGI IMG/M metagenome (GOLD analysis project Ga0164294, IMG submission 111479) | Oligotrophic lake water microbial communities from Sparkling Lake, Wisconsin, USA - GEODES005 metaG | ecosystem: Environmental > Aquatic > Freshwater > Lake | place: USA: Sparkling Lake...
AGAAGACCCGCACGTGCTCAAAGGCAAGGGCAGTGCGCCCTTTGACGAAGAGGGCGTGAAGACCCGTGCCCGTCAGGTGGTCGAGGCCGGCATTGTGCAGGGTTACTTTTTAAGCACCTACTCTGCGCGGAAGCTCGGCATGCGCACCACCGGCAACGCCGGCGGCTCGCACAACCTGGTGATGAGCAGCCGACAGACCCGCGCTGGTGATGACCTGGATGCCATGCTGAAAAAGCTGGGTACCGGGCTGTTTGTCACCGAGCTGATGGGGCAGGGCGTGAACTACGTGACCGGCGATTACTCGCGCGGTGCCTCGGGCTTTTGGGTCGAAAAAGGGCAGATCGCCTTTCCGGTTGAAGAGATCACCATCGCCGGCAACCTCGAGGACATGCTCATGGGCATACAGGCCGTGGGCGCGGACACCTACAACTACGGCGCCAAAACCGTGGGCTCGATCCTGGTCAACCGCATGAAGATCGCCGGCAGCTGACCGGTGGTGCGCCCCGAAATCCTCGCGGCGCTGGCGGCCCTGTGCTGGGCCGTGGGAAGCATCTTTTCAGCCAATGCCTCCAGCCGCATGGGCGCCTTTGCTTTCACGCGCTGGCGCTTGTTTTTTTCGCTCACGCTTTTGTGGGCGCTGGCCGCTTTCACGGGGCATTGGCGCAGCCTGGATGGGCCTGCTGTCGGTCTGCTCGCCGTCTCGGGCTTGATCGGCATCTTCATTGGCGACACGGCGCTGTTTGCGTGCATGAACAGGTTGGGGCCACGGCGCTCCGGCGTGATTTTTGCCACGCATGCGCTTTTTTCAGTGCTAATGGCCTGGGTGTTTCTGGGTGAGACGCTGTGGGGCTGGACACTGGCGGGCAGTGCTTTGCTGGTCACAGGTGTGATGGTGGCGATTGCCTGGGGACGGCGCACGGATGAGCGCCACGCCTGGGAAGACACGCGCGGTGGCTTGCTGTTGGGTGTGTTGCTGGGCTTGCTGGCAGCGCTTTGCCAGTCGGTGGCCACGCTCATGATCAAGCCGCTGATGACCCAGGGCATAGACCCCGTGGCTGCTTCCGCCGTGCGCACCTCGGCAAGTTTCTTTGCACACCTGCTTTTGCTTTGGAGCGGCTTTAGGCTGGCACGCGTTCAGCAGCCGCTCACACGCCAGACGCTCTGGCACACCTGGGCCAGCGCGGCCGTGGCCATGGCGCTGGGCATGACGCTGATTCTGGCGGCGCTGCGCAATGGGCAGGCCAATCTGGTCGGGATCTTGTCGTCCCTCACCCCGGTGCTTCTTTTGCCGCTCTTGTGGCTGATCTACAAGCGCCGCCCCGCCATGGGCGCCTGGCTGGGCGCTGGCATGGCAGTGCTGGGCACAGCGCTGATCATGACGCGTTAATTGCCCCGCCGCCGCTGCGCTGTCAGCCGGCCAGCGCCGCCTTGACGGCCGCTGAGACCTGGCCCATGTCGGCCTTGCCGGCCAACTGGGCTTTGACAGCGCCCATGACCTTGCCCATGTCGCCGGGGCCTGTGGCACCCAGTTCTACTACGATGGCCTTGACGGCGGCGCTGACCTCTTCGGCACTCATGCGTGCGGGCAGGTAGGCCAGCAGGATTTTCATCTCGGCTGCTTCCTTGTCGGCCAGGTCGGTGCGGGCGGCTTTTTGGAAGGCCTCGATCGAGTCCTTGCGCTGTTTGATCAGTTTGTCGACGATGGCCACCACGGCCACATCGTCGAGTACCACGCGCTCATCGACTTCTTTTTGTTTGCATGCTGCCAGCAGCAGGCGGATGGTGCCAAGACGCTCGCTGTCCTTGGCGCGCATGGCGGTTTTCATGTCTTCGGTGATCTGGTCTTTAAGGGTCATTGCGTTCTCCTGGTGGCTATAGGACAAGCGAAAAAACAAGCTCCATAAAAAAAGCCCGCCTGAGCGTCCCCGGGCGAGCTTTGATGGGCCTTGGAAGGCTGTACTTTTTTAGTACATCTTCTTGGGCAGCTGCATAGCGCGGATACGCTTGTAGTTGCGCTTGACGGCAGCAGCCTTCTTGCGCTTGCGCTCAGCGGTTGGCTTTTCGTAGAACTCGCGGGCGCGCAAGTCGGTCAGCAGGCCGAGTTTTTCGATGGTGCGCTTAAAGCGGCGCAGTGCGACGTCAAACGGCTCGTTGTCTTTTACACGGATAGTGGTCATTGATGAATTGATCCAAAAAGGATGCGTCTTAAGTTGATCTGATCAGGATCAGGTCGGACGCGGGATTGCTAGCAAAGCCTTGGATTATAGCCAGACAAAGCGGGTTTTCCAGCTTCTTGCGGCCTGGTAAGTCTGTAGAGGGGTGTTGCGGGCGCTTAATCAGGCCAAAAGTGTGGTTTTTTTCTGCGCCATGGCCTGCGCGCAGGCAAAGCCTGAAGCCCAGGCCCACTGAAAGTTGTAGCCGCCCAGCCAGCCGGTGACGTCCACCACCTCGCCAATAAAGTACAGCCCGGGCTGCCTTGACTCCATGCTTTGCGAGGACAACTCGCGCGTGTCCACGCCGCCCGTGGTGACCTCGGCTTTGGCATAGCCTTCGGTGCTGGTGGGCACCAATTGCCAGTCGGCCAGCCGGGCAGCCAGGGTTTGCAGCGCTTTGTCGGACGCGTCGCTGATCGGGCGTTGCAGCGCCGCGTCATCGCCAACCCAGGCGTCGGCCAGTCGGCTGGGCACCAGTGCGGCCAGCTCGTTGGCAATCAGCTTGCGGGACTGGCTTTTGGCTTGCAACAGCGTGGCGCCCAGATCTGTGCCGGGCGCCAGATTGATGCGCACGGGCTGGCCTTCACGCCAGAAGCTGGAAATTTGCAGTACCGCCGGCCCGCTCAGGCCGCGGTGCGTGAACAGGAGGTCTTCGTTAAAGACCACCGCTTTTTTGCGTTGCTTGGGGCTGGCATCGGCCGGCCCGGTTTCGATCTGTACCGGCAAGGCCAGGCCAGCCAGCTGCGCATAAGGCGCCCAGCCTTGGCCGTCAAAAGTCAGCGGTACCAGCGCAGCGCGCGGTTCGACCAAGCGCAGGCCGAACTGCCTGGCAATGCGGTAGCCGAAATCACTGGCGCCTGTCTTGGGAATGGACAAGCCGCCCGTGGCAATCACCACTTGTGCGCTGCTAATCAGCCCGCGATCGCAGTCGATCTCGTAGCCCCCGGCCGGCGCGGCCTGCAGGCTCTTGACGCGGCAGGGCTGCCAGCGCTCGACACCGCCAGCCACGCACTCGGCCAGCAGCATCTGAATGATGTCGTCAGCCGAGCGGTCGCAAAAGAGCTGGCCTTTGTGTTTTTCGTGAAAAGGGATCTGGTGCTTTTGCAGCAGCGCGATGAAGTCCTGGGGCGTGTAACGCGACAGGGCCGAGCGGCAAAAATGCGGGTTGTCGCTGAGGAACTGCGCCGGCGTGCTGCCGATGTTGGTGAAGTTGCAGCGCCCGCCACCCGAGATGCGGATCTTCTCCGCCACTTTTTCGCTGTGGTCCAGCACCAGCACGCGCAGACCCAGCTGGCCGGCCACGCCCGCACAAAAAAGGCCGGCAGCGCCGGCACCAATCACCACCACGTCAAATGAATGCATGCGGGAAGTGTATTGAAGCCGGCCCAAGGCCGGGCTTCGCTTCAGGCCGCAGCGGCCTGGGGGTGTGCGGCTGCCAGCGCCAGACAGCCGACCACGTCGCCCACCACAATGACCGAAGGGCTGGCCATCTTGTGAATCTCAATGTCCGCAGCCAACTCGCCCAGCGTGCAGCTGATGTGGCGCTGTGTGGGCAGCGAGGCGTTTTGAATCACCGCCACCGGTGTGCTGGCGGGCAGGCTGGTCAGCAGTTCGTCTTGAATGCGCCGCGCACCACTGACACCCATGTAGATGACCAAGGTCAAACGTGCGCTGTGCGCGGTGGCGGCCAAGGCGCGCCAGTCGGTGCCGGCGTCGCCCGGCTTGGCATGGCCGGTCACAAACACCACGCCATGCGCATGCTCGCGGTGTGTGAGCGGCACGCCCAGGCTGGTGACGGCGGCCAGACCGGCGGTGATGCCGTTGATGACCGTGACCTTGACGCCTGCGGCTTCCAGGTGCTCGCGCTCTTCGCCGCCACGGCCGAAGATGAAGGGGTCGCCGCCCTTCAGACGCACCACGTTTTCGCCTTCACGGGCAGCCATGACCATGAGTTTTTGGATGAAGTCCTGCGGCGTGGACTTGCATCCGCCGCGCTTACCGACATGAACGATGCGCGCGCTGGCAGGTGCAAAAGCAACGATCTCGTCGCTCACCAGGTCATCGACCAAGAGCACGGTGGCGGCCTGGATGGCCTTGAGCGCTTTGAGGGTGAGCAACTCCGGATCACCCGGGCCGGCACCGACCAGTGTGCACTGCCCGCGTGGGTTTGAAGAGGAGTGGTCGTTCTTGTTCATGATGCTGAAGTCATTTTTTCCGTCAGTTGCAAGATGTGCTCGACCTGCCGCGCAATCGGCGTTGGCACGGCTTGCTGGCCGGCCAGCACTGCTTCAATGTAAGCCGCCGTGGTGGCTGCATCAATCGCTTTGGGCAGATCTGGCAGGCTGGCCAGCGTGCCGCTTTGGGCGGTTTCCAGCGCAATACGCTGGCCTTGTAAAAACCCGTCCATGGGCGGCATGCGACGCGCGTCAGCAACCACCTCGCCTTCAGTGCCGCGCAGCAGCAGGGCATTGGCTTGCATCAGCTCTATCGTCTGCGCCATGGAGATGGCGTATTCGGGGTGCGTGTAACTGCTCACCACCAGTGCCTGCCCCAGGCAGGGGTTCATGAGCTTGACCAGGCTGTGCGCCGGGTTGCGCAGACCGACCAGGCGCCGCACGTCGAGCAGGCGCTTGAGGCCGGGGCACAGCAGTTCGGTGGGCGCAAAGGCGACTTGGCCGGTTGGCAGCGGGCCGATGCGGGTTAAAGGGGCGATTTTCAACGCGGCCAACACATCAGAGCTCAACACCCGTTGCGATTCAGTGGCCGTGCCGTGCACCAGCACGCTAAGACCTTCACGCGCCAGAAGCAGAGCAAGCAGGGGCGTGAGTACCGGCAGCTTGCGCGCGCCGTTGTAGCTGGGCAAAACCACCGTGGGGCGGCCGGTGTCGGGAAAGCGCGCCAGCCGCGCATGCGTGGCGTCCAGAAAGCCGGCCATCTCTTCAGGCGTCTCGCCCTTGATGCGCATGGCCAGGCAAAAGCCACCCACCTCCAGGTCGCTCACGGTGCCGTCAAGCACCTGCCCCAGCAAGTCAGTCGCTTGCAAGCGGGTGAGCGAACGCGCGCCGTCCTTGCCGCGACCGATTTCCTTGATGTAGATGCTAATGCCCATGCGCTCATTGTCAGTGAGCGATGATGACTTTGAGTTATGTGCTTATTGGCTGGCTCGGGCAGCAACCGGCTTGCGCCAGCCAATGGTTCCTAGTCGCGTTATGCCGCGAGTTGCTCGCGAACTGCCACCTTGCGCTCGATATCACCAAGGGTGGGCAGAGTCTTCAGGTCGTAATTGGCTTGCATGGCAAGCCATGAAGCAGCGTCCCCGCCGAAATGCTTTGCCAACCTTGCGGCCGTGTCTGCGGTTACAGCGCGACGTTCTTTGACGATCTCATGAATTCGGGTGGCCGGTACACCCAAAGCAATGGCCAGAGCGTTCACGCTCAGTCCGAGTGGCGCGAGGTAATCTTCGCGAAGAACCTCACCGGGATGAACGGGGCGCATGCGATTCACAGGTCGTGCCATATTTTTCCTTCAGTGGTAATCCACTATCTCGACGTCGATCGGGCCTGTGTCGGTCCACACAAAGCAGATTCGCCATTGAACGTTGATCCGAACGCTGTGCTGTCCTTTTCGGTCGCCCTTCAGCGCTTCCAAGTGGTTGCCAGGAGGCGCCTTCATGAAATCCAGCATTTGGGCCGCATCTAGTTGAGAGAGTTTTCTCTCAGCCACAGGCAAGAACGCTTTGAACCTGCGAGGACTTTTCCCCTCATACAGCGCCTGGGTGTCTTTGCACTTGAACGACAGGATCATGCCGGAAGTTTATTACGCGCGGCGTAATATTGCAAGGGCGCGGTAAATGCGTTTGTGCTGGCCTAAACTTGGTCACATCTATGACCCTTGCCGCCCCCGCTTATCCCCCCACTCCTTCCCTGGACGACGCCCCCGCCAGGCTGGTGCTGGGCGTCGAGTCTTCTTGCGACGAAACCGGCGTGGCGCTGGTGGATGCCTCCGGCACAGGCGTGCCGGTGCTGCTGGCGCATGGCTTGTACAGCCAGATCGAGATGCACCAGGCCTATGGCGGCGTGGTGCCTGAGCTTGCCAGCCGTGACCACATTCGCCGCGTGTTGCCGCTGATTGCCGAAGTGATGATTCAGGCCGGCCGCACTTTGCCTGACGTGGACGTGGTGGCTTACACGCGTGGCCCGGGGCTGGCCGGTGCGCTGCTGGTGGGGGCTGGCGTGGCCTGCGCGCTGGCCGCCAGTCTGGGCAAGCCGGTGATGGGTGTGCACCACCTGGAAGGGCATTTGCTCTCGCCTTTTTTAAGTGCTGATCCCCCTGAGTTTCCTTTTGTGGCTTTGCTGGTGTCGGGTGGTCATACGCAGCTGATGCGGGTGGATCGCATAGGCTGCTATGAGTTGCTGGGTGAAAGCATTGACGATGCCGCTGGCGAAGCCTTTGACAAGTCGGCCAAGCTCATGGGCTTACCTTACCCGGGCGGGCCGCACCTGGCCAAGCTGGCTGAGCAGGGCGATGCCACGGCCTTTAAACTGCCGCGGCCTTTGCTTCACAGCGGCGACCTTGATTTTTCATTCGCCGGTTTGAAAACCGCCGTGTTGACGCAGGCCAAAAAGCTGGGCGACGCCCTCGAGAGCCGCAAGGCCGACCTGGCCGCCTCAACGCAGGCGGCCATCGTCGAGGTGCTGGTGAAAAAATCCATGAGCGCCATGACGCAGACCGGCCTCAAACGCCTGGTGGTGGCTGGCGGCGTGGGTGCTAATGCCGCCTTGCGCAGTCAGCTCAATACTGTTTGCAAACAGCGCGGTATTCGTGTGCATTACCCCGAGCTGCATTTATGCACCGACAACGGCGCCATGATCGCGCTGGCCGCCGGCATGCGATTGCAAGCCGGGTTGCAAGATTTGCAGGCGGCCTACACTTTTGACGTTAAGCCGCGCTGGCCGCTGGACGACATCAGCCCAGGCGCTGCGGCGCTTTCCAAATCCCATCCCTTGCTGGCCTGAGGCACATTGTTTTGAAACACGGTCTGAAATTTCTGGCTCTTGGCCTGCTGGCCTTGGCGGCTGGCTTGCCGGTCATGGCTGTGGCCCAGAGCGCCGCGCCGGCTGTTCGGATTGCCATGATTGAAAGCCTGTCCGGTCCTTTCGGTAACACGGGCGAAGCGGTCTTTCGCAACCTGGTGTGGGCCACTGAGCGCGTCAATGCGCGTGGCGGCGTCAAGCTGCCGTCTGGTGCGCAAGCGCTGCGCATCGAGCGTTACGACAGCAAGGGCCAGAACGAAGAGGCGCTGGCTGCATTACGTTCGGCGATTGACGACGGCATCCGCGTCATTGCTCAGGGCAATTCGTCTGCCACGGCGGTGGTGTTGATTGACGCCATCAACAAGCACAACGAGCGCGAGCCGGCCAAGCGGGTGTTGTTTCTGAATTATTCGGCGGTGGAGCCGGCGCTGACCAATGAAAAGTGCAGCTTCTGGCACTTCCGTTTTGACGCGCATGCCGACATGCGCATGGCCGCGCTGATGGATGTGCTCAAGGACGACAAGGCGCTCAAAAGCATTTACCTGATCGGGCAGGACTACAGCTTTGGTCAGTCGGTGCTGCGTGAAGCCAGAAAGCAGTTGGCCCAGCAACGCCCCGACGTGCAGATCGTCGGCGATGAGCTGCACCCGATGGCGCGCGTCAAGGATTTTTTGCCCTACGCCGTCAAGATCAAACAAAGTGGCGCTCAAGCTGTGCTGACCGGCAACTTCGGCAATGACCTCACGCTGCTGGTGAAAGCCGCCAAGGATGCCGGCTTTGAAGGCAAGTTCTACACCTTTTACGGCAACGCGCTGGGTGTGCCCGGTGTGCTGGCCGAGGCCGGTGTCGGCAAGGTGATTGCGGTGGCGGATTGGTTTCCGAACACGCCGGGCGTCGAGTCCGAGCGCTTTTACCAGGCCTTCAGGCAGCGTTATCCCAAGCCGCAGGACGACTATGTGCACATGCGCATGCAGCTCATGGTGGAGGCGCTGACCCAGAGCATCGAAAAAGCCGGCAGCACGGAGGCCGCCGCCGTGGCGCGGCAGTTGGAAAAAGCCAGTGTCAATGTGTCCGGTCTGGCGGGCGCCATGCGCGCGGCCGACCACCAGTTTCAGCAGCCGCTGCGGGTGGCGGTGATGGACCGGCAGGGCGCACCCGGCGTGAAGTTCGATGTCGAGGGTTCGGGCTTTGGTTTCAGGGTCATCAAAACCATTTCGCAGACCAGCGCCGAGCAGCCGCACATTTGCCAGATGAACCGGCCCTCGTGAGCTTGAACTGAATTTGATTTTTTTACAAAGGCCTTCAGCCATGCGCCAAGCCGTTCTGAACCTTGAAGAATCCATGATCCGTCAGGTCGCCAATGCCTCCATGGGCCGGGACGATGTGCTCAAGTTCTGGTTTGGCGAAAGCGATGAGGTGACGCCGGCCTTCATCCGGCAGGCGGCAGCTGATTCATTGACCAGCGGCGAAACCTTTTATGCGCACAACCTGGGCCTGCCCGAGCTGCGTGAAGAAATTGCCCGTTACTGCAGCGCCATGCGCACAGCGGTTGCTGCGCCCGTGGGTGTGGACCGCGTGGCGGTGACGGCCGGAGGCGTGAACGCGCTGATGCTGGCCGTGCAGGCACTGGTCAATGCCGGCGACCGCGTGGTGGTGGTGACGCCGGTCTGGCCCAACCTGACGGCGCAGCCAGCCATCATGGGCGCCGAGGTGCATTGCGTCAGCCTGCGGCCTGTTGACGGCCAGTGGCAGCTGGACATGGCCGCGCTGCTGGCGGCCATCACGCCGGCCACGAAGCTTTTGGTGCTCAACGCCCCCAACAACCCGACCGGCTGGACGCTCAGCCGCGCCGAGCAGCAAACCCTGTTGGGGCATTGCCGCAGCACCGGTACCTGGATCCTGGCCGACGAGGTCTATGAGCGGCTTTATTACGAACCTACGCCCAACGGTTGCGCGCCGAGTTTTCTGGACATTGCAGATCAGGAGGACCGGCTGGTGGTGGTGCACAGCTTTTCCAAGAGTTTTTTGATGACGGGCTGGCGCCTGGGCTGGCTGGTGATGCCGCCCAGCATGACGCCGCAGATGGGTAAGCTGATCGAGTTCAACACCTCTTGCTCACCGGTCTTTGTGCAGCGCGCCGGGGTGGTGGCGTTGCAGCGCACAGCGGAGGTCACGCCACGTGTGGTGGCGCATCTCAAGGCCTGCCGCGACACCCTGGTGCCCCTTTTGCAGGCGCTGCCGGGCGTGCAACTGGCGCCGGCGGCCGGTGGCATGTACGCGTTTTTCCGTCTGACGGGCCGCCCTGAATTCCAGGATTCGCTGGCCACCGCCAAGCGCCTGGTGGCCGAGGCCGGACTGGGTTTGGCTCCGGGTGCGGCTTTTACCAACAGCGCTGAGCCTGCGGAGCAGGGCTGGCTGCGCTGGTGTTTTGCCAGCCAGCAGCCTGAGCGCCTGCGCCAGGGGGTGCAAAGGCTGGCCGTCTGGCTGGCTCAAAACAGGCCGTCCGCTGGGCTATAATCACTAGCTTTGCTGAATCGGCCCTGTGCCGGTGCGGCAAACAACACGGCGGTCAGCGGTCAAGTCCCACTTCGGGAACACTGCTCCGTTCGCAAGTTCCTAAAGGAAAAACCATGATTGCAAAATCGATCAAGGCCGACATCGTTCAGGCCAACGCACGCCAGGCTGGCGATACCGGCAGCCCGGAAGTTCAAGTGGCCCTGTTAACCGGCCGCATCAATGAATTGACGCCTCACTTCAAGACCCACGCCAAAGACCACCACGGCCGTCGTGGTCTGTTGCGCATGGTCAGCCGCCGCCGCAAACTGCTGGACTACCTGAAGTCCAAAGATGCACCCCGTTATGTTGCGCTCATCGCCAAACTTGGCCTGCGCAAGTAAGCACTGACAACTTTCAAGAGCGCCTGAGTTAGTTCACTAGCTCAGGCGTTTTTTACTTCGGAGCAAGGCAAAAAGAGCACGCGCTGTGTCATTCCACAAGGTAAGTCTCCTCGCAACCCCGCCTCCAGGTGGTTTTGAGGCATTTTGTGGAATGGCATCGTGTTCAGCCGGCCCGCTTCGGGCATTGGGTAGCAGCCTTATGCGCCCGGATTCAATGGAGCAATCGCAATGAGCATGTTTAATAAAGTCAGCAAAACCTTCCAATGGGGCCAGCACAAGGTCACGATGGAAACCGGCGAAGTCGCCCGCCAGTCCAGCGGCGCTGTCATCGTCGACATGGACGGCACTGTGGTGCTGGCCACCGTGGTTGCCAAGACCGACGCCAAGCCCGGCCAGGATTTCTTCCCCCTGACGGTGGACTACCTGGAGAAAAGCTACGCTGCCGGCCGGATTCCCGGCAGCTTCTTCAAGCGCGAAGGCCGCCCCAGTGAGTTTGAAACCCTGACATCACGCCTGATCGACCGCCCGATCCGCCCGTTGTTTCCTGAAGGCTTCTTCAATGAAGTTCAGGTTGTGGTTCATGTTTTGTCGCTCAACCCTGAAGTCGAAGGCGATATTCCTGCGCTGATCGCTTCGAGCGCTGCTTTGTCGATTTCCGGCATTCCGTTCAACGGCCCGATCGGCGCCGCCCGCGTGGCCTACATCGACGGCCAGTACGTGCTCAACCCCGGCAAGACCCAGCTCAAAGACTCGAAGATGGACCTGGTGGTGGCAGGTACCGAAGCCGCTGTGCTGATGGTCGAGTCCGAAGCGCAGCAGTTGTCTGAAGAAATCATGCTCGGCGCCGTGGTGTTCGGCCATGAGCAGGGCAACATTGCTATTAACGCCATCCACGAACTCGTGCGTGACGCCGGCAAACCGGTCTGGGCCTGGGAAGCGCCGGCCAAAGACCTGCCACTGATCGCCAAGGTCAATGAGCTGGCGACCGCCAAGCTCGAAGCGGCTTACCAGATCCGCGCCAAACAAGCCCGCACACAAGCCTGCCGCGTGGTGACCTCTGAGGTCATGGCTGCACTCAAAGCTGACGGCGTGGCGTTCGACGGCGTCGC
>Ga0164294_10005143_pt1 | contig 11251 bp, 3 predicted proteins | sample GEODES005metaG_FD_111479 | JGI IMG/M metagenome (GOLD analysis project Ga0164294, IMG submission 111479) | Oligotrophic lake water microbial communities from Sparkling Lake, Wisconsin, USA - GEODES005 metaG | ecosystem: Environmental > Aquatic > Freshwater > Lake | place: USA: Sparkling Lake...
GCCCGCCCAGCCGAGCTGGTTGCAGATGCGATGCACGTGCGTGTCCACCGAGATCCCCACAGTCTCGTCAAAGGCGACCCTCATTAGGATGATTGCCATTTTAGGGCCAACGCCTGGGAGATCGAGCAGCGCGTCCATCGTGCGCGGCACCTCGCCCTCGTGCCGCTCGAGCAGCAGGCGCGTCGTCTCCTTGATGAAGCGCACCTTGTTGTTGTGGAAGCCGACCTGACGAATGTACTCGTGCAGCGTGTCATCCGTCATCGCGCTAACTGACGAGACCGTTAAGCCTCCAGGCTGGTGCGCTCGCAGCTTCTTCATCGTGGCCATGTTGATCGTGTCCTTGGTCTGGCTCGAGAGCATCAGCGAGATGAGCGCCTGGTACGCGCGCTCGCTCGCGCTCACATCTCCGATCGCCGAGATCGCCTCGGTCCCCATCGAGTCGACCACCGCCGTGCGGTCGGCACGCAGCTCAACGATCAGGTCCCACGTGGACTGCCAGCCGGGCGGAGGAGCGATCGCGGCGGCGCTCGACTTGGAGGGGCTGCTGCTGCTGCTGCTGCTGCCGCTGCTGCTGCTGGCGGCCGGCTCGGACGAGACCTCGCCGGCCGCCTTGCGGCTGCGCTTCTTTGGCTGCGGCTCGGTAGATTCTGCATCCGCCTCGGCAAGTTTGGTGGCTTTCGGTGGGCGGCCGCGCTTCTTCGGCTGCGCTTTGGGCGGGTCTGCCTCCGCCTTGGGCGAGCCTGCCTCCGCCTCGACCGATTCGAGCCGCGCGACCACTGTCGAAAACTTGAGGGGTCGCCCTCTCCTACGCTCACCATCGCCTGTCATGCACATGGCTGCACTACCAATACGCGTGCGCACCATCAGAGCTGCGGAGCGCGCTGGATGCAGGTGAGGGAGCGCACAGCAACGCGCTGCCACGGAGGCGAGCGCGCAGAGGGCCCTGATGGTCGCCAACAGCGTCGAGGAAGTATCGTTTCCGTACGGTTTCGTTTGCGGAACCGGCCCCGGTGTGTTTTGAACGGGTACGTTTACCTAGAAGCCTTTTGCCCCCTCACGGTGCTCGAGTGCTTCAAGTGGGGTACATGTAATGATTGAATTCGCAATTATTTTTGTCACGTTCGTGACACGATTTTTTCTGCGACGAACTAGTCGCGATGAATCCAGTCGCGGAGGCGGCTGGTCAGCTGCTTCACAACAGAGGTGGATCGATGCTGTTGTCTCAATTCATCGCGGATCTGTACGAAAAGATTCCTATAGCCGCGAAGGAGCAGATCGCCGCAGCCGGTGGGCCAAAGAAGTGGGCCAACACGTCAGGCTTCACAATTACTTATGGGCCCAAGCCAGGTATGGAGACCATCGCGAAAGCGGGGCATTCGACAGCACCGCCGCATCGCTGTAAGCGTGGAGTCGCGTCCTCGTCATGCTCCAGCGCAGCGCTCGCGGCTGCACCCAGGACCAGCAAGGCACCTACTGCTGCGGCTGGCAAAGCACCTGCCATGACTGATATGATCGACCCAGGGCGAGGTGCTCGGCCGGGCTTCTTCGATGCATGGCAGGTCTGCGAGTACTGCCGGAGCAAGGCGGTTGGCCGAACCGACACAGACGGCGTCTTCTACTGCAACAGCTGTTGGAAGAGCTGGAAGGATGTGGACGTCGAGCTGACTCTGACGGCCTCCGGCGGGGGCTCTGTTGGGCTGGTTCCTCCGGTCGCCGGCAGCGCGGTCGTCACTGCCACCGTGCCAACGGGGCCCATCAAGTCGTCCGGCTTGCAGCGCTCTCAGTCGTTCAACAGGAAAGAGAAGAAAGACGCCAAGACGCTGGAGGCAGCACCGCCTGCAAGTCGAGTCAACGAGCGTCCGCGCGATCTAGAGCTTCGGCTCTCGCTCGACCGCCAAGCATCGCCTGCGGAGAAGGAGCGATACGCGAATCTAAACCCTGGTGGCGTGTTTGCATGCTTCAAGGAGACCTTCGAGCTAGGTCCCAAACACTTCGGCACCATCACCTTTCACGCGGGCAACTTCAGTGTACCCCTGCGCTTGATCGACGACGCCGCAGAAAGGGCGATCAAAGAGCTGACAGTGAGGCCGCGATGGCGGGTCAAGGGCACTGCGCTCTTCGTTCGCCAAGGGAGTGACAAGCAGGCGGCATCGCCTCGTGAACAGCACACCATGCCGTCGCATGGCAGCGCCCGCCCGCCCGCCGCGGTTATCTCGGAAGACATTGCCAAGTTTTGGGCCCGACTGAAGACCGCGCTCGAAGGTGGCATCAAGGTCGACGCGCTCAAGCTACACGAACCGCACAGCCGGCAGCTGTGGCTCGCATGCTGGAAGGCAGCGGCGGCTGGAGTGTCCGGAAGCGGCCACGACGTGCTGCTCAAGGTGCTGCTCAAGGCAGCGGCCACGTCAAATCTAGCGCCGCCGCCGCTCGTGCGAGGCTGCGTCTTGATCCCTCAGCCCATGGGCCCACACCTTTCCGCTGCGTAGTCATTCAGAGGGTGCCGGATCGAATCGCGCCCACGCAGGATGTTATGCAAGTACTCGGCCACTATGTCAACTTCGTCAAGAGCTCCGCGCGGAGCCACGAAGACGCTCTCGCAGCACTTGAGCTCGTGGCAGATGTCGTGTCCAGCCGCGTTATTGGGCGTGAGTCAACAGTTGACAGTCACGAGGCCGTGATCGAGCAGCTCTCGAGCCTCACTGACGCGTTCATGAAGTTGGCTGGCGATGCACAGAACCGTTCTAACGCTCTGCGCGAGCGCAGCGTAATGATGCGAGCCAACGCGGCTTCCTCGCGTTTCCTCGCATCGATCGACGCGTGCGAGGAGGCGGCGAAGCGTTTGGCCATTGACGGGCCCACTCGCTGTGTCGAGAGCGAAGATGGCCTGCACCAACCGTGGATGGGATGGGCTACTGAGCCGACCATCGGCTGGCTGATGGGAACAGACTGGCTTCACCCACCCGGGCTCTCCTCAGTCTATTCGGACCCTACAGCGTACTGCAAAGCCCTGCAGCAGCTGACCACTATGCTCACATTTTACTGGGGCGCGGGCGCAATTGCGCCAAGGTGCCGCCATCAGCCGGTCGGTGGGGGCGATGCCAAGTGCTGTAATGAGCCACTGCTTCACCTCGCGAGAGGGCACGCGGAATGCACCGCGCGCCTTCCAAACGGTTCTCCCTGCCGCAGTCCGGCAATGTTCACCTGCCCGCGCGGAAATCACGCAGATCGCGTCTGCGCGCCATGCCTAAAGCGCTCACAGCTCGCTCTCATGGGCAGCCCAGGAGCGAAGTCATTCCCTTCCACCGACATCTATGACGCTGTCATCCAAGGAGAGCTTGTCCGGCGTGAGGGTCATGTGTACGTACTCTCGGAGCTATGCTCACGCCGACCGCCTCGGGACGAACCGAACTGGCGAACAACCTATCGCCTCGCTTGCCCTGCTCTCGTCGCCATCTGCCGCCTGACAATATCCGGCGAGGCTTTGCTGCCCTCGACTCGCATGTTTTGGGCTGAAGTTGTAAACATGGTGAGCGGGCCGGGCGCAGACGAGGCGCAAGCTCGAAAGTCTGGGCGTATGGCCGTCAGGCTACTCGGCCGCTCCGACATCGGCGTGCTACCAAGGGCAGCAGATCTCAACGTCGGCACGCGCGTTTGTGTCATCGACCTTCGGGTCTTCGCGCCGGAGGTGGTGCCGGTCCTAGCGACGTTCGCTGACCCGCAACTGCCCGAGCAGTTCGGCCGCATGAGCTTTGTGCAGCGCCTCATCGGCCAGGGTGATCCGCCGCAGCCCATGCTCATCGGGGACGCGACCTGTATACCAGAACGCATTGCCAACGCGATCAATAGGACAGAGATTCAGCTCGTGCAGCGCCTGCCTGGCGACGCTCGCGCTCGCATCATCGATCAGATCAGCTTGCTGGCCGCAAAAGCCACGCTGTACGGTACGCAGCTCGACGCCTTCTGCAATGCGCTTCAGTACTCGGTGCATTGCACGCAGGGGCCTCCAGGCACGGGCAAGAGTTACACAGGCGTGCAGCTCATCGCGGCACTAAACATCATGCGGCAAGCGCTCATAGCGAACGGCCAACCCGTTGGCCCGATCATTGTGCTGGCATACAAGAACCACGCACTCGATGAAATCCTTCTCGATGTCAAAAGTCACTCTGCGCTCAACTGCAACTTGCCCGGTAGTCTGATCCGCTGTGGCAAGTCGGAAGATGAGCGGCTTTGGAAGCACGCTGAGCACTTTTCTGCCGAGGAAAAAACTTGGGAGCACGCGTTGACGGAGCGCCTGAACAGCCTCCGACAGATGCGAAACTTTGGTCGAGATCTTCAAGACTTGAGCTCGCATCTGATGGTGAATGTGCCCGCCCTCCAACACGGCAGCGTCGAGGCGAGGAGCCAGCTGCTAGTCTGGCGCCCAAGCAAGGTGAGTATCGTCGAGACGGCAGTGGGAGCACTGTGCATGAGCATTGAAGTCATGAGCGCAGTGCTTGAGGCGCGAGAGGATCACGATGCAAGCACTGAAGCGTCAGGAACACAGGGCGAGTCTTGGCCCGACAGCAAGACCGCATACCGCTTACTGGAATCCGCATGCAAGGCGTCGACCTCTCAGACAATCAACCGCATACCAGTGCGGAAGCTGTTGGCGTGCATGGAAAGACTCAGGGCAGAAGCCGAGCACTGGATCCTTCCAGGCGAAATGTCTGCAGCGTCGCTTCTCCAGGCTTGGCTCAGCGGCCTGGACCCTCCGCCACGATGTATTGCGATCGAGAGCTCTGAAACTCCGATGATGACGAATGTGCGGTGCTTCGGGATCGCATGCAAGCCAGGTGGCTTCTGCTTTGATCTTCATGCGTGCAGGTCAAGAGGTTGCGACGCGCAGCGCACTACCGAGCCCTCGCGAGGGCTTGTGCCCTTCTGTGAGAAGCACCGTTGCCAAGCCACAGACAACTGCCCCAAAGAACAGCTCAGCTCTGCGCTTTTCTGCGAGATTCACAGCTGCAGAGCTTGTGTGCATTTCCACAAGGAAAACGGCCAACCAATTTTGATGGCCGACCCTCACGCATGTGTCGCGCACCGTTGCAATGTTCAGGGCTGCATCAAGCTTCAGCATGGCCCAAACTGCCGGTACTGCAACGATCACGTGTGCGACGCTTGCCTTGGAAGCCACAGCACGAGCGTCATGCCTAGAGTTCCGGGATCTAAGTTTTGCTCGCAGCATCAGTGTACAGCGCAGGGCTGCACGAACCTTCGAATCCAAAACACGAGCGCACTTCAGACACTATGCGACGCCCACGCGTGCGTCGTCTGCACTGGCATCCGCAAGCCGCTCGACCCGCAGATGCCACGGGCGCGCTTGTGCTTTGAGCATCGCTGCCAGTATGTACACGCATTCATCGGTGATGAATCTTCCAGCAACCTGCCCTGTGCTCAGCAGCGGTGCGGTGGCTCTTTCTTCTGCGCGGATCACTCGTGTAAGATCTGCTTGCAGCTGCCCTCCGTAGTAGATGTGGGTGCAGCATTCGAACCGCCACCGCGCAACGTCTGTGTGAAGCATCGCCTGTGCAGTTTTCAATATAGCAGCGGAGCGCGCTGCGTGGACATCGCTGATGGCGAACACTACTGCAAGCTGCATGAGCTCGAGCTCTCGAAGCGCACCTGCAATTCGGTGGCCACCGACAGCCCTGCTTTTGAGCAGATCTGTCACGGCACGACCAAAAAGAATAAACCGTGCAGAACAAGGGGTAAGGCGCCGATAGGTAAGGCGTTTTATTGCGCTGCGCACGCCGACCAGGCCCCTGAGTCGGAGTCCGAAGAGGAGAGCGAGCAGGACACAGAGTCCGAGGAGGAGAAGGAGGAGGCTCCTCAGACGGGCCACAGCGTTGAGCCGACTAGTTGGATGAAGAGCTTCTTTAGCCTCGGCGTATCCAGGCAGGAGGAACTCGACCTGGCTCTCGCCCTCTCTGCGTCTCTCACCAACAGCCATCCAATCTTGCCGCCACTTGAGCTGATGCCGCCGCTGCGGACCCCGCCACCAGAGCCAGACCCACCAGAGCTGCCGGTCAAGGACGATCCTACGCAGCCGAGCTCATCCACCTCGCGCGTGCCGTCAGGTCTTTCCGTCGAAGCTTCGGAGGTGCCTTCTACCTCTGGCATTCTTGTAGCAGACCAAGATCCCTTTGAAGCAACCTTGGAGGCTCATGACACTGATTTCAATCGAAGCACATATCTCGATCCGGATGAACTCGATCTTGACGATTACGAGAGCTCCGCCTCGAACGAGGAGCAACAGCGGCTACGAGAGGTACTCGGGGAGTGCGATGTGATCTCTGAAGCAGGCTCAGATGGAGCAGGCAGCTTCTCTTCCGTAAATGTTCTCGAACCGGACTTGGACTTCAAGGGGACTGTGGAAGGGCAGCTGCTCGAAGAGCTTGCCAGTGCCGTTCTCGAGTGGTCGTGGAAGATGGCGGTCGACCATCGGTGGCTAGCAGCATCGAAATTCGTTCAGAAGATGAGCGACATCGTCAACGTTCTGCGAGGTACGCTTGCCATCCGCTCACACTTCGTGCACATGTTGAAGCGCTCACCTCCAGCTGCATGGTGTGTCTCTGTGTGGCAGATCAAGCAGAGCCTCTCCTCGATGAAGCGAGGCAGGGACGCGCTGAGGCGTCCGCCCAGACGTTCAAGAACGCCCAGATCATTGGTTCAACTGTCGTAGGAGCGGCGCGACGGCTCAGTGCACTGCGTGCCGCCGAGCCCTTTGCTGTAATAGTTGAGGAGGCGTGCGAGGTGATGGAGCCGACACTCATGTCGGTGCTCTCGGTGCCGTCGCTGCAGAAGCTCGAGCAGGTGGGTGACCACCGCCAGTTGCCCGCTTTCATTCAACAGTGCTGGTTCAACCTCGAGATGACCATGCCGGCGCTCAAGGTGTCGCTTTTTGAACGGCTCGTTACGGGCGGGCAGACATCTCGCGAGCGCCACGGCCATCGTGACGAAAGGGCGCGCTCCGTCGCGTCATTCGATGTGCTCGAGGAGCAGTGGCGCATGCGTCCCGCCATCTCCGACCTCACACGGGGTCATTATGCAGATTTGGTCTTGATCAAGGATCATGCGCGCACGGTCTCCCAGCGCATTGGCGACCGCGTCGTGGTGGCGACTTCGAGCGAGTCCCTGGAGCGAGATACATGGCACACTCGAGGTCGGCTTGTGCCCGGTATTGTGCCGCAGGTCTACTTCTGGGACCTACCAAACAATGCGGTTGGCAGGCCTGTGGCCGGCCTCTCCGCATGCAATTACGTCGAGGCAAATGCCATTGCTTCAGCCGTCAAGTACCTGGTCACCCTATGTGGCGTGCCGCCGTCGACCATCTCGATCATCACACCGTACAAGGGGCAGCGGACGGCTATCATGAAGGCGCTTCAATCGAACGGAGCCCTTCCCAAGCCGACCTACCACGGCAAGGGCGGCAAGGGCGGCAAGGGCGGCAAGGGAGGCCGAAGCGGTGGCCGCGGCACCGGCGGCCGGGGAGGCGGCATTGATACGGACGAACAGATCACCGTGTCGACTGTGGATCGGTACCAGGGTGACGAGAACGACATTGTCTTCCTGTCGCTCGTGCGCACAACGCCCGGCAACCGTTTCGTCGGTCTCGTGAACCGCTTTATTGTCGCCACGTCACGCGCGCGTATTGCCTTCTTTATCTTCGGCTCGACCGCAGCAGTTGAGAAGAGCAAGGAGAAGGGCGGTCGCGGGCTAGAGCACTGGTGTGGGATGCTGGATGGCCTGCGCGAGGGCAACGAGGATCTCGCTCAGGCATGCGAGCCGTGTGAGACCAGCCGCGGCGTGGGTAGCGCCTTCCCCATCTGCTGTCCGCGTCATCCGCAGACGCGCCGGGATATCACTTGTGTGTGCAGCGAGGCAAAGTGTCTGTTGGTGCACTTCCCAGGCCGTCACGTGCAGAATGACGGACCGCGGCGCGCTGAGGAAGACGAGTCGTTCTGCATGCTGCACTGTGAGCACAAGCTCGAGTGGTGCGGTCATCAGTGCGGCCTCCCTTGTCACTCTCCTATTCGTGCGAAGCACTCATCAGCAAGCAACTGCGTCCACGCGGTCAAAAGCCCGTGCGAGCTGCACGCCAACGTACAGCTGCGATGCGGCAAGCTCTACGACAGCGCTCGCGTGATTTACGGTCCGATCCCGATGAGCTTTCAAGAGGTACTTCAACCAACGAGATTCCGCTGCGAAGTTCAGGTGGAGCATCGACGTGCCGAGTGCTCTCATAGCATTCAGATGAACTGCTGGGAGCGACAGCGAGTGCTCGCAGGTACCGTTACGCTACCACCCTGCGAGGTTAAAGTCGCCGACTGGCATCACCCGGCGTGCAACCATGTCACGAAGCAGCCCTCGTGCAGCGATCGCCGCCGCTGGGAAGCCGAGCCGCCTGACTGTCAGCAGCTGACGACACTTACAAAGCCGTGCGGGTGCACTGCCAAGCTCAAGTGCTTTGAGCGTGGGCGCGAGGGGGCGACGAGGTGTGTTGAAGCTGTCACCATGTGTCGCCCAAGATGCTCCCATCAGCTGTCGCTGCGATGCTTCGAGCGGAAGGCTTTTGGCGAGCTTTGGGAGAATGAGGACGCGGAGAGTGTGACGTGTGCGGAGGCCAAAGGCGAACCGGCGGTTGTGGTGCGCTTCGACCAGTTGTATGGCCGCTCGGAAGCGCAGCTCGCTAGACTCATTCCGAATGCGATGACACATGTGTCCGAGTGCAAAGTACTCGTGACATACGTAATGCCATGTGGCCACCGTATTCCCAACGTGCCTTGCGCTACCGCGTTCCGCTGGGCCGACAAGTCGAACCCAGAGCAGCCACCGTGCTGCAACGAAATCGTGCGGTTCACGAGCCCCATCTGCGGCCACGAAGTCAAGGCGCCGTGCTGGGTCCAGGCTGACCAATCATGGAAAGACTTTCTAATCCACACCGGCGAGACCGACAGCTCGGGTGTGCGTATGCTGCCTGAGGGCTTTCTGCAAGAGCTCGAGAGAAGGATCTCAAGTGGTTCTCTCCCGCCGGCGATCGTGAAGATCGCACGTGGTTGGTGCGAAAAGTACGTCACGGTGCGCCGCCATTGCACGCACGAGTCGCAGGTGCAGTGTAGCAGAGTCCTCTCGGTAGATCGTCTGCCCAAGTGCACGGCGATGGTTCCACGACGTCTGGACGCTTGCGGCCACAATGTATCTGTCGAATGCCACCGCTCAAGTGACGAGCTGCCCGAGTGCCAGATGGTGGATAATACGCCTTTCTGGTTCGCGTGCAACAGGCACAGCACAACTCCCGGCAGCTGCTTCAAGCTGCGCCGAATAAAGCTCGAGGCACCACTGTGTAACTCGGATGTACGATGCGCCCGGTATCGCTGCGGGCATAGCGCGATGCTCCCGTGCAAGCTCGAGGCGGGGGCAGTCGCAGCGCAGCCGGGCAAGCGCCTTGAGGAGGGCGCGAAAGTGCTGGCGGGCGTGCAGTATTGCCCGGTTCCAGAGGGTGTGCCAGCGTGCGACGCGCTCGTTACTTTCTGTACCGAATGCGGCCATGAGAAGGACGTGCCGTGTAGCCTCGCGTTTCGATGGGCCGCCGCTCCTGAAGAGGTACCGCCGTGCGATTCGCTTGTCGAAACGTGCAGCCCTCTCTGCGGCCACTCCCTCAGTATGAGGTGCCATGACGCAAAAACGATGCCGGATCTTGCGCAAGCGCTCTGGGCTGCGGAGGCGAAGCCGTGGGGGCAGCAGCCGAAACAGTTCCTGAGGTTCGATGCCGATGATGCGTCAACCGAGACTATTGTCATCGATGAGGACACGCCACAGCCCACCGGACTCGACTCGCTCACTCCAAGGCAGCGCGGGCTGCTCCTGTGCAACAGTACCATCACCATCAGCCGTCCGTGCGGGCACCAGCAGCAGGTACCGTGCATGGAGGCGCTCAAGAGGCTAACCACGGGCCAGTGCGAACACTTAGTGAGTGTTGCTTGCGAAGACTGCGGAACAGAATCACTCGAACCATGCCACAGAGCTATTGCAATTGAGTTGGGCACCGTCCAGCACATATGTCAACAGCTGATCACGAAGGTCTGCATGACTTGCTTCATCAACGAGCAGACCGTTTCTTGCTCTGTGCGCCATACGAGCTGCGCACGCGAGGTGACGGCGCAGCTCGGTTGCGGTCATTCCATCAGCTGGCGCTGCGGCGAAGATGCCGATCCTCGCATCGATAACAGCCAGGCCTGCTCAGAATGCACGCTCTCACGGTGGATGCTCGAGGACAAGAGCCCGCATCTGAGTGTCAGTCTTGACCAGCTGCGCGGTTTTGCCATGTCTGCTCTGCACCCGCACCCCACTGTGGAACATAAACCGCTCGAACCATCTTTCAAGCCGCTTCTGAATTGGCACGAGGGCATGAGACGCGCGCAGCGCAAGATCGTGAGCACATATGTTGACTTGATTCGGGCCAGCATCGAGAATGGTGAGATGTGGGACAGCGATCGAGCAGAGCCACCAGACCTCTCGGATCTTAAGAGCTACCAACCGGTTTTCTGTCGCTTAAGGGCAGATCGAAAGGATGATGAACAGATTTTGTGTTTCTTTCAGCAGCAAGACACGCGATATGGCACGGGAGTTCAGATCTTGCCTCTGACAACTGACAATATGAAGGCGTACACCGCCGAGGAGGACCTCTCGCTTCGAATTTGTGTTGGTGTCGCGTTTGGATTCTCACCTCTCGTTGGCACAGCGCCATTCAAGCAGGCACTAGCACCAGGTTCAAAATCCAAGGTCAAAAAGGGTGCCGCAAACGATAATCTAGTGAAGGCAAACAGACACGCGTTCAATGCTCAGCAGCGCGGTTATGATTACGTCATCCCGTCTTCTGGTGACCAGAAAATGGACTCCTCGCGCATCTACTGGCTACCAGGCTCGGTGATTCCGCTCTCAATTGTGACGATCAGGATTCACCGCTCGTGTGCATCTTGCAAGAAGAGCAACTTTATCAGCACAGACGGCGCTCCTGGCATCGACACTGATGATATGCATTGTGATTTCTTGTGTCATAGCTGCCGACGTGACTGCTGCGTATGCGTTGGGAGCTTCGCCGCAGCCGCGGGCCTTGAGTGTCGTGACAAGCACTTTGTTTGCCGTGCCTGCCTGCAGCGCCACTGCGCGCAACTGTGCTCACAGCCAGATCACTTCGCAGCGCATGCCGGTA
>Ga0164294_10005144_pt1 | contig 11251 bp, 3 predicted proteins | sample GEODES005metaG_FD_111479 | JGI IMG/M metagenome (GOLD analysis project Ga0164294, IMG submission 111479) | Oligotrophic lake water microbial communities from Sparkling Lake, Wisconsin, USA - GEODES005 metaG | ecosystem: Environmental > Aquatic > Freshwater > Lake | place: USA: Sparkling Lake...
AGGGGTTTGCGCCGATCGCCGAGTTTGGTTCGGCCTATGACCCGTCATCTGCCGCCACCGCTGCAGGCTAGGCCGGCCGATCGGCGGGGCTCCAGCTAACACCAGGATGGGTTATGACGGCGCCGTGAGCGTCCCGCGACGCAGGACTGATCGGTATTCACCGAGGCGTTCTGACGTTTTCCAGAGCGCCATTTACTGATCAATAAAGCGTAACTCGAAGAAATCAATAAGCGATTTTGCACATTTCAGGTGAGTTCCCCCGAGTTTATTGCAACCGCGCGATCATGGCGATGGTGGCGTTGTGAGATCATTCCGCATCGCCTTTTCAACCGAAGCGCTCTCAGGTAATTCTCAGGGTGATTGCGGATAAATTTATCGAACCGCTCAAACGCCAGCTCAGGCGGTTAGAAAACCCCAAGACGGGATAGCCTTGATTCTCAGGAATTGGCCTCAAACGGGGTGCCGTCCAAGGCTTGTAGTGCCGCATTCGAGGGTTTCGAGTGCAGACTCCCGCGGCATTTGCTGGGCGTAGCAATAGAGCGGGTAAATAAACACAAAATGTTGTTTGCTGGAACCGGTTTGGGGCGGAAACTGTGCGCATTAGAGCCTGGTTATCCTAGCAATCATCGTGGCGCTACCAATCTCACCGGTCGGCGCTACCGGGAACCGGTCACATGAGGTCGCTGAAGTGCAGTGATCGTGCTCTACAAGCCTCGCGAAGGAGTGCGGCTTGGGGGAGAGGCGGGAGTGGCTGGCTAACCAAATGCCGCGCACGCTCTGGTCGCGGGGGAGGTCGGCTAACCGCCAGTAGCGCGTTTACTGCGCCGAAAGCGAAATATCGCAATTTCGCATCGCATCGGTTATTCTTTAGCCAGCACTGGCAACCTCGAGTTGATATCGAACGCAACGGCGCGCTCCGCATCGGAGAGCTCGAGGCAGCCCCGAAGTGAAACATCGTGGCCTGTACCGGCGAAGAACGGGTACTGACGAAGAACGAGGTGTGACCCAAGTGCGCGATTCCTCCGCTACCCCGATCGCCGTGGTCGGCATGGCCTGCCGACTGCCTGGCGGTATCAACTCGACCCACCAGCTGTGGGAGGCACTGCTGCGCGGCGACGACCTCGTCACCGAGATTCCCGGCGAACGCTGGGACGCTGACGAACTCTACGACCGCGAGTCCGGCGTGCCCGGCCGCTCAGTGTCGAAGTGGGGCGCCTTCCTCGACGACGTCACGGGCTTCGATCCCGACTTCTTCGGGATCAATGAACGCGAGGCCATCGCCATGGATCCGCAGCACCGTGTGTTGCTGGAGACCTGCTGGGAGGCCGTCGAACAAGCCGGCCGCACACCGGCGTCGATGTCCGGTACGTCAACCGGTGTCTTCATCGGCATGTCCCACGATGACTACGCGATGGTCACCAGTGACGCCGGCGCCTTCGATCAGGCCTACGCGTTCACCGGCAATCCCTTCAGCATGGCCTCGGGCCGCATCGCCCACGCGCTGGGACTGCATGGTCCGGCCCTGACCATCGACACCGCCTGCTCGTCGAGCATGGTCGCCGTGCATCAGGCCTGCCGAAGCCTTCAGGACGGCGAAACCGACATGGCTCTCGCCGGTGGCGTGATGCTGATGCTCGATTCGCGCCTGTACGCATCGGCGTCCGGCCAGGGCATGTTGTCCCCGACCGGGCGCTGCCATTCCTTCGATGTCGAAGCCGACGGCTTCGTCCGGGCCGAAGGCTGCGGTGTCGTGATGCTCAAGCGCCTCGACGAGGCCCAACGCGATGGCGACCGGGTGCTTGCGGTGATCCGTGCTACCGCTTCCAACCAGGACGGCCGCACCGAAAACATCCTGACACCGTCCGGTGACGCTCAGGTCGCGGTGTTCCGTTCCGCCCTGGCCGCGGCCGGCGTCGATGCTGCCACCGTCGGCATGGTCGAGGCCCACGGCACCGGAACGCCGGTCGGCGACACTATCGAGTACACCAGCGTGTCGACGGTGTACGGCACCGGTGGACGGTGCGCGCTGACCAGCGTCAAGAGCAATTTCGGTCACGCCGAGTCCGCGGCCGGCGTGCTGGGCTTGATGAAGGCCGTGCTCGCGGTTCATCACGGGGTCGTGCCGAAAAACCTGCACTTCAACCAGCTTCCCGACCATCTTGCCGCGATCGAAACCGGTTTGTTCGTCCCGCAGGAGGCCGCCCAATGGCCGGTCGACGAAACCCTCGCCCCGCGGCGCGCTGCCGTCTCCTCCTACGGCATGTCCGGCACCAATGTCCACGCGGTGCTTGAGCAGGCACCTGCTGCACTCCACAGCGGCGAGAGCCCGGTCGACGCGCCCGCCGAGAAACTGGCGTTCCCGATCACGTCCTCGTCCGCCGAGGGACTTCGTCAGACCTCGGCGAGCATGGCCGACTGGGTCGAAGCAGCCGGCGCCGATCTGGTGCTGGGTGATCTCGCCTACACCCTGGCGCGCCGCCGTGGCCATCGCCCGGTACGCAAGGCCGTGATCGCCGAGGACCGCGGTGCACTCGTCGATGGCCTGCGGGCCCTCGCCGCGGGCGACGACCCGCTGCAGGCGGCCGTCGGCCAGGACGACCGTGGCCCGGTCTGGGTGTTCTCCGGACAGGGTTCGCAATGGGCTCAGATGGGCGTTGGACTGCTTGGGACCGAACCGGTTTTCGCGGCCAAGATCGCCGAACTGGAACCGATGATCGCCGCCGAGTCCGGCTTTTCGATCACCGAGGCGATGGTGGCACCGGAGACGGTGGTCGGTATCGACCGCGTGCAGCCCACACTCTTCGCAATGCAGGTCGCGCTGGCCGCCACCATGGCGTCCTACGGTGTGACACCCGGCGCGGTCATCGGACATTCGCTTGGCGAAGTCGCCGCAGCTGTCGTCGCCGGCGCACTGTCCCTCGCGGACGGCGTGAAGGTCATCTGCCGACGGTCGCTGCTGTGCGTGAAGATCGCCGGCGGCGGTGCCATGGCCGCGGTCGAACTTCCGGCCCAGCAGGTACGCGAAGAATTGGAAAGCCAGGGGATCGAGGACGTTGTGGTCGCCGTGGTGGCCTCCCCAACGTCCACCGTGATCGGTGGTGCCACCGAAACCGTGCGCCGCGTCGTCGCCGAATGGGAGCAGCGCGAGATCATGGCTCGCGAGGTGGCTGTCGACGTCGCATCACACACCCCGCAGGTCGAGCCGATCCTCGACGAGTTGGCCGGGATGCTCGACGACATCACGCCATTGATCCCGGAGATCCCGTACTACTCCGCGACGTCGTTCGATCCGCGTGAGCAGCCCTACTGCGACGTCGACTACTGGGTGGACAACCTGCGTCACACCGTCCGGTTCTCGGCGGCGGCTCAGGCCGCGCTTGAGGACGGCTTCCGCGTCTTCGCCGAGCTGTCGCCGCACCCCCTCCTGGTTCGCGCCGTCGACCAGACCGCCGCCACGCTGGACATCCCGGTGGCTGCGATCGCCGGGATGCGCCGCGGTCAGGAGACGCCAAACGGTCTGAATGACCTGCTCGGTGATCTGTTCGCCGCCGGAGCCGCGATTGACTTCTCGGTGCGGCTGCCCGAGGGCCGACTTCTCGATGCCCCGCTGCCGGCGTGGAGCCATCGCCCGCTGGTTCTCCAGCGCCAGAGCGTTGACCAGGGCCGGGGCGGACACGTGGTATCCGCACATCCGTTGCTTGGTTCGCACGTGCGTCTGCTCGAGGAGCCGGAGCGGCATGTCTGGGCCGCCGAGGTCGGCACCGTGGCTCTGCCGTGGTTGGTCGATCACCAGATCAACACCGTGCCCGCCATGCCGGGCGCGGCGTTCTGCGAGATGGCGCTGTCCGCTGCCCGTATCGCTCTCGGTGATGCTGCCGAGGTTCGGGACGTGCGTTTCGAGCGGATGATGTTGCTGGAGAACGAGACTGCGGTCAGTGCAGAAGCGTCCGCGCTGCGGCCGGGCACGCTGGAGTTCCTGGTTCAGACCGATCAGGACGGCGAGCGCGACCGGCGAGCCAGTGCGGTTCTGCAGGCGGTCGACGGTTCTGCCGACGATTCTGTGCCCGCCGCCTACGACATGGATGTTTTGCTCGCCAGCCATCCGCATCGTGCCGATGGTGCTGACATCCGGCACTGGTTTGATACCCGCGGTGTTCAGTTCGGACCGGCCTTCACCGCATTGAATGCGGTCAACGCCCCGGACGGGAACGGCGACACGGTGTTGGCCGAGATCGGCCTGCCCACCGCGATCCGTGGGCAGCAGAGCTCCTACGGCGTACACCCGGCTCTGTTGGATGCCTGCTTCCAATCCGTTGCGGCCCATCCCGGAGTCCAGAACACCGGCACCGGTGGCTTGTTGCTGCCCCTGAGCGTGCGCCGACTACGCGTCCACGGCGCGGCCAACAAGGCCCGCTACTGCCTGACCCGCATCGTCTCCCTCGGCGGGTCCGGTGTCGAGGCCGACCTTCACCTGATCGATGATCACGGCACGGTCCTGCTTGCGGTCGACGGACTGTCGATGGGCACCGGTGCCGCAGAGGGCGACCGCGAGCTCAACGAGCGGTTGCAGGCCGTGGAGTGGCGCAAGCAGGCGCTGCCCGCGCTACCCGCGCATGTCGCTGCCGGCTCCTGGCTGATGATCAGCGCGTCGGATACCACCGATCTCCTGGCGTCGGACCTCACCTATGCGCTCAAGCTCAGCGATGCCGACGTGACGACGATGTCGTGGCCGCAGCACGCCGATCACGTCGCCAATGCTGATCGGCTCACCTCGTACTTGGCCGAGGGCGCCTTCGGCAACGTCGTGGTGGTCTCCGCGCCGCGCAACGGGAGCCCCAAGGAACAACTGGCGGTCCGGGGCGGCGAGCATGTCGCGCACCTGGTGAAGATCGTGCGGGAACTGCCTGATGTCGCCGGCGATCCGCCGCGGCTCTACGTCGTGACTCGCGGTGCGCAGACCGTCATCGCCGGGGAACGGCCGAACCTTGAGCAGGCCGGCCTGCGCGGTCTGCTTCGCGTCATTGGTGCCGAGCATCCGCATCTGCGTCCGACCCAGATCGACGTCGACGACGAGACCGACGGCAAATTTGTCGCTCAGCAGCTGCTGCTCGGGTCAGAGGAGGACGAGACCGCATTCCGGTCCGGCGAGTGGCACACCGCCCGCCTGTATCCGAGCCCGCTGCGGCCCGACGAGCGATACACCACCGTCGTCGATCATGCGCGCGACGGGATGCGTCTGGAGATTCGCACGCCCGGCGATCTGCAGACCCTGGAGCTCACCGCTTTTGAGCGGGTGGCCCCTGGGGCGGGCCAGATTGAGGTGGCCGTTACCGCCTCGAGTCTGAACTTTGCCGACGTGCTTATCGCGATGGGCCGCTACCCAAGCTTCGCGGGCAAGCCGCAACTGGGCATCGACTTCGCCGGCGTGGTCACCGCGGTCGGGCCGAACGTGCGAACCCACAAAGTGGGGGACCGGGTCGGCGGCATGTCACCCAACGGCTGCTGGGGCACCTTCGTCACCTGCGACGTCGACGTAGCGGTCACATTGCCCGACGGGCTACGCGACGACCAGGCCGCGGCAGTCTCTACCGCGGCGGCCACAGCCTGGTACGGCCTGCAGGACCTGGCCCGGATCAAGCCCGGCGACAAGGTTCTGATTCACTCCGCCACCGGTGGTGTCGGCCAGGCCGCCATCGCCATCGCCCGACTCGCTCGCGCCGAGATCTACGCCACCGCAGGTACGCGTGAGCGTCGAGAAATGCTGCGACGCATGGGCATCAACAACGTCTACGACTCGCGCAGCGTCGACTTCGCTGAGCAGATCCTCGAGGACACCGACGGCTACGGCGTCGATATCGTGCTGAATTCGCTGACCGGCGCCGCCCAGCGGGCCGGTGTGGATTTGCTGGCATTCGGCGGTCGGTTCATCGAGATCGGGAAGAAGGACATTTACGGCGACACCCGGATGGGACTGTTCCCGTTCCGCCGCAACCTGTCCTTCTACGGCGTGGATCTGGCTCTGATGTGCACGACGCATCCGGAGCAGATCCGTGAGTTGCTCAACACCGTCTACCGGCTGACTGCCGAAGGTGTGCTGCCGCAGCCGGAGACCACCCATTACCCGTTGGCTGAGGCCGCCACAGCCATCCGCGTCATGGGTGCCGCCGAACACACCGGCAAGCTGATCCTGTCGATCCCGCGGGTCGGGCACAGCACGGTGGTGGTTCCACCGGAGCAGGCGAGGGTCTTCCGCTCCGACGGCGCCTACATCGTCACCGGCGGCCTGGGCGGTCTGGGCTTGTTCCTGGCCGGGAAGATGTCTGCGGCCGGAGCCGGGCGTATCGTGCTGAACTCCAGATCGCAGCCAAAGGCGGCCGCGCTCGCCGAGATCAAGCGAATGCGCGCCAGCGGCACCGAGATCGAGGTCGTCAGCGGGGACATCGCGCAGGCGGAGACGGTCGACCGGCTGGTGTCGGTGGCCACCTCCAGCGGACTTCCGGTGCGCGGGGTGCTGCATGCCGCCGCGGTGGTGGAGGACGCGATCCTGGCCAACATCACCGACGACCTCATCGAGCGGGACTGGGCGCCGAAGGTGTATGGCGCCTGGCACCTGCACCGGGCCACCACCACCCAGCCGCTGGATTGGTTCTGCTCGTTCTCCTCGGCGGCAGCGCTGCTCGGCTCGCCGGGGCAGGGTGCCTACGCGGCGGCTAACAGTTGGTTGGACGGCTTCACCCACTGGCGGCGCGCCCAGGGGCTGCCGGCCACCGCGATCGCCTGGGCCGCGTGGGACGAGATCGGCGCGGGTGCTCATCTGGCCGCCGCCGGCGACACCACGATGATCAGCCCGGACGAGGGTGCCGACGCCTTCGAGGCGCTGCTGCGGCACAACCGTGCCCACACCGGTTACGCACCGGTGATCGGCACACCGTGGTTGACCGACCTCGCCCGGCGCAGCCCGTTCGCTGAGGCGTTCCAGGCCAGCGCTGAGCGCCCGGCTGACACCAGCAGCTTCCGTGCCGAACTGCACAGCGCGGCGCGGGAGGAATGGCCCACGTTGGTCCGGCGTCTGGTGGCCGAACAACTGAGCCTGATTCTGCGCAGGTCGGTCGACCCGGATAGGGCGATCTCAGAGTATGGTTTGGATTCGCTGGGTAACCTCGAGCTACGCACCCGAATCGAGACGGAGACCGGTGTCCGGGTCCGTTCCATGGACATCACCACGATTCGCGGGTTGGCCGAGAGCCTGTGCGAAACGTTGGCCGGTGTTCTCACGTCAGCTCGCTAACAGGATCGGATGCTGACAGGAACCGACTGAGGGAGCGAGTGCACTGTGGTTGCGCTGACGGCCATCCATGACTGGGTAGATGCGCCGGGTTCGGTGGTGTCGTGGGCGCCTTCGCCGGCCTGCGCGGCCAAGGTCGCACTGGCTCCGGCAACTGGCGTGCCTGCCAGCTATCAACAGGAGCAACACGTCCGCACCTTCCGTGAGCACTCGGCGAACGGATTGGAGATGGCGCGGCTGCTGATTCCGTCGTGGAACATCCCGGGCCGCTGCGATGTCCGGGCGATGACCTATGTGATCAACGCCTATCTTCGGCGGCACGACACCTATCACAGTTGGTTCGAGTTCGACGACAGCGATCGGCTGATCCGGCATACCGTCAGCAATCCGGCGGATATTGCGTTCGTCGCGACCAAGCACGGTGAGATGAACGCCGCGCAGTGGCGGGAACACATTTTGGCCACGCCGAGCCCACTGCAGTGGGATTGTTTCACCTTCGGTGTGATTCAGCGCGCCGATCACTTCACCTTTTATGCGTGTATCGACCACGTACACGCAGATGCGATGTTCATGGTCAACCTGTTCGTGGAACTCAACATGAACTACGCGGCATTGATCGAGGGCGGGGCACCGATCCGGCTACCGGAGACGGGCAGTTACAACGACTACTGCGTCCGGCAGCACGAATACACCGCGGCACTGTCCCTGGAATCACCAGAGGTCGCGGCGTGGGTTGATTTCCTGCACCGCAACGGTGGCACGATGCCGAAGTTCCCACTCCCGCTCGGGGATCCGTCCGTGCCGTGTACAGGCGACCTCATCACCGTGACGCTGATGGATGCTCATGACAGCGACCGATTCGAGTCGGTGTGCACCTCGGCGGGGGTTCGATTCATCGGTGGTGTCTTCGCCTGCGCCGCAATTGCCGAACGCGAACTGACCGGTTCGGATAGCTACCACGTGATCACTCCGACTACTACCCGCAGTACTCCGGCCGAGCAGGTGACTACTGGCTGGTTCACCGGCGTGGTTCCGATTTCGGTCCCGGTAGCCGGGCTGTCCTTCGTCGAGGTGGCGAAGGCGGCTCAGGGGGCGTTCGACTCCGGTATGCCGCTCGCCAATGTCCCGATCGAGCGGGTGATGGAGTTGGCTGCCTCGGTTCCGGGCATCGGGAAACCAGGTCCCGGCGTACCGATGCTGTCCTATCTCGACATCGGTCTGCCCCCGCTGGATCCGGTAGTCATAGGTCAGTGGCAGGCGCGTAACGGTCAGCTGTACACCGACCTCGGTGCGGCGAACCAGATCGGCATGTGGGTCAATCGGCGCGACACCGGCACCACAGTCACCGTGGCCTACCCTGATAACTCGGTTGCCCGAGAGTCGGTGGCTCAGTATGTAGATTTCATGAAAATGATTTACCTGCGTGCGGCTGAAGGTCGTGCGGACGCCCTATCGTCGCCGCGCATTCCAAAGGCGGCGGTTTGAGTGCCATTGGTCTGTGTTCCGCTGGATCTGGCAGTAGCGAGGCGGCCGTGAATCACGCCCCCGGTAGAGACGACCTGTTGGACTACGCGGACCAGGCGGTATTCCTGTTGCTGCGCGCGACCGGATCTGAGTCGGTAGCTCAATTGGTCTGGATCTACGAGCGTCCTGTCGATGTCGCGCGGTTGGAGCGCTTTCACGGCAATCTTGGCTTCGGATTGCTTGGCAGGTGTATCCAGCCCTCCCGAGTCCCGTTCGGACGCCACCGCTGGGTCGCGGCAACCGGCCCATGGTCGCCACTGGCCATCAGCGAGAAATCCCGTCCCCGAGACGAACTCGGTGACTGGCTCGACGAGCGTGCGCAGTTGTCCGTTGACCCCGAGGTTGGGCCAGGCTGGCATCTCGGGGCTGCGTCTTTCAGTGACGGCTCGACGGCGGTAACACTGGTCGCCTCGCACTGCCTGGTCGATGGTATGGGCCTCGTACAGACCGCGATTGACGCCATTGACTCCGCGCCTAGGGATCTCAACCTCCCGTCACCCGGGCAACGCACCAAGTGGCGTGGAATCAGGGCGGATCTTCGGGAGACTGTGCGCAGTCTGCCCGACATGGGCAAAGCAATCGCTGCCGGTGCGAGGCTGGCGATCGGGCGTCGGCATCAAGAGTCGACGCCAAAGGCGGCTAAGCCGACAATCGGCGGCCCCGCAAGCCGCGCGGATGTATTCGCGCCGGCGATCGTGGTGTTCGTCGACGCCGTCGAGTGGGACACTCGCGCTGAATCACTTGACGGGAATAACCATTCCTTAGTTGCGGGCTTTGCTGCCAAGCTTGCAGAAAACTTCGGGCGGACCAGGCGAAGCGACGGCGCGGTAACTCTGATAATCCCGGTGAGCGATCGTGCCGATAACGAGACTCGCGCTAACGCGGTGACGCTTGGACATGCGAGTCTGGATCCGGGCCCCGTGACCACAAGCCTCGCTGAGGCTAGGAGTGTCATCCGGGATGCGCTCAAAAGTGTCCGCGAGGTGCCAGATGAATCTCTGCAGATGCTGCCACTGGTCCCCTTCGTCCCGAAGTTCGTGGTTGCCAGAGGGGCCGACGTGATGTTCGGCTTTGCGACCGATCTGCCGGTGTCCGCATCCAACCTCGGCGATGTGGATTCCAGAGCGTTGCGAGCCGATGGAACCGAGGCGGAGCTGTTTTTCGGCCGTGGAGTGGACAGCCGTGTACCAATGTCGGTTCTCGAGCAGCGCCGTGGATTTTTGACCGTCGTGTGTATGCGAGCGGCTGGCAAGGTCGCGCTGTCGATAGTCGCGTATCAGCCCGGTGCTGAGAATTCTAAGTCCCGTCTTCGCCAACTCGCTCGCCGGACATTGGACGAATTTGACCTCATCGGCACGATCGCGTAGCGCCGAATGCTCGATCGATGACCGCTGCTATACCGGATCCCGCGGAGGTGCCACATGGGCGATGAGCCAATCGGCCGTAAGTCCTATACCCGAAATCGTCTTGAGTTTCTGGACCAGGCGGCTCTGGAACTGCATCGTGCAACTGGTCGCGGCCAGTTGATGCAATGTGTGTGGGTCTACGAACACTCCTTTGATTACGCGGCGTTCGAGCGTTTTCACCACAACCTTTATGCATCGTTGGGCAGCCGACTCATTGAGTGTTCGCCGCTACCTTTCGGCCGGCCCCGCTGGGTGCAACCGTTGGGGCCGCCACCGCCGATTCACATCGCTGGACATTCTCGGCCGCGCGATGAATTGATGGACTGGGCCGATGAATTGGCGGGCCTGCCGATAGATCCGGAACGCGGACCCGGCTGGCACCTCGGTGTCCAGCCACTCGACGACGGATCCACCGCAGTGAGTATCGTGGCGTCTCACGTCATCGGCGACGGTGTCGGCGCCTTGATGGCAGTCTTCGAAGGGGTGACTGGCAATATCCGCGACGTGGGCTATGCCCGGCCGGGATCCCGGACGCGCGGGCAGGCCATTATCGCCGATATTCGCCAAGCCGCGCGAGACCTTCCTCTGACCGCGCGCACCGCAGTCAAGGCCGCGAAGATGGTGCGCGCCAAACGAGATGAATTCGCCCGTGCGCGGGCTGCGAACGCCAGGCCGGTGGACTCCCGCCATGTTGTGGTGCCGTCGGTAGCCGTCTATCTGGAAACCGCGCAGTGGGACGCGAAAGCGGAATCACTCGGCGGGAACAGCTATTCCCTGCTCGCCGGATTCGCGGCGAAACTGGGTGAGCGTCTGGGCCGACGGCGGGCCTCTGACGGTGCAGTCACACTGGTCATTGCGATCAATCTGCGGGAGAGCCTCGACGACGATCGCGCCCTAGCGATGGCCTTCGCGAACGCCACGGTCGATCCGACGATGGTCTCGGTCGATCTCACTGAATCCCGCAAAGCGGTCCGAGAGGCGCGGGAGAAGGCCAAGAACGAGCCTGACCCAGCTATGGAAATCATGCCATTGATTC
>Ga0164294_10005150_pt1 | contig 11242 bp, 10 predicted proteins | sample GEODES005metaG_FD_111479 | JGI IMG/M metagenome (GOLD analysis project Ga0164294, IMG submission 111479) | Oligotrophic lake water microbial communities from Sparkling Lake, Wisconsin, USA - GEODES005 metaG | ecosystem: Environmental > Aquatic > Freshwater > Lake | place: USA: Sparkling Lake...
AACGAGGATGAACATGCCCGCTTTCAAGGCCCTGCTGGAAGGCTATGCCCGGTTCCGCACCGGTGCCTATCAGGAACAGCGCCGCCGTTATGACGCCCTGGCCGACAAGGGCCAGGCCCCCGGCGTGCTGGTGATTTCCTGTTGCGACAGCCGGGTTGATCCCACGCGCGTTTTCGATACCGAACCCGGCCAGATGTTCGTCGTGCGCAATGTCGCCAATCTGGTGCCGCCCTGCGATCGGGACAATGCCCAGCACAGCACATCGGCAGCCATCGAATATGCGGTCACGCAATTGAAGGTGCATCACATCGTGGTGCTGGGCCACGCACGTTGCGGTGGCATCAAGGCCAGCCTGGAAGGCACATTCGACGATGCCCCCATGGGCGAAGGCGGTTTCATCGACCGCTGGATGAGCCTGATCGCCCCTGCGCGCGACACCATCCGTGCTGCCGCGCAATTGTCGCCGGACATCGATGCCTGTGCGGCGCTGGAACTGGCGGCCATCCGCCTGTCCATCGACAATCTGCGCACATTCCCGTTCGTCAACGAAGCCGAAGCCGCTGGCACCCTGCATCTGCAGGGCGCCTTGTTCGACATTGCCGAAGGGGTGTTGAAGGTGCTGAATCACGACACCGGCAAGTTCGAAGCCGTGCATGTCGAATGGGATGACGCCAGCGCGCCCCGCCTTGCGGCGGTGTGACGACGGGGTCCGATGCCGTGGCCTCACGTCGCGGCTTCATCGCGGCCTTCGGATGGAAACGGGCGCACCGGGTGCCCACTGGGTAGGCACCCGATACGCCCGCAGCGGCCAGGCTGGCGGCAAGGGCAGTTGCCGCTTCGCTCGGCCGTTGAGCAAGATATAGGAATATATTGATCTGGTATTCAAGCGTCATCATTGCTTTTTTGTCATGTGACCATGCGGCGGTCTGACGCACCCTATTCCGGCACGCGTTCATACACACGGCCGCGCGGATCACGGCTGCCGGCGGCCTGGTTCACATTGTTCTTGAACTCCTGATATTTGCAGCCGAACGGGCCGGAGGGGCCAATACCGGAACAGGTGCCGACGGTGCCGGCGTCCGGCCCCAGCAGCCGGTTGCGTTCCGCCGAAACGCTGGCGGTGCCGCGCTCGCCAATCTCGCGCGGGATGGCGATCGGCGCGCGATACGGCGACGGCGGCGGATCGCGATTGGTGCAAACGACAATTTCATCAGGGCGCGTTTTCGGCGGGCACAGCGCGCTCCACCCCCGCGGCAGCAGCGCCGCCGAGCCGCCTGTGGATTGCCCCGCCAACAGCAAGACGGCGGCCAGCAGCATCAGAAATGGATGGCGCGGCCGTAGGCGTCCAGCACACTTTCGTGCATCATTTCACTGAGCGTCGGATGCGGGAAGATGGTGTGCATCAATTCCGCTTCGGTGGTTTCCAGGCCCATGGCGATGGCATAGCCCTGAATCAGCTCCGTGACTTCGGCGCCAACCATGTGCGCGCCCAGCAATTGCCCGGTGGTGGCATCGAACACGGTCTTCACGAAGCCTTCCGCTTCGCCGAGCGCGATGGCCTTGCCGTTGCCGATGAACGGGAATTTGCCGACGCGCACCGTGTGCCCGGCAGCCTTGGCCTTGGCTTCGGTCAGGCCGATGCTGGCGACTTGCGGGCGGGCATAGGTGCAGCCGGGGATCAGGCCCACGTCCAGGGCGTGCGGGTGGCCGCCAGCGATATGTTCGACCGCGATGATGCCTTCGTGGCTGGCCTTGTGCGCCAGCCAGGGTGGGCCGGTGACGTCGCCGATGGCATAGAGGCCGGACACATTGGTCTGGCACATCGGATCGGTGGTGATATGGCCGCGGTTGGTGGCGATGTGCAACGCTTCCAGGCCGATATCTTGCGTGTTGGGCAGGATGCCGATGGCGACGATGACGTGGCTGTATTCATTGGTCGCGGCCTTGCCGTCGGCGGTGGTGATGGTGGCCGTAACGCCATCGGGGCCGGGGCTGACGTCGCTGACCTTCGCGCCGGTGATGATGGTCATCCCCTGTTTGGTCAGCGCCTTCTGCACATGGGCGGACACGTCGGCATCCTCCACCGGCAGGATGCGGTCGAGCATTTCGACCACGGTCACCTTGGCGCCCATGTCGCTGTAGAAGCTGGCGAATTCCACCCCGATCGCGCCGGAGCCGATCACCAGCAATTTGGTCGGCATGGCCGGCGGCACCATGGCGTGGCGATAGGTCCAGATGCGGTTGCCGTCCGCCTCCACGCCCGGCAGATCGCGCGCGCGGGCGCCGGTGGCGATGATGATGTTTTTGGCGCTCAGCTGGCGCTCGCCATTCGGCGTGGTGACCGTGATTTCGGTGGCGCTGGTCAGCCGCCCCTGCCCTTCGACGACCTCGATCTTGTGCTTTTTCATCAGCGATTTGACACCGCCGTTCAGCTGCGCAGCCACCTTGCGGGAGCGATCGGTGACTTTCTTCAAGTCGAATGTCGGCTTCTCCACGCTCAGCCCATAGGCGTCAGCGTGGGTGATGTAGTGATAGATTTCCGACGTGCGCAGCAGCGCCTTGGTCGGGATGCAGCCCCAGTTCAGGCAGATGCCGCCCAAGCGTTCGCGCTCGATGATGGCGACCTTCAGGCCGAGCTGGCTCGCGCGGATGGCGGCAACATAGCCGCCAGGGCCTGAGCCGAGGATGAGGAGATCGTGGGTCATGAGGCTTTCCTTCCCCTCTCCCCTCGCGGGAGAGGGCGACTCGCCGCAGGCGAGCGGGGTGAGGGGTTTGTCACGCCACCAGCCCCAACGGGCGTTCGATCAAGCCCTTTACCGCGCCCATCAGCGCCGCCCCATCCGCGCCGTCGATGGCGCGGTGGTCAAAGCTGCCGGTGATGGTCATCACGGTGGCAATCGCCAGCGCGTCGCCCTTCACCACGGCGCGCTTCTCGCCCGCGCCCACCGCCAGAATCATCGCCTGCGGCGGGTTGATCACCGCGTCGAATTGCCGGATCCCGAACATGCCGAGGTTGGAGAGCGATGCCGTGCCGCCCTGATATTCATGCGGCTGCAATTTGCCGGCGCGGGCCTTTTCGGCGAGCGCCTTCATTTCGGTTGCGATGAGGCTTACCGATTTCGTGTCGGCGCCGGTGATGATCGGGGTGATCAGGCCGGACGGCGCGGCGACGGCGACGCTGATGTCGGCGCGGTCATAGACGACCAGATTGTCGCCGGCGAAGCTGACGTTGCATTTCGGCACCTGCCGCAGCGCCAGCGCCAGCGCCTTGATGACGAGATCGTTGACGCTGAGTTTGATGCCGCGCGGTTCCAGCGCCTTGTTGAGATCGGCGCGCAGTTTGAGCAGCGCGTCGAGTTCGACGTCGAGGGTGAGATAGATGTGCGGCACCGTCTGCTTGGCTTCGGTGAGCCGGCGGGCGATGACCTTGCGGACTGGCCCAAGCTTCTCCAGCGTGTGCGGGATATCGCTGGTGGGTGGCGGCGCGGCGGGTTTCGGTGGCGCGGGCGGTGCGGTTGGTGCTGGCGCCCCCTCTCCCGGGCCGCGCTCCGCGCGTTTCTCGACCTCTCCCGCTCCAGAAACCTTTGGGGGAGAGGTGATGGCGGCATCGACGTCGGCGCGGACGATGCGGTTGTTGGGGCCGGTGCCCTTGATGCTTGTGAGGTCGATGCCCTTTTGCTCCGCAATGCGGCGCGCGAGCGGTGTGGCGATGGTGCGCGATCCCGAAGGCCCACCCCCAGCCCCTCCCGCAGGCGGGAGGGGGGTCGGTTGTGCGGGTGGAGCGGGCGGCGCCGCCGGGGTGGAACTGCTCCCCTCCCCCCGGATCAAGTCCGGGGCAGGCTGCTCGCGGGAGGGGTTGGGGTTGGGAATTTTCGGCGACGCTTCCCCTTCCCCGTCCAGACGCATGATCACCGCCCCCACCGGCACATTCTCCGTGCCTTCGGCCACCAGCAGTTCGGCCACTGTGCCTTCATCGACAGCCTCCACTTCCATGGTTGCCTTGTCCGTTTCGATCTCCGCGATGATGTCGCCGGATTTCAGCAGATCACCCGGCTTCACATGCCATTTCGCCAGCGTGCCCACCTCCATGGTCGGCGACAGGGCGGGCATGGTGACATCGATGGTCATGATCAATTGTCCACAAACAGCTGGTCAACCAGATCGAGCTGTTCGTCACCGCGCGGGTTGTCGATCAGGTCGGCCATGTCGAGGAAATAGGCGGCGGTGCCGGCCAGGCTGGCGGAATAGCGCACTTCGGTGCCGGTTTCGGATTTCATGCCCCAGGCCACCACCAGCGCGCGCTTGCCGATGGCGTTGATCTTCTTCACCAACGGCACGAAATCGCCATCGCCGGCCACCAGCGCCACCACGTCGCAGCGGTCGCTCACCGCCAGATCGAACGCTTCCAGCGCCAGCCAGACATCGATGCCCTGTTCCTTGGGCGGATCGGCGATGGTGTCGATGCGGGTGTAATGCGATGTGATGTTGCTGGCCGCCAATATCTGATCAAATACCCGGTCGTTGCGCAGCGATTCCTCGACGAAATTGGGGCTGCGCGCCCGGTCTTCCAGATCGCGCAATGTGTAACGGCCGCGGAAATAATGCGCCGCCACCACACGGGCGCGGGCGCGCGGCACATCTTCCATGTCTGCAGTGGCGGCGCGGATCAAATCCAGCAGACCGGTCATGGACACGCGCCGGCCGGTATGGTGTTCGAACTTGTAATAATTCGACACGCGGTTGAAATAACTGCCGTCGATCATCACGGCGATGCGGGTTTGTTCGGCCATGACTTACCTGTAGCAAACGGTGCGGGCGGCGGCGACGACATCCTCGGCCTTCAACAGCGCCGCCTTCTCCAGATTGGCGGCATAGGGCAACGGCACATCGACATTGGTGACGCGCAGCACCGGCGCATCGAGATCATCGAAGCCGTCCTCCATGCAGATCGCCATGATCTCCGACGCGATGCCGCAGGTTGGCCAGCCTTCCTCCACCACCACCATGCGGTTGGTTTTCTTCAGGCTGGCCAGCACCGCCGCCCTGTCGAGCGGACGCAGGGTTCTGAGGTCGATCACTTCGGCCTCAATGCCATCGGCGGCCAGCGTTTCGGCGGCCTGCAACGCCACGCCCACGCCGATCGAGTAGCTGACCAGCGTCACGTCCTTGCCGGCCCGCATCGTGCGCGCCTTGCCGATCGGCACGACATGGTCACCTTCGGGCACATCGAAGCTCTGGCCATAGAGCAGCTCGTTTTCCAGGAACACCACCGGATCCGGGCTGCGGATGGCGGCCTTGAGCAGGCCCTTGGCATCCTCGGCACTATAGGGCGCAATCACGATCAGGCCGGGGACGCTGGCATACCAGGGGCCATAATTCTGACTGTGCTGCGCGCCCACCCGCGCCGCGGCGCCGTTGGGGCCGCGGAACACGATGGGGCAACGCATCTGCCCGCCCGACATGTAGAGCGTTTTCGCCGCGCTGTTGATGATGTGATCGATGGCCTGCATGGCGAAGTTGAAGGTCATGAACTCGACAATCGGCTTCAACCCGCCCATGGCCGCGCCGGCGCCCAGGCCGGCAAAGCCATATTCGGTGATCGGCGTGTCGATGACCCGCTTGTCGCCGAATTCGGCGAGCAAACCTTGCGTCACCTTGTAGGCGCCCTGATATTCGGCGACCTCCTCGCCCATCACGAAGACGCGCTCATCGGTGCGCATTTCCTCGGCCATGGCATCGCGCAGGGCTTCGCGCACGGTCTGGCGTTTGGTTGGGCCGGCGGGGGATTCCAGCACAACCGGCTCCCCTCCCGCCTGCGGGAGGGGTTGGGGTTTGGGCGTTGGAACCTGCTCCACAGTTGGTGCGCCGGCCGCCGGCCCACTCCCGGCCCCTCCCGCAAGCGGGAGGGGAGCAGGAAGATCGTCCTCCCCGGCGATATCGATGATCGGCGTACCGACCTTGACGCCCTCACGGCCCGCCGCCACCAGCAGCGCGGTCACCGTGCCGCCATCGTCGGCTTCCAGTTCCATGGTCGCCTTGTCGGTCTCGATCTCGGCGATCACGTCGCCGGGTTTCACCACATCGCCCACGGCGACCAGCCATTTGGCGAGTGTGCCCTCCTCCATGGTCGGCGACATGGCGGGAAGATTGATCTTTGGCATCAGTAGCGTCCCAGCAGCACGTCGGTGTGGAGTTCGGCCAGATCCGGTTCCGGCGCATCGAGCGCGAAATCGGCAGCATCGGCCACCTCGTCGCGCACTTCGCGGTCGATGGCTTTCAAGGCTGCCTCATCGGCGTGGCCAGCTTCGAGCAATTCCTTCTTCAGCCGCTCGATCGGATCGCTGTTCTCGCGCATCGCCTGCACTTCTTCACGGCTGCGATATTTGGCTGGGTCGCTCATCGAATGGCCGCGATAACGATAGGTCTTCATTTCCAGCAGCAACGGCCCCTTGCCATCGCGCACCCATTCCGCTGCCGCCTTCGCGGCGCCGCGCACGGCCAGCACGTCCATGCCGTCCACCTGCAGGCCGGGCACGCGGAAACTTTCACCGCGGCGGTACAACTGGTCTTCGGAACTGGCGCGGTTCACCGATGTGCCCATCGCGTACTGGTTGTTTTCGATGATGAAGATCACCGGCAGCGACCACAGCTCCGCCATGTTGAAGCTTTCATACACCTGGCCCTGGTTGGACGCGCCGTCGCCAAAATAGGTCACGGCGATATGGCCGTCGCCCTTGTATTTGTGGGCAAACGCCAGCCCGGTGCCCAGCGGCACCTGCGCCGCGACGATCCCGTGCCCGCCATAAAAGCCATGCTCCACGCTGAACATGTGCATGGAACCGCCCTTGCCGCCGCTGATGCCGACGGCGCGCCCGGTCAATTCCGCCATCACCGCGCGCGCCGGGATGCCGCACGCCAGCATATGGCCGTGATCGCGATAGCCGGTGATGATGGAGTCGCCCTTCTGCAGCTCGGCCTGCATGCCGACCACCACGGCCTCCTGGCCGATATAGAGGTGACAGAAGCCGCCGATCTGGCCCATGCCGTACAACTGCCCGGCGCGTTCCTCGAAACGGCGGATCAGCACCATCTCCCGGTACATGGCAAGATATTGTTCGGCACTGGCCACGAACCGTTCGGGTTCTTCCGGGCGTGGCCAGTTTGCTGCTGGGGGGGCGGAATCTGCCTTGCGGCCGGCGCTGCGTGCCAAATCGGTCACCCTTCATCAAATGGGCAGCAACGACCGCCCCGCAATTCAGGTGAGCATGAATGTCGCACCCTGGGGAGACAAGCAGCGATTTTGGACCGCGAACCGAATTGGTTAGCGGGCTGCCGGTGCGCCCGCTGTCGGCGCGGTGCCGGGTTCGATCGGCAGCGGTACCACCACTTCATCGGGGCGGATCATGTCCAGGTTGCGGCGCACCAGTTCATCGGCCAGATCGGGGTTGACGGCGCGCGGGTTGAGCAAGGCCAACTGGCGCTGCAGGGCGATCTTCTGTTCCTTGCTGTTGTCCACCGCAGTGTCGAGCTTCGCGCGCTGCACCTTGTATTCGCGCCACGCGCTGTATCCAGTCGGGCCATTGACGGCGTGGAACGCGAAATAGCCGCCCACCAGCAGGCACGACGCCGGCAACGCTGCGCGCATCAACATCTGTCGAAAGGAGAGCAGGATTACCACAACTGTAACTTTACGAAATTCCGCACCTATCCACAATACCAGAATGCTTGGGCTGCAAAACCACTGAAGCGCATGCTAACAGCAATCAGCAAACAACGATCCGGGGAGAATTGTCATGGCCGCCATCAACAACGTCGTCGATCTGGGCACACAAGGCGAGATCGCCATCGTCACGGTCAATTCGCCGCCGGTCAACGCGCTCTCGGCCGATGTGCGTGATGGCCTGGCTGGCGGGTTCGCAGCGCTGGCGAACCACGCAGATGTAAAGGCCGTGGTGCTGGTCTGCGCCGGGCGCACCTTCATCGCCGGCGCCGATATCAGCGAGTTCGGCAAGCCGCCGCGCGGCGCATCCTTGCCTGCCGTGCAGGATGCGATGGAAAATTCGCCGGTGCCGGTGATTGCCGCCATTCACGGCACCGCGCTGGGCGGCGGGCTGGAAGTGGCGCTGTGCGCGCATTACCGGGTGAGCGATGCCAAGGCCAAGTTCGGCCTGCCGGAGGTCAAGCTGGGCCTGTTGCCCGGCGCCGGCGGCACGCAGCGGCTGCCGCGCATCGTCGGCGCGAAGAAGGCCACCGAGATGGTGACCAGCGGCGCGCAGATGAATGCCAGGGATGCGCTCGCCGCCGGGCTGGTGGATCAGGTGGTCGATGGTGACCTGACCGCAGGCGCCGTGGCCTTTGCCCAGCAAGTGGTGGCCGAAGGTCGCCCGCTGAAGAAGGTGCGCGATGATGCCAGCAAGCTGGGCGGCAGCGCGGCCGAGCTGGCACCCTTCTTCGCCGAGTTCCGCGCGAGGAATGCCAAGGCCTTCGGCGGCTTCGAAGCGCCGGAAGCCAATATCAAGTGCATCGAGGCCGCCGTGGCGCTGCCGTTCGATGAAGGCCTGAAGGTCGAGCGCAGCGAATTCATGAAGCTGATGACCGGCCTGCAATCCGCCGCGCAGCGCCACGTGTTCTTCGCGGAGCGCGCCGCCGCCAAGATCGATGGCCTGGCCGCCGATGTGCAGCCGTTGCCGGTGAAAAAGGTCGGCGTGATCGGCGCCGGCACCATGGGCGGCGGCATTTCGATGAATTTCCTGAGCGTCGGCATTCCGGTGACCATCGTGGAAACCGCGCAGGCGGCGCTGGATCGCGGCGTCGGCGTGATCCGCCGCAATTACGAGAACAGCGCCAAGAAGGGCCGCTTCTCCATGGAGGAGGTCGAGGCCCGCATGGGCCGGCTGACGCCCAGCCTCGACATGAATGATCTCGCCGACTGCGATCTGATCATCGAGGCGGTGTTCGAGAACATGGCGATCAAGAAGGAGATTTTCGGGCGTCTCGACCAGATCGCCAAGCCGGGGGCAATCCTGGCCAGCAACACCTCCTATCTGGATGTCGACGAAATTGCGGCCGCAACGTCGCGCCCGGAATCGGTGGTGGGGATGCATTATTTCTCGCCCGCCAACGTGATGCGCCTGCTGGAAGTGGTGCGCGGCGAAAAGACCGATCCCCAGGTGCTGGCCACCGCGATGGCAATGGGCAAGGCCACCGGCAAGATCGCCGTGGTTGCCGGCGTCTGCCACGGCTTCATCGGCAACCGCATGCTCAGCCGCCGCCAGCAACAGGCGAATCTGCTGATGCTGGAAGGCGCAGCGCCGGCGGATATCGATCGCGTGCTCACCGATTTCGGCTTCCCGATGGGGCCGTTCCAGATGAGCGATCTCGCCGGGCTCGATATCGGCTGGAATGCCGAAACCTCGAAGAGCGAAACCGTGCGCGACCGTCTGTGCGAAGCCGGCTTGCGCGGCCAGAAGAACGGCAAGGGTTTCTATGTCTACGATGAAAACCGCAACCGCACGCCCAATCCGGACGCGCTGGCGATCATCGATGCCTATGCCGCCGAAAAGGGCATCAACCGCCGCACCATCGACGATCAGGAAATCCTGGAGCGCTGCCTGTTCCCGATGGTGAACGAAGGCGCCCGCATCCTGGCCGAAGGCAAGGCCCAGCGCGCCAGCGACATCGATATTGTCTGGATCAACGGCTATGGCTGGCCCGTGTATCGCGGCGGGCCGATGTTCTGGGCACAAAATGATGCCGGCCGCGCGCGGATTGTCGACGTGCTGGAGAAGATGGGCGAGGATGTGTCGCCGCTGCTCAAGGATGGATGGAAGTAAGGGGTCATTTGCCCCGCAGAGCGTCACCCCTCCGTCAGCCTTCGGCTGCCATCTCCCCTTGGAGGGGAGGATCAAACAAGCTCCTCCCCTTCCAGGGGAGGTGGCGAGCGCAGCGAGACGGAGGGGTGGCGCCCAGCGCGCCCCCCTTTCCAGAGCGCCAGAATCAAAGCAGGATCACGCTCATGAAACATTTGCTTCTCCCCCTTCTCGCCCTGCTCGCAGCGCCAGCACTGGCCCAGACCCCGGCGGCCCCTGCCCCCGATTATCGCGATCCCGCGGCCTGGCTCTGCCGGCCGGGTGCCAATGATCCGTGCAGCGGCGATGCCAGCGCCAGCATCGTGGCGGCCGATGCGGTGGTGAAGCTGGACATGCAGCCGGCCGCAAAAGACCCGCCGATCGATTGCTTCTATGTCTATCCCACCGTTTCCACCGATCCGACGCCCAACAGCGACATGATCGCCGACCCGGCCGAGAAGAATGTCGCGCTGTTCCAGGCCGCGCCGTTCCGCCAGGCCTGCCGGGTGTACGCGCCCCTGTATCGTCAGGTCACGCTGGCAAGCTTGCGCGACCGCATGCTCGGCAAGCCGGTGACCGCCGACATCACCATGGGCTATCGCGACGTCGCCGCCGCCTTTGCCGATTACATGCAACACGACAACAAGGGTCGCGGCGTCATCCTGATCGGCCACAGCCAGGGCAGCGGCGTGCTGAAGGCGCTGCTCCAGTTGAATATCGAAGGCAAACCAGTGGCCAGCAAGGTCATCGCCGCCTATCTGGCCGGGCATAATCTGCTGGTGCCGGCGGGCAAGGATGTCGGCGGCGATCTGAAGGTGATGCCGCTGTGCCGTTCGGCAACGCAGACCGGCTGCGTGCTCAGTTGGGTCAGCTTCCGCGACACCATGGCGGTACCGGCGGCGAGCCTGTTCGGGCGGCCACCCGCGGCGGCGCCGGCCGGCATGGCGGCAGCCTGCACCAATCCGGCTGCGCTGGCTGGCGGTCGCGTGGCGGTGAACGCCCTGATGGTCAATCGGGTCGGTATCGTCGACAATGGCGCGCCGCCGCCGAAATGGGCGAAGGGCCGCAACATCTACACGCCGTTTGTCGGGCTGCCCGGCCTGCTCACCGCCGAGTGCATGAACCGCGACAATGCCAATATCCTGTCGGTCGGCATCAACGCCGATCCCGCCGATCCGCGCACCGACACGATCAACGGCGATGTCGTTGTCGGCGGCCAGGTGCAGGAAGTGTGGGGCCTGCACCTGATCGACATGAATGTGGTGATGGGCGATCTGGTGACGCTCGCCAAATCGCAGGGTGCGGCTTGGTTGCGACAACCTGCTAAGTAACCATTCAGGCGCGCCGGGCGTATAAAGGGGCATGACTGATCGACGCGCATTCATGGGGCTGAT
>Ga0164294_10005153_pt1 | contig 11238 bp, 10 predicted proteins | sample GEODES005metaG_FD_111479 | JGI IMG/M metagenome (GOLD analysis project Ga0164294, IMG submission 111479) | Oligotrophic lake water microbial communities from Sparkling Lake, Wisconsin, USA - GEODES005 metaG | ecosystem: Environmental > Aquatic > Freshwater > Lake | place: USA: Sparkling Lake...
CCCCGGCTCATGTCGGATTGCCCTCGCGATATCCTTTCTGCCACGCCTGCATCTTGAGCGCCCACGCATTCGCCTCGTCGCGGCTCATGGCGGGCCGGATCTTCTTGGCGCGGCTGGGCGCGCCCGTCATCGTCCCTCCAACCGGCGTCGTGGAGCGCCACATCGGTCGGCGTGCGATGCGGCGCGCGGCAACGAATTCCTTGTTTTGCTGAGCGCGCCGAACCGACTCGGCTTGCTTGGCGGCGAGCGCACGACGCATGGCCTCCTCGTAGGCCTGCTGCTCGTGCACGACGTCCGCGATCGTCACGCCGAGCCGCATCGCTCGCCCCAAGATGGACCGTTGCACGTGATCGATCTCGACCTCAAGGGGGTCGAACGTGATCGTCGAGCAAGATCGTGAAAGACGCGCTTTTGCCGAGCCACTGGCCTCTGTGGGCGGCACGTGTATACTCGGCGCGCCCTTGCCTTTGGCTGCGGACGCGGGGCTACCGCTGCTGCTTGCGGCTGCCGCTACAGGGGCGCCACCATCGTCGCCACTAAGCATCATGGCGCTCGCACTCTGCGGCCGCTTTGGAGCCCACGACAGTTGCGGCGCGGACGAAGAATTCTGCAGGCGAGGAGCCGAAGATTTCTGCAATCGTGCTGTGCGCAGCTTGGAGCAGAGATGTCGGAACTGGCCGAAGGTCACAGCCACGCAGCCGCTGCGGTTGAACTCGGAGTTGAACTGGCTCAGCTCAGCACGCGCTGCCTGGGTGAACGGCGTCAGCTGCAACATCCTCAGCGCCACTGGGACCCACTCTATTCCTCTGATGGCGCCGTCGTCTCCGTCGACGGTGACGAAGGAATCGAAGACGCGCCTCAAGGCGTCTGCTTCGTCGCCGCGCGAGCTCACAGCGACGAGGTGTGAGGTGAGAATACCTAGGTTTTGGAATGCTTGGCGGCGCTCGGCGAGGTCGATGCGCCTCTGTTCGGAGGCATCCAAGGCCGTGAACACAGAGCCTGCCCTCGATTGCATGCACGCGAGCTGCCCTCGTTCACTCACGGCCGGCGTAGGCGAGCAAAAAGGCGTCTTTTGAAGAGACGAAACGCGCCGCGCCGCAACGACGCCTTTTCGAACTGCGTTCTCTTGCCACGCGCTCATAAATATAAAGGCCACACGCAGCGCATGCCTACCTACTGTGCGCGCGCTCCGGCGCGGCGCGCGCAGTCCCTCACACTGTGTGTCTCACCCTCCTATGGTCGTCATTGGACGGTTCTTCGTGGCGGCGATCTGGTGCATGCCCGCATGCGCTGCATGCTTGCGTTGGAGCGCGCCACCCACGAGCTCGAGCAGCTCCGCGTCCGTCGCGCCTTCGCGCATCGCGTCGCGTAGTGAGACCTCGCGGCTCCCGAAGAGGCATACCTTGAGGCTCCCGTCGGCGGTGAGCCGGAGCCGGTTGCATCCGGAGCAGAACGGCTGCGTCATCGAGGCGATGAACGAGACCGAGCCGGCCGAATCGGGCAGCTTCCAGGAGACGGCCACGTCATTCGGGGGCGACGGCTGCTTCGAGAGCTCAGGGTGCGCCTCCCGCAGCCGCAGGAGCATCTCCTCGAGTGAAACCATACTCTCGTGCTTCCACTTGTTGCCGTCGAAGGGCATGTACTCGATGAAGCGCACGTCGATCGGGCGCGCGCGAGAGAGCTCTGCGAACGCAAGCAGCTCGTCGTCGTTGATCCCCGCCATCACGACACAGTTGAGCTTGAGTGGCGTGAGTCCGAGCTCGAGCGCGAGATCAATCGCCTCGAGTACACGCGCGAGCCCATCGCGGCGCGCAATCTGCACGAATCGAGCGCGGTCGAGCGTGTCGAGCGACACGTTGAGACGGTCGAGCCCATTGAGCACGAGCGTTGGCAGCATGCGCGGCAGCGCTATGCCATTGCTCGTGAGCGCAATCTGGCGCAGCCCGCGCGGACGCAGCTCGTTCAACGAGCTCACGATCTCAGGCAGGTCGCGCCGCACCGTCGGCTCGCCGCCTGTCAGGCGGATTTTGTTGACGCCCGCGTCGACAAGGAGCGAAGCGATCCGCATCATCTCCTCAGTGCGGAGCAGCCGCGAGTCAGGCGTCAGGTCCACGCCACCCTCGGGCATGCAGTAGACGCAGCGGAGCGAGCAGCGCTCTGTCAGCGAGATGCGCAGGTATGTGTGGCGCCGACTGAAGCGATCGGAGAGCGCCGGGTCGACGGATGTAGAGGCTTCAGCCGCGGGAACACCATGCTGCCGCCGTAGCTCGGCGGCAGCGCGCACGGCGGAATGGTCGGAGCGCCCGGCGGAGTGGTCAGCAACGACGGGCCGTGGCGAACCAGCGACGAAGTCCTGAGGCGACGGGGCCTCCTCGGCGAGGCGGCTCCGCAACAGCCGCGCACGTGCAGAGGTGGACGCGGAGGCAGAGGTGGAGAGGAAGCGCGAGGAACAAAGGCGTCTCGCCCCCATAGGGTACCGGTATGTTTGTGAAGCCTTCTGCGTACGTTCACAGTTCAGTTCAGTTCAGTTCAGAGCACGCCAGTTCTACACAAGTGCTAAGCTTCACTCGATCCGGGAGCACGGCCGACCGAAACAATGCACAAAACAAGCAACACATGCAGCCCATTAGAAGACTTGGCGGCACACCACAGGTGCCCCTCAGCAGCACCTTCGGCTTTGGCCGACGCCTCCTCTACACTGCAACAAGCTCGCCACGTGGCGTGCTCAGGCTTCGCGATCAACTCGACGCTGCGGTGATAGGCCAGAAACCACTCAAAGAGTGCCTCGTGCTGGCTCTCATCGCCAAGGAACACGTTTACGTTGAAGGTCCACCAGGAGCCGCCAAGACCCTGCTGGCTGAGACAGCTTCCGCAACCGCGGGGCTCAGCGCCTTCTTTTGTCAGCTGCATCGCGATACGCGCCTCTCCGAGCTTGTGGGCGATGCCGTCATCCGTCGTGAGCAACGACCCACTGGAGAGCTGATCCGTTCAGAGGTTGAAGCAGGCGGGCTCCTCACCGCCGAGGTTGCGGTTCTCGATGACATCAGCCGTGCTCCCGGAGAGGCACTCAACGTCTTGTTGAGGCTTCTCAACGAGCGGCGGTGGCACGCCAAGCCCATTCCACTTCTCACAGCGATCGCCACCGGCAACCCGACGAGTGCGACGTATTACAACGAGCCGCTCGGTAAGTCGCCAGGCTAAGTGATGAGCCCTGCCATGGCCGAGTGGCGCACTCTGTCATGCCATCATCCCAACGAGCTGAAATCTCGGCGTGCTCACCTCACAGATCCAGCGACGCTCGACCGCTTTGCCTTCCAATTGAGATGTGACGGGCTGCTTGGCTTGGGTCGATGGGAGGATGCCGCGAGCGTCATCGACCGCTTTACAACCAAAGCCGCACCTCGAGAGCAGGGCACTCATGGAGGTAGTGATGAGCGAGAGCGCTCTCTGTGCGCCACGGAGCTCGCACAGTTGCAAACCGCCGTGGAGCGCGTGCGCTTTCCGCCCGAGGTGCGTGACGGCATCATCCGCTTCATCGTGCAGCTGATCGCGCGACATAAGCTCGATGCGAGTAACTCGTGCATTTCGGACCGGACGTTCCTCGTCAAGGCGCCCAAGCTCCTGCGTGCGTGCGCCGTGGCCGCTGGCCGTGACGAGTGTATGCCCGAGGACCTGAGAGTGCTACAGCACATGATGACTTTCCGGCTGCCCGAGCATGTGGAGTCGGAGCAGGTGCTCGCCTTGCTAGAGGAAGTGGTGGAGGAGGCGCGCCATGCAGCCGCGCGTCGGGCTGGTACGGCAAAGGAGAGCGTGAAGGGAGACCACAGTGGCGGCACACGTGGTGGTGATGATGGTGGTGAGCAGAGCACTGGACAGAGTCCGCCCGCCGAAGATGGGGGAGCCGCAGTGATGCCTGCGCAGCAGCAGCAGCAGCAGCAGCAGGAGCAGCAGCAGGAGCAGCAGCAGCAGCAGCAGCAGCAGCAGCAGCAGCAGCAGCAGCAGCAGCGGCAGCGGCAGCAGCAGGAGCAGCAATCTTCGACAGAGGAAAGGCCAGGTACCGGTAGCAGTGCCACCTTAGCCGATGCGACCGCCGCCGAGCTGGCCACTCTAGCGACCGTGTCTCCGTCGCAACGCAGCGCAGGTGCTGCCGGCACGCCGCGGCCCCGCCCACCCCCCTCAGCTGACACGATCAACTCCAACCCCGAGACTGTGCAGGGGCTCGAGCGCCTCCTCGAGGGGCTCGATGGCCAATTTGAGCGTTCGAGTGCGGTGTCCCGCGCCTCCTCGCAATCCGACGGCGCCCCTCGTGGCTGGCGGCGGCTGCGCTCGTTTGCGGACTTTGCAGCCGATACGGACGGCGTGGATGCGGCCACCTGGTGTTCCGCCCCAGGCGCAGCGACGGAGCCACGGGCTATTGACCGTTCGAAGCCACGCAGCAACGGAGCGCTCGCTATCTTGCGTGACGTGTCGACCTCTATGCACGGCCTGAATGCGAAATGGGCTTCGTCACTCACGCTGCGCGTGGTGGAGCTTGCTCGGCGGCGCAAGATGCACGTCGGCTTGATTGAGTACTCCGACACGGTCACCAAGCTGCACCCCCCCGCGGGCTTCTTTTCACAAGACTACGGCCGGCTCGCCGCCTTTGCCCGCCGGCTCGAATGCCAAGGGCTCACCGACTATGAAGCCTCGATCTCCGGTGCGCTGCGTGAGTTCCAGGGAGATCGGCGGCTGAGCGCCCCAAACACGCCGAAGCACATCCTCTTCGTCACCGACGGAGCGCCGACCAAAGGCGACAGGCGTTGCCGCAAGGCGCGCGAGATGGCCGGGCGTGCGGGCGTGCGCATCCACACTCTCTTCTTGCAGTCGGGTCCGTACGACCGTTACCCGCCGGTGCTCAACGATCTCGCGAACGACTCGGGTGGCCTTCGCATGCAGGCGAGGGTTCTTGATCACGACCGTGGCCACATTGATCTGAGGGTCCTGGCCGAGGGGGAGAACGGCACTGAGCGACCTGAGCTATTCGCGGTGAGCGCTCGGTCGGGGGGCATGCTGCGAAGCTCACAGCGCGCGCAGAGCGAACAGTCAGCGTTGCCGAAGCGGCCCGCTGAGCCGAGGCGCCTGATCCCTTGATTGTAGCGGAGCTGATACAGGTGAACTACAGGTGAACACGCTACAGGGGAACATCGTGAACGCCAACGGCCCAACGGCGCCGCGGCGCGCACGGCACTCGGCGGAGAGTCCGCAGAGAGTCCGCAGAGAGTCTGCAGAGAGACGAGAACGGAGCCCCCGCTCGGTTGCCGCCCGGGCGCGCACACCGACCGCGCCGCCGCGCCGGGGTTCGGTATCGGCGCCCCGCGTCCGTCCGCGGCGTTGGACGAGTCCGGGTCTGGGTGTCGCGCTCGGAGACGGACCGTGCGACCGTGCGCTCCGTCGTCCGACGTGTGGCCGCACCCCCGGGCGGGGCCCGCGTGGCATCAAGTTTTTCGCGTTTTCGCGGCAGCGTGCCACCGCGCCCCGGACCATGCCCTACCCAGCAGCCAGGGCCCACCCACGATCTCCAGTGATCTCGACACGACGACGGCCACGCGGTGGCTCAAGCCTCCGTACCCGCGCGCCCGGCGTCGGAAAAGGTCACGGACGCTCGCTACTGCCTACTCGGATCTCCCGCCATCTCGCGGCGCCTGCCAACTGTCAGTGTTGGCCGGGGGCCGAAAAGCAAGCTTTTCCGTGAAAAGCAGCCCGGCCCTCCAACACATATTAATGTATCACAAGCGCGCGTACGCCCTCGTCCGCGACCTTCGCCCCACAGACTCACCTGAGGGACACACCTACTATACGAACCCCGGCCGCGGCCGCCTGCTGTGCCACAGACTTCGGAGAACAACAGCTTACTTGGACGACTTGCCAATCGAGTTGGAGAGCCAGTCAAGGCCCTCGTAGAGACCGTCGCCGGTGGTGGCGCACGTCGACTGGATGTACCTGTGGGCGCGCGGGACGAGTGAAGGGAGCGGTAAGCAAAGACGAAGACAGGCGGGGGGGAGCGCAGAGTGAGCACGACATGACAGCCGCGCACCAGTTGCGCTGGCGGAGCGAGTGGAGGCCGAGCTTGTCGGTGATCTCAGCAGCGTTCATCGCGTTGGGCAGATCCTGCTTGTTCGCGAAAACGAGCAGCATAGCCTCACGCAGCTCGTCCTCGTTGAGCATGCGGTGGAGCTCATCGCGGGCCTCGCCAACACGGTCGCGATCGTTGGAGTCGACGACGAAGATGACACCCTGGGTGTTCTGGTAGTAGTGGCGCCAGAGCGGGCGAATCTTGTCCTGGCCGCCGACGTCCCACACGGTGAACGAGATGTTCTTGTACTCGACAGTCTCGACGTTGAAGCCGATGGTCGGGATGGTCGTCACGATCTCACCAAGCTTGAGCTTGTAGAGGATGGTGGTCTTGCCGGCGGCGTCGAGGCCGACCATGAGGATGCGCACATCCTTCTTGCCGAAGAGGCCCTTGAACACCTTCGAGAGCGAGAGACCCATGACTGCTGCTGGTTCTGGTCAATCGAGGCGAAACATGCGCGCGTCAGCACCGGCAGAGGGGTACGGCGCGAATCGGCCGGGGCTTGACGGGAGCGAGCTGGGCGTTGCGGGCCCCGCGTGCGAGCGCGCCCCCGCGAGCCGATGGGCCGGTGGCGTTGCGGCGCAAGAAGGCGCGCGCCGCACTGTCGGGTGCGACTCACTTGATCCTTGGATGCGATCCAATGCTGACGCCATCAGTGCTGCTAAGAAAGCGGAAATGAATTTCCCGTTTCGGTGTGGAAGCACACAGGAGTTCGAACAGTGGCCAACGATGCCTATCTTCGGCGACGCTTTTCGGCCGAGTCTCGTAGACACTAAAAACGGCCCCACGATATCGGCGGGGACAACTCTTCACACCACGACAAAAAGACCCGAGTTACACGTGTGAAGACTTTCTCGAGGGAGAAGAGCCCTTCCGTCGTGGCACCGCTGAGCACCAGACGCTCAGGTGACTAGCGTCGGTAGAGCGCTCTGGGCGACGGCCCAGCCATGCTCTTCGCGGACAAGCGCGCCCTGCGCACCGATCTCAAGTTGCAGCTCCTCGAGATCCGCGAAAAGGAGCTCAGTTTCTACACAACCAACACGCTCTCAATTGGCACACAGGCGGCACTCTTTGCCGGTTTCTCCTCGACCGCGCTCATGACCGAGGTGGACAAATCGTATCAAGTGCTGCACACCCTGTTCCTCCTTTCCACCATCTTGGGGCTCGCGTCTTGCCTGTCCACCGTCGTGAGCACAAGTCTACTAGTAATGGTTGCGCCTGGTCTGGCACTCCGCGGCCCTGACGGCTCGATGAGCGTAGCGGTCGACAATATGATCGACGAGTACCGCCGAGCGTTCCGGGGCGTGCTCTTCGGCATCATGATGTTTCACATCTCGACCATATGTTACGCGTGGCTGACGTTCTGGTGGCCCTTGGCGGCGGTTCTATCCATCGGCGTCAGCGGCTCGCTCTATTGCATCATCAGGTACATCCGAGTCCTAATGAGGCGCTTTGCCCTGCCCGCCGAGGCCGTGGTGACCGGCAAGTTTGAGGGCAACGAGGCGCAACGCGCGGGACAAGCGGCGGGCCTGAAGAACCGCGGAGAGATCTCGACGCTCTCAACACTCATCCAGGAAGAGAGCAGAGGGCGCGGCATCGGCCTCGACGGCGCGCCGCTCGCTCCAGAGCTACAGAGGGGGCTGCCGCGAGAGGTGGACCGCGGTGGCAGGCATCTTGGAGTGCAGCGGCTGGGTAGATCGTAGAGTACCATGTAGGCCGTCGCAGCATAGCGTGAGAGTCACAGGGAGACAGTCCCAGTCAGACCTCTCAGGACTGAGATTGAAGGGGACACTGACTGTGATGTGTGAAAGTCTGACAGTCACAGTCAGGTCGAGCGCGCCGCCGCCGCCAGCGTTGAGCGTATCGACGACAATTCGCCACACATCAGCTATCCTAAACAATTTACAATTACTCAAATCTCAAGAGGTGGAGATTTGTGTCGCGGCGGTGGGGGGAGGACACGGGGATGTGTACAGGGTATGTGTCCCGTGTGTGTGTCCCGGCTCCCCCCGGTGTCTTTTTACCGGTTACCGGTATGTGTCTTGACATGACTTGACGCGCTTGACTTTTGCGCCCCGCCCGGCCCCGGGCGAACATGGCGTCGGCGGCAATCGAGATCCTGAGCGACGAAGAGGATCTGGCCGCGCCTCCCCCGACTGCTTCCGCGCCGCCAGGGCACATCAGCCGCCGCCGCCGCCTGCGTGAGGAGTCTGCTTCATCTTCCTCGGCCGCCGGCGGCGGCGGTGCCTCGACTGCCATCGACCTTGATGACGACGACGAGCTCGTGGCGCTGCCGCCGCCGCCACCCCGTGTGGCCTCGGGCCGTGCCGACGAGCCGGTTGCCCTCGAGGACGATGATCCGGCCGAGCGGGCTGCGCAACGCCGCAAGTATGAGGCGGCTGCGTGTAAGATATGCGAAGCAGCCGTGCTGCGCATGGCGTACAAGCTTCACGGGTGTGGCCACAGCTTTTGCCGCACGTGCATCGCCGAGTACGTCGAGCGCAAGCTGCGCCGTCACCTTGCAAGCGAGGTTGCGTGCCCCACGTGTGCCAAGGCATTGGCCATCCTCGATGTGCAGACGCTCAGCGCAGACGGCAAAGACACTCGGCCGCGCACGGTGCATCATGCCGATTCGATAGTGCTGCCCCCCGGTCTGCCACCGCACGTGGCGGCCGCGTTCCTGCAGCGGCACGGAGGCGCCGCCGGTGGAAGCAGGAGCGGCGGCGGTGGCGGTATGGACGGTATGGGCGGGCCGCCGCGCGCCACGGGCAGCGCCGCAGCGACCAAGCGACTGATGCGAGAGTTCCAGGCGATCCAGAAGGCGAACACGTCGCAGCACGGCTTCGACGTCGAGCTGCCCGACGAGACCGACATGTACACGTGGGACGCCACCTTTTTTGGCTTCGAGAAGGGCACCCCACTTGCAAAGGATCTCGAGCGATCTCCGGGCAAGCGGATCTTGCTGCGCATCGCCTTCCCGTCGACGTATCCAGCCGCGCCGCCCTACATTCGCGTCATCCGGCCGCGCTTCCAGTTCCGCACCGGCCACGTGACCATCGGCGGCTCCATCTGCACCGAGATGCTCACCTCGGCGGGCTGGCAGCCGACGATGACCATCGAGTCGGCGCTGCTCTCGATCCGCACCAACATGCTCGTTGGCGGCGCGCGGCTCGACCTCAGCCAGCGCAGCGACTACTCAGAGCTCGAGGCGCGCGAGGCCTTCAATAGGATGGTGCGCGAGCACGGCTGGTTCTGAAAGTTGGCTGTGAGAGGGGCTTGGATAGGGCTTGGGCGCTTGGGCGCAGGTTATGCGCTGAAACGTGAAAGCCCCGAACCACGACCGTCGACGCAACGCGGGCTCTGTGGCCGCTCGCCGCTCCGATCGCCCGCACCCCGCTCGTACGACGCGCTCCGCGCCCCCCCCCCGCCCGCCTGTGACTTCGGTTGATCCGATTGTCATCGTGGTACAGCCGGGCGGCGGTGTCGTTGAACGTTGCGTGTTAAGTTGCGTGTTGTGGTGTGAACGGGTGTAAGCGCTCAACACGATAAGAACACGACATGTGACAGCCACCGAGACTCGTCTGTGTTACGTCCGTGTCTGATCCGTGACCAGCGCGGCCGCGGGGAGCTCTAACACGTCTAAGGCTTCCTTCACCGGAGATGAACGGAACACTCGGGGGGCACGTTGGGGCCATCGTCATCGGAGAGGGGCTCGTCTTTGCCGCCCACAAAGTCAAAATGGTCGAGGACCTGCTCGAGAACCATGGCACCGCAGGATGCTTGGACCACCGGCCTCTGAAGCTCCGCCGCGAGCAGTCCTTCCCACTCGTCAGCATCCAGCGCGTTCCCCCAGTGGCAGACGGCGATCAGATTCTGAGTGGTGCTGCAATGCACGCTGTACACGCTGTCGAAGCGCTGGCACAGGAGCCGCAGCACTCCCCGCGCAATGTAGTAGTCGGGGTCGTCCGGGTCGTCAGGCGGTCCAGTGTGCACGTTGATCATCAGAAGCCCAGCTCTCGAGAGGCAGCCTGCAGCGGCGTCGAGGGTCGGATTCTTACGTGCACTCGGCGACAATCCCTCTGCATCGAAGACGTCGAGCAAGATGACGTCATAGCGGCCATCATCAGCAGTACCCACAGCCGCTTCAGCAGCGCCGGCAGCCTCGGTAGCAACAGCAGCCTCCGCATCGGCACCGAACCCGTCAGCGTCGTCAACTGCATCGGCACCTTGCTTAGCACCTTCTGCGAGGAGCCATCGATGACGGCTTTTGAGGAACGTCGCGCACTCGCCCGCTTCGGCGGTGCATCGCGGTTCGCTCAACTCCAGGCCAAAGTACGTGGCAGCTGCCGTGATCACCTCGGGCTCGAGCTCCACCGAGTGTACCCGGCCAGCAGGCGGGAGTGCGGATGCCAGGACACGTGCGATCGAGCCGCCACCAAGGCCGAGAAGCAGCACACGCGGAGCATCTGACGTGGTGGATGTGCCACGTGCGGCCCACCCAAGCGTTAGGACGCTCATGATGCGCACCAGCTCCAGCGGTTGTGCTGGCGAGAGTGACCCATCGGCAAGCACCAATGCGTCTGATTGGCAATGGCCGTCGAGGTAGAGCGTTCGCACGCCGCGCTCCTCTTCAACAGACACCATGACTCCGGTGCCCGAGCTCGGCGTCTTCATGAGAACCTTGACGTCCGGCGTGCCAGCGTAGCCCTCCGCGACCGTCGGCGATGCGCCGTAGCGAGTGGACATTTTGCGAAGAGCAGACGCTGCCTGTGAACCTTTGGCTGTGAAAAACAAGGTGGCAAGGTGGGCCGACACAACCTGCTATACACAGGCCGTTAATCGGCAGAATGTGGAGGCGAGGCAACCACCTCACCTCGAAAGAGTACGCCACCGCTGCTTCTGCTGTCAACACAACGCGCAAGACCTCCGCTGCTGCTGCTGTTCAACACAACGCGCACGACCTCCGGACCCCCAAGCACGAGGGCCTCTATCGCTATGGACGGAGGTGTGGCCAACACAACCTGCTATTTCACAGCGCGTTAGTCGGCGGCACGGGGGGAGGCGCGCAGCCTCCCCCTCTAGAGTAAACCAATCAAGGATGAAACCAATAGTACGGATCGGGCCGC
>Ga0164294_10005155_pt1 | contig 11237 bp, 8 predicted proteins | sample GEODES005metaG_FD_111479 | JGI IMG/M metagenome (GOLD analysis project Ga0164294, IMG submission 111479) | Oligotrophic lake water microbial communities from Sparkling Lake, Wisconsin, USA - GEODES005 metaG | ecosystem: Environmental > Aquatic > Freshwater > Lake | place: USA: Sparkling Lake...
GAGTTTTATGCTTTTTATTGGCGAACTCTGCTTCAGCAAATGTGAGCTGTGTCATGGTGAACTCCTTGTGCGTCACTATTGGATATAGTCGCACAAAATCTCGATTAATTCAGACTAACCCTAAGCATCGTAAATTTCATTCAGTGATGATTCAGTGGATGATCGCTACCGTTCTTATTAATGGAGTTACTTGAGTTCTACTTTAAGGCGAAATGATTTTATGCATAAAAAGAGAATGCTTATAAATTTTATTTCGTTGTTTTTTGTGCAATTCCTGATTTTTTTTGTGTAAATTGTAAGTTCAATTAATACAGAGAATTAGAGATATGCTTCTCAATAAAAATGTGCTGAAAGAATGTAGCTTAAAGGATATTTTTCTACTTTCTAGCATTTTGGCTGTAATGGGCCTAAGTGGTTGTTCCAAGCATGCGCCTGCACAGGAGCAGCCGTCTGACGTGTTGTTTAACAATCAAGCTAAAGCAATTGCTGATGCTCAAGTTAAGGCAGTTTCTCTACAAGCTCAGCAAAACTTGCTCCCCCCAATTCCTCCGGGTATTGCCCACAAAAAGCGTCCGCATTCATCTGGGTCGTAAGTTCACTTAGGGTAACTCCGATAGGTAAGTTTATATCTCCACTGCCACTTATCAAGCATTGCCGATCTTTAGGGACACATAAATGAAATTCAAAAATAATCATGTAATTAATAAGTGTTTTCTTATTGTGGCAATCATTCTTGTTCATATTTTCAGCACCACTGCTTGGGCGGATGAGGATGATGGCAGTATCGTGTCGGGTGACTATGCTGTAGCTGGTGCTGCGAATCTTCAGTCTTGCACGGTTGGTTATAACTTACTTGCTGGAGATGTTGCTTTTAGTAAGAAATTGATTAATGGCCCATTACCATATTCCATTTACTACCGAGGACCTATAAGAAATAATCTTTGGACTGAGACGGAGCTTGAGTCTCAGAGTCAATCAACGAGCGGCTGGACTGATAATTATCAGAGCTACGTGAATACGATTAGCTTTAGCTATACAATTAATAATTACAAGGTCAGTATTAACAATATTAACACCAGCTATGGTGCTTACTTACAGTCTACACTATCGGGTACGACAACTGCGACGGTTAATCTTTACTTCGTGAAATTGCCTGGGTTGGGGCAGGTCGCTGTTTTTAAGGATGAAATAAATAATGGAAATGAAACATTAACCAGGCTTTACTCAACGGATCCTGCGGGTGATGTATTGAAGGCAAGGTATGGTGGTGGTGGAATCGATGGCTTAAATTGGCAAACTAATTTAGGTGAGTACACATTTGTTAAGTCTGGGGGGCAGATGAATATAAGTAGATACAGTAGCAAGTATGTATTTTCAACTGTTGCACAACAGACCTCATCACAACCTGGTGCATCATTTACAAGCTATGCTTACATTGACTCGAATGGTAATTGGCAGACTACAGAGTTAGCAACATTTATAAATACAAGCAGTGCGTATAATTATAGTGAAAATGAAGTTATTTCTTCACAGACAAATTTAAGCAGTGTGACGACATCATTTCAGCGTGTAACCAGTGCGACATTTTCCAATGGCACTCAATTAACCTTTGGTTATGATTCGAACAATAATTTAACCCAAGTTAATGATAATAGAAACAATACCCTAACATTTCAACGCAACTTTCATCAAAATTCTGGCACAAGTCAGACGCTAAATGAGTCAAGGGTTGTTACCAGTGTTACGCTAGTGAGTGGATCTGATAGTCAAACGGCCAATTTTAATTGGCAAACATATCAAGTTTTTGAGCCGGGTGCTGGGAATACATCTATATCTGTTTTCACAATGTCGTCTTTGTCATCGCCGGTGGGAGCATATAGCTTTTCTTATACGATGGCACTGAATCTTTCAATACCTTTATATCTTAGAAATTATGTGACTGGATATGACAGTAGTATACCAGATTCGTCTTATACTTTCCCTATCTTAAGTAATGCTACTCAAAATTCGAGTAGTGGTAATGGACAAAACCAAAGTATCCAGTGGAATATATCAACTCCTCAATATAGCATAGTGCAGGATGATCAAGGATTTTATGTTTATTCTATAGAAACACAGACCCTAGAGTCATTCATTCCGGGTGGGGGTGGCGTAGCTAATGAGTTTGATACAACAACGACATATGATGATGCTGGGAACACTATCCAGATGTCTTTCTCTCCTGATGGTGTAAATGCTCAAACTACTAGTATTATTAATGATGTTTCATACGGGGACTATTTAAATAATCCATTTCCAGGAAATGTTCCCTATTTTCAGACATTGGTCCAAGGCTATCCATGTTTAACTAATCACGGTAGGCCTGTGACTTATATTTACACAGATCCGGCTCATGATCTTGTACAAAGCTTAGTAGATGGGAATGGTAATGAAACCACTTTTAACTATGACGGTTTTAATCGCATTACTCAAATCACAGAAGCTTCTGGAACACCACAGCAACGCCAAACGACATACACGTATACGACACTTGATGATGGTTCAACGCCTAACACATTTTCCGTGCCGAATTCCATCGCTGCCCCTGAATCAAACGTTACCAATACCATCAACGCCCGTGGTCAGATAGTCACTCAGGTACGGACTTCTCCACAGTCGGGAAGTGATACTAAGACTTCGAATTATCATTATTTTGAAGACCCTACACAGCCTAACTATGGTCTTCTGCAATTTATGTCCCCACCGCGCGAGTCTGCTGGTCAGATTGCAGAGGCCATTTGGTATGGATATGATAATTTTGGTAATGTTGTGGTAGCTCAACAGAATGTACGCGGTGTTGTTAGAAGTACAAATTACAGCGGTTATACTAGCGCGGGCCTGCCGACAAATGTGAGTTATCCCGATGGCTCTAGTGATAGCATTATTTACAATGCTGCATATGAAGTTCTATCCAAAACGCATACAACAACAACTGGTTCGGCCACAATTTCAAACACCTACGATTCATTGTTGCGATTACAGACATCAACTGATGCCGATAGTCAGACAACCTCTTATGGTTATGACAATATTGGGCGCAAATCGCAAACCACATTTCCAAATGGTAACATTGAGACCTACATATATTATCCAAATGGTGTTCTTTTTGCCAAAAAGAACTATTTGCCGAACTGGGCTGAAGTCGCTTCCACTTGGCAAGTGATTGATAGTAATGGGCGCATTAGCTACACCCGTCCCGGACGCGAAAACATTCAATGGACAAACATTAGTTATGATGCCAATGGAAACGTTTCCCAGACCCAGACTGCTCAAGGCATCATCAACAAATGGACTTATGATTCACTGAACCGTGTAGCGACTCATACTGATGGTAATGGCTTTGTTGATACCAAAGGCTTCGACGACGCAGATAACAATACGACGGAGACAGACGCAAATTCGAATGGTTCAACCCGTTATTTCAAGAACCATGACATTTTACAGATTGAGCGAAACAGCGACTTCGGTGAAAAAGACTATTTCCATGATCTCGATAATAATCCTATACAAATTAATCACCTTGAGCGTCAATGTACTTTTGGAACTTTTGACGCAATCAATCGACCACAATACACGAGCTGTAATGCCAATTATTCAAGTGGCTATGGATCTTTGGCAGTAAATGATGTCTATAGCTATGATCAAACTGGCTATGGCAATCTGGACTCTGTAGTCTCGCAAACTGGCAATGGAGTGAATACAACGTATCAGTATGATGGTTTTCATCGTGTTACCCAGAAATTACAGCATAGCAACACACCACAGAGTTGGGGGTATCCAGCGTCAACGCTGACCAATAAGTATACGTACACTTCAGCGGGAAAACTGTCGAGCATCACGTATCCGTCAGGTAACGTAGTTAATTACAACTATGACAGTAATGGTGTCCTTAATAACCTCATACTGAATAACAGTCAGTATCTGGTAAGCGGCATAAGTTTTGATGGTGCCAATCGTCTAGCTGGATTTAGTTGGGGTAATGGGAATGTCTGGCAGCAATGGCTGGATGATGCGGGACGTGTGCAGAAAGTTACGAATACGTGGGCTAACTCCACTACTACGACCTTTATTGAAACTTATGGTTATGACAATGATGGGCGAATGACCAGTAAAGTCATGAACTTGTCCAATAACTTCAGTTACGGCTATGACAATGATAATCAGTTGACTTCTGAGGGCTTCCTGGGTTCGTCTCTGCAATACATTTATGACAACAATGGTAATCGCCTAGCTTTGCGCTCTAGCGGCAATACAGGCTTTCCATATGCCTCTGCAGATTATCGTTATACAGGCAATCACCTGTCCCTCTGGACCAAGAACGGAGGGGGAGCACAACCGCTGAGTGTGACTAATCAAGGCGAAGTAGTAACCACTTACATGGGTTCTGCGGGCTATGATGCGGCAGATAAGCGGCGCTGGGAAGCTGGTGTCCCAGGTAGCAGCACTTATACAGGCCAGTATTTTGACTATAACCAAAAAGGTGAGCGAACCTTCCGTGGAGGCTCCTGGATAGATCGCCAGTATGCCTATGATGAAAGTAGTCATCTGATAGGTGAATACGATGCCAGTGGCAATATGGTCGTGGAATACATATGGATGGGAGATCGTCCAATTGTGGCGGTCTATCCTGGCAATCGTATTGTTTACATCACCACGGACTATCAAGGTAAACCTCGTCAGGGTATGGATGCTCAAACCGGACAGCAGGTGTGGTACTGGAATCCAGATGCTTTTGGTGTGACACAGCCGCAAGATGGGACTACGGGCTTGCCGAATGGCGTAGTAATCAACCTTCGTTTCCCGGGCCAGTACTACGATGTGCAGAGTGGGCTATATTACAACTTGAATCGATACTACAATCCAGAGTTGGGCCGGTATATGGAACCTGATCCCACCGGGCTGGATGCGGGGTTGAATCCATATAGTTATGCTATGAATGATCCTGTAAACAAGGAGGATTCAACAGGGCTACAGGTTGTTGACATAGGATGTGCCAATAACGGCAGAGAATTGCTGCAGTTCCAGCCGACGGTAGTGGGAGCCCCTTATTTAACGATACCCCAGCCAGCAGGATGGCAGACAAGTACTTTAAATGCGAGTACCCCAAATTATCATCTCTACGAATATAACTTCACCATTTCAGCAAGTGGTGCCTCAGTTATATCTGCGCTGCAAGCAGCTATAGTTAACCAGCCTACCCCGGGTGTAGGCTCGGCTTCGCCAAGTGGTACAGCAATCGATGCATCTCCTAATGACTTTACTGCCAGCTTTGGAGAATTTGCAAGATCATCAGGTGCTATGTTCATTGGTCTATTTAATGTGACTAGTCCGGTGATTTCTTATTCTGTTAATAATGCTGAGGGCTCCTGGGTATTTAATGTGACTCAAGCAGGTCATCCACTAAGCGATGGCTATGTTTTAAGAGGAGTTTTACCGACCTCTGATGGTGGAACTACTATTATTAATTACGGAGAGGGTGATTCTATACTACAAAGATTGCCGGTAACTTCCGATTTTGTTAACAGTGTATGGTATTCAGTATCGCAAGATAATGTAAATTTTGCATTTCCTTGGGGTGGCAATAATATCACGTCTAGTTCTGATGATGCTTGGCCGGAGGCACGTTAGCATGGGTAATTTTATGAACTATCTGGCAAGGTCCAGAATTGCTACTTGCTTCGCATGGTTTATGTTGTTTTTACCTGCGCTTGTAAACACCTTTTTCATAGAACCTTATTTCCTTCCTGTTTTCTATTTTTTATGTGTGGTTGTATATTTAAGAAAAGTGCGTAATTACATAGCTTTACCGGCGATTGTTTACACTACTTTCATGGTTGTTCCTCCTTTTTTTTACTTTATTCGTTGGTTCATAATATTCGCAAGAGGAGGAGTTTCCTTCCATGAATATATCACTCAAGAACATTACTTGCTTCACTTGAAGTTTGTTAATTTCAAGCCACAAGGTATAGTTTTTATAGTATTAATGGTTTTATCTATTTATATAATAAATTTGAGGAAAAGATTGGCGTCGGATAAATCTGGCGTGCAATAAGCCGCGTAGCAAGTGTGGGATGATGGTATGGCTTGATGTGGTAAGATTAAAGTTTTTGAATTATTCCAGCAAGTCGAAGTAGTGGTGGTACAAGTGCACCTTGGGGAACGGTTGGGCTTTTCAAATGGTGAAAAAATATCTGGTTATTTTGGGCTGTCTTTCTTTAATATCTTGTAAGAATAGCGAGAGATATATCTGCTTGGTTGAACCGTCTTATTTGTATTCTGAGAGCGTTAATCCATATGACATAAGTGAAAGCAGTATGAAAAATAGGGTTCTTCTCCCATCACGAACAAGATTGAAAGATATGGATGAGTCTTATGGTAAGGATTAGAGGGGATAGAAAAGAGGTATCAAACGACAACAACTGAACGATGAGTGAGGTACCGACATTCGCACCCAGCATGATCGCCATCGCAGGGACCAACTCCACCACGCCTGCCGATGAAAACGAGGTGAGCAGCAATGCGGTGGCCGTACTGCTCTGTAGTGGTAGTGACCCCAATCCCTACTAGTAGCGCATTCAGACTATGTTTCAGCACCAATCCTAGCCAGATCTTGATTCTTGCACAAAAGGCGCGCATCACTCCGCTCTGCACCATGTGCAGACCCCACAACAGCAGAGATACACCTCCAATCAGATCCAGCAGCATTGTGATGCCCATTTCACCTCCTGTACGTCACCTCTATGGCCTAGCCGACCATGAAACTCATAGACTCTCTATACGGCACTCACTCTCTGGGTGCAAATTGATTCCGGGATTATTTATCGTCTTGGCTGGATTTGCTTCTGCTGAAGCCGCATACATCGCTGGATACGACAGTCAAGGAATGGTGTTGATATGCAAAAAGCTATCCCAGAGCGAAGGCCTGATTCCAAATCAAGATATGCCTATCTGAATTAGATGTTTCAAAATCTCTTATAGATTGATTAATGTTATTCAGAGTTCATTAATCAATCGTATTCATTTATGGCACATGACTTTCGTACTTTCCAAAATGCATACGGATATTGCGTATCGCAAAGGGGGTTAATATGGGGCTGAAGAACCGCCGACAATTCCTTCTAGATATTGGATCATTATCTGCCATTGCGATTGGCGGGGAGCTTATTGCGCAAAAGAGCATTGCAACAGCTGCAACAGGGAAAGATGAAATTCTCAATGTCTCGTATGATCCGACGCGTGAACTGTATCAAGCATTGAATCCGCTCTTTATCGCGTCATACCAGAAAACGCATGGCGTGCATGTCAAGGTGGGTCAGTCACATGGCGGATCTTCTCTTCAGGCTAAAAAAGTCGTTAGCGGTGAGCTTCAAGCAGATGTCGTGACACTCGGACTAAGGTCCGATATTGATAGTCTGCGTAAACGGGGTCTCATCGCCGATCACTGGGAGGATCGTCTTCCTAATCATTCTGTACCATATACCTCAACGATCGTCTTTGTCATTCGGGGTACAAATCCTCAGGGCATCAAAGATTGGCCTGATCTCTTGAAGCCTGGTCTTGGCATCGTGACGCCTGATCCACGAACATCAAGTAATGGCAAACTGGCAGCACTCGCGGCTTGGCTTGCGGTGACCGCACGCGGTGGGACGGAAGCTGATGCCACATCGTATCTGCAAGCTTTTTATAGACAGGTTCCGGAGCTTGCCGAAGGAGCCCGTGGTGCCGCCACGGTTTTCTCGGTCAAAGAAATCGGTGATGTGCATGTGACTTGGGAAAATGAAGCATTGCGGGAAGTCGCTGCTTCAAATGGCAGACTGCAAATCGTCTATCCGCCGGTCAGTATTTTGGCAGAGCCTTATGTCGCCTGGGTCGATAAGGTGGTCGCTCAGCGCGGTACAGCAGACATTGCCAAGGCTTACTTAAACTTTCTATTCACCGATGCTGCGCAGGAAGTCATAGCGCAATTGGGTTACCGGCCTTATCAACCAGCCATCAGCAAGAAACTCTATCAACCTTTTAGTGATATCAAGCTGATTCCAATCTCTGAAATCTCTACCGATTGGAATGATGTGAATGACAAGTTCTTTTCTGATAATGGCATTGTCACGACGATTGTCGAGGGGCTCAAGTCATGATCTGGAACACTCAGTATTCTGCAGATAAATTGAAGCGAGATGTAATTGCCGCATTAACAGTAGCCGCCATTTCATTACCTCAGGGGATGGCTTATGCCTTACTCGCAGGGGTGGATCCCAAATATGGCCTCTATTCGGCCATTATGGTTACGTTTGTAGCTTCAATTTTTGGCTCGGCATCCCATTTGATCAATGGCCCCACTTCGGCAATTTCGCTCGTCGTATTTGCAGCCCTTGCTCATTTTGATCCGGATCAGCGCATCGAGGCGGCTGAGGCCATGTTTTTGCTCGGCGTGATGGTCGGTTCAATTCAGATATTGATCTCTGTATTTCGTCTTGGCGATCTTACGCGTTACATCTCTGAGTCAGTCATCCTCGGCTTTATGTCTGCTGCTGCTTTGGTTCTGGCAATTGGCCAAATTAGCAATGCGCTTGGTCTTAGTAGCAAAGGCACCGGGACTCAACATATTCTTTATCGTTTGTGGCTTACGCTGAAGCAGGGAAATATTGTGCATGTCAAAGCCATCGCAGTTAGTGTAAGCACGTTATTTTTGGCCATCGGTTTAAGAAAAATCGTCCAACGCTATAAGCTCCCGCAGTTTGATATGTTTGTGAGTCTGCTGATTGTTGCACTGGCTGCTTTTGCACTCGGCTGGACAGTCCCTGATGTGAATGGGAAGGCCGCATTGAGTATTGCTGGCACCGTTCCCGCCAGTTTGCCTACAGCACACATCCCTAGTGTTAAACCCCAGTGGGTTTTTGAATTGGCACCCGATGCGCTGGCGATTGCTTTTCTGGGGTTACTGGAAGCTCTGGCAATTGCCAAATCAATCGCGAATCAGACCAAACAACCTCTTAACTATAACCGGCAGTGCCTGGCAGAGGGACTGGCTAATTTGACCGGGGGATTCTTTCAATCATTGCCTGGTTCGGGATCGTTATCTCGGTCGGCTATCAATTTTCAATCCGGGGCAGTGACGCGATTTTCTGGCATCATCACGGCAGTGTTCGTAGCGCTTGCTGTGTTGCTGTTTGCACCTTTGTCGCGCTATGTGCCTACCGCAGCATTGGCAGCCTTGTTGCTGCTGACCGCTTTCAGGCTGTTTGACCTGTGCAGGATCAGATATACGATCCGATCTACATGGGTTGATGCGGCTGCATATGTCGTCACGGCAATCTCTGGAATTGCATTTGGATTGGATATTGCGATTTTGATTGGGGTAGGCGTTTCTATCCTGTTGTTTGTGCCGCGTGCGGCTAAACTCAAGTCGAACGAACTGATTGTCGATCTTTATGGCGTGGTCCGCGAACGACTTGAGAGTGACCCGTTTAACAAAGACTTATTGATTTATGATTTCGAAGGGGAGTTGTTCTTCGGTGCCGCGCCGGAACTGCAGCGGCATTTGATACTCGTCGAACGTACGGCCAAATCGCGTGGGGTCGCGCATGTTCTGTTACGACTTAAACGGGTTCGTCATCCTGATGCGGTGAGTCTGGAAATGCTCGAACATTTTCTTCGGCAAAGTGAATCGGATGGTGTGAGCGTATGGCTATCCGGACTTCAGCCCGACTTGTTAGAGGCATTTGATCGTTTAAAGTTTAGTGACTGGCTCCCGTCGGATCGGACGTTTGCTTCTCATCTAGATTACAACTCATCGACGATTAATGCGGTGCGGTACATTAAAAACGAGATTTCTCAAAAAAATGATCAGCCGTCTTCTTTTGAGGTATTGAATTATCAGGCATAAGGTAAATAAGTCGAAGCATTCGTTTGTTTGCGGTCTAGATTCTCTAGTTAGAGCGGAGGTGGCAAGGGAGTCGAAGAGGTGGTATTCCTGTTGGTGTAACGCATTGGTCTGGATGCACAGCGTAGATTGACCCAACTCCCTTGTGTGTGCGAGAGAAAGATTGATTGGATGGGCAGTCGATGTGGGAATATTACCAAGTCATAGAGACGCTAACGTGAGAGAAAATTGATGGCCGGGTCGCACACAGGCATGTTGTTAGAAGTTATTTCTAACACAAAAATGTAGTCTCAAGCGGCTTAAAATTTGCAAAATCTAGGAGTAGACTTGCGACTTCCACAGTGGGTGTAAGCCTAGGTAAGCAAGGAGCAGTGATTATCGACTCTAGGGGGAAACAATGAAAAAAATTAGACAAATAGAAGTCATCCAGCATTCGGCTTATACGGCATTTAGAAATCTAATGATAACGCTCATGTTGGCCGCAACGGTTTTGTGGGTAGTGATCGTACTTGATGCCGTTTTTCATGTGAAATGGAGTACGCAAATGAATCCGCAAGGTCATACGTGCTTTATCAGTTCATGCGATAACCTCAAAAACAGCATGTGAACCATTTTAAGATGAAACGAATTTTGCAATTCTTCTTGTATATACCGACCGTAGTGCTGGCGCAACTGCTGGCACTATGGACGGGTGTCAGAGCTGGTCCCCAGTATTTAGACAGCCAAACCCGATTTATAGTGAACGTGATTGATAACCGCCATGACAGGATGCGTCGGCTATACCAGTCCACAACTGCCGCCAGATAAACAAACCCCCGCGCCATTGGAATATAGGTGATATCCATCGCCCAGACCTGATTGGGGCGATGAATGTTCAATCCCCGTAGCAAGTAGGGATAAATAGCGTGCGCAGGATGTTTGCGGCTGGTATTCGGTTTACGATACAGCGCCTCTATGCCCATCTTCCGCATGAGTCGGACGATGCGCTTACGCCCAATACGATATCCCTCCCGGTTGAGCAATGCAGTCAGTAGCCTTGAGCCTGCGTAGGGGTAATCCAGATGCAACTGGTCCATCCGCCGCATCAGCGCCAGATTGAATGGCTTATGTGGCCTCGGTTGATAATAGATGCCACTACGGCTGATGTTTAAGGCAATAGCCTGCCGGGTGACTGGCAGAGCGTGGTTGCGGTCGATCATCGTTTTGCGCTCAACAAACCCGCTTTGGTGAGCGCGCTTTCTAAAAAATCAATTTCCAGCGCCTGCATTCCGATTTTGGCATGGAGTTGTTTGAGATCTGGTGTTGGAGGTTGGTCTGC
>Ga0164294_10005156_pt1 | contig 11236 bp, 7 predicted proteins | sample GEODES005metaG_FD_111479 | JGI IMG/M metagenome (GOLD analysis project Ga0164294, IMG submission 111479) | Oligotrophic lake water microbial communities from Sparkling Lake, Wisconsin, USA - GEODES005 metaG | ecosystem: Environmental > Aquatic > Freshwater > Lake | place: USA: Sparkling Lake...
CAAGCACGGCTTCGACTTCTTCGCCCCCGAAGGCTACCGCTCCAAGTCCCTGACCTGCGTGGCCAACAACAAGGGCATCGACGTCGCCGCCTTCATCGGCCTGCTGAAGAAGAACCACAGCCTGATCATCGACGGCGGCTACGGGAAGCTGAAGGGCAAGACCTTCCGCATCAGCAACATGGGCGACGAGACCGAAGCCAGCATCGGCACCGTGATCGCCGCGCTGGATGATTCGCTGGCCAAGCTGTAAGCCATCGGCACCGCATTCCGACTTCGAAGGGCGCTCAGCAATGAGCGCCCTTTTTCGTGGCGTGCAGTCAACCCCAGGAGTGGTCCGCATGGGCCCCATGCGGCTTTCACGGTCACCGCACCGGGCCAGTGCGGACCACACCTCCCTCGTTTGCACGCCCCTATCTAATCCCCCTGCGAAATACACCAATGGCAAACCTTGAGTCGGCCCCGATGCCGTGTTTAGGATGCGAGTTGCTTCTCGCCTTCCAGGCAAACCTCTTTTGACATCGCCCTCGCTCCTGCATGAACAAGAAAGCACTGACCGAGACCGACATTCGCACCAAGTTCATCACCCCGGCGATTGTCGGCACGGATGGCAAGAAATGGGATGTCCTGACTCAAATGCGTGAGGAGGTCTATTTCACCAAAGGTCGAGTCATGGTGCGTGGAAAGACCGTGAAGCGAGGCGAGGCAAAAAAGGCGGACTACCTGCTCTACTACAAACCCAACCTTCCGTTGGCTGTGGTCGAAGCCAAGGACAACAGCCAGGCTCTCGGTGCGGGCATGCCGCAGGCACTGGAATACGCAGAGATTCTCGATCTCCCGTTCGCTTACAGCTCCAATGGCGACGCTTTTCTGGAACACGACCGCACTGCGACCTCTGGCACCGTGACACGGGAAATCCCGCTCAGTCAGTTCCCCACGCCCGAGGAGCTTTGGCAACGTTACTGCCAGGCGAAGGGCCTCAAGCCGGAGCAGGTGTCCATCGCCGCACAAGATTACTATGACGATGGCTCTGGGAAAGCGCCGCGCTACTATCAGCTCATCGCGATCAACCGCACAGTCGATGCCATCGCGCGCGGAGTGAAGCGACTGCTACTCGTCATGGCCACCGGCACAGGGAAGACCTACACCGCTTTTCAGATCATCTGGCGACTATGGAAGTCAGGGGCCAAGAAGCGGATTCTCTTCCTGGTAGACCGGAACATCCTGGCCGACCAAACGAAGACGAATGACTTCAAGCCCTTCGGCACGGCGATGACGAAGGTCACGAACCGAACCGTGGACAAGTCCTTCGAGATCTACCTCTGCCTTTACCAGGCGGTCACAGGCACCGAAGAGGAGGCCAACATCTACAAGCAGTTCTCCAAGGACTTCTTCGACCTCATCATCATCGACGAGTGTCATCGTGGCAGCGCCGCTGACGATGCCCGCTGGCGTCAGGTGCTGGAGTATTTCTCCTCCGCCACCCAGATCGGTCTCACTGCCACACCGAAGGAAACCAAAGAGGTCTCCAACATTGAATACTTCGGCGAACCTCTCTACACTTACTCGCTCAAGCAAGGCATCAGTGATGGCTTCCTGGCTCCTTACAAGGTCGTCCGCATCGGTCTGGACAAGGACCTCGACGGCTGGCGACCCGAGGATGGGCAGACAGACAAATACGGCCAGCTCATTGAGGACCGGGAATACAACGACCGCGACTTCGACCGAAACCTCATCTTGGAAAAGCGCACCGCCGTCGTCGCGGCCAAGGTCACCGAGTTCCTGAAGGCCACCAGCCGCTATGCCAAGACCATCATCTTCTGCGAGAACATCGAGCACGCAGAGCGCATGAGACAGGCCATGGTGAATGCCAATCCGGATCTCGCCGCCGCCAATGCCAACTACGTCGTTCGCATCACCGGTGACAACACCGCAGGCAAAGCTCAGCTCGACAACTTCATCGACCCAGAGAAGACCTACCCCGTCGTCGCCACCACATCGCAGCTCATGTCCACCGGTGTGGATGCCCAGACCTGCAAGCTCATCGTGCTGGACAAGCGCATCGGCTCCATGACCGAGTTCAAGCAAATCATCGGACGCGGCACACGGATCAATGAAGACTACAACAAGCTCTTCTTCACCATCATGGACTTCAAGCGGGCCACCGCCCTCTTTGCCGATCCAGACTTCGATGGCGACCCGGTGCAGATTTACGAACCAGGAGAGGGCGACAGTGTGGTTCCACCCGTGTCCGACCCGGCGGACGATGAGAACGTGATCCGCGAAGACCCGGCCCACCTGAACGGCGCGAACAGCTTCGGCGACGAAGACGCCACAGGCGGCGAACCGCCCACCAAATACTACGTGGACAATGTCGAGGTCCGTGTCGTCACCGAGCGCGTCCAATACCTCGACGAGAGCGGCAAGCTCATCACCGAGTCTTTGAAGGACTACTCGCGCAAAACCGTGCGCAAGGAGTTCGCCTCTTTGGATGCGTTTCTCACCGTCTGGAACGATGCCGAAAAGAAGCAGACCATCTTGGAGGAGCTTGCGACCAAGGGCGTCTTTCTCGACGAACTCGCTGAGCAAGTTGGGCATGACTTTGACGCCTTCGACCTCGTCTGCCACATCGCCTTCGACGCCCCGCCACTCACGCGGAAGGAGCGTGCCGACCGTGTAAAGAAGCGCAATGTCTTCGGCAAGTATGGCGACCAAGCTCGCGCGGTCCTCAATGCACTGCTCCAAAAGTATACCGACAGCGGCATCACCAGCGTCGAGTCATTGGACATCCTCAAGGTTGAGCCCTTCACCCAGCACGGCACGCCGATTGAGATCGTGAAGCTCTTCGGTGGCAAGCCTGGGTATTTGAAGGCCATCCAGGAACTGGAAACCGAACTTTATCGAAAAGCCGCGTGAGGAGTGGATAGCGATCCAAGACCCCTTGATTCCTCGCAAAGACCACGCTCTCGCACAACCCACGCTCTCGCACCGCCCACGCTCTCGCACCGCCCACGCTCTCGCACCGCCCACGCTCTCGCACCGCCCACGCTCTCGCACCGCCCACGCCTCGCATTGCCCACGCCTCGCACAGCCCACGCTCTCGCACAGCCCATGCCTCGCACCGCCCATGCCATTCATGAAGCCCAACGGGCTTCCGTAATTGAGCCCAGGGTTCGCAGAACCCTGGGAAGCCGTCGTCCCATTCCACAACCCCAACGGGGTTGTGTCCGCCCCATCCGCCACGCCGTCTGACGCCATGCCTCAATCCCTCTCCCGAGTCATCATTCACACCGTCTTCTCGACCAAACATCGTGCACCCATCTTCACGGACATGCCCTTGCGGTTGGAACTGCACGCCTACCTTGGCGGATGCGCCAAGACCCTTGATTGCCTACCCATCCAGATCGGCGGCGTGGCTGATCACGTCCATCTTCTCACCACGCTGCCTCGCACACTTTGCATCGCAGATTTTGTAAAGGAGGTGAAACGCGTGTCCACCAGCTGGCTTCAGGAGCGCGGTGGCTTGCTCGCAGGGTTTCATTGGCAGGCGGGTTACGGATGTTTCTCCGTGTCTGAGTCACAGGTCGCCAAGGTGGCGCATTACGTGGAGGCTCAAGCGGCACATCATCAGGCGCTTACCTTTCAGGATGAATATCGGGAGCTTTTGCGGCGGCATGGGCAAACGTGGGATGAAGCCTATGTCTGGGATTGATTGCCTATCGCCGTGCCGCGCTGGACACAACCCCGATGGGGTTGTTGAAATTCTTGTGTATGGCCCACCCAGGGTTCTGCGAACCCTGGGCTCAGTTACTGAAGCCCGTTGGGCTTCGCTTGCTCCTGCCTCACGACCTTCCTCATTCCTGAATCCCATTGCGTGAAGCCTCGCTGAGGATGAGCCATGGATTCCAACAGACCTTTGACCTATCCCATATTGGCGACCTGAATGCCACCCGTTACGCCTCCTTCTGATTTCGTCATTCCCGCCCCATGCCCAACGTCTCCAACCTCATCAAAACCATCCAGGACATCATGCGCAAAGACGCGGGTGTGGATGGTGATGCCCAGCGCCTGGCCCAGCTCGGCTGGATGTTCTTCCTGAAGATCTTCGACGACCGCGAGCAGGAGATGGAAGTCCTCCGCGACAACTACAAATCCCCGCTACCCAAGGAACTCCGCTGGTCCAACTGGGCCACCGATGAAGAAGGCATCACCGGAGATGCGCTGCTCGCCTTTGCGAACAACGAGCTGCTGCCCAAATTGAAGGTGCTCTCCGGCAGCGGCGACATCGTAACGCTCATCAAGGCCGCGTTTGATGGTGCCAACAACTACATGAAGAACGGCACGTTGATGCGTCAGGTCATCAACAAGATCAACGGCATCGACTTCAACGCCTCCGATGACCGCCACATGTTCGGCGACATCTACGAGAAGCTCCTCAAGGACCTCCAGTCCGCAGGCAATGCCGGCGAATTCTACACCCCGCGCGCCGTCACCCAGTTCATCGTCGAGCAGGTCGATCCCCGCCTTGGCGAGACGATCCTTGATCCCGCCTGCGGCACCGGCGGCTTCCTCGTCTGCGCCATTGAGCACCTGCGCAAGCAGGCCAAGACCGAGGCCCACGAGCGCACCATCCAGGACTGCTTTGCTGGCATCGAGAAGAAGCACCTGCCGCACGTCCTGTGCATGACCAATCTCCTCCTGCACGGCATCGACGTCCCTTCCAACGTCCGCCACGACAACACCCTCGCCCGCCCCCTGCGCGACTGGGGTCCGAAGGAGCGCGTGGACTGCATCGTCACCAACCCGCCCTTCGGCGGCATGGAGGAAGACGGCATCGAGTCCAACTACCCCGCCGAGTTCCGCACCCGCGAGACCGCCGACCTCTTCCTTGTGCTCCTCATGAAGCTCCTCAAGCCCGGCGGCCGCGCCGGAATCGTGCTGCCCGACGGCACCCTCTTCGGCGAAGGCGTCAAGACTCGAATAAAAGAGGCCCTCCTCACCGAGTGCAACCTGCACACCATCGTCCGCCTGCCCAACGGCGTCTTCAATCCCTACACCGGCATCCGCACCAACCTCCTCTTCTTCACCAAAGGCGCGCCCACCACCCACGTCTGGTATTACGAGCACCCCTATCCGCCCGGCACCAAGAGCTACAACAAAGGCAAACCCATCCGCATTGAGGAGTTTGATCCGATCAAAGCCTGGTGGGGCGACGAAAAGAATGGCTTCAAGTCCCGCGTGGAAAACGAGCAGGCTTGGCGCGTCTCCATCGACACCATCAAGGCCGGCAACTTCAACCTCGACCTCAAGAACCCGCACAACCCCGACACCGGCCCCGGCGACGTGGACCACCTCCTGCCCGAATACGAAAAGCTCCTCGCCCAGATCGCCGCGACGCGCGGCCAATTGAAGGCGCAATTGATGGAGGCGTTGTCACGATGATGGGGTTTGGGATTGCCTGCCTTGAAGCCCAAAGGGCTTCTGTATCACAGCCCAGGGTTCGCAGAACCCTGGGTTTACCGCGTCCCCATCATCTCATGCCGTCGAACCCCAACGGGGTTCCGTCCAACGGTGATCCCATCGCCATCGTCATCCAGCACGGCGGACGGAACCCCGTTGGGGTTCATCCTTGTTTCGCGTGGGGTGGCCCATTACCCAGGGTAGCGGCTTCGCCGCAACCCTGGGCTGTATTACGGAATCCCTTTGGGATTCGGAAACTCCTGACCGCCGGGACTGCTGAATGAAGCTGGAAACCTTTTTCGAGAAGTTCGACCAGTTTGCCGACGCGCCCGACGCGGTGGAGAAGATGCGTGAGCTGATTCTTCAACTCGCCGTCCAAGGAACGGTCGTTGATCCGGTCAATGACGATGAGCCAGTTGACGACTTTCTCCGGAGAATTTGGACGGACAAGAGTGGAAGCCGCACTGAGCTTCTGGATGTGGAAAAGCCGCAGCCGTTCGAGTTGCCTGCCCACTGGCGATGGGTGGTGTTGGCCGAGGTAGCTGAGTTCTCAATTGGGAAGACGCCGCCGCGCGGCGATTCGAGCTACTGGTATCCAGAAGATCATAGCTGGGTGTCCATCGCAGACATGAAGAACTACGGCACCATAACTGAAACGAAGGAGAAAGTTTCAGCGTCGGCGGCTCAGGACGTCTTCCGCCAACGCTTCGCAGAGCCGGGAAGTATCTTGATGAGTTTCAAACTGACGATTGGGAAAGTGGCGCGTGCAGGGATTCGTTGTTTCCACAACGAGGCGATTATTTCCCTCCAACCGCCGGAACCCGAGTTGGCCGACTATCTGTTTCGGTTTCTCCCAATCTTCGCCAAACTTCAGACAAGCAACAACGCGATCAAAGGCAGCACACTCAACAAGGGCTTGCTGACGTTGCTCCCAATCGCGCTCCCGCCCCTCGCCGAGCAGAAGCGGATCGTGGCGAAGGTGGATGAGTTGATGGCGTTGTGTGATCGGCTGGAGGCGCATCAGCAGGAACGGGAGACGCGGCACGCCGCGCTCGCCCGCGCGTCGCTGGCCCGCTTTGCCGACGCGCCCACCCCGGCCAACCTTCCGTTCCTCTTCCACCCGTCCTACGCCATCCCCCCCGCCGACCTCCGCAAATCCATCCTCACCCTCGCCGTCCAAGGCAAACTCGTCCCCCAAGACCCCAACGACGAACCGGCGGAGACAGATTCAGAAAGCCAGCCCCTGTTTGAGATTCCGGCAAACTGGCGATGGCACCAGCTTGGAACATTGGGTCTCTGTAGAACCGGTAAGACGCCCCCAACCAGCGACCCGACGAATTACGGTCCAGGTTTCCCATTCATCGGTCCGGGCCAAATCACATTGAGCGGCAGGTTTATAGCCTCCGAAAAGTCGATCACGCCGCAGGGGCTTGAGAACAGCACAGAGGCAAAGGCAGGCGACATCCTCATGGTGTGTATCGGAGGGTCCATCGGGAAGGCTGCAATCTGCAGTGAGCCCATTGGATTTAATCAGCAAATCAACGCAGTGCGGCTTCAGCGGGACTTGCCGGAGTTCGTATATTTAGCCGTCACTGCCGATTACTTCCAAGAGCAAGTCCTCGCTAACGCCTCTGGCTCGGCAACGCCCATCATCAACAAGGGTAAGTGGGAGCAAATTCCAATCCCACTCCCAACCCTCGCCGAACAACGCCGGATCGTGGCCAAAGTGGAGCAACTGATGGCCTTGGTGGACGCGTTGGAAACGCAGCTCGCCGCCTCCCGCGCCACCGCCGCTAACCTCCTCTCCGCCCTCGTCGCCGAACTCACCTCAGATGACAGCGGCATAGGCAGATCACGGCACCCCTGAAGGCCAACACGAAAAAGCGCCTGACCATCGAACGGCCCCGCCGCCTCAGTATTCCGTCAGCATCAGTTCAATCACGTAGAAGCCGCGTGTGCCGGTGGCGTCCACATAGAGCGTGGGGGAGTAGGTGGTGGCAGGCGTGAGGCGGATCGAAGTCTGGTTCGCGGTGCCGGTCGGGGTGGTGGCAAAGGGCACGACGGTGGTGCTGGCCGTGGGGGTCGCCGCGTAGCGCACGCGATAGCTGGCAAAGGGAAAACCCGAAAGCTTCAGCGCGAGACGGGGTGCGCCCGAGACCTGCTGCGACTGCACCGCCACGGAGCGGATGGCCAGATTCAAGCCCGGCACATGGATGCTCAGCACTCCGGTGGTGGCGTTGTAGCTGGTGTTGAAGGCGGTCAGGTCCTCCAGGGCGGGGCCCTGCGTCACCCTTCCGGCGATATCATACCGCGATCCGTGGCAAAGGCAGCGGACGCGGCCCAGCCCCGAATCATAGGGCTGCACGATGCAGCCCGCGTGCTTGCAAGCAGAATCCATGGCGTAGAAGGCATTGCCGGTGCCGCGATTGATCAGGATCGGCCGGTAGGTGGCCTGATCGGTCGTAAACTCCACGCGAACGGACCCGCCCGCGTTGAGCAAGGCCGGATACTGGCTGACGGGCAGCGGGATGATGTCGGCCGGTGCCGCGCCAGGCGTGATCTCGGCGAGCAGCGGCGTGGTGCCCGGCAGGCCGCCCGCGACGACCGAGGCACTGCCAAGAACAAACGTCTTGATCCATGAGCGGCGGTTCTGAGAAGAAGAGGGAGTTGTCATGGCGTGAGAGTTCGATGACCGGCGCTCCCTCGCTGCGAAACGGCCCGCCGCCAACGCCTCCCGTTCAACAAGTGCGTCACCTCAGGGCAGGCGCTCCGGCTTCCAGGTTTCTGGAGATTCGTGCTAGGACGCCGAAAAGCCGACGTTTCAGCGCGCAACTGCACGGTTTGTGCGGTGGTTCCTCACCAACCCCATGATCCCCATGAAAGCGTTTCTGCCTCTCGTTGCGATTCTTGCCCTGCCAGCGCTCTGCCACGCAGCGGCCTTGCCGGAGTCAGCCAAGATTGATGAAATCCTGGCGAAGGACTGGCAGAAGCGCGGGCTGCAACCGCAGGCTCCGGCCCCGGATGAAGTCTTTCTGCGCCGCATCTATGTGGACATCGCGGGCCGCATTCCGACCAGTGATGAGGCGCGGGCCTTTCTGGCTTCGACCGACAAGGACAAGCGGGCGAAGCTGATCGACACGCTGCTGGCGAGCGATGGGTATGTCTCGAACTACTTCAATTACTTCGCGGACATTTTGCGTCTGCAAACGGACACGAAGGGCGAGCTGACGGGCTATGCGTATGCCGATTGGTTGAAGAACGCGCTGAGCAAGAACCAGCCCTGGGACAGCATGGTGCGCGAGCTGCTGACGACCGATGGCTCGTCCTGGAACAGTGGCGCGGTGGGCTTCTACATGCGCGATCAGGGCATGCCTTTGGATCATCTGGCCGCGACGGTGCAGGTCTTCCTGGGCACGCAGATCGTCTGCGCGCAGTGCCACAATCACCCCTTCGATAAGTGGAGCCAAATGGACTACTACCACATGGCGGCCTTCACGTATGGCATGGACAGCAAGAAGGGCTATGACCTGAACTTCAACAAGAGCGCGATGGGCGACAAGAAGGCGCGCAAGTCGCCGGAAGCCGTGCAGCTGCGCAAGGACCTGAAGGAGGTGCAGGAGTCCGTCAAGGAGGTGAGCAAGGTGCTGCGCTACACGACGATCACAGAGACGGACAAGCTGCCGAGGCTGCCGCACGACTATCAATACAAGGACGCGAAGCCCGGCGAGACGGTGCAAGCGAAGACAATGTTCGGCGAGGACGCCGTGCTTAAGGAAGGCCAGACGCGCATTGATGCCTTCGCCGACTGGATGACCGCGCCGCAGAATCCGCGCTTCGCCCTGGTGATCGCGAACCGTCTGTGGAAGAAGACGATCGGTATTGGTTTGATCGAGCCGGTGGATGAGATGACGGACTCGAGCACGCCGTCGAATGCGGAGTTGATGAGCTACCTGGAGAAGCTGATGGTGGAGAAGCAGTTCAACCTGAAGAGCTACCTGCGCGTGATCTTCAACAGCGACGTTTATCAACGCATGCCCAGTCAAAAAGACGTAGCCCTGGGCGAGACGTATTACTTCACCGGCCCGGTGATGCGCCGCATGACCTCGGAGCAGATCTGGGACAGCGTGGTGACACTGACCAAGGGCAACGTGGATGCCGCCGGTGCCGAGCCGAACTTGGCCGCCGAGAAGAAGCTGGATGCGCTGGGCAAACTCTACGACACGCTTTCCAGCAAGGACCCGCGCGAGATCGTGGCCAGCATCAAGGCCAGCGGCGGCGGGGCTTCCAATCCTGAGACCGAGAAAAAAATCAAGGAACTGACCGCGCAGATGAACGAAGCGCGCAAGGCTGGTGACAACGACAAGGCGAAAACGCTGAGCCAGCAGGTGAACAAGCTGCGCAATGCGAGCAAGGGCGATGCCTTCACCGCCGTGCTGGGCGAGGAAGGGGCAAAAGAGTTCCAGAAGGAATACCGCACCAAGATCAAGGAACCGGTGAACAAGCGGGAAACCGCGCGCGCCAGCCTGAGCCGCGAGGAGATCAAGAAGATCACAGCGGAAGCAGGTGGAGATCGCAAGAAGGCTAAGCAGTTGATGCAGCAGGCCCAGGCCAAGCTGAGGCAGGGCTCCAGCGTGATCGCGGGGGCGACCCGTGCTTCCGACTTGCCCAGCCCCGCGCCGCGCGGGCACATGCTGCGCACCTTTGGCCAGAGCGACCGCGAGACGATCGAGAACGCCAGCCGCGAGGCGGCCGTGCCCCAGGCGCTGGCCTTGCTGAATGGTCCGGTGGCGGACGCATTGATCAGCCCGGCGTCGCTATTCTCCCAGCAAGTGGAGAAGGCCCCCAACACGGAAGGCAAGCTGGAGGCGATTTATCTGGGCCTTCTCTCGCGCTATCCCACCCCGAATGAGAAGCAAGTGCTGAAGCAGGTGATGGCCGAGCGCGGCGACCTTGCCAAGGCCGATGTGGTCCACGCCCTGCTCAACACGGGCGAGTTTCTGTTTGTGAAGTAACCCTCTGATTGATCGACCGCCATGAAAGCTCTCCTCGCCAAAGCTGATGAAGTGTCCCGCCGCGACTTCGTGCTGCGCGCGGCCAAGACCTGTCTCGGGGTGACCGCCGGGCCCTTGTTTTTGAATGGCCGGGCTCGAGCGGCCTTCGAGGGCTCGTCACCGCTCAAGCAGGTGGCCACAGCTCGCAATGTGATCTACCTCTACATGTCCGGCGGCATGAGCCATCTGGACACCTTCAATCCGCAGGAGGGCACCGAGGAAGCCGGCCCCGTGAAGCCGATCAAGACCAGTGCCGACGGCGTGCGCATCAGCGAGTATCTACCGCTGACCGCGCAGCACATGCATCACGTAGCGGTGATCAACTCGCTCACCTCCACGCAGGGAGCGCACGCGCAAGGCAACTACTTCATGCACACCAGCTACACGCAGCGGAGCACCATCCGCCATCCCAGCATGGGCGCGTGGCTGACCAAGTATCAGGGCCGCAGCAATCCCACGCTGCCCGCCAGCGTGGTGGTGACCAACGACAGCAAGCACCCCGGCGCTGGCTTTTTCGAGGCTTCGGTGTCGCCCCTGATGATCAACAACCCGAGCAGCGGTCTGCAAAACAGCCACCGCCCCGGCCACCTGAGCGAAGGCGATCTGGACTTCCGCTTGAGCCTGGCTCAGAAGCTCGACTCCACCTTCCGCAGCCAATACGACTACGCCGATCTGCGCGCCTTTGGCGACATCTACAAGGATGCGGTGAAGATCATGAAGAGCGAGGA
>Ga0164294_10005157_pt1 | contig 11234 bp, 8 predicted proteins | sample GEODES005metaG_FD_111479 | JGI IMG/M metagenome (GOLD analysis project Ga0164294, IMG submission 111479) | Oligotrophic lake water microbial communities from Sparkling Lake, Wisconsin, USA - GEODES005 metaG | ecosystem: Environmental > Aquatic > Freshwater > Lake | place: USA: Sparkling Lake...
CTAAAACGCTATTGTAAACCCATCCATTGTTTACATAACGCTCATTAAATAAATTAAAAATATGACCTGAAAGGGTCATATTTTTCTTTATTTGAAAATTGGCAGACATATCATTGACAAAAAAGGATGGAAGGATATTTTTCTCATTCCCCGTGTTATCCAAATATTGTTTACTGACATATTTTGCATTCCAGGAAAAAGATAAAGGATTTTCAACAAAGAAGGAATTATCTGAAAACGGGAACCATTTCAATTCGGCAGCACCTATAATCTGAGGGGAAAAGGCTAAGTCTGTGCGATTAAAAGGAATAGAAACCTGACCGAGCCAATGCCAATTTTCGTCATAATTATCAAGAAAGGCGGTGTAGGAGCCTATTTTATTCGCACTTAAAGCCATATTTGCTTTTACTTCAAGGGAGTTATTAAGCATAAACCCAGCCTGCATTTCTACACCAAGCCGGTAGGCATCTGGAACATTTTCCCTAATGTATGCCCCAACATCATTTAACCTTCCTGTTTGAACCAACTGATTTTTATATTTCATATAAAAACCATTTACTTCCCATGGAATAGACCCTTTAACACTTCGAAAGCCCAATTCAAGGTCTTGAAGATTTTCATGTTTTGGTCTGGACGACTTTAAATTATCCACATAATCATCTCTATTAGGTTCCCGGTTAGCGATGGCATAAGAAATAAATAAATTATAATTAGGTTTAAATTCCCAGAACAAGCCAGCTTTGGGATTAAAGAAAGTTAATTTTTCAACGGAAGGGATACGGTTACCAGCATCATTAAAGCCATCGAATTGATAATTAATGTGTCGAAGTTGAAGGTCAGTCCAGGCAGAAACATTGGGCAAAATCTCTACATTATTTTTCCAATAAACATTGGCTTCTCTTTTAGTAGCCGTGTTATCGTAATACTTGTGATCAGGAAATGTATTACCAGCAATTGAAGCCCAGGTAAGTTCTCCAAAATGCTGGCCAATATATTGATGGATAGCGCCGCCGAAAACCGACTTTATTTTTCTATCGGTGTAGGATACTGAAAAAATACCCCCATAAAAATGGTTATCCAGCCATCTTCTTCGAATGACGTCAATCACGGTATTTGGATCAACACCTTGTGGCAATTTGTAATTATAATCGGAGGCATTTTGATTACTTCTGAACTGTTCAAAATACCCGCCTCCTTTTGTGTAATGTAAGGCAACATTTGAAGTAATTTTTGATGACCATACTTTATCATAATGCCATTGATAATGGGATTGACGATAATTGTCGATTTCATCGGGATGTGGAGAACCCTGTCTTTCGGTACCCGCTGAGTTGAATGTTCTGGTATTCCAGTCTGCTTCTAAAGAGAGCGGAACACCATTCCAGGCCTGATAGGTCCTCTCTCTACCATCGATAATAGAAATTCTCATCACCGATTTTTTTCTCTTCCATGAACCAAATAAAGAAAAGCTTCCTAAGTTTGAAGCAGCCCTGTCAATATAGCCATCGGAAGTAATTTTTGATAGTCTTGCATCAAAAGAAAATCCATTACCTACATCGCCAGTTCCCAATTTAATATTTCTTCGCCATGAATTAAACGAGCCATAAGATTGTTGCGATGAAAAATAGGCTTTTTCACTCATTGTGTTGGTATTTAGGTGAATGGAAGCACCGAAGGCCCCGCTTCCATTGGTAGAAGTTCCAACACCCCTTTGTATCTGTAAATCAGAAATTGAACTGGCCAGATCAGGCATATTCACCCAAAAGACCCCATGTGATTCCGCATCATTTACGGGAATACCATTCAGTGTCACATTGATACGGGTAATATCAGCCCCTCTAATGCGCATACCAGTGTATCCAATGCCAGCACCGGCATCAGAATTAACAACCATAGATGGCGTAAATCGAAGCAGATAAGGCAGATCCTGGCCTTGGTTATGCTTTTTTATCTCCTCTAAGGTGAAAGTTTGAAAAGCGACAGGCGTTTCCTCATTGGCTCTGGTACTTTCAATACCGATTTCATCTAAAAGATAACTTTCAGCTGATAGGATAATGGAAAAGTTCATCGATTTTTCAGCCAGCAGAATCTTTTTTTTATTTGTTTGGAATCCAATAGCTGAAAAAACGAGAATATAATTCCCGAAGGGAACATTTTCTATTAAATACTCCCCTTTTGAGTTAGAAGCGACGCCAAAAGTGGTATTTTCCAGAGAAACGGAAATACCTTCCAGAAAATTTCCATTATTATCTTTAATACTTCCATAAATCAATCCCTGAGCGTATAAATGAAAGGAAAAACAGAAAAAAAGGCAAATAGAAAATAGAATCTTCATTTTTAATAAAGCATTAGCATTAAAAATAACGATCCATCGGGGTTCGGAAAGTTCGTTCAGCCTGCACCGCGAACGATGCTCATTTTCCTTTCCGGAATTACCCGGCCAGGTTCAATGGGTATAATCTCAGCGTACCAAAAAGGTAGCACCCCAAATGAGAGATTGCAAAATTACAAAAAAAATAAGCGTATAAAAAAATTAAATTAATATTTTATTCAAATGGTTTAAAGCACAACCCAATCTATCCTTTTCGTATGGACCTTCGATGATAAAATATTTTTTTTCAAATTGGTTTAAAAGAGAAATAAAAGAATCAAATATTTGTGGTCTTTGGTGAGGCGTCTCCCGCAAAGGGTCTGCCTCCCAGGGTATATCAGGTTTGCATACTAAATAAACACACTCTTCATCGGCTAAAAAAAGCGCGCGTATTTCAGGGTCTATGCCACCAAATCGATATTGAAACCAAATATCGATAGCTTCCGCGCCAGTGTCACAAAGGAGTACTTTGTTGGCATTTGATTTATATAATTGATGCCAGAAAAGCTGGCCACGAGCCATATCCACCAGATTCGAAGCTGTATAAGGTTCATTCAAACCAGGCATAAAATAACGCGCAAATTCTGGAACAAAAGGTTCACAAAGGTAGTTAGATAGATTTTTAGACAGGGTTGATTTTCCCGTTGATTCAGGCCCAGTGATTATAATTTTTATCATTGTTGTCGATAATAGGGAGATTTTCAATAATTAAATACCTAAAGATATGCATGATATTGAACCTTTTTTCAAATGGATTGACGATTATTCTGCAACAAACGACGAAAGGTCGCCTTTTTTTAACACAACTTACAATGAATTTTATTTTGATAATAAAATCTATAATTATCTTATTCATCCACAGTGGGATGATATGGGTTCGGAGACCTTATATCTTAAAATTTTATGGGTTGATTATGATTTAAAATTTACCATTATTGAATTCCTGGGCGAATGGAATGATTGTATCGAGGAAGATTGTCAAGTTTTAAAAAGGACTGTCATCGATAAAATGTTGGCTATGGGTATTGTACATTTTATACTTATTGGGGAAAATATATTAACGTTTCATAGTGGCGATGACGATTATTATCAGGAATGGATAGAAGACGTTTCAGAGGAAGGAGGCTGGGTTGCCTTATTGAATCTGCCGAAACATGTTTACAATGATTTCAAAGATGCGCGCATCCATCACCTGTTTTTTATGGGTTCAGATTACAATACTTTTAACTGGCGAATTTTTAAACCTCCATATATTTTCAAATTACTGGAAGAGCGAATTGAAGGTTCCATAAAATCTTTACCCTCAATTTAGGTTTAAAGTTATTCGAATGATTACCTTTGCAAAATGTTCAAAAGCGGTTTTGTAAATATCATTGGTAAACCCAACGTGGGTAAATCCACACTAATGAATGCCTTAGTGGGAGAGAAGATGTCTATTATCACACCTAAACCACAAACGACAAGGCATAGAATATTAGGCATTTTAAGTGGTGAAAATTTTCAACTCATTTTTTCTGACACCCCTGGATTCATTGATAATCCTGCTTACAGGATGCAAAAAACAATGAATAGTTCTGTGCGGGGAAGCTTTGAAGATGCTGATTTATTAGTCTGGGTATCAGAGTTTTCAGAACCAGACAATAGTCTGGAGGCACTTCACGAATCGTTAAATACCTTAGAAATACCCTTAGTTTTAGTATTAAATAAAATAGATTTACTTACCCGAGATGAAATTTTGGGATGGATTGAGAGGAAGAGAAATATATTTCCCAATGCTCATTTTTTCGCCGTTTCTGCTCTCAGGCAAACCCAAACAGAAGATTTATTGACCTTTATTAAGGAAAATCTTCCTGAAGGCCCTGAATATTACCCCGCTGATCAACTAACCGATAGAAACGAGCGATTTTTTGTGGCAGAGATTATTCGCGAGAAAATTTTACTGCAATACAAACAAGAAATACCCTATTCCGTGGAAGTTCGTGTTGAATCATTCAAAGAAGACGTAACAACCTCTGGAAAACCCATTGTAATGATACAAGCCACCATTTTTGCTTCCCGAAAAAGCCAGAAACCTATTTTAATTGGTCGGGGGGGAAGTTCACTAAAGTTACTGGGCGAGGCATCTCGTATGGATATTGAAAAGTTTTTAGCATCTAAAGTTTATTTAGAACTGTTTGTGAAAATAAGAGAGAATTGGCGCGATGATGAACACTCATTAAAGCAGTTCGGTTATGAAGGATAATTGGGGTAGAATATGTATTTTTACCCTTTCATTTAGTTTTTGAAAAGTCAAACATGAATAATATTGTGGCCATTGTTGGCCGACCCAATGTAGGAAAATCAACCCTATACAATCGTTTAATTGGTGAGAGAAAAGCCATTATTGATAACGTTTCAGGCGTAACCAGAGACAGGCAGTATGGCCCAAGTTACTGGAACGGTAAAAATTTTACGGTCGTTGATACTGGCGGATTTGTTAAGCATTCCCAGGATATTTTTGAATCTGCCATTAGAACGCAGGTGAAAATCGCTATCGACGAAGCTGCGGCCATTATTTTTATGGTTGACGTTACTACAGGTATCACTGACCTTGATGATGAGGTGGCTGATATGTTGCGTAGAACGGACAAACCTGTATTCCTGGCTATAAACAAAGTAGATAATGGCACCCGTTTATTAGAGGCTAATGAATTTTATGCCCTTGGTTTTGAAAATGTATTTTTTCTCTCTTCTATAACTGGTTCAGGAACAGGTGAAATTTTAGACGCTGTGGTGGAACACATTTTCGAAGAAGAACCTCCAACAGATGAAATACCTCGCTTTGCCATCGTTGGTCAACCAAATGCTGGTAAATCATCTTTAACGAATGCTTTTTTAGGAGAAGATCGAAATATAGTTACAGAAATTGCCGGAACAACCAGAGACGCAATTCATTCTCATTATAAAAAATTTGGTAAAGAATTTATTCTTATTGATACCGCTGGTATTCGAAAAAAAGGAAAAGTCCATGAAGACCTGGAATTTTATTCGGTTATGCGCGCCATAAAAGCAATGGAAGATTGTGATGTCTGCATTTTGCTTGTAGATGCTATTTTGGGTATGGAATCACAGGATGTAAATATTTTTGCCCTAGCTCAGAAGAGACAAAAGGGTATTGTAATTCTGATCAATAAATGGGATTTAATCGACAAGGAAACCAATACTTCCCGTGATTTAGAAAAAGAAATCAGGGAAAGAATTGCTCCTTTTACCGATGTACCAATTCTTTTTATTTCCGCAACAGAAAAAGTAAGGATTTTCCAGGGTTTAGAAGCTGCTTTGACAGTCTATGAAAACAGAACGAGGAAAATTAAAACTTCTGAGTTGAATGACACTTTGCTTCCTATTATTGAAAATATGCCGCCACCAGCGCACAGAGGAAAATATATTAAAATAAAATATATTACTCAGCTTCCTACGAGAAATCCTTCTTTTGTATTTTTCTGTAACCACCCGACGCATATCAAAGATAGTTATCGCAATTTCCTTGAAAATCAAATGCGGAAGCATTTTCAATTCACAGGAGTGCCTATTCACATTTTATTCAGACAAAAATAAGCATCTACTTTTTTATGAAATGTTTTGAAACGCCTATTCCCGGACTTTTGCTTTTCGAACCTAAAGTTTTTCCCGATGAAAGGGGGTATTTTTTTGAATCATTCCGAGATGACTTCTTAAAAAAGCAGGGCGTTATTCAACCTTTTATTCAAGACAATCAATCTAGGTCATCCCGAGGTGTGTTAAGAGGATTGCATTACCAGATTGGAGAATTTGCCCAAGCGAAATTAATACGTGTGCTTAAAGGTGAAATTTTTGATGTTGCCGTCGATTTAAGAGAAAACTCTCCAACCTATGGAATGTCTTATGGCGTTATTTTAAGTGCAGAGAATCATCATCAATTGTATATCCCCAGAGGTTTTGCTCATGGATTTTTAACGCTAAGTCCTGTTGCAGATATTCTTTATAAATGTGATGCTTATTATCATAAAATGGCAGAAGCTGGCATAAAATACAATGATCCTCAATTAAATATTCATTGGGATTTTCCTGCTTCTGAAATTATTTTATCTGATAAAGATGCTTTACTGCCCAACCTTGGAAGTCAGACTCCAATAGAAATAGCTTTTCAACCATGAAAATAGCTGTCTTAGTATCCGGTGCAAATGGACAACTGGGAAAAGCTTTACAAAGTATTTCCTCTTCTTATCCTGAATTAAGCATTGATTTTTTGGATAGGAATCAACTGGATCTTTCTGAGTTAGACCCTTTAAATATACCGGAAATTTTAAATAAAACGGTTTATGATTACTACATTCATGCGGCAGCTTATACATCGGTAGATCAGGCTGAAAAAGAAGTAAAACTATGTTTTCAGATAAATCAACTTGCTGTAAAGCATTTGGTTACCTATTTTTCTTTTAAAAAGACAAAATTCATTTATATTTCTTCCGATTATGTTTACCATAGCAAACAAAACACGCCGTTCATAGAAACAGATTTACCCCAGCCCAAGGGAATATATGCCAGGTCTAAACTAGCAGGAGAAGAGGCCGTTAAAAAAAACACCATTGATTATTTAATATTCCGAACTTCCTGGGTTTATGGAGAACACGGTAAGAATTTCATCAGAACAATGGATCGATTAGGTCAGGAGAAAGACCAGATTCAAGTTGTTTTCGACCAAATAGGGTCTCCAACCTGGGTTTATGATTTGGCAAATATGCTATTAACTATAATCAATGAAGGAAAAGCAAAAGATATAACTGGTACTTTTAATTATTCTAATGAAGGTATAACAAGCTGGTATGACATAGCCCGAGCAATCATGCAAGAACGAGGATATTCAACCAAAATCAATCCAGTCAGAACCTCGTCATTTCCACTACCTGCACAAAGACCTCCATTTAGTGCCATGGATAAATCACATTTCAAAGAAATTTTTGGATTAGAAATTCCGCACTGGCTCGAATCCCTTCAAAAATGTTTACATAGGTTACCTTAATAAAAGGATATTGAACCAAACATTCCTTTTTATTATTTAATAGTAAAATAAAACGTATTAACCAATAAACTTGTATATTGGAATAAACGCATAATAATCGAACAATGGCGAATAGATTCTCCTGTTTTTTAACTCCCCCATTTCGGGTTTCTTTTATCCAAAAGAATGTGTTCATTGTCGTATTCAGCTTATTTTTTATTCCTAAAATAAATGCGACGCATAACAGAGCTGGTGAAATTTCAATATCTCAGGTAGGTGATTGTACCTCTAGCTTAACTGTGAAAGCTACCATTACAACTTACACTAAAACAAGTAGTATTCAAGCCGATAGAGATACGTTATTTATCTGCTGGGGAGATGGTAAATGCGAAAAAATTGGCCGATCAAATGGAGGAGGTTCCATTCCAAAAGGCGAACCTTTAGAAAACGATACAAAAAGAAATATTTATATCGCTTATCATACTTTCCCTTCCAGAGGCACCTATGTTATTTCAATGACAGACCCCAATAGAAATGGAGGGATATTAAATGTCAATTATCCAAATTCAGAACAAATCAGATTTCATATACAAACTACCTATACCTTTCCAAATCCGCAATTTCAAGGATGTAATAATACGCCCGTTTTACTTCAACCTCCCATCGATATTGGATGTGTGGGTCAAAAATTTATCCATAATCCAAATGCTTATGATAGTGATGGAGATAGTTTATCTTATCACTTTTCCGTTCCCCTTCAGGATGTGGGCTTGGCAGTGCCAAATTATATTTTCCCCAGTAACATTAGCCCTGGCCCTAAAAATAATCTAACCTTAAATCCTGTAACGGGTGATATTGTTTGGGATGCCCCGCAAAGAGCTGGAGAATACAATCTATCCATTTTTATTGTAGAATATAGAGATGGTTTTCCCATTGATACCATCATTCGCGATATGCAAATTCTGATTAAGAATTGCGACAATTTACCCCCTGAAATTAAAGTACCCTTTAATGAAATTTGTGTCATTGCCGGGCAAACTTTGCGTTTTGAAGTAACAGCAACTGCACCCATTTCCGAAACTAATCAAAGAGTAAAACTTACGGCATTAGGGGGCCCATTTGAAGTAAAACCTAACCCTGCTACTTTTCTTCCTCCTGGTCGATTCTTTGAGCCCGATCCAGTAACTAAGGTATTTACCTGGAAAACTTCCTGTGAACATATCTCCGAACAATATTATTCCGTGGTTTTCAAAGCGCAGGATAATTTCTTTCCTGATTCTTCCGGTTTAGCTATCCTGAAAACAGTTCGAATTAAAGTAATGGGGCCTCCGCCAAAAGATTTACAGGTAAAAAGTAATCCTCAATCAATTCTTCTGAGTTGGGGTAAACCCTACGCTTGTGACACGGTAGGTGGAAATTATTTTAGAGGATTTACCGTTTGGAGAAAGGTCAATACGAATCAATTTCCCCTTGACACCTGTCAACCTGGATTGGCTGGAAAGGGCTACACCCAATTAACTGAATTTAGTATTTTGAACATTCAAAATAACAGATATTTTTATGAAGATAAAACGATTGAACCTGGCAAAACTTATTGTTACAGGATCTTAGCTGAATTTGCCAGAACTACACCAAATGGTCGTTATGCTTACAATCTGGTTGAAAGTCTTCCTTCTGAGGAAATTTGCATTCAACTGGGCAGAGATTTACCCTTGCCTATTGAAGTAAATGTTAAAAAAACAGCCACCATTGGTAGTATAAATGTTTGTTGGATCAGACCAAAACCTGAAATTTTAGATACCATAAACAATCCCCCACCCTATACCTTTATTTTAACGCGAGGAACTGGACTTAATCCAAATGATTATAAAGAAATATGGCGAAGTCAGGCAGCGAATAAATTTAGTGCCCTGAAAGATACTTGTTTTTTGGACTCCGCAACGGATACAGAAAAAAATGCTTATTCCTATAAAATAACCCTTTTAACAGGTCTTGATAATCGGGTACAAGGAACTACCAATCCAACCTCATCTGTGTTTTTAACTGGCTCCGGTTCAGACAAATCCGCCATCTTAAACTGGAATTTTCAGACTACCTGGGAAAATTATGGCTTTACCGTTTACCGAAAAAATAATGCAGGTATTTTTGATTCCATTGGATTTACGAAGATTAAATCCTTTACAGATTTGAATTTAACCAATGGAAAATCATATTGTTACTTAATTAAAAGTTGGGGAACCTATGGTGTTAGTGGTTTACCTGACCCCATACTTAATTTTTCTCAGGAAATATGCATTACACCCAAAGATAATGTTGCTCCTTGTCCGCCAATACTAAAGGTAAACAACTTTTGTCAAACGGGCATTTACCCTGATTGTGATGAAATTTCCTCTACAGGAAATGAGCTAAACTGGTCAAAAACAAAAGATTGCACTGATAATGATATTGCTGGTTATTACCTTTATTACTCAGATGGGCCTGGAAAAACAGAAACAAAAGTGAAGACGATAAATGGTGCAAATATAAGTAATACCAGACATGCACCACAAAACGGATTAGCTGGTTGTTATCGGTTAACTGCTTTTGATGCGAATGGGAATGAAAGTAAGCCAAGTGAACAGGTTTGTTCAGTCAATTGCCCTGTTTATGAACTTCCAAATGCATTTACTCCCAATGGAGACGGAAAAAATGACCTTTATACCCCAAGAAAATCTTGTTTCATTGTCTCTGTTGACTTTAAAGTATTCAACCGATGGGGACAATTAGTTTTCCAGACAACTGAACCAGCTATAAATTGGGATGGCAATCAGTTACAAGGTCAAAAATTACCCTCTGGAACCTATTATTATGTGTGCAAAGTTTTTGAAAAAGGAACGGAAGGAATAGTTCCATTTGGGGGTACGCTCAGCGGGTATATAGAATTACAAAACGGAAACGATTAAAAGAAATTATGTTTACAGGTATTATAGAATCATTAGGAATTGTTGAGAATATTTCGTTGAGTGGAACAAACAAGGAATTCACCATTTTTTCCTCCATTTCCAATGAATTAAAAATAGATCAAAGTCTTGCTCACAATGGGGTTTGTCTGACGGTTACAGCCATTGAAAATGGCCGGCATCAAGTTACTGCTATAGATGAAACACTGCAAAGAAGTAATCTGGGTCATTTGAAAGTCGGACAATCCATTAATTTAGAAAGAGCCATGTCTGGTCTTTCCCGATTTGACGGCCATTTGGTACAGGGTCATGTTGATACGGTAGGAAGCGTTACTGAAGTGATAGATAAAGATGGTTCTTGGATTTTCACTTTCAACTTTCCCGAAGAAAACGAACATTTATTGGTTGACAAAGGATCTGTTTGCGTCAATGGCGTTAGTTTAACGGTCAATAATCCTACCCATAACACTTTTCAGGTGGCCATCATACCTTATACATTTGACCATACAACTTTTAATCATTTAAACCCGGGAGATTCCGTTAACCTTGAATTTGATATATTGGGAAAATATATTGCAAGATATGCTGCAGCTTACAAGATATAAGAAGGGGGGGCTCTGAAACCAACAAGCACTGAAAAGACGACTAACTTTGGGAAAGGGTGCTAACCCTTTGATTATATTAGAAAGAAAATACGATACACCCATTCTTGGGTGGAAATTATGCGCTCAGCAGCCAGTTGTTTGAATCAAGATTTTCAGGATTTCGAGGATTAACCATAACGTCGTTGGTTTGATTCGGAAGATTATTATTAAACGGTTCTTTCATTTCAAAGCCTCTCGCCGCTGCGTAACGCAGCGGCGAGAGGGATGATAAAAAGTAATCCACTACAAATAACCTTTTC
>Ga0164294_10005158_pt1 | contig 11233 bp, 6 predicted proteins | sample GEODES005metaG_FD_111479 | JGI IMG/M metagenome (GOLD analysis project Ga0164294, IMG submission 111479) | Oligotrophic lake water microbial communities from Sparkling Lake, Wisconsin, USA - GEODES005 metaG | ecosystem: Environmental > Aquatic > Freshwater > Lake | place: USA: Sparkling Lake...
CGTCGACCTCGCCGCCATCGCCGAACTCACCACGCCCCGTGGCTGGTATCTCTGCAGCTGGCTCCCCGCCCTGGTCCGGAGCGAGTGATCACGCGAGCACCGCGGCCACCGGAGTGCCGTCGTTGCCGATCTTGAATGGGCGGCCGTTGGGGGCGACGAACTCCTTCTCCCAGGGCATCCCGCAGGCGGCGGCGATCGTGGCGTTGAAGTCGGCCACGCTCACGGCGTCGCGGTCGGGCAGCCGGCCGGCCGCGTCGCTCGCCCCATGCACCACGCCCGGCTTCACCCCGGCACCGGCGAGCACGCAGGAGAACACGGCCGGGTGGTGGTCTCGACCGGCGTTTTCGTTGACCTTCGGCGTGCGGCCAAACTCGGTCGCGAGCACCACGAGCGTCGAGCCGAGCAGGCCGCGGGCCGCGAGATCCTCGATCAGGGCGGCCATCGCGGTATCGAGTTCGCCGACCTTCTCGGGGAGTTCCTCCCAGAGGTCGCGGTGCATGTCCCAGCCACCCATCTCGACCTCCACGCACCGCACGCCCGACTCCACCAGCCGGCGGGCAAGCAGGCAGCCCTGCCCCAGCCGCGACCGCCCGTATCGCTCGCGGGTCGCCGCGTCTTCCCTGGAGATGTCAAAGGCGGCGAGGTCACCGCTGCCCATCAGGCGGACGGCGTCAGCGTACATCTGGTCGTAGGCCTCGATCTGACGGCCGGCATAGTGCCGCTTGAAGTCGCCGTCGATCCGCTCGGCGAGCGACAGCCGCCGCTCGAAGTTGGCCTGCGAGAGATAGGCGGGGCGGGCGATATTCTCCAGGCCCCGCTCGGGGTCGGCGAGCGGTACCGGCGTGACGGCCGGGTCGAGAAACCCGCAGCCGGGGTGTTCGTTGCCGTTGCCCACCAGCACGTATCCGGGCAGGTCGCGACTCCGCTTGCCGAGCACATGCAGCGCCCACGATCCGAACGCGGGGTGGCGAATGCTGTTGAGCTGCGCGTAGCTCGTCCGCATCAGATACGTGCCCTGCTCGTGCGCGCCTGTCTCGGTGGTCAGCGAGCGGATCACCGCCAGCCGGTCGGCAAGCCCTGCCAGCAGCGGCAGGTGCTCGCCAAACATCACGCCGGGGAGTTTCGTCGCGATCGCCTTCGTCTCCCCCTGCTCCTCGCGGCCGGGCTTTGGATCGAAGGTGTCGATGTGGCTCATCGCCCCGCGCATCATCAGGTAAATCACGTTGGTGCCGGCAGCGGCCGGCGCCGCGGTGGCGGGCCGTCCCGCCAGGCCGTCGAGGAGCGTGATCCCGAAGGCAGCGCGGGCGGCCTGGCCGAGAAAGGCCCGCCGCGCGAGCGACCCGTCTTCAAGAACTGGCATGGGCGACATGCGTGAGACTCCAGTGTGCCGTCGGCGGGAAGTGTGAACGTGGCTGCCGCGTGCTCGTCGTTATTGGATGAATAGGAACTCGCGGGTGTTGAGCAGGGCCCAGATCAGGTTGCCGCAGCCCGTGGCCGGATCACCGGCGTCGGTCAGTTCGTCATAGGCACATCGCCGATCCTCCGCCGAGGGCTCATGACCCAACACGGAAACGAACACCACGTCGACCGTCTCCTCCGGGTCGTGCGCCATGACCGTGTCGTAGATCACCGAGCCCTCCTCGAGCATCGCGTGGGTGATCGGGCCGTTGAACATCGCCAGGATCTGCGGGATCGTCGGGACGGTGCGGCCTCCGTCGATCGTCTCGCGGTCGCTCTGGCCGAACTGCCTGAGGAAGTGGCCCAGTGGCAGGGGCGTGGGCATCTCGCTGGCCTTCATCAGCCACTGCCCGCGGTAGCCGCAGGCCTGCTGGAGCGTCCGCTGGTAGCGGCCCGGACCGTAGCGGCCGACGAAGGCGTCGAATGTTTGCTCGACGTCGGCAAGCGAGGCCTGCCGGAGGTCGATCGCCGCCACCTCCGCGACCTCGGCGGCCGTGGGCCGCTGCACGCTCCAGGGATTTCGGGCGACGAGCGCCACGATCGAATCCCAGAGCTGCTCGGCCGTCATCCGCCGCAGCGCCGGCCCGGCGAAGCGGAAGGGCTCGGCCGACGTCGGATCGTGGAGCACCGCTCGCCGCTGGTAGGCCGTGGTCGACACCACCACCCTGATGAACTCCCGCAGGTCGAAGTCGAGCCCGATCACGAGGGTGGTGAGGTGCTCGAGGAGTTCGGGATCACTGGGTGGATTTTCCTCGCGGAAGTCGTCGACGGGCTCGACGATCCCCACGCCCATCACCTGCTTCCACATCCGGTTGGCGATCGTGCGGGCGAACTGCCGATTGGTCCGGGCCACCATCCAGGCCGCGAACTGCTCCCGGCCATCGGCGTGAGCGACGCTCGCCGGCACCTTTCCCCAGAGCAGCTCCCGCTCGACCTTCTCGAGCGGCTTCGCATCGTCGTACTGATAGTCGTGGGGCAGCCGCAGGGACGCATCGACGAAGCTGACCGCGGTGGCATTGGCCTGAATGAACTGGATCAGCCCGCCGGCCTTCTTGCCCTTCGTCTCGCGGGCCTCCTTGACGAGCGTTCGCACGACCGGCGGGGGAATCGGCCGGGGATCCTTGCCCGGCTTGCCGGGCCGGGTGCCGACGCTCAGCCGCGTTTTCGTGCCGGCCGTGAACGCGGCGAGTTCGTAGAACTGGTGCTGCGTCCACTGATCGAACGGATGGTCGTGGCACTGGGCGCAGCCGATCTGGGTGCCGAGCAGCACGCGGACGGTGTTGTCGACATAGGGCAGCGGCATGCCGTCGTCACGGAGCTGGAAGCCGACCGCCGGGTTCTCCCAGAGCCTGCCGTCGGCCGTCAGCATCTCCCGCACCCACTCATCGTAGGGCTTGTTGGTGCGGATCGAGTCCTTCACGTAGGCCAGGTAGGGCTCGAACACCAGGTTTCGCTGGGGCCGCTCCGTGAGCCGCAGAACATCGGCCCAGTAGTTGTAGAAGTGGCTGACATAATCGGGACTCGCCAGCAGACTCTCGATCATCGCATCTCGCTTGGCGGACGATGCATCGGCGAGAAAGGCGGTCGTCTCGTCGTAGGTCGGGATCCGGCCGGCGAGTTCCAGGTGAATCCTCCGCACGAACTGGGCGTCGTCGAGCGGCGGGGAGGGTTCGATCCCGAGTTCCCGCCACCGGGATTCGAGCAGGGCATCGATGGCGGCGGCCTCCGACCGCACGCGGTCGCGGCGGGCTGCACTGACAGCGGCGACCTTCATGGCGGGCCCGTCAGCCGCCGCCGTCACCGTTGCCGGTAGCCCGCCCTGTCTCTCGGCCTGCCGATCGGGCTTGGCACGGTCGGCGGCTACGCTGGCGATCGCCGCCAGCGCCACCACGGCGAGGCTGCACGCCGCCGCTGCTCCCCTCCGGATCGATGGCCCGCGGATGCCTGTCATGGCAGCAGCTCCACTCAGGACTTTGGCTTGGAACCGGCCTTGAACTCGTCCAACGAAACCTTACCGTCGCGGCTCGTGTCGAGGGTCTTGAATCGCTGCGGGGCCCGCTCGAGCCGCTTGTCGTTCAGCCCAGCCTGGAACTCGTCGAGCGTGAGCGAGCCATCCTTGTTGGTATCTTTCCGGGCGAAGACCTTGGCCGGATCGGGCGGAGTTTTGTTCCCCTCGCCGGGGGCGGCGGCGGCGAACGAGCCGCCGAGAATACCGCAGGCGGCGAGGCAGGCGGCGAGGCAGGGGGCAGCGACGGGAAACCGCATTGGGAAATCCTTTCGGAAACGGGGCGTGACCTGGCATGCGAAGCGGCGGGGGCCGCTCCCGACACCTTGAACGGTTTCGGTCCAGAAAGGTTTCGCTACCCCACCCAAAGGATAGCCCGTTCCGCGGCCATTCCGAAGCCCGCCCCCGCAGAGATGGTTCGTCCAGCCCCGCTGGAGCGGTGCCGTTGACCGGGCTGTCCTCGCCCCTTGGCGGACCTGACCGTGCGCGGTAGCGTTGCGGATTATCATGATCACGCGCATCATCACTGCCGATTCACTCGCGGGCGAGTCCTGTTTTCTGTGGGGTCCACGGCAGACCGGAAAGAGCACGCTCCTGCGGACGCTCTTTCCTGACGCCCCAGCGTACGACCTCCTCTCCGCACGGGAGTTCCGCCGGCTGTCGGCCGATCCCGGCGTCTTCGCCGAGGAGTGTGCGGCTCTGCCCGACAAGCGGCAGCCGGTGATCGTCGATGAGATCCAGAAACTGCCGGCCCTCCTCGATGAGGTCCATTCTCTCATGAGCCGGCGCGGGCTGCGGTTCATCCTCACCGGCTCGAGCCCTCGGAAACTGCTTCGCGGCGGCGGTAACCTCCTCGGCGGCCGAGCCGTCCGCCACGACCTGCTTCCACTCACCTCGGCCGAACTCCCCGACCTCTCGCTCGAAAAAACCCTCAATCGGGGCCTGCTCCCCTCCCACTATCTCTCCGACCGTGCCTCATCGCGGCTCGCGGCATACGTCGGCGACTATCTCCGCGAGGAGGTGCTCGCTGAGGCGCTCACCCGCAACCTGCCCGCGTTTCAGAGGTTCCTCGAGGCCGCTGCCTTCTCCAACGGCCAGATCGTCAACGCCGCCACGATCTCCCGCGAGATCGGCGTCACCGCGAACACCGTTCGCGGCTATTTCGACATCCTCGTGGACACGCTCGTCGCCACGTGGGTACCGGCATGGACGAAGCGGACGAAGCGTCGCGTCATTCAGGCGCCGCGATTCTGGTTCTTCGATGTGGGAATCGTGAACGAAATCACCGGCCGTGGGATGCTCGTGCCAGGCTCGACAGACTACGGCGCAGCCTTCGAGCACTTCATCTTCATGGAACTGCGGGCCCACGCGACCTACTCGCCCCAGGGAGCGGGGTTGTCGGTCAGCTACTGGCGGACGGCCTCGGGGATCGAGGTGGACTTCATCCTTGGCAACGCCGCGGTGGCGGTGGAAGTGAAATCGACCGACCGCCCCACGACCGACCACCTCAAGGGTCTGCGGGCCTGGCGGGAGGAACACCCGAAGAGCCGGTGCATCCTCGTCTGCCGCGCCCCTAGAGCCCGTCGTGCCGAACAGGGCATCGAGATCCTCCCGTGGCGCGAGTTCCTCGACAGCCTCTGGAAAAACGAGATCCGTGCCGGCTGATGGCCAACCGCGGCCATCCCGGGAGCATCCAATCGTTCACACTCGTCAGCCCGCTGCCTACGGGCTCATGCCCTGGCCGCGAATCGCCTCGTGGCCGAGGGCGGCGAGGGCGGCGAGGTCGTCTGGCAGCGGCCTGCGGCCAGCCGCCCGGGCCAGGGACAGACGGCACCAGACGTCGGCCGGGGCGAGCAGCCGGTCGTCGCCCGCGGCGTCGGTGTGATGGGCCACCGCCAGCATGCTGGCGGCCGCGCGAACCTCCGCCGACAGGGCCGCGATCTCGAGTTGCTGCTCCGCGAGCCCCCGGCCGTGGCGGCGAACGGCCCGGTCGATGCGAATCGCAGCGGCGGAGAGCTGACGGCGGGCCTGCCGGGCATGGTCGCGAAGCCGCCGGTCGAGGATCGCCGCATCCTGCCGGGGCGTGCCCGCCAGCGTCCCCACGCGCCAGCGGAGCCAGGCGGCAGCCCGCCGTGAGGCTGTCGCTTCGCGGGACAGCGCCGCGAGCGGATGCTGCTTGGCAAGGCCCTTGAAGAGCGCGAGGCCGAGCAGGTCGCTCTCTCCCTCGTAGACCGTGACGGCGAAGTGATCGTGGAACGAATCGCCCAGCGGGTGGCCCACGAGAAATGCCCGGCCCCCGTGCACCCCCAGGGCATCGATCGCCGCCTCGCGGACGCACTCGCTGGCCACCACCTTCGCCGTGATCGCCTCCCACTCGCCGCTCTGGCCCGCATCGATCGCCGTTGCCCCCCAGGTGGAGAGCGCATCGCAGGCCACGATCGACGCCGCGATCCTGCCCAGCCTGCCCTGCACCAGTTGCCGCGAGCCGATCGGCTGCTTCCAGGTGATCCGCCCCGCCGCATGGGCGGTGGCCTGCGCAAGGAGCAGCCGCAACGTGCCGGCGGCCTGAGCGGCGAGCGTCACCCGGCCGCGATTCAGCCCGTGCCAGACGATCCGCATCGCGTCGGCCGAGCCGCCGGGATCGAGCACGTCGGCCGGGTCGACGTCAAACGCCGTGAACTCGAGGGCGGCGTTGTGGGCATGTTTGAGGGGATGCAGAGAGTAGCGGCGGAGCCGGAAGGTCGGCGTGTCGGCCTCGGGCAGCCGCACAACCACCACCGCCGGCTGGCCGTCGAGCATGGCCAGCAGCTTCACCAGCCGCCCGTGGGTCGCCCCCGTGATGAACATCTTGGTGCCGGTGAGCAGGAGCCGGCCGGCACGCCGCTCGAGCGTCGCCCGCACCCGTCCCAGGTCGCAGCCCGCGTCCGATTCCGTGGCCCCGAAGATGGAGAGCGGCCGTCCGGCAGCGAGACCAGGCAGCAGCCGGGCCTGCTGCTCCACGCTGCCGAAGCCGGTCACCGCCGACACGGCGCCGATCGACGAGTGCACGGCGAGCAGGCCCGCGCACGTGGGCACGTTCGCCGCCAGTCGCGTGATCACCCGCGTGAGATCGAGCATCGACACGCCGCTGCCGCCGAACGCCTCCGGCACGGCCAGCCCCCAGAGCCCGGCCTCACCGAGCACCGCCTCGGCCACGGTTGAGAACGTGCCGGTCTGCGGCGGCGGCGGGTCGTCGATTGGTGGCGCGACCGCTGGCGGCGTTGCCAACGGGTCGTAGAGCTGGCCCGCAGCCCGCAGCCTCGCGATCTCCACTTCCGCACGGTCGAGGACCGCCTCGGCACGATTCGAGAGCGGCTCCGCGGCGCGGGACGCCGCGGCCGCAAAGCCGCCGGCCCTCCCCTGCCAGAGGGCGGCGGGCAGCCACGACTCACCGTCGGCCGCGGGGAGAGGTTCGCTCATGGTTCCTCCCTCGCTGCTCCGGGCGGCAGCGGCGGCACGCCCCACCCGGTCACGGAAGTGCGCCGCGATCGCCTCCCGCTTGAGCTTGAGCGACGCGGTGGCTTCGCCGTGCGCCGCATCGAAGCCGCGGTCGGCGAGCAGGAACGTCTTCACCCGCCAGGCCTGCGGCAGCGCTCGCTGCCGCCGCGCGAGCCGCCGCGCGAGCCAGGCCGCCACTCGCGGATGGCCGACGGCCTGCCGGCGGCTGAAGACCCGCAGGCCCATCCGATGGATCGCTCCCCGCAGCACCTCGGGCTCGGGCACGATGATCGCCACCGGCCGCGGAAGCCCGGCGCCCACCAGGCACACCTGCGCCACGGCGTCGTCCTCCGCGAGCGCCGCCTCCACGGCCGCCGGCGGCAGCTTGACGCCGTTCGACAGCACGAGCGTGTCGCGGAGCCGGCCCGTGATCCGCACGTGCCCGGCGTCGTCGATCTCCGCGAGGTCGCCCGTCTCGAGCCAGCCGTCGCCGGAGTCGGCAGGCGACTCCTGAGCGGGCCCACCGGGAGAGACCGGAGGCATCAGGATGCCCAGCGCTCGGCTGGGCGTGCTCACGAGCAGTTGGCCCCGCGTGGCGGGCCGCTCGTCGAGCCGCACATGAACACCGGCCAGCGGCAGTCCCACCGTGCCACTCCGTGCCATCCGCGGATTGGACAGCGCGATCACGGGCCCGGCCTCGGCGAGGCCATACCCTTCCACGAGCGGCACGCCTCGCGCAGCGAAAAACTCAGCCGTCCGCCGCCGCAGCGGCGCGCCCCCCGACACGCAGACACGGATGTCGCCCCCGAGGGCAGCGGCGAGGTCGACGATCCGCCCCGACGCCGCGGCCCGCTCGAGCCGTTCATAGAAGGCGGGCACGCCGAGGATCGCGGTCGGCGGCAGGATGCGGCAGGCATCGAGCACGCGGGTGCGGTGCCGCACCACGCTCAGGCAGCCGCCGCGGACCAGCGCCGTGCCGAGGTCGCCCGTCCGGGCCATCGCGTGGCTCATCGGCAGCCACGAGAGCCGCACGTCCCGCGGGTCGTCGAGAAACACATCGGCCGCGGCGGCGGCATTGGCCGCGAGCGACCGCTGCGAGTGGAGCACGCCGTGCGGCATGCCGGTGGTGCCCGACGACAGCACGATCGTGGCGGCGGCGTCGGGATCGCACCGCTCGACGGCTTGGGCCACGCGATCGACCAGGGCCGCGGGCGCGGCAGCCAGCCCCCGCCACCCCGAGCCGGCAAGCCCCGCCGCCGCCTGCGGCCCACCTGCCCCGACCTCGATCACAATCCGCCCCCGAACATCGCGGGCGGAGATTCCGCCCGGGACCGCCGCGGCTGAAAACACCACCCCGCGTGGCTCGAGCCAGGCGAGCTGGTCGAGCTGCTCGCTGCGGGCCGCATCGGCATGCAGCGGCACATGCACCACGCCGGCGAGTAGGCAGGCGAAGTCGACGAGGATCCAGTCGGGGGCGTGGGGGCCGACGTGCGCGACGCGATCGCCGAGGGCCAGCCCCGCAGCGGCGAAGGCATCGGCGAGCGTCGCCGCGGCCGCGATCAGTTCGCCCCAGGTCCAGGCGGTCGCCCGGGCGTCGCCAGGCCCCGCCTCCGCCAGCGTGTCGACGATCGCACGGCGATCGGCGGCATCGTCGAGCCGGCGGTGCATCAGTTCCACGAGCGACTCCGCCGGGGCTCGGTCGCCGGCACGCCCCGGGCTCGACGCGGCGGTCGTGACGGTGCTCATCGCTCGATCCGTTCGAAGAGCACGGCGATCCCCTGGCCGAGACCGATGCACATGGTGGCCAAGCCGAAGCGGCCGCCGCCGTCGCGGAGCGCATGCAGGAGCGTGGTGGCGATCCGCGCGCCGCTGGCGCCCAACGGATGGCCGATCGCCAGCGACCCGCCCCGCACGTTCACCTTCGCGGCGTCGAGTCCGAGTGAGTCGATGCAGTAGAGGGCCTGCGGCGCAAAGGCCTCGTTGAGCTCGACGAGGTCGATGTCGGCGAGCGTGAGGCCCAGCGGCGCGACCCGCGCGAGAAGTTTTCGCGTCGCCGCGATCGGGCCGGTGCCCATCGCGGCCGGCGGCACGCCCACCACGGCAGTGCCCACGATCCGGGCCAGCGGCTCGAGCGACTGGCGAGCGGCTTCGCTCGCCGACATCACCAGCAGGGCGGCAGCGCCATCGCTCACAGGGGCGCTCGTCGCCGCGGTGATCGTGCCGAGCTTCGGCAGGAACGCCGGCTCGAGCGCGGCCATCGCCTCAAGACTCGTGTCGCCGCGGATCGACTGGTCGCGAACCGCCTCGATCAGCCCGCCCGCCTCGTCATGCCCGAACACGCGGACAAGTTCGTCGTCGAAGAGCCCCGCGCCATCGGCGCGGGCGGCCTTTTCGTGGCTTGCCAGGGCATACTCCTCCTGCCGCCGCCGCGGGATGCCATGCAGGCTGGCGAGCTGCTCGGCCGTGAGACCCATCGACAGCATTCCGCGGCTCGATCGGGCGAAGGCCCGGGGATGGATGTCGATCGCCGATTCCATCGACAGGTGGTGCATGTGCTCCACGCCGCCGACCACCTGCACGTTCTCGGCGCCGGCGGCGATCGCGTGGCAGGCCTGCGCGAGAGCCTGGAGCGACGAGCCGCAGAGCCGGTTGACCGTCGTGCCGGCCGCCGCGAAGGGCAGGTCGGCCATCAGGCCGACGGTGCGGGCTACGTTGCCCCCCAGTTCGCCCCGTTGTTGCGTGACCCCGAGGAGGACGTCTTCGATCGTCGCTGGATCGACCCCGCTCCGCTCCACCACGGCTCGCACCACCGCGCTGGCGAGGTCATCGCCCCGCACGTTGCGGAAGATCCCGCGCTCGGGATGCGAGCGGCCGACGGCCGTGCGGCAACAGGCAACCACCACGGGCGTGGTGGCGGGATCGAGCGTGGCGGAGGTGTGGTGCATCATGCGTGGCGTGCTGCCGTCACTCGGTAAACGGCCGGCCGCTCGCCGCGTGGCCGCGGAGCCGGTCGGTGGGATGCATTCGCGGCCCGAGGTCGGCCAGCGGCTCGAGCCGCCGCAGGATCTCCACGGCGCCGAGCGAATCGCCCCAGGCGAGCAACCCGCCGCGGAAGGCAGGAAATCCGAGGGCATGGATCACGGCGAGGTCGATGTCGCGGCCGTCGCGAACGAGCCCCTCGTCGAGGCCGCGGAGCGCCTCGAGCAGCATCGGCAGGAAGAGGCGATCGACGATCGTACGGTCGCTCGACTCCCGCGTGGGATGGGCGTAGCGGGCGATCACCGCGGCGGCCGTCTCGTCGACGGCGACGATCCGTTCTTTCTGGCCGGCACCGGAGTAGCGATAGAATCCCGCCCCCGTCTTGCGGCCCAGACGGCCCACCTTGACCAGCGCGGGGATCACGGGCGAGGCCTCGATGCGGTCGCCGTAGGCGGCGCTCAGCACGAGCCCCGCATAGAACGCCGTATCGAGGCCGATCATGTCGTAGAGCTCGATCGGCCCCATCGGCATCCCGAAGCCCCGCGACACACGATCGATCCGCTCCGCTGTCACGCCTTCGCGGAGCAGCTCTCCCGCCTCGTGGAGGTAGGGCATCAGGATGCGGTTGACGAGAAAGCCGGGGCTGTCGTTTACCACCACCGGGCACTTGCCGAGCCGCTTCGCATGGGCCACGGCGGTGGCCACCGTGCGGTCGCTCGTCGCGGGGCCGCGGACGACCTCCACGAGCGTCATTCGGCGGACGGGATTGAAGAAGTGGAGGCCGCAGAACCGCGTGGGATCGACGAGCCCCGCGGCGAGGCGGGCGATCGGATTGGTCGAGGTGTTGGTGGTGATCACCGTTTCCGGGCCGACCGTCTGCTCGATCTCGGCGAGCACCTGCTGCTTCACGTCGGGCCGCTCGGTCACGCTCTCGATCACGATGTCGGCCCCGGCAATCGACGCCATGACGGTCGAGACCCTGAGCCGACCGGCGAGTTCGACGGCCCGCGACGGGTCGCTCCGCTTGGCGGCACGGTCCCACGCAGCCTCCTCGAGAATCGACGGTACCGCACCCGCGAGCACGTCCTGATTGAGGTCGAGGACCGCAGTCGAGAAGCCGGCCCGCAGGTGGCCGGCGGCGATGCCTGCCCCCATGATGCCGGCCCCGACGATGGCTGGGGCGGTCATGCCCACTCGTTCGATCGTGGCCGCAGCGCTGTCGTCGCCGACGCCGGCGTCGCGGCGGTTTCGCTCGCCGATGGAGAACACGCGGAGCAGGTTGCGGGCGACCGGCGTCGCCGCAAGCTTCGCGAA
>Ga0164294_10005159_pt1 | contig 11233 bp, 12 predicted proteins | sample GEODES005metaG_FD_111479 | JGI IMG/M metagenome (GOLD analysis project Ga0164294, IMG submission 111479) | Oligotrophic lake water microbial communities from Sparkling Lake, Wisconsin, USA - GEODES005 metaG | ecosystem: Environmental > Aquatic > Freshwater > Lake | place: USA: Sparkling Lake...
CCGTTTGGAGGTGCGCTCACCCAGTTCGGTACCTGATAGTGGTACTATCGCGGCATGAAGCGCAAGCACCAGCGAACTCTTGAGCTGATCTTCGCCCGCCCTGCAAGCGGAAACGTCCAGTGGCGCGATATTGAAGCGCTGTTTGTAGAACTGGGCGCCGAAGTCAGCGAGCGCGAGGGTCGTCGTGTAGCCGTGGTCTTGTTCGAAGAAGTGCGAGTGTTCCACCGACCTCACCCCTCTCCGAATACGGACAAGGGCGCGGTGGCGAGCGTGCGCAAGTGGTTGGAACAACACGGAGTGGAACCATGAATGTAATGACGGTAGAGGGGTATCACGCGAAGATCGAATACGACGAAGAGCTCGATCTGTTTCGAGGTGAAATTCTGGGTCTGAATGGCGGCGCTGATTTTTACGGCAAGAACCCAAAGGAACTTCGGACCGAATTCAAGAAGTCGCTCAAAGTCTTCCTCGACGTGTGTAAAGAGAAGGGTCTTGAACCACGGCGCAATTTCTCCGGCAAGTTCAACCTGCGTATCTCGCCCGCGTTGCACGAACGACTGGCAATCGAAGCACAGGCTCAAGGCAAGAGCATCAACACGCTTGCTCAAGAAGCCTTGCAAGAACGAGTGGCCTCTTGAGACCGACGGCGAACCCTTTCTTCAAGCTGGAGTTACCAAGCGGTATAAACTTAAGGTGCCTGCTCCACGGAGATTGTTATGAATGATCAAGTTATAGAACTTGCACAGCGCGGCAAGGCGCTCTTACCGGAAGATCGTTCGCGCCTGGTAGATATCCTGCTTGAGTCACTCCACGAACCGGCCATCGCCGAGGTTGAGGCAGTCTGGGAGCTTGAGATTGAGCGCCGCTTGGCCGAATATGATCGCGGGGAATCCATGATCACCGACGCCGACGAAGTTTTCGCTAAGGCGCGAAGTATCGCCCGGTGATCAAGCCGCGTTTTCTACCAGCCGCTGAGTCCGAGCTATTGAAGGAAGTTTCCTACTACTCGAACGTCCTTGATGGATTGGGCATCAAGTTTTTACAGGCTGTCGAAAGCGCGGTAAAAAATGCGGTCTTCAATCCAATCGGTGGGGCGCCCTCACCCAAAGGCAGCCGCAGCCGACTCGTGAAAGGCTTTCCCTTTAGCGTGGTATGTCGGGCGAGCGACACAGAAATCATCGTCGTCGCCGTTATGCACCATAGAAGAGCGCCGCGATATAGCCGCGCAGCGCCCATCAACTTTTCCTTAGGCTGGTGTTCAGCTCGTGGCAGGACATCCCGCTCAACGAGAACCATGTCAAGCAACTGCACCAGGTTGGATGACCCGCGCATCCACATGATGCTGCCGACGTGAAAACCTTGTTGCGCCTGATCCAGTCCATCCCATCACCCAAGGCCCTGCTGTCACTTAGCTGACCTGAAGTCGGTTCGTTGAGGCAAACCCGCTTTACCGCCATCTCAAGCTGTGCGAGGCTTGGGATTTATTGAAAAAGAGGTTGTGTATGCGCAAGCTACTGGGATTGTTGTTGACTGTCGCCATCACGGGCTGTGCCACCCGCCCAACGGCCACCGTTGTGGAAGTGCCTTCGCAAATCCCCGCGAGCATCGTGCCTGAATTGGCCAAAATTGGACTTGTGGTGGCACCTCCGCCTACCGAAATACTGTACGCCCCGCTGAGCGAACGTGAGCCCTACAACGGTGTGCAGGTGCGCCGCGATGTGCGCTATGGCGCCGATGCACGCAACTTGCTCGATGTCTTTCAATCGCAACAACCTCGAGCGGGCCAGCCTGTGTTGGTGTACGTGCACGGCGGCGGCTTCATGCGCGGCGAGCGCCGCACCGGCGACAGCCCGTTTTACGACAACATCATGCTGTGGGCTGTGCGACAGGGCATGGTCGGCGTCAACATGACCTACCGTTTGGCCCCATCCAATACCTGGCCGGCAGCGCAGCAAGACATCCAGGCGGCCCTGAAGTGGGTGCGAGAGAACATCGCCGCCAGCGGGGGCGATCCAAGCCGCATCATTCTGATGGGCCATTCGGCGGGCGCGGCGCATGTGGCGCAGTACGTGGCGCACCCGCAGTTCCATGCGGCGCCGGGCTCTGGTCTGGCCGGTGCGGTGCTGCTCTCTGGCATTTTTGACCCCGTGACCTCCGAGGCCGGCCCGCCATTGCAAGCCTACTTTGGCAAAGACACCGCCCTGTACCCTGCTCGCTCTGCGGTGCCTGGCCTGGTGGCCTCGCGCGTGCCCTTGTTGATCGTCTATGCCGAGCTGGACCCGCAAGACTTCCACGCCCAAAGCGGCCAACTGAACACCGCCCTGTGCAACGCCGGCCGATGCCAAGGCCTTTACAAACTCATGGGCCAAAGCCATATGTCGGAGGTGTATTCGATCAACACGGCGGACACCACCGTGACAAACTTGATAAAGCAGTTGGTAGATCGGGTGCGCTGAGATCGATTTGTTTTGTCTACAAACAGCGCGCGAGCAACGCTGCCGTTTTGGGTTTTTACAATCGGACTTTTTGGGTCATGAATACAATTCACAATTTGAGGAGCCCTGCAAGTGAAAATTTTAATTTTGGGTGCAGGCGGCATCGGGGGTTATTTTGGAGCGCGGCTGATTCAAAGCGGAGCCGACGTCACATTTTTATTGCGTGACAAACGGCATGCAAAAATAAAGGCGGAGGGCCTCGTCATTGAAACGCCCAAAGAGACATTCACAGTCCAGCCCAATGCCATCACCAAAGATCAGCTCAAGCCAGAATACGATTTAATTGTGCTGGCCCCCAAGTCATTTGACTTTGACGATGCCCTGGCAAGCCTAGACGGTGCCAGCAGCAAAGGCGTGTTTTTGCCTTTTTTAAACGGACTGGATCACATTCACCAACTTGATGCCCAATATGGCAAAGATCGGGTCATGGGTGGGGTGGCTCATATCGCAGCCACGATCTCCCCCACGGGTGCTGTCAAACAACTGACTGATTTGCACATGCTGACGGTTGGCCATCGTTCTGCCGCACATGAAAAAATTGCAAGAGATTTTTTTGCTTTGTGCGAAAACGCTGGGTTTGATCGCTTATTCAGCGAAAACATAGAGCAATCACTGTGGGACAAGTGGGTGTTTTTGGGCAGCTTAGCAGGCATGACCACCCTGTGTCGTGGCCACACTGGCAAAATCTCAGCGGCCAAGTGGGGGATTGAAAGTACGACCCGTTTTTACGCTGAAAGCTGTGCCATTGCAGCAGCAAATGGTTTTCCAATCGCTTTAGTCGCGCAAAAGCGCGCTCTCGAGATGTTGACCAACGTGCAATCCAGCTTTGCTGCGTCCATGCTCAGGGATTTAGCACAGGGCAACATGACTGAGCACGATCACATTTTGGGCCAAATGATTCAGCGTGGTGTCGATAAGGGGATCGACTGCCCTTTGCTCAAAATCGCCCACACCCATTTAGTTGTCGAACAAGACCCCTCTTAGTTTGAGGGATGACTGCGAATGTCACCACCTCGATGAATGCTTGGGTTGTTATGGCTTTGAAATAAAGCGTGCAAGCTCGTAAGCTTGCACGCTTGTTTTTAAATCACCCGATCAGTTCTTGTGCAACTCCGCGTTCAACTCGCCCCAGCTCTTGTTGCGCGGTATCGCGTGCAGCGCGCCCGACTGTGAATCGCGGCGGAACAAGATGCCGTTTTTGCCGGACAATTCCTTGGCTTTCATGACCGAACCGTCGGGCAGTTGCACGCGGCTGCCGCCGGTGATGTAGCAGCCGGCTTCGACGATGCAGTCGTCTCCCAGCGAGATGCCGATGCCGGCGTTGGCGCCCAGCAGGCATCGCTTGCCGACCTTGATGACCTCTTTGCCGCCACCGGACAGCGTGCCCATGATGGACGCGCCGCCGCCGATGTCGCTGGCGTCATCGACCACCACGCCGGCGCTGATGCGGCCTTCGACCATGCTGACCCCCAGGGTGCCCGCATTGAAGTTGCAAAAGCCTTCGTGCATGACGGTCGTGCCGCTGGCCAGGTGCGCGCCCAGGCGCACGCGGTCGGCGTTGGCAATGCGCACGCCCGACGGGATCACGTAGTCGGTCATTTGCGGGAACTTGTCCACGCCTTTGATTTCGAGCACGCGGCCTGCAGCGCGGGCCTTCATGCGTGCGGCGGGCACGTCGGCCACGGCGCATGGGCCCAAGTTGGTCCAGGCCACGTTGGCCAGCAGGCCAAAGATGCCGGTCACGTTGGTGCCGTGCGGCTGCACCAGGCGGTGGCTCAGCAGGTGCAGGCGCAGGTAGGCGTCGTGCGTGTCGACAGGCGCGTCGGCCAGCGATTTGATCTCGGTCCGCACAGCCACCACGGTGGTGCCGCGCACGGCGCAGGCACTCAGAGCTTTGGCCACGTCAGCGCCCAAGGCCGCCACGGCCTCGGCTTCGGTCAGGCGGGTGCTGCCGCTGGCGGCAATGCCTTCGGCCAGCTCGGGGGTGGGGTACCAGGTGTCCAGCACGGTGCCGTCAGCGGCGATGGTGGCAAGGCCCGTGGCGCGTGCGCCGGTGGTTTGAAAAGTGCTCATTTTTTTTCGCTCAGAGGTTGAGTTTGCCGACAGTGGCAAGTCAAGAAAAGGGAAGCCGCAATTATCCCCGACTTGCTGGGGCGGTGCTTGTCCATTGAGAACTCAAGGCCCCGGCCGGATGTACTTCAGCCGTTCACGTTCACCACCACCCGCCCGCGTACTTGGCCTGCCAAAATTTCAGCGCCTAAGTCGATGGCTTCGGTTAAGTTCACTTCGCGCGTCATGCGCTCCAACTGCGCCGTGTCCAGGTCTTGCGCCAAACGGGCCCAGGCGGCTTCGCGCACGGCGCGGGGGGCCATCACGCTGTCAATGCCCGCCAGCGTGACGCCGCGCAAAATGAAAGGCGCTACGCTGGACGGAAAGTCCATCCCTTGCGCCAGGCCGCAGGCCGTGACCACGCCGCCGTATTTCGTGCTGGCGCAGGCGTTGGCCAGGGTGTGGCTGCCCACGGTGTCGACCACGCCGGCCCAGCGTTCTTTGGCCAAGGGTTTACCGGGGGCAGAGAGTTCGGCCCGGTCGATGATGTCGGCAGCGCCCAGCTGGCGCAGGTAGTCGGCTTCTTGGGGTCGGCCGGTGCTGGCCACCACGCGGTAGCCCAGCTTGGCCAAAATCGCAATGGACACGCTGCCCACACCGCCGCCTGCACCGGTGACCAGGATGTCGCCTTTTTCAGGCGTGACGCCAAGCTTCTCAAGCGCCATCACGCACAGCATGGCGGTGTAGCCTGCGGTGCCAATCGCCATGGCTTGGCGTGTCGTGAAGGCGGCAGGCAGCTGGACCAACCAATCGCCTTTGAGCCGCGCTTTTTGCGCCAGGCCGCCGCTGTGGCTTTCGCCCACGCCCCAGCCGTTGAGTACGACTTTGTCGCCCGCTTTGAACAAGGTGTGTTGGCTGTCGGTCACGGTGCCGGCCAGGTCAATGCCGGGCGTGAGCGGAAACTTACGCACCACCGGCGACTTGCCGGTGATGGCCAGGCCGTCTTTGTAGTTGATCGTGGAGTAATCCACCTGCACGGTCACATCGCCTTCGGGCAGCGCACTGTCATCTAGCGTCTGCAGGGTGCAGCGGTAACCGGCGTCGTCTTTGTTGATTTGCAGGGCTTGGTAGGTCATGGTCTTCCTGGTGAGATGAGGGTTGTAAGTACTGAATGCAGGTTATTACCGGTTTACCAGCACAATGCCCAGCGCCACCAGCGCCAGTGCCGCAATCAAAGTGGGTGTGACCGCTTCGTTTAAGAACCAGGTGCCGAACAACAAGGCAAAAAGGGGCGTTAAAAATACGAAGACAGAAATGCGTGTGGCCGGATAGCGGCCCAGCATCCACATCCAGGTCAGGTAGCTTGCAAACGCGCCAATCACAGTTTGCGCGAACATTGAGCCCCATGCCAGTGGGCTCCAGTCCAAAGACCATGTTTCACCCCATGCCCAAGAAAGCCATGGCAAAACCAAGGCGGTGGCCGCGATTTGGTAGAGCAGGAGTTTTTCGGGAGAAATCCGCGTCAGGTTGTGGGCTTTGATGGCGACAGTCGTCAAGCCCCATAAAGCACCAGCGGCCAAGCCCAACAAGTCGCCTGTGGCGTTGCCGTTGCCCATGCTTTCGCGCATGGCAAACGCCACGGCTACAAAGGCACAGGCCATGCCCAGCCATTGCACCGGACGCAGGCGTTCAGATTTCACAAACAAGGGCACCAGCGCTGCAACCCAAAAGGGGGCGGTGTACAAAAAAATGGTGAAACGCGATGCCGTGTTCGCCTGCAGACCCAGGTAAATACAAGCAAACTCAGCCGCAAACAGACCACCCGTCATCAGGCCAGCGAGCAGGCTGCCATCCCGATCAAACAGCCGAATGCCTCGAAGGCGGCACCAGACCATCAGCAACACACTGGCCCCGATGCACCGCAGACTGGCCTGAAACAGCGGCGCCACCTCGTCCATGATGGCTTTGACCAGGATCTGTTGGAGCCCCCAGAACATGCAGCAGGCGAGCAAAAGACAGACGGCCAAGGTGTCTAAATGGTCTTTGCGTTGGGTCGTGGCATCGTTCATGACAAGGATTGTGCCCATGTTGGGTGCCCCGGGCTGTCACTTGTTAACATCCATGCCCAAAAGGCTTTGAAATGAAAACAAACATGCGGTTGGCGTTGAGTCGGCGCGATTGGGGTCGTGCGGCATTGTGTCTGGCGCTGACGCCTTGGAGCCTGTCCGCCGAGCAGGCCTTGGGCGCTGCGCCTGAAACTTCACGGGTGCTGCGTTGGCAAAGCGATCCTTTCAGTCTGGGCGTGGCCAGTGGACAACCGCGAGCCGACAGTGTGCTGCTCTGGACCCGTTTGATCCTGCAGGGCGCAGACATGGCCTACAGCACCAACCCCTTGTCCGTGCAGTGCGAAGTGTTTGCCGACGAGGCTTTGCGTCAACGAGTCGGGCATTGGAATGCAGTCACCAGCACAGAGCGAGGCATGAGCGTGCATGTGCAGGCCAAGGGCTTGCAGCCGGGCCGTCACTATTGGTACCGCTTCATTTGTGGCTCTGCCACCAGCCCGACGGGTCGAACCCGCACCACGCCGGCGCAACAAGACAAGGTCCATGCGCTGCGGATGGCATTGGCTTCTTGTCAGCATTTTGAACAGGGCTACTTCACGGCCCATCGGGAGATCGCCAAGCAAGATGTCGATTTGGTCCTGTTTGTGGGTGATTACATTTATGAAAGCACCAACCCCCGATATCTGGTTCGACAACACGCGGGCGCTGTGCCGCAAACGCTGGACGAATACCGCGCTCGCCATGCCCAGTACAAAGGCGATGCGGATTTGCGTGCTTCGCATGCGGCGCACCCTTGGGTGATGACTTGGGATGACCATGAAGTGGTCAACGATTATGCAAACGACCGCGACCTCAAGTACAACGACCCGGCGGTGTTCTTGCGTCGCAGGGCTGCGGCGTACCAAGCCTACTTTGAGCACATGCCGGTGCGCGTGGGCCCCGATGCCACCAACCCAGCCAACATGCGCATCCATGACCGCATGGCTTGGGGTCAATTGGCCGACATTTGGACCCTGGACAACCGGCAATACCGCAGCTACCAGGCTTGCCCCGATCCGCTCAAAGGCGGTGGTCGGGTGGTCATGGGGTGCAATGAATTGACAGAACCACAACGCACGATGTTGGGCATGGAGCAGGAACGCTGGCTCACGCAAGGCATGAACGGCTCGCAAGCCGCCTGGAAAATTGTGGCGCAAAGCACGCAGATGAGCTCCACCGGTTTGGGCACCCCAATGGGCCGCAGTGCTTTCACGGATGGATGGGACGGCTACCCCATGGCGAGAGAGCGATTTTTGCAAAACATCGTGGATGCCAAGTTGCAGGATGTGCTGGTCTTCGGAGGCGATGTGCACATGAGTGTGGCCGCTCATTTGCGGGTCAAACCCAACGATGAGCAGTCGCCTGTGGTGGCCAGTGAGTTGACAACCACCTCCATCACCTCACGTGGGATGGGTGAAACGCTGGCGTCACAGATCCGCAGCAACAATCCCGACATCGTGCACTTGCGGCCTGATGAGCGCGGCTTTACTCTCTTGCAAGTCACGCCAGACGGCGTGCAATCCGAGTTCAAAACGACCGCCAATCCGGTGCAAATGAATGCGGTGTTCGCTACGCAGGCCAGATTCGCGGTGCAGCGGGGCGTGGCTGGTGTGGTCAAGGGTGGATAGGTTTGTGACTTGCCGACTAAAATCAATGTTATGAACATTGCCGTCGCCCCGCCAGCCAAAAAGTCTTTCAAAGTCCAGATGTTGCTGGCGCGGGAGTCGGCCATCATCGAGTCGGTCAACCGCTTGCTGGCTGAAAAAGGATTTGAGGCCATGACGGTCGACGAAGTGGCGGCAGAAGTCGGTATTGCCAAGGCCAGTTTGTACAAACACTTCAACAGCAAAGAGGCGTTGGCCTGTGCGGCGATGGAGCGCGCCATGCAGCGTGCCCAAGACTTCATTGAAGCCCTGCCTGTTCAAGACGCCCCGCTGCACAAACTCAAAGCCGTGACGCGCTGGACGATGCAGCTCAAGTTGTTGGGTCAAATGCCTTCTTTGCCCAGTCAGAACTCCAGTTTACGTGCCACCCTGATGGCCAGTCCCGCTTACATGGACGGCCTGATTCAGGTCAGCGATGTGCTTGGCGGCTGGATCGAGCAGGCCCAAGCCCATGGAGAGATCAATCAGCATTTGCCTGCCGTGGCCGTCCTTTACACCTTGTATGCACGCGCCTGTGATCCTGTGCTGGAGTTTCTTAAAATGGGCAACCAACTCACGGATGAGGCGGTTCTCGACATCGTGATGAGCTCCTGCTTTGAGGGTTTGCAGGCACGTTAAGAGTGGTCTTTCCGTCGCGATATCAGCGCACCAGCAACAGAGGTACCTTGCAGTGGGCCAGCACCTGGGTGGCGATGGAACCCATCACCAAATTACCCAAAGCACCGTGACCATGCGAGCCCATGACGACTAAATCAAATTTCCCGCTGTCAGCCATTTTGGAGATGGCGTCTCCTGGGTGACCAAGCTTCCAGCTGCTGGATGGATTCAGGCCATGGCGAACCAGAAACTTGAAGCTGGGTGACAACACCTTTTCTGCCTCTTCTTCGTGGTATTTACGTGTCAGGTCCGCGCCCACAGCAGATTTGATACGCGCAGGAAATGGTTGTTGTACTGTGAACAAAACATACTCGTTCTCAAGCGAAAACAGCGTTTCATGCGTGGCCAAATAGGCCAACATTTTTTTGGTGTACGCACTGCCGTCAACAGCTAAAAGAATTTTCATCAAAGTTCCCTTTGGAATTGAATTGAAAGTCAGCTTAGGTGTTTCGGGTCTGTTGACTATTGATCCGTGTCAAGAAAAACCAAGAACTCATCATTAAAGTGTGTTTGCTCGTTTTTGCGCGCATAGCCTAGGGGGTTGGCCACAACGCGGCAGCCTTGGCTGGTGTAGTCCATGGGGCAATGCAAGTGCCCATGCATCCAAACTTGCGCGTAAGACAGCAAAGGGTCCAGCGCGTTGCAAAAACCAGCGGTGCTGGGGGTGCGGCCGTAGCGTGGGTCAGCGCTCAACAAGCTGGGGGCAAAGTGGGTCACCACCACGGTCTGGCCCGCAAAGGGCGTGCTCAGCTGCTGCGTCAACCAGGCCTGGCTTTCCAGCGCCAGCTCTCGCACAGCGGCTGACAAAAACGGACTCCCTTTGCGCGTGGTGCCTGACTTTCGCAGGTAATAATCGGCAGCCCTGAAAGCTTTGTCGCGCGCTTTGAGTTGTTGTGACAAAGCCGTTGACGAAGGATGGGTGTTGGCCGTTGCCGCCAAGGGCCCCAGTGCGTCAAAATCGCTCCACAAAGTGCTGCCCATGAAGCGAACACCTTGAAAAGTCAGGACTTCCCGGTCCAGCCAGGTGATTTGCAAGCGCTCACAAGTCGCCTTGAGCCGCTGGTGGGCTTCATCCCAGTCCAGGCTGTCGTATTCGTGATTGCCGGGTACAAACAGCACGGGGGTTGGCCATGCCGCCAAGTCAGCGCGGGGTGAGAACCGGGCCAAACCAAAATCCAAGTCGTTTTGCGTGAGCAACATCGATCCGGCTTGATAGGAGCCGATGTCGCCGGCCAGAATAAGCAGGTCGGCGCCAGGTGCTGGACGTGGCGCATAGTGAGGGTGTGTCTCCAGATGCAAATCGGACAGCAATTGAATCTTCATAGGGGGCTCAAGGTGCAGGAGTCAATGGCACGCCCGCAAAGGCTTGCTGTGCCACGCTGAGCAAGCTTGCGCGCAGCCAGCGGTGGGCGCTGTCATGGTGCATTCGGCTGTACCACAAGGCCTCCACATGGACAGGCGGCACTTCGAAAGGCAGGTCATGCAATTGGAACGCTTCAGAAAAGCCCGTGGTGGGCACAAAGTGGCGCGGCAGGACGGTCAGCAAGTCCGAATTCACGACCACCCGCCCGGCCGTAAAAAACTGGTTCACGGTCAGCACAATGCGCCGTTTACGGCCCAAAGTGGCCAGGGATTCGTCGACAAACCCATAAGGACGGCCCGAAAAACTCACCAACAAATGCCTTGCGCTGCAGTAGTTGTCGAGCGTCATGGCTTGCTTTGCCAAGGGATGGTCACGCCGCATCACACACACGTATTCACCGGCGTACAAGCGCTGGTGCTCAAAGGAAACCACCTGATCTGACTGAGCGCGTGCCGTCAAATCGGTCAAGACAGCAGGGAAGTAACCCAGTGCGATATCTGCCATGCCATCTTGCAGCAGTTTGCGGGGGTCTCGGGTGGTCAGTGGGACCACCCTCACCGAGACGCCAGGCGCCTGCTTTTCCATTTGCTCTGACAAACCACCTATCAGTTCAGCGGCGGTGGCATCGGCCATGGCCAGGACGAAGGTGGATTTCGCTTCGCTCGGCTCAAACGTGGTCGGCACGATAGCCGATTGCAGTTGGCGCAAAGCCTCACGCACGCTGGGCCAAAGAACCAACGCCCGGGCCGTGGGCTCAATGCCTTGACCTTGTCGGCGCACCAACTCGTCGCCCAGAGTTTCCCGCAGGCGGCGCAGCGCATTGCTGACCGCGGGCTGTGTCAGCGACAGGTTGCGTGCGGCACGGGTCAGACTGCGCTCGGCCATGACTTCGTCAAAAACACG
>Ga0164294_10005162_pt1 | contig 11230 bp, 14 predicted proteins | sample GEODES005metaG_FD_111479 | JGI IMG/M metagenome (GOLD analysis project Ga0164294, IMG submission 111479) | Oligotrophic lake water microbial communities from Sparkling Lake, Wisconsin, USA - GEODES005 metaG | ecosystem: Environmental > Aquatic > Freshwater > Lake | place: USA: Sparkling Lake...
CCTGACGCGTTTTCAAGCCGGCCACCCGCGGCTGCGGCTGCTACTCAAAGAGCTCAGCTCCAGTGAGCAACTGATGGAACTGGCGCAGGACCGCATCGACCTGGGTTTTGTGCACACCACGCGCGTGCCCACCGAGCTGTCACAAATTCGCGTGGCCAGCCAGCCTCTGGTGGCGTGTTTGCCGGCGGGGCATGCGCTGGCGGGGCAGCACGACCTGGATTTGGCGCAGTTACAAGGCCAGCCCTTTGCCGTGGTCTCTAAAGCGGTGTCGCCGGACTATCACGAACGCATCCTGGCCTTGTGTGACGCATCGGGGCTGGACCCGGAGATCCGCTTTGAATTGCGGCATTGGCTGAGCGTGGTCTCGCTGGTAGCGCAAGGCATGGGTGTGGCGCTGGTGCCCGCAGCACTGGCGCAGTCGGCCTTGGCCGGTGCGGTGTTTGTGCCGCTGCAAGACCAGCGCATGCGCTACGAAACGCAATGCCTCTGGAAAACCAGCCGCGACAGCCCGGCCCTGAGCGCCTTTGTCCATGCGGTGCAGGCAAGTTTGCCGGCCACGCTGTGAGCACGGGCGCGTTGAGAGGCAAAATCGGGAATCTATGCTAACTACAAGGACGAATTTTTAATGAGTGAGTTGCAAACCATCACCTTGGGCGGCGGATGTTTTTGGTGCACCGAAGCGGTGTTTGTGAAGGTGCGCGGCGTGACCGATGTGGAGTCGGGTTACAGCAACGGCCATGTGCTGCGCCCCAGCTACGAGCAGGTCTGCGGCGGTGATACCGGTCACAACGAGGTGGTCAAGCTGGTGTTTGACCCGGCGCAGATCAGCCTGCGTGAGATTCTGGAAATATTTTTTGTCATCCACGACCCGACCACGCTGAACCGCCAGGGCAATGATGCCGGCACGCAGTACCGCAGCGGCATCTATGTCTCGACACCAGAGCAAGGCGAGATCGCCAACGACATGCTGGCCGATATGACGCAGGCCAAGGTGTTCGGCCGGCCCATCGTCACCGAGGTACTGCCCTTGAGCAACTACTGGCCGGCTGAGGACTATCACCAGGACTTTTTTGAGCGCAATCCTTTTCAAGGCTATTGCATGGCCGTGGCGGCGCCCAAGGTCGAGAAGTTTCGCAAGACCTTTGCCAGGCTGGTCAAGGCCTAGCTTCCCGCAGGCAGCGCAGCGCAACCGGGCTGCCGCAACAGCGTCAAAGCTAAGATCAGCGCCATGAATTCACTGGTGCTGAGCTCGCTGTTGCCCGTTATTTTGCTGATCAGCGCCGGCTTTGCCGCCGTACGACTGCACTGGGTTCGCGAGACGGCAGTCAAGGATCTGTCCAACCTGGTTTTTTTCCTGCTCATGCCGGCTTTGCTTTTTCGCACCATGGGCCGCGTGTATGTTGAGCAACTCGACTTCAAGCCCGTCGCGGCGTATTTCCTGGCGGTAGGAGTTCTTGTGATTGGAACTTTCTTGCTGCAAGGTTTTAATCGGCGTGCGGCGGTGCTGGCCTTGGCGGTGACTTATTCCAACGCCATCATGATCGGCATTGCACTGGTGACCTTGGTATTTGGTCAAGCCGGTCTGGTCACCTTGCTGACCTTGATACCTGTTCATTCTTTGGTGCTGCTGACTGGTGCCACCGTGTTGCTGGAGCTGGCCATGGCCAGCGAGAGTGCGTCGGGCTCAGCTAGGCAGCGCTGGTTGAGCAGTGTATTGAAAGCCCTGCAAAACGCACTTTTTCACCCTTTGACCTTGCCATTGCTGGCTGGTTTGCTGTTTGCCCAGACGGGTTGGGTGCTGCCACCGATGATGGAGATGCCGCTGGATTTGTTGGCCAGAGCCTTCAGCCCGATGGCGCTGATACTGGTTGGTGTCACCTTGGGCTTCCCCCGCGTGGGCTCGCACTGGCGTGGGGCGTTAAAGCTGGCCGCTGTCAAAAACATTCTTCACCCCATGCTGGTGTACGGTTTGTGCTTGGGCCTGGGCGTGAGAGGTCTGCCCATGGCAATTATGGTGGTTGCAGCGGCGCTGCCCATGGGTGCCAATGTGTTTTTATTTTCGCAGCGCTATGGCGTCGCCCAGGAGCTCATCACTGCCAGCGTGGCCGTGTCTACCGTTTTGTCTGTGCTGACTTTGACTCTGGCGCTCATGCTGGTGAGCTAAAGCGCAGCGTGTCGGGGCTGTGACTTACTGAGAGATCTTGCGCGCTTCTTCGACCTGGAATTCGAAATAGTGCTGAAAGCTCAAGGCCAGACTGGCCGTCAGTGCAGTGGTGCCCCCCAGCAATGCCGCTGCCACGGCCAAAATAGTCAGCCAGCTGGTCTGGCCCGCACGCGCATCCGGTGCGTCAGCAGGGTTGAAGCGGGCATTCCATTTTTCAGTGGAAGTCAGCCCGTAAACAATGGCAGTCAGCGCGCAAGCGGCCATGGTAAAGCCGAGCAGCGGAATGAGCAGCCAACTCAGCGCGTCGTCAACGCCGAACTGTTGCATGCGCTGGATGCCGTAGATGCCCAGCGCGGTGGGTATGGGCATGGCCCAGCCCAGTGTGTCACTCAGTCCGTGCAGGTAAAAGCGGTGCAAACCCAGAGGTCCCCCCAGAAAAGTGAGCCAGGTGGTCAGAGTTTTGTTTTTCATGCGGGCCAATCGGAACGAGGATTTTTTGCTTTTAAGCGACCCGTGCATTACACCGCAGTTGATTGCGGCGGGCGGCTGTTTCCTGCACCCAGGGTTTTTTCCATCAACACCACATCAAGCCAGCGCTCAAACTTCCAGCCGCAAGACTTCAGCACACCCACCTGCTCAAAACCGACACTGCGGTGCACGCCGATGGAGCCGGCGTTGGCCGAGTCGCCAATCACGGCGATCAGTTTGCGCACGCCGGCGGCTTGTGCCTGTGCCGCGAGTTCTGCCAGCAAAGCGCGGCCCAGACCGCGCCGGTGCGCATCGGGAGCCAGGTAAATGGAGTCTTCAGCCGAAAAGCGGTAAGCCGGCCGTGGCTTGAACCAGTTGCAGTAGGCGAAGCCCACAATATGGCCGCCTTCCTCTGCCACCAGGAAAGGCAGATGCCGCTCCAGCACCTCGGCGCGGCGGGCCCTCATGTCGGCCAGCGTGGGGGGCTCGGTTTCAAAGGTGCCGCTGCCGTGCAGCACGTGGTGGCCGTAAATCGCGGTGATGGCCGGCAGGTCTGGTTCTTGGCTTGGGCGCAGGATAGTCATGGGTGCTCGCTTGGCTGTGTCTCGGGCTATAATCTGCGGCTTTGCAGCAATTCGCTGGCCGGGTGGCCATGTCGTGTGTCTCAAGCGCTGCAAACTCATGTTGGGCAGACAATTTTGTCTTCCCACCACCCGAAGGATAAATCATGGTCGTCATTCGACTCGCGCGCGGCGGTTCTAAGCACCGTCCCTTTTTCAATATCGTTGTGGCTGACAAACGCGTTCGCCGCGATGGTCGTTTCATCGAGCGTATCGGTTTTTACAACCCGATCGCCAAGGGTGGCGAAGAGGGCTTGCGCATTGAGCAAGACCGTCTGACCCACTGGCTTGGCGTAGGCGCACAAGCCTCGCCAACCGTTGAGCGTCTGGTCAAGCAGGGCGCTGCCAAAGCGGCCTGAACGGGCTTGCAGGCCTTTTTGCGAAGGTCTGCCAACCCGCCAGCCATGGCATGACATGCAGCAACATGGCGACTGAACTTTCACCCGGCCTCAAGCAGGCCGCCTTGCCCGAAGATGCGATCGAAGTGGGTCGCATTCTTGACGCTTGGGGCGTCAAGGGTTGGGTCAAGGTGCTTGCGCACAGCGCAGAGCCTGAGGCTCTTTTTGCGGCCAAAGACTGGTTTTTGCAAGCTCCCGAAGCCCGGTTTCGCCCGGGCTTTTCCGCTTTCTCGGGCACCGTATCCATCAGCTTGCAGGAGTGCAAAGTGCATTCGGACACCGTGGTTGCCAAAATCGCCGGCCTCGAAGACCGCAGCGCCGCCGAGGCCTTGCGGGGTGCGCGTATTTTTTTGCCGCGCAGCAGTTTCCCCAGCGCTTCCAAAGATGAGTACTACTGGGTCGATCTGATCGGCCTGGATGTTGTGAACCGTGAAGGCCTCAGCCTGGGCACGGTACGTGACCTCATGACCACCGGCCCGCAGGCGGTGCTGTGCGTTGAATACCAGGCGCTTGCCGAAGACGGCACGCAGTCAGCCGCCGAGCGCATGATTCCCTTTGTGGCCGCCTATGTGGATTTGGTGGATGTGCCCGGCAAGCGCATCGCGGTCGACTGGCAGCCAGACTACTGAAGCAGGCCCCGCACTGACAGTCCAATGGCTGTCCCGGGCCGCGCACAATACCCGCATGCGTTTTGACGTCATCACCCTTTTTCCTGAGCTGTTTGCCCCCTTTGTGAGCAGCGGCGTGACGCGCCGTGCCTACGAGTCCGGCCAGGTACTGCTCCGCCTGTGGAACCCGAGGGATTATTCCGAGGGCAATTACCGGCGCGTGGATGACCGGCCTTTTGGCGGCGGTCCGGGCATGGTCATGATGGCCGAGCCGCTGGCCTTGTGTCTGGAGGCCATACGCGCGGAGCGTGCTCGTAGCGAGGCCACGCCTGCCCCGGTGGTCTTGTTTTCACCCATCGGCCAGACCCTGAACCATACTGCCGTGGAGTGCTGGGCGGCTTCGAGCGGGGCGGTGCTGGTTTGCGGCCGCTACGAAGGTGTGGACCAACGTTTCATTGACGCGCATGTGGACTGCCAGATCAGTCTGGGAGACTTTGTACTCTCGGGAGGCGAGATTGCCGCCATGGCCCTGGTTGACGCGGTCACCCGCTTGCAACCCGGCGTGCTCAACGACGAGGGTAGCCACCAGTTCGACAGTTTCAACCCGGCTATCGACGGCCTGCTGGACTGCCCTTATTACACCCGGCCCGAAATCTGGCGCGGCCAGACCGTGCCGGTGCAGATGCTGTCGGGTCACCATGCGGACATAGAGCGATGGCGCCGGGAACAGCGTTTGTCGCTGACCCAGGCCCTGCGCCCGGCCTTGCTGGCGGCGGCCCGGGCAGCCGGAGGGCTGACGCCCGCAGATGAGGCTTTTTTGGCCGGGCTGGCCGGCACAACATGAAGCCCGCCGTAATTGGCTATAAGCTATAATGATGGGCTTTTCGGTCCTCTGGCGGCCACTGCAACCAAGCGATAACGGTTTACCGTTTTTGTCACCTCTGGATTTGCGGTCTTTAGCGTAGCGCGTGCATGAACGAAAAATGAAGTGAGATGGACATTGTATGAACCTGATTCAAACCCTTGAGCAAGAAGAAATTGCTCGTCTGAACAAAAGCTTTCCCGCGTATGCCCCTGGTGACACCGTCATCGTGAGCGTCAACGTGGTTGAGGGCACCCGCAAGCGTATGCAGGCTTTCGAAGGCGTGGTGATTGCCAAGCGTAATCGCGGCCTGAACTCCAGCTTCATCGTTCGCAAAATTTCTAATGGCGAAGGCGTCGAGCGTACATTCCAGCTTTACAGCCCTTTGATCGCCAAGATCGAAGTCAAGCGCCGCGGTGATGTGCGTCGCGCCAAGTTGTATTACCTGCGTAGCCGCAGCGGCAAGTCGGCTCGTATCAAGGAAAAGCTGGGTGCCAAAGCGGCCTGATAGGCGGCGTCAAGCTCCCGGACACTGTCCTGTGAAAAGCCGCTCCCTGAGCGGCTTTTTTCTTGGTACCACCAAACCCTTTCAGTCATGACCATCACCCGTCCGCTGCCCAAAATTGACCCCCGCACTGTGCCGGTGTTGAGCGTGGACACGCACCTGCCGGATGTGCCGGCCCAGCATCTCACGCCAGAGGCTTTGCGGGCGCGTTTTCGCCACCCCCCTGTCTGGACGCCCGAAAGCAGCGTTGAAAAGAAATTCGGTGACCGTCAACCCGCCCCTGCGGCGGTGCTTATTGCGCTGGTCATGCGCCAGGAACTGACGCTGCTGCTGACCGAACGGGGCTTGAATTTATCGACCCACTCCGGGCAGATCGCTTTTCCCGGCGGGCGCACCGATGCGAGCGACCGTGACCCTGTACACACAGCCTTGCGCGAGGCAGACGAAGAAATCGGTTTGCCGGCCAGCCATGTGGAAGTGTTGGGCAGTCTGCCTATTTACGTTACCGGCACGGCTTACATTGTCACGCCCGTGGTGGCGCTGGTACGGCCCGGCTTTGAACTCAAGCCCAATCCGGCGGAGGTGGCCGATGTTTTCGAAGTTCCCCTGAGCCACCTCATGAGCCCGGCCAACCACCGCCGTCACGCTTTTGAGTTCGATGGCGCTGTGCGTCAATGGTTCTCTATGCCTTACACCAGCAGTGACCCGGCTCATCCCAAGGAGCGCTACATCTGGGGTGCCACGGCCGCGATGCTTCGCAATTTTTACCGTTTCATGGCGTCCTGAACCATGCGCCTGAATCGCTCAGTTTGGAATGGCCCGGCGCTGACGCTGCGCCGTTATGATTTGGCATGAGCTTTTTTGCCGTTCTGTTTGCCCTGCTGATGGAGCAGGCCCGGCCCCTGTCACCGGGCAATTCTCTGCATGCGGGTGTGCGCGCCTGGACCCGCTGGTGCAGTCGCAACCTGGACGCGGGTCGCCAGCAGCATGGCTGGCTGGCCTGGTCCCTGGCGGTGCTGCTGCCGGCGCTGCTGGCTTTCGGCATCCACTGGCTGCTGTGGAGCGTGCACGGCTTGCTGGCTTTTGTCTGGAGCGTGCTGGTTTTGTATGTGTCTTTGGGTTTTCGCCAATTCAGTCACCATTTCACAGCCATTCGCGACGCCCTGGACATGGGCGATGAAGAAGCCGCGCGTCAGTTGCTGGCTGATTGGCAGCAAGTCGATGCCAGTTTGTTGCCGCGCAGCGAGATCGTGCGCCATGTCATTGAGCACTCGGTGCTGGCTGCGCACCGCCATGTATTTGGCGTTTTGAGCTGGTTTTGTATTTTGGCTGCCTTGGGTCTGGGCCCGACGGGTGCGGTGCTTTACCGCTTGAGCGAGTTCGTTGCGCGTTACTGGAGTTACAAGTTCCGCGCCTCGGGTGAGGGTGCCAGCCCGGCCCTGCAACAGGCGGCACTGTTGGCTTGGGGGGTGATCGATTTTTTACCGGCTCGCCTCACGGCCTTGGGCTTTGCGGTGGTCGGCAGCTTTGAGGACGCTATCGACAGCTGGCGCCACTACACACAGGGCTTTGCGCTTGACGCCAAGGCCGCTTCGCCCATTCGAAATGATGGCGTTGTGCTAGCGGCCACAGCCGGTGCGGTCAATGTGCGCTTGGGCGGCAGTGCCTTGAAGGCGATTCGCCTGCCCTTTGCCCCGGGCGATGACAATGCGGTGCCGCCGGCCACCCAGGCCACACCCGGGCGCGAACCTGAGCTGGCGCATCTGCGCAGCATCGTGGGGCTGGTCTGGCGCTGCGTGGTGCTGTGGATGGTGTTGTTGGCGCTCCTCACGCTGGCGCGCTTGATCGGCTAGAAACTGCAGCGCTCGGGGCTGGCGGTTGCTCAGTAACGCGTTTGCGACAACTCCGCGAACAGCTCGCCGTACAAACGGTAGCGGCTGGCGCTGATGCTGCTGGCGCTGACGCTGCGGTTCAGCTCGGCAATCACGCCGCAGCCCGGCTCGTGCAGGTGCGTGCAGTTGTAGAACTTGCAGTGCTGGGCATGGGCCTTGAGGTCGGGCATGTAAGCGGCCAGGTGCATGGGCTCGATGTGGTGCAGCCCGAATTCCTGAAAACCCGGTGAGTCAATCAATGCGCTGCTGCGGCCGGCATCAATCCAGTACAGCGTGGTGCTGGTGGTGGTGTGCTTGCCGGAATTCAGCGCCTGCGAAATCTCCGCTGTCAGTACCTGTGCATGCGGTATCAAGAGATTGGTCAGGCTGCTTTTGCCGGCGCCCGAAGGGCCCAGCACCAGGGTCTTTTTCCCCTGCAGCAGCGGCATCAGCGAGTGCACCGAGGTCTGCCCCGGGTCGTCCTGGGCTTTGGGTTTGATGGCCAGCGAAAGCATCTGGTAGCCCATGGCGCGGTAGGGGGCCAGCTTGGCCCAGGCTCGACCAAAGGGCTCGGTCAGGTCGCTTTTGTTCAGCGCGATCACAGGGCGTATGCCCGTGGCCTCGGCGGCGATGAGCGCACGCGTGAGTTGGTTTTCAGAGAACTCCGGCTCGGCAGCCATGAGGATGAGAACCTGGTCCAGGTTGGCCGCAAAGGACTTGGTGCGCAGTTCGTCCTGGCGGTAAAACAGGTTGTCGCGTGGCTCGACCTTTTCAATCGTACCTTCGTCTTCTGAGGGCAGCCAACGCACCCGGTCACCGACCACAGCCTGGCCTTTTTTGCCACGCGGATGGCAAATGACGCGCTCGCCGCCCGCCTTTTCAACCAGCACATGCCGGCCGAAACCTGCAACCACCAGGCCCGCTTGTGTGCCCGAGACGGCGGGCCGTGACATGCCGGCCGGTTTGCCGGAAGGCTTCAAGCCATCAAGGCGTCAACCTTGGACGCGCAAAAGAAATCACTGAGAGTGATGCCGTTCACATCATGCGTGTGAAAGCGCACAGTGCACTGCTTGTAGCTCAGTGCCAAGGCCGGGTGATGGTCTTCGGTGTTGGCAATGAAAGCCACCGCATTTGCAAAACCCATGGTCTGGTGAAAGTCTTTGAAGTTGAAAGATTTTTCCAGCGCGCCATCGATCAGCCGCCAGCCCAGCGCCTGCTCGCCATTGAGTTGGCTGAGCTGCGTGACGACTTCGGTCGCGCTCAGGGCGCGCCGACCCTGGTGGACCTTGTTCATCCGGCGACGCCCATGCGGGCCAGGCGCTCACTGGCGGGCGGATGCGAGTAGTAAAACTTCACAAATACCGGATCCGGCGTGAGCGTGCTGGCGTTGTCCTGGTACAGCTTGAGCAGTGCACTGGCCAGATCACGCCCGTCAGTTTGCATCGCAGCATAGGCATCGGCTTGAAATTCATGCTGTCGAGAGAGCTGCGCCATCAGCGGCGAGATAAAAAAGCTGAACAGAGGTATCGCCAGCATGAACAGCAGCAGCGCCAGCGCGTCATTGGGTGCGCCCAGGTTGGGGCGTACGCCCAGGCCGGTGTAAAACCAGATCTGCTGCGACAAATAACCAATCAGCGCAAAACCGGCCAGACTCATGGCAAACAGCATGACGATGCGTTGGATGATGTGTTTGTGCTTGAAGTGGCCCAGCTCGTGGGCCAGCACGGCGTCTACCTCCGCCGGGCTGAGTTGTTTGAGCAGGGTGTCGTAAAAAACCACGCGCTTGGCTGCGCCGAAACCGGTGAAGTAGGCATTGGCATGCGCAGAGCGCTTGCTGCCGTCCATCACATAAAGCCCCTTGGCGGCAAAGCCGCAGCGCTGCATCAGTGCGGTGACCCGGGCTTTCAGGCTGTCGTCTTCAAGCGGCTTGAACTTGTTGAAGATCGGAGCGATCACCGTCGGGTACAGCACCAGCACCAGCAGGTTAAAACCCATCCACGCTGCCCAGGCCCACAGCCACCAGAGCGGGCCGGCGCTGTCCATCAGCCACAAGATAAGCGCCACGATAGGCAGCCCGATCACCATGCCGACCAGCGTTGACTTGAACAGATCGGCCAGCCAAAGCTGCAAGCTCATTTTGTTGAAGCCAAAGCGCTCTTCAATGCGGAAGGTGCTGTACAGCGTGAAAGGTAAATCCAACGCGCCACTAATAAGGCCAAAGCCAGCCACCAGCGCCATTTGTGTTGCCAGCGGCCCCCATTGCGCCAGCGCGGAGTTGGCCAGGGCCTGATTGAGGCTGTCCAGCCCGCCAAGCAATGTCCATCCCAGCAGCACGGCTGAACCGAAAGCCAGCTCCAGCAGGCCAAAGCGTGCCTTGGTCAAGGTGTAGTCAGCGGCTTTTTGGTGGGATGTCAGAGAAATGGTTGCCGCAAAAGCCGGTGGCACCGTGTCGCGGTGGCGCGCCACGTGGCGGATCTGGCGCGAGCTCAGGTACAGCTTGAGCAGCAGGCCGAGCACCAGCGCCGCTGAAAAAAGGAGTGTCCATGTGAGGGATAGATCATTCATCCTGGCAAGTTTAGGGCATCAGCGAGAATCTAGTGATGCTTGAAACTGAACCCCTATTGAAAAAGTCAGACCAGAACCTGGTCTGGATCGATTGCGAAATGACCGGCCTGGACCCGGAAAAAGAGCGTCTGCTTGAAATCGCGGTCATCGTCACCGGCCCGCAGCTGCTGCCGCGCATTGAGGGCCCGGTACTGGTGATTCACCAAAGCGATGAGTTGCTCGACAAAATGGACAACTGGAACAAGGGCACCCACGGGCGCAGCGGGCTGATTGACAAGGTCAAGCTCAGCAGCATCAGCGAAGAAGAGGCAGAGCGCCAGGTACTGAGCTTTTTGGCCAAGTACCTGCCAAAGGGCACTTCACCCTTGTGCGGCAACACCATCAGCCAGGATAGACGCTTTCTGGTCAAGTACATGCCCAAGCTGGAGGCTTTTTTGCATTACCGCAATGTGGATGTCAGCACCTTCAAAGAGCTGGCCAAGCGTTGGCGGCCCGAGGTCTACAGTGCTTTTAAAAAGCGGCAAAGCCACACCGCCCTGGCCGACGTGCACGAGTCGATCGACGAGCTCGAACACTACCGCGAGCACTTCCTGAAATAAAGTCAGACCCTGCTGCTGCATGAGTAAGCTTTGACCATGCGAGTCCAAAAAACCCCAAGCTCGAAGAGCCGAGATTGAGCTAATTTATCAATGCGCACTGACTTGTCGCCCAGACCCAGCTTGCTTTTTGCTTTGAGCCTTTTGGTGCTGGCCGTGCATGCCGGCATGCTGCTGCTCTGGACCAGAAACTCAAGCCTTGAGCATGAGATCAAGCGCTCCGATTTGCGTCTGGTGTTTTTAACGCCGCCCCCGGTGAGTGCGCAAGCCACCGCCCTACTACCGCCCCCCCCCGTGTCGAGTCAAAACAAAAGCTCTCAAGAGCCAGCTAAACATGGGCCGATAACGCTGCCTGCCGTGGCGCAGTTTCAAGCACCGGCGACGCAGGCGCCGGCACCCGCGCAGGCCGCAGCGCAAGTACCAGCGCAAGTAACATCGCAGGCCGCGGCTCCAGCAGCGGCTCCAGCAGCGACGCCATCCTCAGCCCCCGCCCCGGCTGCAGAGTCGGTGATGCCGGCAAGCTCGCGCAGCACAGATGCTGATTACAAGGCCGCTTATTTAAACAACCCCAGG
>Ga0164294_10005163_pt1 | contig 11228 bp, 6 predicted proteins | sample GEODES005metaG_FD_111479 | JGI IMG/M metagenome (GOLD analysis project Ga0164294, IMG submission 111479) | Oligotrophic lake water microbial communities from Sparkling Lake, Wisconsin, USA - GEODES005 metaG | ecosystem: Environmental > Aquatic > Freshwater > Lake | place: USA: Sparkling Lake...
CCGAGCCCGCGGATGCCCTCCACTCCCCGCGACCTCATATGCGCGCGCAGCTTCTCGAGCACAGGCTCGACGTCCATGGCCGACATCGCCCGGTAAAGGAGGAGCCCGACTCAAACCTGCTCAAACGCACTCCAGTTCTTGCCAGCGCATTCAGTAAGAAAGTCAGTTTCGTCCTCAATCGAGATGCATGCACACAACTCTTTTTTCAGCACAAAACTGTACTCTCTGAAGGGAGGGCAGGACAGTGTCGAGAGAGCGTTCATTGGACCGGGCCATCTTCGGACTCATCTCGCGCCACGCGCTGCTAACGCGCTGCGGCTCCGTCGTCGTCGTCTGTACCTTCGGCGCGCTTGCGCTCCTGGAGGCGCTTGAAGACGCGATCGACGGCTGAGGGCTGGCGCGCGAGCGCGCCGACCATCATGGCGCCCTTGAGCGCGCCAAAGCCGGGCTTCTCGCGCTGGAATTGTGGCATGCTCTTGGCCGAGAAGGGGCGTCCCATGGCGCCCCTGGCGGCCGGCTTGGGCGTCTGGTACTGCTGCACGACGGTGTGCAGCTGCAGGTGGAGCATGCCCGTGGTGACGGTCTGCAGCCCGTGCTTGTTGAGGCACTGGGGCTGCGACGTGATGTCGAAGCCGTCGGGCAGCGCGAGCGCGCGCAGGTCGGAGAGCTCCTCGGTGCCGCCAATGAAGTAGCGACGGAGCGCGTCGGTGCGCTCCTCGGCAAGCCGCCACGCTTGCACCTCGACCGTGCGCATGCCGGCCTCCGCCGGCGGGCTGATGTGCGCGTACCCGAGCTGCGCCATCCGCTCGTGCATGTCGCGCGACACGACAGAGAAGAAGAGCGAGAGCGGGGGCCGCGCCGCAGTGGGAGGCCCCTCCGATTCGAGCGCAAGCTCGATCGGGAAGCCCAACACGGCGCGTTGGTCGAGCGCGCGCACGTGCGAGGTCTGCGTGACCGCCGAGGCGGCGCAGTTCGGCAGCAGCTTCCAGCCAGGCGCCGCCAAAGCATAGTACGCCACGTACAGTGAGTCCGCGTCGAAGCCGCTCGCGCTGTCGAGGGTGAGGAAGTAGTGGACGCGGGCGACCTTTCGCGGAGGCATGGGGAAGTCGAGCTCGGCCATGGGCCGGCCTCCGCCGAGGCCGCCGCCCGCCGTGCTCGTGGTCATGCCGAGCTTGGCGAGGCGCTCTGCGATCGCGGCCTGCTCGTGCTCCTCGGCGCCGTCGCTCTCGGCGATGTTCTCGATACGGTACTCGAAGCGCGTGCCGGGCACCCCGTACCAGCGCGCGAGCCGCGGGGCGCTCTCGTCGAGCGTACCTGATGAGGGGCGCACTCAGCGACCATCAGGGGCCATCCGAGGCCACTCAGATGCAATCAGGAGGTCATTAGAGGAGCTCGTCATAGCCTACCGGCCTCGGGTGCCGAGTCGACGTCATACGAGAGCGGAGGTCGTATGTCGAGTCGCCCTTGCGGGAACAGCCGCAGCTCACACAGGACCACCTCCTCCTCCCTGCGCTCGGCCTGCGCGCCGAGCAGAAGGTCATTCGTCGCCTTGCCGATGGCCTTCACAGCCTTGCCTAAGTACGGCGTCGCCGAACGGTTGAGCCTCCGCCTTCCGTCGTCGGCCTTGTCGATCGGCAGCGTCGCGAGTACGTGCATCGACACGCACGCCGCCTCGCCCATCATATCGCGGTGCTCGCGCAGGTGAAGGCCCTCATCCACCGCGCGCGCGAGCGGCGTGGGCACCTCGGCCGCAGAGTCGGTGAATCGCGAGGTCCACTCTGTTGAGAACTGCTCCGAGTGTACACGCGTGTAGATGATCTCGCCCTCATATGGGCCGCTCCCCGCGTCGCGCGCGGCGCGGTCCAGCCGCTCGAGCTCCGCGCGCTGGTAGTTGGTCACCGTCCCCGTCGACATCCCACCCAGGTCGACGATGCCCAAGGTCGCTGCCTTCGTGACCCCGGTCGCAACGTTGACGGCTCCCCGCGTCACCCCGGTCGCGATGTTGACAGCGCCGCCGATGAGGCCCTTTCGACCTCCCGGTTCGAGATCTGTGCGGATGTCCTTCACCTCCTCGCGGCTGAACGCCTTCTCCTGCCACCGGAAGGTGCGCGGCTCACACAGCAACTCCTCCGGCTCCTCGCGCTCGCCGTGGAGCAGCTTCGAGTCGGCGTCCCCCGCATCGTTCTCCCCTTCATCATCGTCATCGCTCTTCCCCGCGCCAGACGCGCGTCGCGTGAGCGACAGCCGCTTTTGTGACAGCCGACGCTCTGGCTTTTCGGCCTCCTCCTGCTTGAGCTTCCGCACACCCTCAGTAGCGCGCTTGCGTACCGTGACGCAGAGCCGCAGATTCTCGATCGGGTCGGTGATTCGGTACGTTTGCGGGGCAATGTAGGCCATCGCTGTGCCGCCGACGACACTGGGTGCGATACGAACCTGTGGTGCCTCACCACACTGAGGGCGGCGCGCAAAATGGCGTTGTGAGCGCGGCGAGCGCGAGTTCACAGTCGAGTCTAGGAAGCTCGGAAAAGGTGCCCCGGAATTCTGGGCCAACAGACTCGCGTGCAAATTGGAGATGAGCTCCCGTTCGTATCGCGGATCGTCCCAGTCGATTTCGTCACTTCGGCTACCGAAGATGAGGTCCGTGTCCCAGACCAAGGCTCCAATGATATTGCTGCTACTCTCGTCGGCCGCAGCCTTCCAGCTGACGCGCGTGCCTGTCCATGAGCCGGCGCGCCGCATGATCACCCGTACGTGCGGAGATGTCCGCGCGGCGCTCGGCGTCAAGCATCTCATCTCCGATCTCGAGTTTCTCGGACCTTGCCGCTTCATCGTCAGCGGCAAGGGCGCCATCCTAGAGGCGGTCGGCGCGTTTGAAGGCCTTCGAGAGTCAAAGAAGGGCTTAGCGACCGTAATAATCAGGGAGGCGTATCGAACCCTGAAAAAGCATGCCCTCCCGCCCGATCACCGAAAGCTCGGCACGTCTGTTCATGCAGGTCTCTAATGACGACAACTCTTTCGAGTGCCACATCCGGCTCAATGAGGTGCGTAGCGCCCAGTTTGCGACCAAGGACACACCAGACGGCCGCACGCTGCGCATCGTTCGCCTCCTCGGTGAAGAGCGCGCCCCGCTTCTGTCGGCCATCCTCCACCCCGATGAGGGAGAAGAGGTGGATGAGAGCGCCATTAAGTATTGGGAGGGACTCCGGGAGCGCTTTGGCGATGACGTGGAGCTGGCCCTCGACGAGGACGAATAAGTCACAACGTCAAACTGAGCCACGAGAGTTCGAGAGTCCTCGATGCTCGATCCCCCACCATGGATCCCACGCCCTGGCTTGCAGCTGTGCGTGTTTGCTGCACGAACCGTGTGGTTGGCATGCTGTACACGTTACAGTAGGTGTTCCGTGACTGTCAATTAGCAATCGGTCGAGCGAGCCCCTATAAAAGGTGCCCGTGATGTGTGCCTGCGCAGCTGACGGCGGCGCGCCGGACGCACGGAAAGACGGATCTGGTGTTTCTGGTCTGCGCGCGCGCTGGACGCTGTCGAGGCGATCCGGCCGGAGCGCGGAGGCGGAGCGCCGCGGAGGCATGCCCGGTCGAGAGGCTGTGCGCGTGCGCCGCCGCTCGATCCGGGCCTTGACCCTTTTGACCCTTCCGCCACAATGACACATGCGCGAGCGACTGAGCCTCGAGAACAGGCTAGCGAGACGTCTGGGCGGCTTTTGGCCCTTGGGACGAGAGCCTACGACGATGGTTCCCTCGGGCCAAGGGCCTCGGGCGCGGATGTGTGAGGCCAGCACGATGCAGTGGGCACGTGACACCGCCACGAGCGCGAGCTAGGCCAAGGGCGCCGCGCTGCGCACCCCGCACCCCGCACCGAGGCCGCGGCGCGAAGTGCGGAGGTGGCCGGTGCCCTCGAGGCGCGAACCACGTCACTTTTCGGCACCTTCAAGTACCCGAACAGAATGAATTCCGCACCAGGTTCCTTTTATGTGTTTTGTCGTTGCTTCGACAGAGTTCCGCGACGCGGGCGGGCGGGCGGGCGGCGCGCGCGCGGACGGGAGCTTCGCGTCCGCGACGCAAGCATCCGGGCGATGGCAAGCCCCCCAGGGATGCGCAAAGTGGACGCGCCCAAGGAGTACGCGGAAAGTCTCGCACAGAGTTGTCGCAGCCTCTTAGCGCTGCTCGTGCAGGCGAAGGCCAAACTTGTTGAGGAGGCGCAATCCAACGCACCAGGTGTAGGCCAAAGGGTCTTGTTTGTCGTGGAGGATGTTTTCGATGCGCTGAGCCGCTCAAGCGTTGAGGTCGCCGAGAAGCTCTCGGAGCAGCATAAGCTGACGGCGAAAGATAGCCTCAAGGCCCAATCGGTCGTCTCTGAAATGAAGATGGCCACGATGCGCAAGGCGAACAGCGTGCAGGCGGGTAACCAGGCAGCCGAGATGGAAGCGACATTCAATCGGAAACTCGATGAGAGGGTGCAGGAGTTGCTTGGTGCAGGCGGCGCCGAGCTCTATAAAGCGCTCAAGACGATCGAGGGTCTAAAGGAGGAGCTCAACGAGGAGAAGCTCAAGCGCCAGGGCGATCAAGGTCAGCTCCTGATGTTCAAGAACATGCTGCAGACGGAGCAGGCGCGCATGGTCACGCTTGGGGAGGAGGCTGCGATGGAGCGCGAGGCTGCATCAGCGCACGTGCTCGAGATCCGCAAGTGCCTCGCCCTCCTCGACGTTCCCTTGGACGCCGACGAGCCTTTGCATCAGCAGGTGGAGAAGCGACTCGAGCGGACGGATGCGCTGGCAGGGCAGCTGGCGGCGGCGCGGAGAGAGCTCGAAGGCGCGGCCGAAGAGCGCGAGCGATTGCATGCCAACCTCGCAACGCTTGAACAGGCGATGGAGCAGCACGATGCTATGTCAGCCAAGATCGGCAATCTCAAGGCGGAGATTGCCGAGATGCGCGAGCGCAACTCATCGGCCGAGGCTGCGCACGAAAAGGCGCAGATGCTGCAGGCGGCCCTTTCCAAGACGGGCAAGGAGAAGGCAGCGCTGGAGCACCAGGTGGGCACGCTGCTTGCGCAGCTCGAGGCCGCGCGCGCGACCGATGCGAGTGCAACGCTCGAGGTTGAGCTCGCATCCGTCCTCGAGAAGCTCATGGTACGCGAGGCGGAGCTCGACAAGGTGCGCGCGGAGCTGGCGGCCGTGAAGCCAGCAGGTGCGGGCGGCTTCGCGGCCGTCGAGGAGCTGCAGAGCGCGATGCGGATGCTTGACGAGGCTTACGTGGAGTTGCACCTCGTCAAGGATGAGAATGCGAGCGTCCAGCAGCGCGTGGAGCACCTGGTGCGAGAGACGACGACGGCGAAGACCAAGCTCGAGACGGCATTGGATCATCTGAAGATCGAGCGCACACAGAAGCAGACGTTCGCGCAGTCGCTGCAGCAGCTCGTCGCTGAGTGTGAGCGTCTCAAGGCCGAATGTGCGGTGCTCACCGCCCAGCTCCAAGCGCATCGCAAGGAGCAGGACATGCTGGGCGGGTCCGCTGACAAGGCGGTGGTCTTCTTGCGTGACGAGAAGCTACGCCTCGAAGCCGAGATTGCGCGGTGCAAGGCCCGGATCGCCGAGACACAGATCCGACCACACCCGCCCGCACCCGCGAAAGCCGGCGAGGACGCACCCAAACCGATCCTGGACGCCGACGGCCGGCCGCCGCTGCTCCAGTACGTCGAGGCGCTCGTGCGGAAGCACATGAGCGTCGAGGCATCGTACGTCCAAATGCAAGACGAGCTGGCCAGGGCCGCGAGTGCGGTGCTCGAAGTGCGACAGCGGCTCGAACAAGCTGAAGGAGGGCTCGAAGTGCGTGTGAAGGAGGTCAGGGCGGAAGCGAAGCGCGAGCGACATGTGCTGGTGCTAGCGGCTCTCGACTCGCTCAGCCAGCTGCGATCCCACCTGACGCGCGCGCTGAGCGGGCTGCGCGACGCGGCGGATCCGTCTCAGCAGCATCTCGCCTGGCACCCTCTCCACAAGCGGTGGGTGCTCGCATCGGAGGGGAGGCAGGACCTGCTCGTGTTGCGCGTCGAGATGCCGCCGATCAATCTGGCAGTGGGATATGGCGTGCAGCCGCGGCTGCACAAAGGCCTTGTGAGCGTTGACCAGCAGCCACCCCGCGGCTGGGTCTCGCCGCGAACGGCTCATCCGCCGCCCATCCCACCCCCCAAGCCCATCCCACCCCCCAAGCCCATTCCGATCACCCCCGTGCTGCAGCCGACTGCGCCGCCCCCATCCGCGAGCCTTGCGCCCAGACCTCCACAGGGCGACTCGCGCGCGACCCGATCTCATGAAGGGAGCTTGAGCGCACGCGGGCTGGTCAGTTTAAGGACGGCTGAGACACCATGCTCCACTGCCCACACTGCACGCGAGATGCACGGGCGTAATCGCCTCGAGATGCTCGAGCGTACGCCGATGCTCCCCGACTTCGAGGACTTGCAAGCGCCGCCTCCGTGGACCGCCGATGCGGGGTCGATGCCGCTCTCGCTCCCGCGGCCACGCCGTGCCAGTTTGTAAGCAGCAGCTCTTCACGCGTGCCGGTCGCCGTTCGAAGTGAATAGGTCGGGCCCGACTACACTAGTCACCACAACTGTAGCCGCGGTGTGTCGGTTTTAAGCGAAACATGATCGTTCCTGTTGATTCCTGTACAGTATTATACTCACTCAGTACACAGTAATCTGTTTACTGTAACCGCGCAAACCCCCATAGCCCATAGCTAGGACGCACCCACGCATGGACCGACACGGTCCCCAAACACAAAGTGTATAGAACCCGCGTGAATGCGTGGACCGTGGTATGTGTGAGAGCCACGGGTGAGGTAGTGTTAATAAGTCCATTCGGTGTCCGCACTGCACATGCAAGACTAGTCCACGATGCAACACGGTGCCGCACCAGCTTCGAGTAATAGCTGGATGGCATCTTCTCTGCCCTCAGACATTGCAACTTGCAGTGGTCGAGTGCCATTGTGTGCTGGCAGGTCCACTAGAATGTCCGGGTGCTGTAGCAAGCACTGTAAAACGTCGAGAGGCGCACTGTATGCGGCCATATGCAGTGCACTGAAGCCAATGCTCGACAGCATGTTCACTTGTATGGCCTTGTGCCTGAGCAGCAACTTGAGCACTCCCATATTACCTTGCTGCACAGCAAACATCAATGGCGTCATGCGCGCCAGCTCTTCGTTCACTATGTTAGGGTCGACAGCCTTATGCGTGAGCAGCAGCGCAACCATCTTCTTGTCTCCCTTATGCGCGGCAAGGTGCAATGGGGTGCCAGCGTAGGGTGCGATTGCATTCGGGTCGATGGCTGGATGGTTGAGAAGGCACTGCACGACCTTCAGCTGCCCGTATTGCACGGCAATGTGAAGTGCCGACTCCCTGCTGTGCTCTACAGGCGTGTTAATCTCAACGCCACTATTCATAAGCTGCCGGATGAACGCGACTTTGCCGTGCTGGCACGCGCTCCACAGCATTCTCCCGTCCGCATCCGCCATCTCGCTTGAGCCAGATGCACAGCGCCCCCCTTGCGCGTCGCTGGCTGGTGGGCTAATTGGTCTTCGTGCGACAACCTTTGCTGCCGCTTTGGACAAAGGATTCCTGGCAGCATCGGCGCTGATATGTTGAGCCCCACCACTCGCCTCTGGACTCGTCCTTTCTGGCGCAAGGCTTCGAGCAAGGCTGGCCGCACAGACACTCTCGATTCCCTCCTTCACACGTTTCGTGATCTCAGTGGGCAGCGCCTGACCGTGAGCTGTGAGTATGCTTTGCGAAGCCCGGCACAAGTGCTCACGGGCCCGCTCTAACCCTCCCCGGAGGTCCTCGGTAGACACCAACACGTGTGTCTCGTCAACCCGAAAGGTGGTGACGGCGTTCAAGAGCTCGGCGAGAAGGGTGTGCATGCTCTCGCGCTCGGTACCACGCTCCCATCGGAACTCATCCAGAAGCTCTGGTAGTTTCTGAGAGGACAGCAAGAACCCACCCGTCACCACTCGCAGAACCGCACCAAAGGCGAGCACGCGAGTCTCAACGTGCCGGCGCACGCTGTTGCGAAGACCTTCGGGGATTTCCGACCCCATCTCGTCCACGTAGGACCTAGCCATAGAGTAGGAGCGCTTAGGCTCCAGCTGGCCGTGCACCTGCACGAGAGTGTAGAGCTTGTGCACCCCCTTCTCGTAGCGTGAGTGGTGCTCGGCTAGAAGCGCCTCTTCGAGTGCTGGAAGCAGCGTCGAGCGCACCGTTTCCCAGGTCTTGCCAGTATTGATGTCGAGCGCTTCCACCGTTACCTTGAAGATCTCCTGCAGACGCATCGGCACGGAAGCCTCTGAGGGCTTTGGAAGCAATTCATCGCGCGGATGCAAGCGAATCGCTTCAACAACAGTCGCAGATGATTGGTCACCCCTTCCAAGAATCAAAGGTGTGGCAAGAGCGACATCAGAGGTCAGCTCGACGTCATTGCGGTACTCGACATCTATTGCTTTCGCTGCAGGCTCAGCCAGAGCACTTGTGGCACGCGCCTCCTGGACGTGGTCTGATGACTCACTTGGAGCGCTCGGGCCTCTTTTGCTTTCGGCGGCTCTTGCTTGGCGCTTGGCCGCTAAGCAGAGCCGCAGGCGAGCTCCGAGGAGTCTCGGCGGGATCCCCTTGCGAAGCACGAGGTCGATTTCGGGGACGCTCGCTTCGAGTGCATGACACGCCTCGCGCGGCAGCGCCGTCAGCACGCAGATAACGCCTTGAAAGTGGGCCGCTCGTAGCTTCACTGCAAGCTCGGCCGCGCTGTCCGTGCCCACGTGTGAGTCAAGCAAGACCGCATCCGCTGGCCGCCACGGCGTTGATTTTCCAAGCCCAGCTGCGACTTCAACGAACGACTCCGTTTCCTCTTCAGTTTCGCCCAGGCATATCGCGTCCACATCCAGCAGCGCAAACGTGTGGCCGTGCAAGCTGCGCCACAACGGATCGGCAGAGAGACCCACGCACCGCAGCTGTGCGGGCACGAGCTCCTCTAAGGCCTCGTCTGAATGCACACGGTGCAAAGACCCGAGAGGCATGGTGCACAGAGGACACGCGTGGTGACCAAGCTCCACACTCTTCAGCATGCACACGAAGTGGCAGCAGTGAGAGCATGAGAGTTGTAGACGCCACGAGCGTCCATCACAGAGCAGAGGCTCGTGGCAGCTGACACACGTGTTGGCGCTTGTGGGAACGAATGGCAGCGCCTGGTCGACGCGAGAGGCAAGCCGAAGACTATCAAGGGCATTGTGCACGGCCTGTAAGCTCTCTCTTGTCGGCACAGCTTCCAGCTGACGTGCGGCGTGCACGAGCTCGTAATGACCCAGCACTGCGGCTGCCCCTGAAAGTCTGTGAATGTGCTCTGCGCCGTGAGCCCAAGACAGGCCGTGAGCATCAAAGCCCAATAGACTTTCTTGCAATGAGTCCAGCAGCTGATGCATGAGTTTCACAGGGATGGAGAGCTCATTCACATTCACATTCACATTCACAGGGATGGAGAGCTCATCCTCGACAATCTCGTCGTCGCGCTTGCCGTCGAGTTCTCGTTTAGCTGAGCTGGCGAGGTAGTCGCTGTCAGACAAGAGGTGCTGCAACGGCGCTGCATAGCAGTCTTCGTGTGTCAGCTTATCGGCCCTGACGTGGAGATCATGTCCACAACCACCGCTGCCGCCGCTGCCACCAACAATATCCCCACAGCATCCCCCACTGCTGCCCCCAATGCCGCCACCGCCGATGCCACCACTGCTGCTGCAATCGCCCCTTCCGCATCCACTGGCACTGTTCGCACCGACACCGCAACTGCCTCTCGCGATGCCACCGTTCCCTCTGCCGTCGCTGCTGAACTGCTGACCCTTCTTCCGCGCCGCGAGGTGCCGTTTGAGCTCCGTGGTCAGCTCGCTGGTGACCTGGCCTTTGCCTCGTGCCAGGTCCACGGCGGGATGGGCCTCGAGAATTTCGAGCTCTGCGCGGCTGGCGCTACTCAGGATGCATATGATCCCTTCAAAGCCCTGCGCCCGCAGGTCGGCAGCCAGCTCAGTCCCCAAAATCACGTGGCCATCGTCACTGAGCAGATGCTGGTCTATGATCATCAGATCGACGGCGCGCTGCTGGCTCGATGGAATGGGCCGCATGTGCACACTGCAGCGACCGAGCGCCATGTCGACCACGCACAGCAGCTCTCTACGCGTCGCGCCCAGCGTGACACTCACGTCGGGGCTCAGCTCCTGGAGGACCATCTGAATCAATACCCGGCACACAGGATCATCATCGATGCCCACGCATACAAAAGGCTCATGACGAGTGCAACGTTGGGTCTTCACAGCCGATTCATCCTCGACTTCTTTGCCAGTACTAGGAGTCTCAGGCGCGGAGAAGCCATCCAGTGTTCTCGGTTTCGAGAGCGTCGGCTGCGCTGCGTGAACGATCGTCGTCTCGATCGTCGTCTCGTTGCAGCTGGTTGCGGCGCGTGTGCTGGAAGCTTCCAGTGCTCCAAAAGTGGCTCTGAGCACCGCTTCCAAATCATCATACTCCGACTTACCGAGCACTTCTTGGGCCGCGTACTTGCGGGCACGCTGCCCAAGGCGCTGGGCGCGAAGCGTCTCGCACGCCCCCGCTAGCTTGTGCAGGCGGTGCCTCACGTTGATGAGGGCGTCCGCGTCGAGAGGCAAGTCCGAAGAGAGAGACGAGAGAGACGGCCGCAGCGCCTCTAGCATCGCAGCAGCCTCTGTCAAGAGAGACGTCAGTTGCTCCTTCGACAGAGGCCACTGGGAGTCGTGAGGACACCAAAGAGGCGCCAAAGGGCTGTCCTCCAGAAAGCCCAGGGCGGCAAGACCCATCAGCGCCCGCTGAGTCTCCTCATGTAGATTCTTGAGTCCTTGGCTCCACGCAGCGGCCCCCTTGAGTGACCGAAGGGCTTCACACGCTTCGGAAAGGGGCACGGCGCCTACGAGGCTCGCCAGGGCTTTGAGCTTATGCGCGCAGTTCCACGCGCGGTCGAGGCTGCCATCTGCGTAGCGGTCACTGGCTGCTTGGGCGAGGGATGCAGCTCGCGTTTGGAAGAGACTCACTTGCTCTTTGGCGTCGAGCACGTCCACCGCGCCGAGCACATTCACCTGCGAGATCCAATGGAGCGAGGTCATCAGAGGTCATCAGAGGTCATCAGAGGTCATCAGAGGTCATCAGAGGTCATCAGAGG
>Ga0164294_10005165_pt1 | contig 11225 bp, 10 predicted proteins | sample GEODES005metaG_FD_111479 | JGI IMG/M metagenome (GOLD analysis project Ga0164294, IMG submission 111479) | Oligotrophic lake water microbial communities from Sparkling Lake, Wisconsin, USA - GEODES005 metaG | ecosystem: Environmental > Aquatic > Freshwater > Lake | place: USA: Sparkling Lake...
ACTGTGCGTTCTTCAAGTTCTGGATCAAGAATGACCATTAATTCATAGTGACGCATGCGTTAACCCGACCTCCTCTGGACTAAGACGGCCACGGCATTTCCGTGACAGGAGGGTTAGTGCTTCATTGTTTGGCTAACCCGATGGGCGCCTCACGCTGAAGGGTCAAGGGTACGCGTTGCTGCTTTCAAAGAGAAATTCACGCAGGGATTTGTGGGAAAGCCGGCTTTGGGAGCCCCCAGCCAGGCCCCTGCGAACCAGGACTGCGATTAGATAAATGGTTGCGGCGATTCGAAGGAGGGTGATGATCGCATATCCAAAAAGTGGCAGACCAAATGTGGCACCAGTAACTGATGCCAGGTGTTGCCAAATTGCAATGTGATAAATCAATTCTGCGCCTTGCCAGATCCAGAAGACATGTAAGTCACGTTTATCAATCAACGCGATCACCGCAAGTGGGGTTAGCCATAAAATATATTGTGGTGAATAAACTTTACTGACACACATAACTGTTGCCATCACGATAAAACTAAGTGCGGCTAAAGATGGAACATTGCGAAGTTCTAGAACATAGAGAGCGATAGCAGAAAATCCTGCCAATAAAAGTAAGATCGATAAATAATTTGTGTTCGGCATATTCACGCCGATTGATGACATGGCATACCAAAGTGAGCCCCAGTCAGATCCGCGTGAAATATTTAATTGGTAGAAACGCAACCATCCTTCAGGTGTAGTTAAGTAAACTGGCAAATTAATTACCACAAAAGTAAGGGCGGTGACCGCAAAATATTTAAGTGCAGCACCTAACTGATTGCGGCGTAAGAATATTAACGCGATAGGGATTAAAAGAAATGCTGGCATAAATTTAGTTGATATTGCAATGCCTAAGGCAATTGCACTCAAATCTAAATTTTTTCGGTCAAACCAATAAATCGCACCCAACATTGAAATGATTGCCCACAAATCCCAATTTATATATAGCGATGCCACAACCGCTGGCGCCAAAGGAAATAGGTATGAAAATTCTGGCCGCATCCTATGGACTATTAGCGCGATAAAAATAAATAGTAAGGCTAGGAAAAATATATTTATATTGAAATAATTTGTTATTGCGCCTTCACCAGCCGGAGTTATTTTCGCTAGCGCCCACATAATTACGCCCGTAACCACTGGGTATTCAACTGAATCAGCCCCATTGGAATAAGCCCAATCGCCCTTACTTAAGCCGCGTTCACCATAAAGTGCGGGAATATCGGAATAACACGCATGGATATATTGATCAGGGGTCGCCCATCCTGTGTTTTCACAGTGGTTAAATTTTACGAAACTGATTAACGAAGCAAGAACTGCAAGAGCGATAATTGCTCGCACTTTAGTTTGCAAGGTTTATTTCGCCTTGTATGTCTGGGTGCCGCCGCTAGTCATTACAACTGGATCAAGTCCACCGACATTGGCTGGGGCTGGAAAACTCATGATTGGTTCGCCTTTAAGTGCGCCCTTCATAAATGCTGTCCAAATTCTTGCTGGGAAAGTTCCACCTGTTACAGAAGTTAGCCCACCTATTCCATTTAGGGATTCAGATGCGCTGTCACGGAATAGTGCAACAGATGCTGAAAGTTGCGGTGTGTAACCACTAAACCAAGCAGAAGCATTTGACTGGCTAGTTCCCGTCTTACCGGCAGCTGGCCGACCCAGTGCAAGTGCGGCTGATCCGGTTCCGCCATTGACTACGCTTTTGAGTGCGTAAGTTAAATCTGCCATGACATCTTTTGCAAACACTTCTTGGGTTTGTGATTGACCTTCATAGAGCAAACCTTTATTTGGCCCAGTAACAGAGGCAATTAAATATGGTTTTGAAAAGACTCCTTGCGCTGCAAATGTTGCATATGCACTTGCCACGTCAATTACATGTGGGCTAGCAACGCCGAGTGTTACAGAAGGTGCGGGCACCATCGCAACAGATTCAGGGATGCCCGCGCGACGTGCGACATCAACAACTTTATCTAGACCGGCTTTCTGTCCCAGCGGGACATAGACCGTGTTAATTGAATGCTTTGTTGCCTCCATCAAATCTATTTGGCCCCAACCTTCATTTCCATAATTAGAAACTTCATATGGTTTACCTAGATCATCAAAAGTTTGTGGTGAATCGCCATTCCACATTGAGGTAAGCGGGATACCAGCCTCAAGAGCTGCGGCCAATGCAAATGGCTTAAAAGTCGAGCCCGCTAAGGCAATTGACTGCGTGGCATCATTTAATTGGCGCACCAAATAATCGCGCCCACCATACATGGCAATAATCTCGCCAGTGCCGGGGCGAATTGCAGCCAAGCCGATATGTAAATTATCTGGAGCTTTCTTTGGATACAACTTAGTTACGGCATCGACTGCTGCTTGTTGAGCACGTTGCACAAGTGTTGTTTTAATAACTAGTCCACCTACTAAGAGTTGGTCTTCTGTAAAACCTAATTTGCCCATCTCTTTTTGAACCGCTGCAACTATGTGACCTTTAGGTCCACTAAGTTGCCCAGTTTTAGTTCTAGGAATAACTGTTGGGAATTTCGCTTTGGCCGCATCTTCGGCTGTGATCCATTTGCGATCCAACATTCCATCTATTACATATTGGAATCGGCCCTTTAGGCGCTCTTCATTTTCCTTCGATAGTGAAGGATCGTAATAGCCAGGTGAACGCAAAATACTGGCGATTACCGCCATTTGAGAGAGCGTTAATTGGTTGGAGTTGCGATTGAAATATTGCTGCGAAGCAGTCTGCACACCGTATGAACCGCGACCAAAGTAAATAGTATTTAGGTAATTTTCAAATATTTGATCTTTTGATAAAGAGTTCTCTAATTTAAGTGAGATGACCAACTCTTTTATTTTACGTTGAATTGTTCGGCTCGGTGATAGAAATGCAGTCTTGGCATACTGCTGGGTGATAGTTGATCCACCTTCACCATTTAGCGTGCCTGACTTTAAGTTATTTAAAAGTGCTCTTGCGATGCCAGTAACGCTAAATGCTTTATTGGAATAAAAGCTGCGATCTTCAGCGGCCAATACGGCGTTACGCAAATCCAATGGAATTTTCGCCAGTGGCAAAATCTCACGGTTCTGTGAGCCGATACGGCCAATCTCTTGGCCATTGGAATATTGAATAATTGTTGACTGACTATTTACATACTCGTTTGGATCGGGAATTGAAACGGTAAACCAAGCGAAAGCAAAGAGCGTGGAGCCGGCAATAAAGCCAAAGCCAGTCAGGAATACTGCGGCGCGGATTAGCTTTCTGCGGATCATTTCTGAAGGCTACCCTTTAACCCAATCATCATCTTCTAGGGTGCGTACTTTTCGGGGTGGCTTTCGCTCAGATCCATCACCTAATAGGTATGAAGCGCATAAATGGTTCCATGAACAATCGCGACAGACTTCAACGATGTACACAGCGAATTCTCCGAATTCATTCTCCATTTCAAATAATTCAATTTCAGTTTTAATGCGTCCTGAAAATTGACCGAGTTGATCTCCGAATGTATAGCGAAGTTCAACTAGCCCATCTTTTTTACAAACTGGACATTTACGAGAAGTTTTTTCACCATGATATTTGGCAGCCCGCATTAAATAAGGATCAGCATCGCAGGCATCGACCACACCACGAAAGAGCGCCAACAAAGTGGCACGCTTATCGAGTGAATAATCAATGAACGAACGCTTAGATTTCATAATAGGAGAAGGATAAACCCCTTTCCGCATCCTTGCCCGACTACCCTTTAACTATGAACGTTTGGCAAATTTTGACCGATCGAAAATTTTCGCGGTTGCTGCGCGTTCGCTGGACTGGGCAAATGACCGATGGAATATTCCAAAGCGCTTTGGCATCGTTTATTCTATTTTCTCCAGAACGCCAGGCAAGTGCACTGGGCGCTGCGTTGGCTTTCGCAGTAGTTTTACTTCCATATTCAGTAATCGGGCCATTTGTCGGAACGATTCTCGATCGTGTTTCTCGTCAGCGCGCAATTGCTTTCTCAAACTTGATCCGTGCCGTAACTCTTTCAATTATTGCGCTACTTTTATTTCAGGGCCACACCGGTATTGAAATAACAATATTTGTATTAGTTGCATTTGGGGTCAACCGTTTAATACTTGCTGGATTATCCGCAGGAATTCCGCTGATGATTGAAAGTAAATCTTTAATAAGTGCAAATGCTTTGGCTGTGACGGGTGGATCTGTCTGGGTGGTTTTAGGCGGCGGAATCGGCCTTGGAATGCGTGGTTTATTGGATTCGCTAACCAGCGCCGATAGTGCAGATGCTTACATAATTTTATTGGGCGCCGTTGGCTATCTAGTTGCCTCATTATTTGCATCAAATCTAAAGAAGGATGAAATTGGTCCTTTAGAACATGAAATTAAAAATGCAAGTTTTACGCAAGGGTTAATCGAAATGCGTGAAGGAATTAAATTCTTAAGCCAAAATGTTGATGCTGCTCGCGGTATCGCCGCTGTTGCCGTGCACCGTGGTGGGATAACCGCGCTAACTTTAATCGCACTACTTTTAGAGAGAAATACTTTCCATGACCCTGCTGATAATGAAGCCGGACTTGCGGGTTTGAGTTTCACACTATCTATAGCTGCTTGTGGATTCGTTGTTGGCGCTGTCATCGCGCCTTATGGTGTGCGCAAAGTTGGGCGCCACCGTTGGATGCGCCTGACGTTGTCGGCAAGTACCTTGGGACCACTTTTTATTGTCTTTTCGCGCACTCCATTAACTTTGGTTATTGCAGCGTTTGTAACCGCTTTGTTTGGTCAGAGTTTAAAAGTCACTAACGATGCGCTCGTACAATCGAAAATCGATGATATTTATCGCGGCCGAGTTTTTTCAGTTTATGACGTGGTAGTAAATGGAGCGATTGTTTCAGGAGCGGTTATCGCGGCGTTATTGCTACCTAATAGTGGTGATAGTTACTTAGTTCCTTCAATTGTGGCAGGTATTTATTTTCTGGCGGGCGCGCGGCTACTTCGCAGCAGGGTTTTCTTTGCTCCACCAATCAAGTAACTCTTTTGTAGCTCGCTCTTCACCAAGTGGACCGTTTTCTAAGCGAAGTTCCAGAAGAAAATCTAAAGCATTTCCAACTGCCGCTGAAGGTTTGATGCCAAGCAAACTCATAACTTGCGCACCATCTAAATCTGGTCGGATCTTAGATAACTCTTCTTCTTCCATTAATTTCGCAATGCGCGCCTCGAGGCTGTCATAAACTGTCGCTAACCGTTCTGCTTTTTTGACATTGCGGGTGGTGCAGTCGGCGCGGGTAAGTACGTGTAAATGTGTTAAAAGTTCGCCCGCATCGCGCACATAGCGCCGCACCGCTGAATCAGTCCATTCACCATCGCCGTAACCATGAAAGCGAAGGTGCAACGCAACCAGTGTTTCAACTTGATCAATAGTCTCACCATCAAAGCGCAACGCTTTCAGCCTGGATTTAGTTAATCGTGCCCCAACTATTTCGTGGTGGTGAAATGAAACTCCACCACCAGCGATCAGGCTGCGCGTCTTCGGTTTACCGATATCGTGCAAAAGCGCTGCTAGTCGAATAATTAAATTGGGACCACCCAGGCGCTCTTCGTGCGCAATAGCTTGCTCTAACACTGTAATTGAGTGTTCGTAAACATCTTTGTGGTGATGGTGTTCGTCAATTTCTAGTCTTAACTTTGGAATTTCGGGAAGGACAATTTCGGCTAGACCTGCTTCTACCAAGATGGTGATTCCAACCCGTGGGTGGGGTGACATAAGAATCTTTGTAAATTCATCACGGACTCGTTCTGCAGAAATAATTGAAATGCGCCCTGCCATATCTTTTATCGCTTGCAAAACATCGGGTGCAATTTCAAAACCTAATTGGCTCGCAAAGCGCGCCGCCCGCATCATGCGCAATGGATCATCTGAAAATGAATTCTCCGCCGTAGTCGGTGTGCGCAGAATTTTCTTTGCTAAATCTTCTAGGCCATTAAATGGATCAATGAATTCGGGAACTTTTGTAGTTAACTCAAGTGCCATCGCATTTACAGTGAAATCTCGGCGCGATAAATCACCTTCGATATTGTCACCATAAACAACTTCTGGTTTGCGACTTTCGGAATCATAACTTTCGCTGCGATAAGTTGTGACTTCCACAGTTGTGTCACCGCGTTTTCCAGCCACCGTTCCGTATTCAATCCCGATCTCCCAAATATTTTCTGCCCATGTTTGCAAAATTTTCTTTGTATCTTCAGGTTTTGCATTAGTTGTAAAATCTAAATCATTTCCAAGACGACCGAGTAGCGCATCGCGGACCGGTCCACCGACAAGTGCTAGTCGGAAACCTTTCGCGGCAAAGCTTTGGGCGAGCAAACTTGCTAGCGGCGCCCGTTCAATGAGTGAGGCGATCGCAACTTCCCCAGCGGCTCCCAATGCACTCGTCACAATAGGTAAGGTTAGAGCAGTACCCTAGGTCTATGACCCCGGCACCTGGTGTGGGCAGCGAAGGTACGAAAAAGAAGCGCAGGCGTAAACGCCCCGCACATCGCGCCCCACTTACGAAAGATTCATCTACTTCTAACTCAATTCCAACTGCCGATGCCGCTTCTAAGCGTCCAAAAACTCCTGCTAAGAACTATGCCAAACGCGTAGATGAAGTATCTGCCGGTGGCCTAGTTATCGATCACAGCGGTAAGAACGGATTGTTAATCGGACGAATTGATCACAAGGACAGCAGTGGCAGGAGAATTTTATGGTCACTACCCAAAGGTCATATCGAAGAAGGTGAAACCCCCGAGCAAGCAGCTCTTCGTGAAGTCGCCGAAGAAACTGGAATTGAATCAGCAATTGAGCGATCACTTGGGGTAATTGATTTTTGGTTTATGGCTGGCGGAAAAAGAATTCATAAGACAGTTCACCATTATCTATTTCGTGAAACTGGCGGCGTTTTAGCCCCACAAGAAAGTGAAGTTGATGAGGTTGGCTGGTTTCCATTAGCAGAGATTGTGGAACGTTTGGCATACCCCGATGAGAAGAAGTTAATCGCACGCACTGGCGCATCTGAAGAAGTCGCTGCTCAATGAAAAAAATCTTACTGGCTCTAATTTCAGCCTTCTTCTTATTTGGTTCTCTCCCTGTTGCTGGCGCAGATTCAAGTGTTATTTATTTAAAGAGTAAGCCACACCAACTCTTTGACGGCACATTCCGTAACGATGAATTAGCCGCTGATTTATTATCAACTGGACGCCTCGGAAAACCACTAGAAAAAAAGCGTAGCGGTTCACGTACTTGGGTTATTGATGCGCAACTACTTGATGAAGTTGCAGATATGGCTGATGATTACAAAGTAGCAAACAAACAAAGCGCCACAGGTGAAATGGTTGCAAAGGAGTGGTTATCTCGTTTATTACTTGCAACTTCTGGTGACCGAATCATCGCACTTCCCTATGGAAACCCTGATATTGATCTGGCAAAACGATCGGCACCAAGTGAGTTGCGTTTTTATTATGCATACGGTGCTGAACGAGTTTCATTTCATTTAAATCGACGAGTTTTAGCGGAAAGTGGCTCTGGTTGGAGTACTGGAAAATCACGTCTTAGCCCAGTATTACGTAAAAAATACACTCAAAATCGTCAGGCTTTGACCGCTCTTTCGACAATTGTAACTGCTGATGAAGTGCGCGCGCAGCGAGCTAAATTAGCGATACTTCTTTCTCCCTCTTTAAATAAACAGGATCGCGAATTCTTTTCTTATGACGCAACCGATGGCGTAGAAAATACTTTAAATAAATTGCGCGTTACAAGCGGTAAGTATCAGATTACATCTCAATCTGGCAAGGTTCCAGTGACGGTAATAAATGGTTTTGACGTTCCAGTAAAGATTAATATAAAAATAACCCCTATGAATTCACGTGTTCAGGTCTCCGATATCTCCGCTTTCACAATTGCAGCAAATGCGCGAACCCAGTTAGCTCTGCCATTTACGGTAATTGCACCCGGTTCAACAACAATACTGGCTCAGATTACAAACGCTGATGGGGAATTTGTAGGATCTTCAGCAAGGCTTGCTTTGAATATTACGATTTTTGATTCGCGAGTTACTTGGTTTACCGTCGGTGCGGCGATACTTCTTTTTGTTGCAGCAATAACCCAGACTATTCGTAGGATTCGAAGGGGGCGCAATGAAAACAAATGATTTATTTCGCGCCTCCGGCATCATGGCGATCGGCACAATTCTCTCTCGCATCACGGGTTTCTTCCGCGCAATCTTGGCTGTAGCGGTACTTGGTACTGCACTATTAGCAGATTCGTACAACGTGGCAAATACGATGCCAAATATTTTATACAACCTGTTAGTCGGCGGTGCACTGACTGCAATTTTTGTTCCACAACTTGTTAGATCATTTTCAGATGAAGATGGTGGACATGGTTTTGCTTCTCGCTTAGTAACGACCATTTCTGGAATTCTTTTACTACTAGTAATTGTTGGTGTAATTTTTGCTCCAGCGTTGGTGCGTTTATATGCTCCCGAATTTTCAACTGATGGCTTCGAAAAAGAGTTCTCTATCGCGGTTGCATTTACGAGATATTGCCTGCCACAAATCTTCTTCTTAGGGCTATTTACAATGCTTGGCCAAGTAGCTAATGCGCGAGGTTCATTTGCCCCTTTGATGTGGGCGCCGATTGCCAACAATTTGGTGGTAATTGTGGTCTTTGCAGGCGTCTTGGTTATGCAGCAAACGCTCACTGTTGAAAATATCACTGATGGCCACATTCAACTTCTAGGTTGGGGAACAACTCTCGGAATCATTGTGCAGGCGCTAATTTTGATTCCGGTTGTTAAACGTTCCGGTATCCGCCTACGGCCAATATTTGGTGTTGCCGGTCTTGGAAAATCTTTCTCACTCGCTGGGTGGACCTTGGTCTACGTTTTGATTTCACAAATTGGTTATTTAATTACGGTAAATGTTGCAACCAGCGCTGCGGTGCGCAGTGCTCAAGCAGGAATTACAACTGGAGTTGGATTTACCCCGTTTACCAGCGCTTACTACATAATGCTTTTACCTTATTCAATCGTCACAATATCTATCGTTACCGCTTTGCTGCCGCATTTATCAAAGTTGGCAATTGACAAAAATGTGGAAGAAGTTAAAAAGCAACTGGTCCGTGCCATTCGATTGTGTGGTGTCGTAACCGTCCCAAGTTCAATTGCTCTCTTGTTATTCGGTTCGCTAATGACTGAAGTTCTTTACTTTGGTATTTCATTAGAGGATTCGCGCTATATCGGTTATGTGCTTTCTGCTTTAAGTTTAGGTTTAGTGGCATTTTCAATAAACTTAATTTTAATTCGTGGCTTTAATGCCTTTGAAGATACCAAGACACAAGTTCTTTCCATTCTAATTATAAATATTGTTTCATCAGGGCTTTCATACTTATTCCTAGAGATTTTAAAGAGTGATCAGGTAACGATTGGTTTAGGGTTAGCCTTTGCTCTCAGTTATATCGTTGGACTTTTTGTGACAATCTCACTCCTTAAAAAGCATATTGGCCGCTTTGAATACTCACAGTTTGCAGGTCAACATATTCGCCTTTATTCCGCCTCACTTTTGGCGATGCTGCCATTTTTTGCAATTGCCTACTATTTCCGCTGGATTAGCGATGACGCGCAACCATTTATTGGTGTTCTGCGTTTGGCTTTCGTACTCATTGGCGGCGGCGTAGCTTTCCTTTTACTCGCGCACGCATTTAAAATAACCGAGATCGCTACGCTAAAAGAGTTCGCAAACTCACTCTTTAGTAAGCGTAGAGCGAACCGTAAGAAGTAAGTAGAAATGGATAGGCTGAGCACATGATAAAAGATTTAGTAATCGTTGGGTCGGGTCCGGCCGGATATACCGCCGCTATTTATGCTGCTCGCGCTCAATTAAATCCAGTTATCTACGAAGGCTCTGTCACAGCCGGTGGCGCGTTAATGAATACCACTGAGGTTGAGAACTTCCCAGGTTTTGTCGATGGCGTTATGGGTCCAGATTTGATGGATAGTATGCGCAAACAAGCTAAACGTTTTGGCGCAGAGTTGATAACCGATGACGTCGTTGAGATGGATCTATCTGGTGATATAAAAATTCTTAAAGATGGTTCGGGAAATACCGTACAAGCCAAGGCCGTTATCTTGGCTATGGGGTCTGCCTATAAAGAAATTGGATTAGAGAACGAAAAACGTTTATCTGGACGTGGAGTTTCTTGGTGCGCTACATGCGATGGTTTTTTCTTCCGCGATCAAGTTATTGCAGTTGTTGGTGGCGGAGACTCAGCAGTTGAAGAAGCGACCTTCTTAACAAAATTTGCATCGAAAGTTGTTTTGATTCACCGCCGTGATTCACTGCGCGCATCAAAGATTATGGCCGATCGCGCTCTTACAAATCCGAAAATCGAAATGTTATGGAATACCGAAGTTATAGATGTTTTGGGCGCCGATAAGGTCTCGGCTCTACAGTTGCGCAATACGGTTACTGGTGAAGAATCAAAGCGTGACTTCACCGGACTTTTTGTAGCAATCGGGCATATTCCGCGGAGTGAATTGGTTACATCTCAAATAACGCTCAATGAAGAGGGTTATGTTTCAGTAGATGGCCGGTCGACACGTACAAATCTGAAAGGTGTCTTTGCTTGTGGTGATTTGGTTGATTTCACTTATCGCCAAGCGATCACAGCAGCGGGCTCGGGATGCCAAGCAGCGCTAGACGCTGAAAAGTTCCTCTCGCACTAGTACGCTTTAAATATTAATTTTCAGCAAGTTCTAAATTAATTAAAGGGAGTAATGATGAGCGCAGGTAAAGTCACAGTCGATAACTTCGATGAGGTTGTCCTAAAGAGCAGCAAGCCAGTTCTGGTTGATTTTTGGGCTGAATGGTGTGGCCCTTGCCGTGCTGTCGGGCCAATTTTGGATGAGATCTCAAACGAGTACGGCGACAAACTTACGATTGTTAAGTTAAACACCGACGAGGAATCTGCCTTGGCAATTAAGTATGGGGTTACATCAATTCCAATGCTGAACGTTTATGTAAATGGTGAAGTTGTTAAAACTATTATCGGTGCAAAACCAAAGCCTGCTCTACTTAAAGAGCTAGCAGAGTTCATCTAATCAATTCGTTGAATTAGATTTATTATGAAAGAACTTTCTCCCGATGAGATTCGTTCTTTTCAGCAAGAACGTGG
>Ga0164294_10005166_pt1 | contig 11221 bp, 11 predicted proteins | sample GEODES005metaG_FD_111479 | JGI IMG/M metagenome (GOLD analysis project Ga0164294, IMG submission 111479) | Oligotrophic lake water microbial communities from Sparkling Lake, Wisconsin, USA - GEODES005 metaG | ecosystem: Environmental > Aquatic > Freshwater > Lake | place: USA: Sparkling Lake...
AGTTGCTCTTTTTGGCGATAGTCATGCTGGCCATTATTCTCAAAGCGTGGTGAGTTGGGCAGAAAAACGTGGACTTTCAGTAATGAGTTTTTATCTCTTTTCTTGTCCGCCTCTTTTGACCAAAGACCACATTTTAAATAAAAATGAAAAATGTTGGGAATATCGCCAGAAAGTATTAAAAATTTTAAAAGAAAATCCTCATATAAAATATGTTTTTCTAGGATCGAGTTGGTTTGAACATAAAGAAGAAAAAGACGATTATAAAAATCTCTTTAGAGAAAATTTTGCCGAAACTCTAAAAGTAATTAACAGCTTAAACAAAAAAATAATAATTCTTGGAAGGGTGCCAGATTTTAATGTTAATGGCAGCGAAACAAGTCCGCTAAAATGCATCGAGAAAAAATTAGCACCTCTACAAAAATTATTGCCTTTATCAACCTCAAGCTGCTCTGGCATGGAATTATTATATTTTGCCAAACAGCAAGAATTTGGAAATATTATGAAAAATGAGGTTTCAAAATATAAAAATGCATCTTTTTTTGATCCTTTCCCTTACTTTTGCGATAGTCAAAAATGTAGTGCAATTCAAAACAATAAGTTGCTTTATGCCGATCAAGGACATCTCAATAAAAATGGCGCGCAATATATAGCTGATTCTGATTACCAGCCCTTAAAAATAGAAAAATAAATGATCAAAATATTTGCAATTCATAAACTAAAAAATGCTAAAATAACCAATAACTCCGTTATTTTACACAAAGGCAAGGTAGTTAAAGAATCCTGCGTGGCTGAGCCTCAATATCAAAAATATCAAAAACTTGGATTTCGCCTAAAATATTTTTTCCCGATTTTTACAAATCCTAGAAAAACTTATATTTTAATCACCGATGAATGGTCAAAAAATTATTGTCATTGGTTGTGGGAATCGCTTTCAAAATTAGTTAAATTAAAAGAGGAATTCCCAAAAGCAATTTTACTTTTGCCGAAATCATATCTTAAAATTGACTTTGTAGTAAAAAGCCTAGAAGCCTTCGGCTTCAACCAAAGCAACATTAAAATCATTCCCAATAAATCACATTTACGAGTAAAAAATCTCGCTTTTATTTCTTGTATCAACATAGCTTCTCCAGGTTATTATAATTTCTTAAAGCCGAATAAAGTTTCTAAAATATTGACTTCGCATTATTTAGAAAAAATAAAAACCAATTTTGGCGAAAGAATTTATATTAGCCGTTCTAACCCCAAAAAAAATACCCCTCGCCAAATTTCTAATGAACAAGAACTGACTACGATGCTTTCAAAGCATGGTTTTAAAACTGTTTACATGGAAAATTTCTCTTTCTTAGAGCAGATTTCAATTATGAATTTTGCAAAATATATTATTGCTCCCCATGGCGCTGGCATAACAAACACAATGTTTTCTAAGCCAAAATGTTATTTGTTGGAAATGGTAAATATTCATTGGCAAAAAACCTGTTTTGCAGAAATTGCTGAAAGAATGGCAATAAATTATTATCGCTTTGATTGCTATTCTTTAGCCAGCGAAGAAAGAGATTTAGAGCTTAGAGACATAATAGTTGAAGTTTTAGAACTCGAGGAAAAATTAATTAAAATTTTAAGATCAAAATGAAAATCACGGTAATTGGCAGCGGCTATGTTGGCCTAGTTTCAGGAATTTGCTTTGCCAAAATTGGCCATGAAATTGTTTGCGTTGATAAGGATGAAAGCAAAATAACCAAATTAAACTCTGGAATAATCCCGATTTTTGAACCGGGTTTGGAATTGCTTTTGGAAAATTCAGTTAAAGCAAAAAAAATCTCTTTTACCACCGATTTAAAAACAGCTCTAAAGGGCTCAAATGCGGTCTTTATCGCAGTTGGAACGCCACAAGATGAAGATGGTAGCGCTGATCTTTCTTATGTTTTAGCAGCGGCAAAAGAAATTGCCGAACTTTCTGACTCTTACAAATTAATTATCACCAAATCCACAGTTCCGGCGGGAACCGGCGCGAAAGTTAAAAAATTAGTCGCCCAGACTAACCCACAATTGGATTTTGCAGTTGCTTCAAATCCAGAATTTTTACGCGAAGGCGCTGCAATTGATGATTTTATGAATCCTGATCGCATTGTGGTTGGCGTTGAAGATCAAAAATCAGCTCAAATTTTTGCTGAAATTTACCAGGCTTTTGCCCCAGAAAAACTTATTATAACTGATATTGTTACGGCAGAATTAATTAAATATGCCGCCAATTCTTTCCTCGCCACCAAAATCGCCTTCATTAATGAGATGGCTGATTTATGCGAGGTTGTGGGCGGAAATATCAAGCAACTTTCACATGCAATTGGTCTTGATTCACGAATTGGCGAAAAGTTTTTAAACCCCGGCCCAGGCTTTGGCGGATCATGTTTTCCCAAAGATATTTTGGCACTTTTGAATGTGGCAAAAGAAAACAAAGTTAATTTATCAATCGTTGATTCGGTAATTACTTCAAATTCTAGTCGTAAGGTTAAAATGACTCAGAAAATTTCTGATATTTTGGAAGATAAAATTGACGGCAAAAAAATCGCGCTTCTTGGTTTGGCTTTTAAAGGAAACACCGACGATATTCGCTATTCGCCAGCAATTGCAATTGCAAAAGAATTGTTAAAAAAAGGCGCAAAAATTTCTGCAACTGATCCAGAGGCAATTGCAAATTCCAAACAAGAATTTTTGCAATTCAAAAATATTGAATTTTTTAATGATCCTTTCGACGCCATGAAAGACGTCGATTTGATCGTAATTGCAACCGAATGGGACAATTATCGCGATCTCGATTTAGAAAAAATTAAACATGCTACTAAATCAAAAAAGATTCTTGATTTGCGTAATTTATATGATGCTAAAAAAATGAAAGATTCTGGTTTCGAATATTCTCACGTTGGACAAAAGAAATAATATAAAACTCTTTGAAATTCAGCATTAGATCCCAAAACAAGTTCAGGATCTAATCCAGAATTTCTTAAAAATAAATCTATTGCGGATGCGCGGGTTTATCCCGCGCGCAACAATTCAAACAAACCTAAATTCAAACAAAGTTTGAATTTAATAAACGCATACCCCGGGATCGTTGCGCTGCAACGATGCCCAGCTTTTATTAAAAACGATTATTAATCGTTTTTTTGCCTTGGCAAGCATAAAAGCTCCCGTAGCTCAGGGGATAGAGCATTGGTTTCCTAAACCATGCGCGCATGTTCGAATCATGCCGGGAGCACCACTTGCTCACACTAAATTTTAATTATGCTAAAAATCGATAAAATAATATTACCAGATAACGTAATTCTCGCCCCAATGTCAGGAGTTACTGACTTGCCCTTTCGTCGCTTGGTCAAAAAATTTGGCGCGTCTTTGGTGGTTTCCGAAATGATCGCGTCACGCGCCATGATTATGCAAACTCGCGAATCAATGAAAAAATGCCAGAAAGATGAAGCACTTTATCCAATGTCGGTTCAGCTCGCCGGCTGCGATCCTGAAGTTATGGCGGAAGCCGCAAAATTAAACCAAGATTTAGGCGCAGATATTATTGACATTAATTTCGGCTGCCCGGTAAAAAAAGTTGTAAATGGCTTTGCCGGAAGCGCTTTGATGAAAGATGAAGATTTAGCCACTCGCATTATGGAAGCAGTTGTAAAAGCCGTGCAAATTCCAGTTACCATGAAAATGCGCTTAGGCTGGAATTATGAAAATTTAAACGCACCAAGTTTGGCTAAAAAAGCTGAAGATGTGGGCATTAAAATGCTTACAGTTCATGGTCGTACACGTTGCCAAATGTATAATGGCAACGCTAATTGGGAGCAAATTTCCAAAGTTACTGCCGCAGTAAAAATTCCGGTAATTGCCAATGGCGATATTAAAAATTCAGATGATGCCAGAAAAGCTTTAGAATTATCGCGCGCCAGTGGCGTAATGATTGGTCGCGCTTGTTACGGAAAACCCTGGCTTATCAGTCAAATTAATGCCGAATTAAAAGGCGAACTTGTTGCCGCAGCGCCTCCAATCCAAGAGCAAATGCATATTGTTTTAAACCATTTTGCCGAAATGATTGAGCATTATGGTGAACAAGTCGCGATTCCTCTCGCCCGCAAACATATTGGTTGGTATAGCTCTGGCATGAAAGGTTCTGCCGATTTTCGTGCTAAAATAAATGTAACCCAAGGTGCTCAAAATGTGCGTGACGAAATTGAAAAATTTTATAATTCCCAATGTCTAATTTAAAAATTCAGCTAGCACAAATTAATCCTACAATTGGCGATCTTTTTGGCAATTGTGAAAAAATTCTAAATGAATTTAAGAAGGCGACCAAGCATCAATGCGATTTGGTAATATTTCCTGAAATGTCGCTTTGTGGCTATCCGTGTGAAGATTTATGGCAGAAAAAATATTTTATTTGGGAAATTGAAAAGAAAATTTTAGAAATCTGCAAAGCTTCTCAAAACTCTAAATGCGCGATTTTATTGGGCGCTCCGACATTAAATTTTAATCGCGCCAAAAAAGAAATAATCCAAAATTCTGCTTACCTAATTGAAAATGGCGAAGTTAAAAAAATCATAAATAAAAAAACTTTGCCTAATCATAGTGTCTTCGATGAGAACAGATATTTCGAGGCTTCCAATACTCTTTCGCTTGTTGAATTTCGTGGTTTGACTTTGGCAATTTTAATCTGCGAAGATCTTTGGGATGCAAAAAATATTTTTCTACTTAAGGAGCAAATTTTTGATGCCGCAATCGCAATTAATGCATCACCCTATTCCACCAAAAAACATGAATATCGTAACAAAATTGCGCAAAATTTTACCAAAACTTTAAACAAGCCTTTGATTTACCTAAATCAAGTCGGTGGCCAAGATTTTTTGGTGTTTGATGGCTCTTCATTTGTAATGGAAGCCCAAGGTCAAAATGTTTTACAGCTTAAAAGCTTTTGCGAAGATGAAGAAATTATCGAAATTAACAAAGATGGTGAAATAAAAAAAAGTCCGATTGCCGAAGTTTTACCAAGCGAAGAAGAGCGCGATTATTCAGCCTGTGTTTTGGGGCTGCGCGATTATATTAGAAAAAATAATTTCAAAAATGTTTTGCTCGGAATGTCGGGCGGCATTGATTCGGCGCTAGTTGCAACAATGGCTGTTGATGCTTTGGGATCGGAAAATGTTGTCCTTTACGCTTTGCCAAGCCGATTCAATTCTGAAACCTCAATGATTGATGCTAAAACTTGCGGTCATAATTTAGATTTAGAATTAAAAGTTATTTCCATCGAAAGCACATTTGACTCAATGCTGGGAGCGCTGGGCGAGATTTCAGATTTGGCCAAAGAAAATTTACAATCGCGCATTCGTGGCAATATTTTAATGGCGATTTCTAATAATTCTGGCGCACTTTTACTTTCAACCGGTAATAAATCAGAATTAGCCTGCGGCTATGCCACGCTTTATGGCGACATGTGTGGCGCTTTTAATCCGATCAAAGATTTATATAAAACCCGAGTTTATGAATTAGCCAATTGGCGCAATGAAAATGTAGCAAATATTTCTAATTTTTCTCGCAAAAATTTAATCCCACAAAATATTATTACCAAAGCACCAACTGCAGAATTACGACTAAATCAAAAAGACAGCGATTCGCTGCCCGAATATGAAATTTTTGATAAGGTTTTATTTTATTTAATTGAGGAAAAACGCTCGGTTGAAGAAATTATTTCTCTTGGTTTTGAAGAAAAGTTGGTAGAAAAAATCACCAATCTTGTTTATCGCAGTGAATATAAGCGCCAACAATCTTGCTTGGGTCCAAAAATTTCTGAGATGTCGTTCGACCGCGATCGCCGTTATCCGGTGACTAATAAATTTACAATTTAATTATGACGATCGAACAACCAATATATGCTGGTTTCTGGGTTAGATTTTTCGCGGCATTGCTTGATGCGGCATTTCTTTTGCCCATCTTTGTAATTCTGTTTTTCTTTTTTGGAATTGATGATTTTCAATCAATTGAAACTCACTCAGACTTACAAAATTTTTCCTATTTCGACGCCTCTTCTCACGACCGCTATTTTGATTATATAATTTACGCCGTCAGCATCGCCGCCTCTCCTCACAGCCGCTATTTTGATTATATAACTTACGCCGTCAGCATCGCTTACGTTGCTTATTTTTTATCCAGCAAAAAACAGGCAACTTTTGGTAAAAGATTTATGGGAATTTATGTTGGAAATCGTGATGGCTCAAAACTAAGTGCCGCTAAAGCAATTGCCCGCGCGCTTGCCGGATTATTGAGCGCAGCAACTTTAGGAATTGGCTATTTACCAATAATTTTCACCACCGAAAAAACCGCACTTCATGACCTAATTTGCAACACGCGAGTCTTTCATGGTAAAAAAATATGAGCAGTACTGAAAAATTAATTTGCGGCGACTGCAAATCCAAATTCGAAGTTGAAACCGGAAAACGCGGCAGTTCTTTTCTTGAGTTTTTATTATGGTCAACCTTGGTAATTCCAGGTTTTTTTTATTCAATGTGGCGCAAACGCAAACCTAAAAAATATTGCGATTATTGCGGCAGCGTATTTCTTTTGCCCGACAATTACGAAACACAAGCAATGTTGAAAACGATGGGAACTAAGATGGAAAAGAAAATTGATAAACCAAATATTACCTACAAACTGTAATTTATAAAAAAAATCAAAATAACATGACTATAAAAGTTCGCTTCGCCCCTTCTCCAACTGGTTTTTTGCATGTCGGCAATATTCGCGCCGCAATCATAAATTATCTTTATGCCAAAAAAACCGGCGGGCAATTTTTATTAAGGCTTGATGACACAGACTTGGAGCGCGTGCGTGATGAATATCGCGAAATGATTTTAACCGATATGAATTGGCTAAATTTGCATTATGATTTGCTTTTCAAGCAATCAGATCGCTTGGCAAAATATGAAGAAGCTAAAAATAAATTGATCGCAAATGGCAGACTTTATGAATGTTTCGAAACTGCTGAAGATTTGAATTTTCAAAGAAAAGCTCAAGTTGCTTCTGGCATTTCTCCAATTTACAACCGCGCGGCTTTAAACTTAAATCCGGAACAAAAAGCATCGCTTCGCGCTCAAGGTTTAAAACCACATTATCGCTTTTTACTCGAAGATAAAATCACTTCTTGGGACGATAAAATTAAAGGCAAAATTACTTACGAAGGCCGCCATTTTTCTGATCCGGTTTTGGTGCGCGATAATGGCGTTCCGACTTATACTTTTTGCTCAGTTGTTGATGATGTTGATTATGAAATTACCGATATTATTCGCGGCGAAGATCATATTACTAATACCGCAATTCAGATTCAGATTTTTGAAGCTTTGGGTGCTAAATCTCCTGACTTTTCACATCTAGCTTTGGTGAAAGCATCGGAGGGGAAAATTTCAAAACGCGAAGGTGGATTTGATGTCAAATCATTGCGCAATGATGGTTACGAGCCAATGGCAATAGTGAATTTACTTGCTCAAATCGGCACTTCCGACCAATTAAAAATCCACAAGGATTTTGATGAATTAGTGCGCGATTTTGATTTTTCAAAATTTTCTAAATCTGCCACAAATTACGATATTTCTGAACTCACAACCATAAATCAAAAATTACTGCAAAGCCTTGATTTTATTGCTGTTTCGAAGCGTTTAAAAGAAATAGGAATTAGCGAAGAAATTTCCGAAAAATTTTGGAATTCGCTCAAATTAAATATCATTTTTCTTCATGAATTAAAAGAATGGATCGCGATTTGTAATCACGAATTTCATTTTGAAAATAAAGAATCAGATAAGGAGTTTTTACGCGAAGCGGCCTCTCTTCTTCCTAAAGATACTGCGGATGAAAATTGCTGGAATTTATGGCTTAATGAAATCAAGAAAAAAACTGACCGCAAAGGCAAAGATTTATTCATGCCAATTCGCTTAGCTCTTAGCGGAAAAGAACATGGTCCGGAATTGAAATTTTTAGTAAATTTGATTGAGCGCAAAGAAATCTTAAATCGATTGGTGATCTAAAGAGCGGCAATTTTTTTGCAATTAATTATTTTTCTAAACGCTTAAACTGCCCATCGATACAAGCTCCGTCTTCAACGGATAATAAATCATATTCAATTGTTCCGGTAATTCTGGCTTTAGCTGCGATATTCAAATTTTTGGCGCGAATCGTGCCCTCAAACTTGCCGCGAATGCTTACAACTTCTGCAATTATAACGCCTTCCACCACGCCATCTTCGAGCAGAATCACTGAATTACCTTTAATTGTACCTTTAATATTACCTTCAATTTCGATTAATCCAAGACTAATAATTTCTCCTTCAATACGCAGATCGCGTGAAATAATTGTTGGGGTTGATTTGAAATTGGCGCTAATGGATTCAAGTTTTTTTGAGATAATTTTAGCATTATCTGCGTTTGAATTATCTTGAGTTATTGGCGGAAAAAATTTGGCCTTAAGATCAGCTATTAGCATATTTTGGACTCTTATCATCATTAAATAAAGATTCGCCAGCTTCTAAAAATTTTCTCGGATTAAGCGGTATGTTTCTATATCTCACTTCATAATGCAAATGCGCGCCAGTACTTCTTCCCGTGCTTCCTTGAAGAGCAATTACGTCGCCTTGCTTTACCATTTGACCCTCAACAACTTTAACTGCCGATAAATGCCCGTAGCGGGTTGTAACACCAAAACCATGATCAATTACAATAGCATTTCCATAACCGCTAAATTGACCAGCTAAAATAACTTTTCCTTTCGATGGGCTGATAATTTTTTCATTAGCTACACCAACAAAATCAAGACCCTGATGCGAAGCCATTCTGTGGGTAATTGGATCAGCTCTGGTTCCAAAACCACTTGAAATATAATAATTTTTCATTGGTTTGGCAAATGGCATAACATTAGCGATTTTTTCCAGCATCATTAAATAATCGAGTTCAGAAGAAAATTTGATATTTTCCAAATGCTCTTCCAAACTTTCTTCCGAAGCATTTGAAACAATCATTGAATCCATAGAATGGCTGTCCAAATCAAGAGGTCCGCCTTGTCTGTCAATAATTCCTTTTTTGCCGTTAAGAGAAATTTCTCTCACTTCTCCAGATTTTTTTTGCAAAGCTTTTGGTGGAATTTTTTTGATATTTAAACCAGTAACCGCCATTGCATTTTCAATTCTCTTAATTCTGGTTTGAGTGATTGATTGAATGTTTGAAAGCTGGTTTTCAACATCTTTAATTTTATTTAAAGTATGCTTGTCGCGCCTAGATAAATCTTCTTCTTTGAAATTTTTCGGCTGTTTAAATTGCGATTCTTCACCTTTTACCGCTTGAGCATTACCAATTATTGAAGCCAGATATTCATTGATTTTCTTCAACTTTTCATTCACTTCTTCAAATTCATCTTCGAAGTATTTATTAGCTGATCTTAATTTGCTGATTTCTTCTGCTTTTGCTTCAATAACTTTATCATAACGCATAGTTTGAGCAAAAATATTTCCCATCCAAGTAAGGAATAGCAAAGCGCAAATTTGCTGAATTGGCCCCAAAGTAAAAGTTCTGATCTTATTGTTGGTAACAAAAAGAATTGTTCTTTTGGCAAAAGTAAATTTATAAAAACTAATAAGTGTTTTTACCAAAGAAAGACCAAGAGACTTAACTGTAGCTGATATTTTTTTCTTCAAAAAATAGCTGTTTTTCATCAAAATTTTGGTTGTTACTAAAATGTGTAAGCTGTGTGGTGAGCTTAGAGGTGTAAAGGTTGATCGGAATTTAACCGCATTAATATTTAATATAAAGTTTGAGCCATTGTTAAGACTAGCTCCCCAATGTCAAGATTTTTATGCCCAACTGCTAAATTAAGAGATTGACTAAAAAACTTGTCCTCCTAATTTGCGCTCCCCTTATTTGATAGTTATACAAGAAAATACAAATCAACAATAATTATGTCACAAGCAAAACTTCCAAAAACAGCTGCTGCTGGAATTGATCCGAAACAACATACGGTTAACATTGTAATGACTGATGGAACCAAGTTTCAAATTTTTACCACTTGGGGCAAAGAAGGCGATACTCTAAAATTAGACGTTGATCCAAAAAATCACCCAGCTTGGCACGATAAAGCTCAAAACTTCGTCAACGCAAGCAACGAAAGACTTACCAAATTCAAAAGCAAGTTTGGTAATTTTGATTTTGTTGGCGGAAATAAAGCTGAATAAAATTGTCTAAAAAAAATTCTCGCCCAATATTTTGTTTAACGGGCTGGGGTCAAAAATTTGATTCGCTGGAAAATATTTTCAGCGAATCTTTTTTTGACCCTTTTTTTGTATCTTCTTTTGACTATTTTGCTTTCGATAATGTTGAAAAACTTTTTGCTAAAATTGCTGCACAAAAATTAAATCCCGAAATTCTTATAGGCTGGAGCCTTGGTGGACAACTAGCCATGCGTTTGATTGAAAAAAAAATCCTCAATCCCAAATTATTAATTTTAATCGCACCACCTTTTCAGATGCTTAAAGACAGCCGCGTTCACGCTGCAATGTCGCAAAATTCCTTTGATGAATTTTACGGAAATTTTGTCAAAGCGCCCACTCAAACGCTGAAACAATTTTCAATTTTAACTGCAATGAATGATCGCAGCGCCAAAGAAATAGCTAAAACTCTCGATATTAATGATAAAAATTTTGCCCAATTAAAATTTTGGCTCGAAGAATTAAGCCGCTTTTCCTGCTTTGATGTAGATTTTTTAAACATGCCACGAACTCTTTTCTTTCAGGGAGCTGGAGATATGATTGTTCACGCTTCACAAGCAGAATATTTTAAAGAAAGAATAAAAAATTTTCGTTTAGAAATTTTTAACAAATGTGGTCACGCACCGCATTTGAGCGATGTTTCGAAAGTTCGCGAATTAATAATTGAAGAGATAGTTAATTTAGCATAGATCCTAAAAACAAGTTCGGGATTACAATGGTGGCAAGACCGCTAAAAATTTTTGTTATCAACTTGTTTTTAGGATTTTTCATTTAAATTTTGCGGCGATAAGAAATTGCTTCCAATAAATGATTTTTATTAATCTTTTCTGATTCTTCCAAGTCTGCAATAGTTCGCGCAACCCTTAAAATTCTGGTTATTCCACGCATTGAACTTTGCATTTTTTGCACCGAATTTTGCAGAATTTTTTGTGACTCATCATC
>Ga0164294_10005167_pt1 | contig 11220 bp, 1 predicted proteins | sample GEODES005metaG_FD_111479 | JGI IMG/M metagenome (GOLD analysis project Ga0164294, IMG submission 111479) | Oligotrophic lake water microbial communities from Sparkling Lake, Wisconsin, USA - GEODES005 metaG | ecosystem: Environmental > Aquatic > Freshwater > Lake | place: USA: Sparkling Lake...
CCGTAACCGCCCTGAAACCCTTGTACATCAACCGCTTTCGTCAGCATCCCATTGGCTGCAAAAAAAGCAAAAACCAAAGGGAGGATAAAATACGCCAGGTTAATACCAATTAATTTTATACCCTGCTTCTTATTCAATAAAATAATGGCTACACTAAACAATACAAACAAGACGCCTAAACCCACATAGGTAGACCTTGTATTTAAAATAAATAAGGCCATCATCCCTAAGAATAAAACAATGAAGCCAGCAATTTTTCCAATTAATTTATTATGTACAATCACAAATAGTAAGAAAGGAAACTTAATCAACAAGCTTGCTGCCATCACGTTCTTATTTCCATTCTTCCCTGTTAGACTAACAATATTCTGATCCAAATTCATGTCTACCATATTTTTGGAGAAACCTGTGATCACATAGAGTGCATCAAAAAATAGGACCACCCCCACTAAAATAGCAACCACATTAAAAAGGGTTGTCAATTCTTTTTTATAAAACAGGATGGATAAGTTGATGAAAATTAAGTAGGTACTGAGTAGTCTAGCCAAACAAACCAAACTTTCAATGGCATTAATGGAATAGGTAATGGAAAGCAATGCCCAAATGACTAAGAAGCTATATACAATCGTGAATTTTAACTTTAAGACTGCATCTATTGCAGTCTTAAACTGTTGTTGATTCAAAAGGATATAAAGGAGGATCGCAAAGTCTACCAAACTCACATACAACCACTGGGATCCCATCACATCCGCCCCTCCAAAATCAGGGATAAAATGAACTATTAAATATAAAAAAGTACAAAATCCAGCACCCCATGTGTTTTTTGCTACCTGAATCATAAATTCGTATTCTTAGTCCTAAAGATAAGACAATCGTACAAAAAAAACCGTCCTTGTACTAAGTACAGGGACGGTTTTAAAAGGGGATAAAAAGGGGGCTACTTTGAAGCCAATTCAAATGTCTTTGTCGCTGTATTACTAGCTTTTGACTTTGAGGTAACCGTTACTGTAGCTACACATAATGTTCCAGCCGCCAATCCGGTTACTGTTACAGGATTGCTTGCTGCAGATGAAGATAAATTTGTAGTAAATACCACTGTATTATCTGCTTTCTTTTTTACTGAAACATCAATCGTAACGCCATCTTTTGGTAATGTAGAGGTGATATTGGCATTGATCGCTACAGTAGCTCCAACAACTGGTAATATAGTGCTATAATTCAGTTCAGCACCAGCTACATCTACTTTAAAAGCGATATCCGATTCAACTATCACCACTGGTGGTGGTGTAGGCGTTGGCGTTGGTGCAGGACTATCCCCACCTTTACTACATCCAGCAAAAGATAGCACAATAAAACTAAGTGCGATGAAGCTGTTCTTTCTAATTATTACATTAAATTTTTGCATAAATTATAATTTAACCATTTTTAATTGATGTGATACCTTAAAGTCTGGGCTAGATACTCTTACAAAATACACCCCTGGGTTTAATTCAGAGAAGGATAATCTTGATCCAGCTATTACACCCATTCTTGTTGCTACTTTGGCTCCTGTTGCAGCTGAGAAGACTTCGATGTTCATCCTTTGATGGCCTTTCACCACAAAGTCAATGTTCATATTATTAATGAAAGGATTTGGAGTCAACTTAATGAACTCATCCCAACTTAATCTAATGATATCAGTTACTAAGTAGTAGTAAGCATTACTAAATAAACTTGTACAACCATTTAAAGTAGTTTTAACTGTATAACTACCAGCAGCAGTAGGTTTAAATGCTGCACCAGTATTCGTAAGTTTTACACCATCCTTATACCAGCTTAATTCTATAGCATTAGAAGAAATTAGATTTCCAGCTGTATCTCTAGAAATAATTGGCGCGATAGGCGTTGGCAATACATTAATATCTAATTTAATTCTATCACTATAGCAACCTGCAGAAGTATCTACTTGAGCTACATAGTATGATAACACACCTGTTGTTGAAGTATTAAATGTTGGAGTTACTAATGATGGAGTTCCACCAGTAGCACTTGTACCATACCAAGCTAGTTTATTTGTTTTAGCAGATGCTGCAAAATTAATGGTTACTGTAGATTGGTTTTGACAAGTCACTCCTGCTGAAACAACTGGAACAACTGGTTGTTGAGCCACATTGATCACAATTGGTTTTGCAATTGAACAACCTAATGAATCAGTCGCTCTAATATAATACGTTCCGCTAGTATTCACTGCAGTTGGTTTTGCAACTTTTACTGTTGCATTGTAATCACTGAAGTAACTAAATGAAAGCTTGCTACTTGTACCTGTTAAGATAAGCGCCGTATCAGATAGATTCACTACCAAAGGCAAACATGCTGTAGCAGATGCTTTGATATTTAAAATTGGCTTAGTAATACAATCCAAACTGACTAACTTAATGATTCTTTCTACAGTTAATCCATTTGCATCTTCTGCAGCCACTTTTAATCTAATCGTATCCGCATCATTCAGCTTACGCTTATTAATTAATACCGTATTTGCCAAATCAAATAAGCCATTATTCTCACCATTTGCACCTGTAATAAACTTATAAGTCAATACTGGCGCCTCTGTAGGAACTGGTTCATATGTTGCCCTTAATGATATAACATATTTAGAAGAATCTGCATTGCTTTTACTATAATATAAAACAGAAGTGTCTTTCTCGTTGACTAATAATTTAGTTGGAGCTTGAACAACACCGAATGAATAGTTTTTATCATAGTAACTGCCAAAATTATCTGTTGCTCTTAACTTAACCTTGTAAGACAATGCAGTTGGTTTAGCATTCAATAATAAATTATTCGTAGTACTGTCAAATTTAAATATCACATCAGAAACAAATGCCGCATCACTTACGATAGAGAACTTAACGACTGCTGCTGTATCAACATGCTTAGAAGTTACTTTATATTTAAAGCCATCTTGATCGTTTTGTTTTATAATAAATGTAGCAGCACTATCCCCATTCAATAAGATATTAGATGGAGCAGAGCGTTCATTTAAAGTTCTGTTGGAATTAATTTGAATATTTCTATTATCTGAGAAATCTGAACCTGTATTCGATGCATCTATAGCTTGAACTGACCAATATAAATTGCCTTGATCTAATAATAAGGTTATAGAAGTATTTGTACCTGCATTACCTGCATCAGGTGTCTTTCTTACCCCAGTTATTAAATCAGCATTTGGATCAATCACATCAGATAAGCCTGGCTTAGTTCCAATAGATATGGCATAAGTTAAACCATCTTTTGGTGTCTTATCATCTGTCGCTTTTTGCCAATTGAATTGAACTAAGAATTTAGCTCCTACCTGACTAAGGATAGTTGAACTACTAGTCTTAGGTTTTGATGGTTTAGCATTTGATATATAATTAGACTCCGCATAATTATCATCCGCAATCGTAATGGATGAATCTGCAAATGGTACAACCACATTATTTACAATTCTAGGTGTACTTGATTGCGCTAATGATTGACGCACTTTCAAATTATTATTTGAAGGTGAAGGATCGATCACTTTTGCTGACAAATCACGCACATTCTTTAAAATTTTGAAAGAAGAACTGATTGTAGAAACATTGGTTAGAGGATTGACAATCTTCTCTGTTCCTACCAATACCACATCTAGTACTTTTTTACCACTAAAGTCTCCTAGTGTAGGACGCATAGTGATATAATTACCGAATGGGAATGTTGGCAATTCTTTAAATTTAGTAATACCATTTATTGCTGCAGTCGAAGGATCAGCTATGGCCATAGAAGAAATACTTCCAGACCCTGCTCTTACCCCACTAAAGATAATATCTGGGTAACCATCGGTATTGATATCTCCCCATGTAGTTTGACCAGATTCAAATGGTTTAATATCTGAATTTGTTTGGATAAACTGTATGGTTTTAGCTGCTGAATCAATGAATTTATTTTGATAAATTCTAAATACTTGACCAGTAGAAGAGCTAGTACCAGATATTGATAAGTCTAATAGACCATCATTGTTATAATCAATCAAATCTAAAGTTGCATTTCTTAAAGCAGGAATACTTAAAGAGGTATTCTTAGTAAATGAAATATTGTTTGAAGTATCAGAAGTATTCATATAGACTTCTCCCAATCTTCTGCCATCATTATTGTCATACAAAATGGCCAAGTCTAACTTAAGATCTTTATTGATATCTCCAAATTGTAAACTCACATTAGAAATACCATTATTGGTTAATAAGACATCTAAATTGTTTTTAATCGCCAACGCTTTAAATCCATGCTGTTTATTGGCAGTGTCTTTATATAAACCAATGAACTTGAATACGCCAGATTGTGTATTGTCCACACCAGAATAGATCATATCTACGTAACCATTTTGATCAATATCTGCAAAGGCAATTTTTGGTGTTCCTAAAGCCTGTCCATTGAAAATCAGACTTGTAATATTTTCAAACTTATAGTTACCCTTATTTTTAAAAATGGCTAATTTTCCAGCACCATTGTTGTAATCATTACCTGCTACAACTAGGTCTAGTAAACCATCATTATTTAAGTCTATCCATTTCACCTCTGGGCTAGCAAAATTTGCTAAATCATCTTTAAAATTGGTTCCCTTACCACCTAAAGTTATACGAGTAGAGTCATTTGATAATTTAATGAACTTACCACCCATATTTCTGTACAAACCAACTGGAGTATTAGGATTACCAAAATCACCACCAGTTACCACTTTACCCAAGTAGATAAAGTCAAACACCCCTTGGTTATTAACATCCGCCCAAGCAAATGAAGGCTTATCCAATGGTTGGATTCTTGTATCCACCAATCCACCTTGGTTTAAGAACTGCCATGGATATTTTAAGACAATTTTTTGACTTGATGCAAATTTAGAAGAAGAATAGTTTCCATCTACAGATTGCACTGACCAATAGAACACGCCTGGAGGTAATTCAATATAATATTGATTAGAACCAATCAATGATGTATTTGGTGTCAATAACTTATCATTTGCAGGATTTACTTGAACCACTCTTAAATCGCTTAATCCTGGTTTCGTACCTAATTTTAAATTATAGTACAAGTTTGCTGGTGCAGTTTTATCATCTGTTGCAGCATCCCATAGTAATAATATCCTGCCCTGACCTTGATCTATGAATCTTAAATTGTTAGGTGCAGTTGGTTCTTTATTGACATTTTCACCTTGGTTGTTTAAATAAATACTAGTAGAACTTCCAACTAACTTGTTTCCACTAATCACCATATCCATACTTCCATCACCATTCGCATCAGCCCAGCTAATTGCAGCTTCCTTGTATTGAGGGATACTTTCATTTTTTGATAAAGTAAAATTACCAAATCCACCTTCATTCAAATAAAACTTAGTCACTGGATTTGCTTTTACATCTAAACCTGCTAAAGTGATATCCACTAAACCGTCATTATTAAAGTCAACCAATTTAATATCTCCTTTTTCAACACTATCCAAGATGATGCTAGTTGCGTTATAAATATTTCCATAAGAGAAGAAAGAACCAAATTTAGCATCCTTACTTTCTATGGTTTGGTTACGTAATAATAACAATTGAGGATAATCAGTGAAGGTATTGCCTGTGTATCTTCTAGCTGTACCCATTGCTACGATATCTGTATCACCATCACCATCCATATCGGCAATATCTAATTTAGTATCCTTCATTTGTAAATTCATGCCATAGTTATACCCATTATTACTAGTTTGACCGTAATTATTAGTTGTGATTTTAGGATCCAACAAAGTATTCACACGAATACCTCCTTGCGGGTTACCACCACTACTATTACCAGAATAAATTAAATCTAGATCACCATCCAAATCATAATCTAAGAATCTAGCATCTGCATTGTACATATCTGGCACTGCATTAAATGCATTGAATTCTGGATCAATTTTGAAATTACCCTTTCCGTCATTTTGGTATAAATAAGAGTGCGGGTTACCATTCACATCCTGACCCGTTGTAAACATGTCTAATGTACCATTGTTGTTATAATCTCCAAATGTCATGGTGGCGTATTTCAAACCAGCCACACTAGCAGGTGTACTTACTTCAAATACCCCTTTATTATTAATCAACTGTTGGTATACAACTGCAGATCCTGATTGACCAATGATAGACAAGTCTAACCAGCCATCGTTGTTTAAATCAACCCACTTCACATCACCATATCTGAATGCACGATTCGCTAAATTAAGATCTTGGAAAGACCCATTTTTATTCTCGTAAATTTTTGTAATATTTCCAATATCATCATTTTGACCAATGACTGCAAGATCCATTAAGCCATCATTGTTGTAATCACCCCAGCTGAATCTAGCATTATACAATCCAGGGATTGCATTGTCAATACTTTGAAGAGGATCCTTAGGGCTATATATTACTTGAGTGAATGCAGACGCATAACCTTCCTTATTCACCATTTGCAATGAAACATAGTAAGGTTTCTTACTAGAAAGATTTACGTCATTGAACTCAAGTGAATCTGGATAGTTTCTTGCATATACCCTATCTAATATGATAGGTATAGTTGGATTGGATGCACGATAGTTGTATCCAGTATTGATTCTTGCAGACTTATAATTTGATAATGTGTCCACTTTAATATTGGCAAAAATGTAATTATCCACGTTATCTTTTGTAGGCGTCCATTTTATTTTAACACCATACCCATTATTGGTCACTTTAATATTATCAGCATTGATCGCAGCTGGTGCTGTTCTCACAAAAATATCTTCTCCCTTGGTTTGCAACCATGCTTTTAATACATAGTTATTGCTGTTCCAATTGATTGAACCATCTGCTTCTTGTCCCATTTCCATCCATGTCAAATCCTTGAAGCCATCTTTATTCAAGTCAACCAATCTTAAGTTAAATAAACTCCAAACTGCATTTGCATTGAAAGGAATACCTCCAATTTTCTTTTTTACAAATTCTGATTGTTGGTTATTGATATAAGCGACTACAGATCCTGAGTTGTCAACAGTAATCACATCTAGATAAGAGTCATTATTAATATCCCCTACAGTAACCTTACCATCATTCAATGCAGCATTCACTTGCATAGCAGATCCTACAGATTTATAATTTGCATCTAAATCATATACCTTATAATTTCCACCATTGATTCTAGTTAAGATTTGAACTTTTCTTTCATTCTTAAAATCATTAATGTACAGGTTTGCACCCCAATCCACATTGATTCCAGTATGGTACATAAAGAATTTACCAGCTTTCTTATTAGAAACAAACACCACCAATGGATTACCATTAGTTTGTCCTAATCCTATACCATTAGCCCAATTCGTAGTACCAAAAATATCAGGAATTCCATCATTATTGATATCGATGAATTTCACCAACTTAATAGATGAACTCACTTGACTGATATTTGTGTTCGATAAATTTATAGAAGGATTTGGTTCCCACTTCACTTGCTGCAATGTTGCAATCATCTCTTCCTTACCATCAAAATTACCATCCATGAATTCAACATTGGATTCTATATTTTGTCCACCATTGGTTGCCCATTCATTTAAATTAAATGTTGGCTGATCCCACTTATAAGTTAAATTAGTTGTTTGATTCCATGAATTTAACATGCCACTGTTATTAAAGAATTGCTTTGGCACATTGGTTGTGTCAATTCTGAAATTCAGACTCTTATCATTTACCAAATAAGCCATTTGAGTCTTATCATTGGAATTGCCTGCTTTTCTAAAGTAGGCTACAAAATCAAAGTCATCATCACCATTCACATTCGTTGCTGAAAGCAATTGTAAATAATCTGCTTTACCCTTATTTAATAAAGGCCTTTTATTTGAACTAAATGATATACTGTTTAAACCAGTTCCTTTATTGATATTTAACACATTCAAATAGTCAGACTCATTAGGAGAATTAGATGAGCTATCTACTGTCTTAAATTCTTGAGAATAGAACATTAATTTAGGTAAACCAGGAGTTGCGTCTGATCCAAGATTAACAAGATGCATTAAACTTGATACATGACCACCATTTCTACTACCTGATTTAATTTTTATACTTGCAGTGTCTACTCCAAAATTAATTGCTGGAATAAAGATGGTGTCTAAAATAGACTTCACATTACTTAAACCTGTTTTAATTTCTGAAGCACCAGAACCCAATGTCGCTTTCAATGCATAATAGTAGATCTTATCATTTGGCAACAGGTCTGATATTGTATTTGTTTTTAAGTCTACCGCAATATTCAAAGCAGCAATCGTATCCAAAGAGGTTCTAATAGTATCTCTATATACTTTAACGCTAGCATAGCTTACGCTTGCATCTGGCTTCTCCCATGTTAAGGTAATTGCTTTTGCAGCTCTTTGTAAACGAGTGATTTGAGGTGCTGCTAAGCTAAACTTACTTTCAAATGCACCAACATCACCAGCTGTTCCAGTTGGGTTAGGTCTAGTCACATTATTGTAATCGTATGTAAGTGCATTTAAAGTATCGTTGAACTGTGTTCCAGGAATAACGAATCTTGATTCAGCCATTCCTAAAGCTGGAGAGAAAGCACTTAAACTAAAGTCATTGCTTGAAGGATTATTGAACTGTGGATCTACTAATTTATTAGAAGCAGATTGTGCTGCTAATTTTGCATTGTCCACAACTGAACCTATAACTCTAAAGAATTTTTCGTTGAAGTTAGCATCATAACCATTTTCACTTAAAATACTATTAAAAATGACTGCAGTTCTTTCAGCACCGCAACAGTTTCTAGATAAATAAGTATTGTTAGCAATAACAGAATTGACAACTCTTAACACTTTAATTTTTGGTCTTGTCGAATCCTGTCCACCATTTAAATTAAATACACCATTTTGAGTCGTATTATTTATAATCAATGAATTCCTTATTTCAGGAGCTGATTGATCAATACTAAATACATATTGAGATGCGTTATTAGAAAATGTACAAGCATCAAATAATGGATTTGAATTATAACTGATATCTACAGCCACAGGAGCACCACTGGTATTCCAATTTATCATAGTTGATTCTGAAATAACCAAACCAATGAAAGTATTTCTTGCTTTAGGATATGCATCAACATTCCATTCATTTTGATCTTGTATTCTTATAATTGGCTTAGAACTTGCGAATTCTGCGCTAGGTCTTAAGATGGCTTTGCCTTTATTCTTAGCCATGATTGTCACGACTTTCTTAATTAAATCCAGGTTTTCATAATAGATACCATCATTTAACATGATTGTATCACCAATATTACCATTATCAATAGCATATTGAATGCTCTTAATTGGGAAAAATGCCCCTGCATTATTAGTTGATTTACCTGCAGTATCAATTACCCATATATTATTAGCAGTTGCGTTAGCTAATTTAGATATAGTACTTGCGGCACCAACACTATCTACCACTGCAATACCATAGAAATACTTGACTTTCGCTTTTGCAGTTCTGTCAACATAAAATGCTGTATCAACTTTTGAAGCGATTTTTTCTAGTGATGAAATAGATTCTCCTCTATATACATTGTACTTACGTTTGCCAGTTGTATCTGTCCATTTCAACGCAATAGATCTAAGACCAGCATATGCTGATACTGTATCAACTGGTGTAGGCGGTACATTTGGTTGTACAAAAAGTTCATTCGAGAAGGCGCTATAGGTTTTTGTGGTGCTTCCACTATATGCTCTTATTCTATAGAAATATTTAGTTAGATTAACCAATGCAGTATCTACTAAGAAAAGACTATCTGCTTTATTGATTGTGAATGTAGCGGTTGAAGCTGAGGCAGGAATCGTAGCAGTTGATCTAAATACTTCATAGCCATCCACTGATCCGTTAATTGGCTTCTTCCATACCACACTTACTTTTTTATCAGAACCATCTAAAGCAACTAATAATGGAGATGCAATACCAAATACCGACTCTACTGCTCCAATATCTGAGTTGGTTCCAGCAGGACCAGGTCTAGCATTTCCATATAAATCTTTAGCATCAATAGCTCTTGTATTTTTTGAACCAAACACATTGGTTCCACTATTAATAATATTAGTAGAAGGATCAATGGTGAATTTAGTTGAATCTTCAAATGGACTCTTTTCTAGTAATAAATTTTTAGAGAAAATTACACTACTTAGATTTCCTAATCTTGACTTTTCTGGATCAGCTGTAAAAGCATTGTTTTTTACATAGAAATCTGAAGTCGTATTATTAGGGAAGAAATCTAAATAATTATTATAAAATATATTATTTGTGATATGCGTATTTGGCGAAGGATTATGGAAAGTAAGTAAAGTCGCCTTGTTTTTATAGAAAGTGTTATTTGTAATAAAATTAGAATCAGAAGAGTTTCCACCAATTTTAAGGATGAAAAACTGCCACTGATCATTATTTTGTGTGATTCCATTATTTGCAAAAATATTACCTGAAATTTTTAATCCAGAGAACCAACCATCTATTAATCCAGTCTCACACCAAACATTATTTGATTTGGTAATTTCTGTATTATTATTTCTGAAAATATTATTTATAATAGCCATACCCGTTCCATCCATTCTGATTTTCCCAGAGTTGTTTTCAAAAGTCGAATTTTGAATGATCGTACTATCTTGGAATTGAATAAAGTTGAAATCTTGATTTGCATCTCTGCCTTCAACATATTGTATGGATTTATAGCCATTGTCAGCAAAAATACACTTATCAATCACTAAATACTTACCCCATTGCTGTTGTGTATTAATGATCATTTTGCCCTTACCAGGTGCATTTTTAAAACTAAGTCCTACAAATTTAGTCCATACGCTTCTGCCATTTGTTTCAAATGTAGCGTAGGAAATGATACTTCCTTTTAAATCGCTTGGAGCACTAATGATAGTAGACCTAATTGAGGCAGTATCTGTATTATCTATTAAATAATTTGAGCCAAAAACAACACCCGGATTGATTTTAAATTGTTCAGTATATGTACCAGGTAAAACAACTACTGTATCCCCTCTTAAAGCAAGTGACATAGCAAATTTTATAGTTGCAAATGCATCTGCCTTTGTTGGATACCCATTATTTGCATCACTTCCAGTAGCCTTATTTACATAAAATCTAGTTGCAGATGTTGTGGCTGGTGTAGTCCATGCTTTATTAAGACTCGTATCTGAAACAACCTGATTGGTATCCCTATTGGTTAAATAGTAGA
>Ga0164294_10005168_pt1 | contig 11219 bp, 10 predicted proteins | sample GEODES005metaG_FD_111479 | JGI IMG/M metagenome (GOLD analysis project Ga0164294, IMG submission 111479) | Oligotrophic lake water microbial communities from Sparkling Lake, Wisconsin, USA - GEODES005 metaG | ecosystem: Environmental > Aquatic > Freshwater > Lake | place: USA: Sparkling Lake...
AGGTGCTCTTTCGCAGCCACGCTTGCCCGCACGGCTGAGGCTGGATGGCGGGCGAGTGCAGCGAAGACTGCGCGAAACGCATTTTCATCCGGAAGCGAGTCGACCAGCTGGGACAACTGTTCCCAACCTAGTTCAAACGAACATGGTTTGACAGAATCTATCTCTAGAAGAACTTTCATCCGAGGCTCCTACTCCGTGTTTCACTTCTCAAGGCGGAAAGGAGATGGTATTGATTTCCATGGCGCTCGTGTTAGTGCAAGATGACGAATATATTCAGGACCGTGGAGGCTAGTCGAACAATGGTTGCGTGCTCTTCCGGAGTGCATGATTGAGACACAACTTGGTACTGCCCCTATACTGACTAGAAATTCACTCACAATCTGTGCTCAAAGTCACCGTACTGACACGAACTGAACAGCAACAAAGGGAACCATATGTCCGCTGAACGTGAATGGGTCGTTCGATACAAATTGCCCGGCGATCAAGTCCGCACACCGCGCGAGATTATTGTTGTTGCGACAACTCAATCCGATGCGCGAAAAATCGCGGAAGCCATGATCCCGGAGGCAACGGTGCTTGGCGGACCCCAACCACTACGCTGATTTATCACCAAGCACCAGTCGGCAAGTGACTCAAGTTACTGCTCACAACAACTTCATTGGACAACGATCCGAAGTCAATGCTCTCCTCCGTGCAGCAACTTTCCCACTGTTGACTCTGAAGCCTCGGAGCGTGTGACCACCGGAAGGCTAAGACGCGGTTCGCCAAGCAGCACCCACGCGATCAGGCCTAGTCCCAACATGGCTTGAGACGCGTAGGCGATCCGAAATGCCTGCGTGTACGTGAATTGCGGATGCCATCCGGATGGTGTCTCTGTGTCACCGATTGTTGTGCCATTTCGCGCGAAATCACGCTTCTCGTCCCGATTCATCACGCTCAAAAAAACAGGGAATTTCGACGCTAACTCATACTGTCGCAACGCCCCGCGTACATTCCAAAGCAACATGCAATTGCGACAGTCAATCATGTAAAACACGCTCGCGACCACAATGTGCATTACGCCACAGAGCAGTAACACTTCGTGGGAGAGGCGATCCACAGCTGTGAATGTTGCAGCCGTAGTGGCCGCCAAAATTAACGCGTAGTAGTTGAAGGTCTTGAGACGCTGGTCTCCTATGTACTTAAACAACTCGAGAACATACATGCCTTGGTGGTCCGTTGGCAATTGGCTAGCCGGATGTTCTAGTTCGAATTGATTCTTCATTCATGGAATATAGCAAATTGCAGCCGAGGCATTCACACCAGATGCATCTGTTCACATTGCGCGTGCGCGAAGCGCTGCACAATCAGCAGCGCTTCGCGCTGCGAAGCAGCCATGACCAAACGACAACCATTGCCGCCGTGTCCAGTTCACAGTAACGAAGTAGCGCCTTACGAACTGCGAAGTCATCCATCGGCCGCTTCGCAGCATCGGACCACTGAACACACTCTTTGAAGCGAAGTTGCTGATAGGCGCGCATCGCCGAAGTCCCGTTGCGAATGCCTTCTCCCTCGTCATCGGAATCGTCCTCATCATGAATCGCCGAAGCCAACGCAGGCGCAACCTCGCCGAGCACCGCCTGCAACGACGGCAGGCTTTTGTAGGGGTCCACGCACCCGTCAGCCCCGCGATCTTCAGGACCGGATCTGAAGCCAAGGCACGAAACGTCCTGCATTGTTTCCGTTTCACTACAAATTGCGGGGAGAAACTTTTTGATCGAAAACCGACCGTGTTGAAGCGGATGAAACGTGTTGGCTTCAGCGATGCGCAAGAGATCTACTAGCCGACCGGGCGGATCATCATCTTCCTTGCGGCACGTAGCGTCGATCCAAGCGACGAGGTCGTCGTGACCCCCTCGGGCTGCGAGGCGTTCGCTCACCATACGCATCACTGTCCGCTCGTGGCTTGCCCAGTGGAACACTGGACCGTCGTCGTCGGCAACTCCATTAACGGGGTCCGTCAACGCAGCCCGCAACGCCGTTGCAAATGCGATGTCACTCGCCAAGATATCTGTCTCGGTGGATGAACCGATGGAGAGCGTCTCGACATGGTGAATATCCTTCAGATCAAACGAACCATTTTTCACGACGAGCGCGTGAACACTGAATTGAAAAGCCACTACTTGGTAAGGGCGCAGCCCGATCGCATAGGGCAGACAAGCCTGCGTTGTCTCAAAGTCCACGAATCGGAGAATGCCTGACCCACTAATAGGCAGAAGGCGCTTGGCAACGATGCCCGCAAATTCGTTCGAGAATTGGGTGCGACCGGACCGCATGGCAGCAATCTGTCGAGCCCGACGTATCCGCCTGACCGAACTCGATTCGTTTCCGTGCGAGAGCTCCTCAGGCCGAAGACCACCGATAGTTAACGGTGTACTTTCCTTCCGATGGGCGATGAGTTGTACGACCCACTCATCATCCTCGTCAACCTCTCTTTCTTCGGACAGTTCCGGCGGCGTGTAGGTGCGACCACGGTAAAGCTGGAAGAGATTTTCAGCCGAGGCCGCACTAGTCGACCAGCAAGTTTGGAGGCCCGATGGCTTGCCTAGTTCCGTCGATTGCGAATATTGGCAACTGCGACATTTCCAGCCTAACTCCGCAGAGATGTCTACGGACAACTGGTCCGCAACGATCTGCGAAGCGTCATCGATCAATTGGTCCAATGTCTTATCACGCCATCGCACGCTTTCACTCTGTGCGTTCTGTTCGCGCAGCGCTTTGATTGCATCGGCTACGTCCACCTCCGCAATCATTGGTGAGCGAAATTTCGGTGGTGGCACTGATATGAAACTTAACTTCGCCTGGGGCTGACTCGAATCCGCGGCATCAATTGATACCTGTGCGAGTACGTTTCCGAACCAGTCATGGCCGCATGCCGCCTGATTCTTGTTGGCCACCATCAGGCGCGGCGATACCGAGACTGATTTGATCCCCTCGGTAGCAAGCGCACGCTCGACTACGCAAAGCTGAAATCCAATGTCAGCCACGTAATCTCGCCAGCCCGACCGGACGCGGGCTACCTTATCTCGTGTCGGCTTTGTCAGCATGGAGGCTTCTGAACTACCAGCGCCGCACGCGCACGGAATCACGCCAACCGCTTCGATCGCATCTAATGGGCCATCAAACGACTTACCCTTGATCTCGCATAGTTCCAAGACGGATCCGCGAATACGCAACATGTCGACACGAGCGAACAGGTTTCCAGAAACAAAGACCGCCTCGTGCAGTACCCCCTCGCCTTGCGCAAGACACTCCTTGAGGCGGTCGAACGTCTTTCGGTGCGCCTTCTCATACTCAGCCGGAAAGCCCCCAAGCGTTTCGCCAGGCCACGCATGGCGCACGAGCAACTCAAATTGAAAGCCACCCTCGGCAAGCATTCTCAGAAAGTCATCACCCTTGTCCTTGGATGGCAGTCCATCCACCACGCCATAACGCAAGCGCTGAGGACAGTCGTAGCCTTGGATGAAGGCTGATTTCGTGATGAAGCGGGGCGGCTGGATCTCTAGCATTCGTGAGTCCACAGGATCAATGGCATTTACTCACGTCTCGCGCCAACCAAATCTATCGACGAATATCCGTCTATTGTTTCGGAGGCATCCCAATCATCTTCACAAACGCCGTTGTTATAGCCGCAGGCCTGCCTGGCTTTCCACTAATACCCTCAAGATGCCACTCGGAATGGTCTTGCACATTTTTCATATTTAGTAACTTTTCATTCTTCTTGAAAGCCCAGACAGTGAGATCTTTTTCCATGCGATGGAGATACCTACGAGGGATGTTGGTCTTCTTAGGGTCAGCGTGCGTGAGGAAGAACAGTACGAGAGTTCCTCTGCTTCCATTTTTTTGTCGTTTTAGCAGTGTGTTCATGTCATTGCGTTTATCTGGAGTAAACACCTCCTGCTTAAATGACTTGCTAGCCATTCCGACATACCAGGGCATGAACCCCCGCCCCGCCCGGGTGGCGACTACATAAATTCCATCCTTCTCGGCGATCGGCTTCACGTTGTCATGAAGCCCGACCTGGTCTTTCCAGAAAGCCGAGATATCTTTCGCAAGCGCGACATGCCGCCCGCCTCCCAACTCGTCCTTTACGTGAGGAATTTCGAAGGCTCCGTGAATAACGAATAGGCGGTTCGTGCTCTGCTCGGAACGTTGCATACCAAAGATTACACCATAACGAACCTGAAGCCGCTGCTCTGCAATATGCAACATCGAGCCTCTCGGTCGCCGCGAAGGTTGTTCTCTAGAGAGCCGCTCGCATCGCGCTTTGCGTTTCCCGCGCTGTGTTCGCAACGCAGTCCGCCAATCATGCACGACGCGCGAAGGAAGACCACTAGTTCACAAGAACTGCTGCGCCCGGCGGTCGCTATAATCTCGCGCATGTCGAAGAAAAACGCCACCACCGGGAATCGTCTCCGTAAGCCTAGCTCAAAGCCCGTGTTGGTGAAATCGCAGAAAGCCAAGGCGCTGCTAGTCACTACCAAATCCCCGGCAAAGCGCGCAACCGCGTCCGTGGGTCCGCGTGCTGCATCCACAGCCACCACTGCGTTCTTCAAGGCGTACCTCAAGACCGGCGAAGTCGTAGACCTGTACGGCAGCGCGTGGTTCGATAGCGCGCTGAAGTCAGGCGCACTGGCAATGAGTGCGAAGAACTTCGCTGCAACTGATTCGACCCGACGTGAGTCGCTGCCTGGTCACTTCATGTTGCTTGCACTGGATCCCTATCGCCCAGAGACAAAGGCCGCGCTAAAATCAACTTGGAAAGTAATGTCTAAAATCATCGACGCACCTGCTGACTCGGGCTTCGGCACCAAGCACAACCCGGACTTTATCGCGTTCAACTGCCACACAGGTCACACTGTGGCGTTTGGACTTGGGCGAAAGGCTCGGGCGTTCCTTCAGGCAATCGATCCCGATGGCAAGCTTTCCGAGACAAACGTCGAGGACTTTCTCGCAAAGCCATCCCCGTTCAAAGTCAAACTCATTGCCGACGATATTGCAGCTGTCATTCCGTTTCTGCTTGCGCAGTTCGCACTCATGAGCGAAGGGTACGGCGAGTTTGGACCGCTGCCCGTCTTTCCGGAGGACGCGAAGGCCCGGCTGCGCCGCAAGAAAGATAGCGATTACTCAAAGAAGGAACTCAAGGAGTTCTACACAATCGGCACACGCGCAGAGACCGTCATCGACAAGGCAGAGGCGCATTTCCGCTCGATCTTCAAGGACTGCAAATTGCTGTCCTGGGAAATCAATCCCGAGGACTACTGAGATCAATCCGAGTCACATCCAACCCTTCCAACGATTTCTCAGTGCGTTCATGACATGATGCAATCACCAATTGTAAGTTGTGTTGACCGCATGTCCTCACAACGGTCTGCATGACAGCGCCGAATCGCTCTTCATCCGTCGCAATCAGGCCGTCATCCATCACGAAGAACCCAAATCGCCCCGGGAATTTCGCGTACTCCACGGCATACGAAAGACGGGCCAATGTCTCGATCTGTTCGCGCGTGCCTGTTGAGAGCATGTCATCTCTGGAGATTCGCTTCGAACCCTCGCGCGTCAACTCTGCAACTAGTCCATTAGCCCCAAATCGCACGCTGAGGCCGATACCTTTGAGCAACTCGCTAACGCGCGACGAAAGTAACTCATCTGGTCGTCCGCGCGATTCCGATGCACTCCAAACTTTCTTGAGAAGTGCGATAGCCTCACTCTGAATCCGTGCGCGTTCGACCGCTCGCTCGGTCGACTTCAGGTCATCTTGAAGCCGCTCTAACTCCGCGTCGTCTGAGCGGTTGCCCTTCCGGACAAGCGCGGCGTCAGCCTCTTCCGCCGGATCCCGCCGTAATGACGATGCTTCTCTCAGGAAATCATCGATCAAAGCAAGGGCGGATTGCCAATCAAATGCCGAACAATCAACCGGATGATCGACCTCAGCCGCCTTGGCCATCTCGTAACCAAGTGCAACAACTGCCGCAACAAATGCTTCCTCGGTACTTGTCCGATCCACCCACGCTTCGACCACCGATGCCGGGTCGGTGATCGCCAGCTCGGCACCGATCGCTGCCTGGTCTTGCTCCATACAGGCAATCGCCCGCTCAAGAACTTCGTGAAGAGTTGCGGGATCTTCGCAGGTCAATCCGTATCCACGTACATCCCTCACGATGCGATCCGTATTTGGGGGCGGCGCAGAAATGGAGAGCGAGGATCCGTCTGCGAATCGAATCACGGCGGGAGTCAGCGTGTTGATGGGTGCGTGCGCCACCATACTGACCACCGAGCCCGCGCTCGACTCAAGTTCCGGAGGACGAACCCTGCTGCCAGGGCTGAACTGCAAGACGACCGTCTGAGCAGGACTCAATGCCTGTAGATGTTGTTGTAACTGCGCACAGTGACTGCCCGGCCACGCTCTGCGTCCTTCCGCGAGCAGGTTCCCCCACCGACCAATGCGCGCCTCTGCACTCGCGCGAGGTTCCCGAGGAGACTCCCCCAGATTCTCGCGCGCACGAAGTGTCATTTGCAACTGACGCAGCACCTTCGATTCGGCTACTGATTCTGGTCCGCGGTCAATCCATGCTTTCGCGTCCTTGAAACTAGATATCTGCGAACGAAACCTATCCCACGCAGCGACAGCATCGCGCCGCGACGTGCGACGTGACGCGATTCGGTTTCTTGCATCACTCGCCAAACGTGCGACTTGGATCGCTGTCTCAGAAGCTGTCTTTGCACACTCAAGGGCATGCTTCGCTTTCGTCATTGGCGCGTCGGCACCAGTCTTCGGTCTTCCGCCAGGAGTGCAGTGCTCGCCGAATGCTGCATCAATAGCTGCACCAGCTGCCTTGTCACGATCGCTATGTGCCGCCTCTTCAGGATTGGCGAGATCTGAAATCAAATTCTCAAGGCGTTGCTCAGCCGCAACGGCGGCCAGGGCTGAATCATGCGTCCACCGATTAGCACCAACAAGGGGTCCAATCATGCCCAATGTTCGAGGCGTCGGGCGAAGATCGTTTCCCGCTGGTTCGCGCCCAAGTTGCTCGAAAAGCATTGCATCGACGCGCTTTTCGTCAAGTGTTTCACTGTCAAGTGTTGCGGACGCACGGCGTCCCACGCCCCACGTCTTTGATAAGGCTGCCAAGGGACCACTGAACTCCGCGGCCACCTTTACGGGTAAGTCCGTCTCCCGCTCAGACCACCCTTTAAAAGCCTTACCCGCATGACTCGCGGGGACAGAAAGCAACGATGTCAGCGCGTCGATAAGCGAACTCTTGCCCGACTCATTGCTACCTGAAATCAGCGTCACCGCGCCAAACAAGTACATGCCGTCAGCTATGCCCTTGAAATTCTCGACGGTGATCGTCTTTAGCTGGCTTGACTGCCCTGCCGGACCTGAATCAACTGTTGATTTGCTCATTGCTTCCCCTGCGCCAGCTCAAGCAGCATTCGCTGCGCTTCCACCCGAACGTCCGCGTCAACTGCCGCCAATACAACCTCGAGCGTCCGCTTCATCCTCGGACTGAGTGCGGCCATTGCCTCGTCCAGGCTCGCTTGGCTTGCTACCACAGTCACCGAACTGCAATCGACATCCGGAATGAAGGCTCGAACACCCCCGGCAAGTGCGCCCCCTGATTTGGAGGCAGACTGCACTTCGCGAATCGTTGCATCAAACCCGTTACCAAGAATCCTGAGCCGGACGATTGCCGATTGTGCGAACTCAGATGATCCGGCCTTGGCATAGATCGCCTTCTCGATGACAGCGATGGCGTCCTCGCCACTCATATCTCCTTGAAGCGTGGACTCTATCGAAAACCACGGCACCTTCCCCACGGGGATAGGCGCGATCCGCGGAGGTAAATCACGGCTTGTCACGGTGCACTTCAGCACAACGCCGATGCCGCCAGCGCACTCATCGCACTTGAGCGGCTCCGGAGCCCCCGAATACGCCACACGCCCCTCTGTCCCCTGGACCTGCAGTCGTGAATGCCAATCACCTAGCGCCATGTATGGAATGCGCGCGCTAACCAACGGTCTGAAATTGAGTTTCTGTACGCTCGATGGTCCAAGACTTGCAAAGTCGATCGCTGCGCCATGCGCGAGGCCGATTGGAATGTCATCTGCTTCTAGGGTTGCCGCCATTTCCGCACACCAGTCGATTGCGTCCTGAAACGGTTCGTCTGCACGGGGGGGCACAGCCAATACAACCAACTTAGTGTCTGGCACGCGAACGACTGATCTTTCGCAACAAATGGTCACGCGCGCAGGAATCTTTCCAACGACACTCTCCCAGACAGAACCAGGTCCCGGCTCGTCATGATTGCCGGGAATAACGACTACTGGCGCAATCTCCGCTAGTGCCGTGAACGCCTGAATCACTTGCCTCACGACGCCGTCCTGGATTCCTTCCGAAGAATCGAAGACATCTCCTGCAACAAGAATTACATCGACTTCATCACCCGCTGCCTCGCGAATCGCTGCAGGCATGCGATTTCTAACACAATCAGCCTGCAAACCGCGAAGTTCGTCAGCGCGTGCTCGTGCATTACCGAATGGGCGACCGAGATGCCAGTCTGACGTTTGAATGATGCATGCCATGATGAATGACTCCCTGATAGGGTTCTGAACCACCTACCGAAGCGTTCGGATCGGGTACGCACTTGAACCGCTCGCTGTGATTCGGTAGAGCACTGATCGCCCGTCACGAAACGAAACTACTAAATCTTCACCGTAGACAACTGCACTGATGGCATCACGCGCGACCGTGCATAGGGGAGAGTTCCATCCGTGTTTCCAAAGTAGCACAGAACCCCGTGAAATCGTTGCGTAGCATCGGTCCGAGTTTTCCCGGGTCATTGCTGCTCTCCTTGATATTCACCATTCACTCGTGTGTTGAACTAACCCTAGTTAAAGTCTATACCATGCTTGGGTTGCACTGATCACTGACTACCTCAACCGTATCCATGGTCTTGGATCACCAGTCCGTGTTGCCGTGGCCACATATGCGGTCCCGTCTTCTCGAAGATATGTGGCCTCTTTGCGCGACCACGCCACACATCGCAAATGTCGATGCCATGTCGGGTGGGTACGAATCCACTGAACGGCGATGGGTTGCTCCGACACCTCCGAAGGAATCGCGAGCGCTATCCAAATTGCTGGCATCAGCCGTACGAATACCGCAGGAGGCACGGGCTCCGTCACCCATGCCTCCCACGCAGCTTGGTGATGCACCTCATCGCGCGCCAACAATTCAGCAATCACCTCCTGTTCAACTCGTAGCGCCCGCGCCACCTGAGCAAGCATCAATTCGCTGCAAACACCACTGAGTTCAAACGTACGGACCCGGTTTCCTCCCGTCGATGGATCCGCAAACCCCGCAAGTGATGCAAGTTGTCCAGGTCTGAGACCACGCCATTTACGTACGGACTCAAAGTATCGAGAGAGGTGTGTTGACATATTGGTGCTCCGTTGCGCCCGAACTTCACCAGCAAATCGCCGCTTGCGGAAGCGCCGCAGCGGGAACAATCGGGTACTGCGGTGAGTAACACGGAGTTCCATAACCGCCAGTAAACGGCGAATACGGAACAACAACGGGGCTGCATCCTCCGCCGTAATAAGGCAGCACTACGGCCCCCGAACAACCTCCGTAGCCTTGACTTCCGTAGCCATATCCGCCGCCATAGCCGCAACCACCGGCGTAGCCCAGTCCGCCACCATAGCCACCAGCAGACAATCCCCCGTAACCGATACCCGCCATTCCGTACCCCGTTCCAACGCCATAGCCACCGCCCGTGCCGTAACTTGAACTACTGGAAAATCCGGCACCCCAATTGACATTAGTGCTGCTAGTGGTACGGCCATTCGGGAGCTTTATCTTGCTGTACGAACCGCCAACCCCAACATTAAACCCACTGCCTCCACTCGCCCACTGAGCGTTAGCTGCGGTAGCAGGAATTAGCGTAACAATGGAAACGGCGAACAAGTAGCGCGATGTGTTCTTGATAGACATGGATGTTCCTTGTGGAATTTCTTAAATTAGATAATGAAGTCGTGCGTGGCAAATGTTCTGAGTTAATGTTGCGAACTACGGTCCACTCCAACTGCCAATGAAGTCGTCAGAGAAAGTCCGATGCAACGGGACTCATGGATAGATACATTTTTCAAATATGGCGATTCAGTAGTTCCTCCCCTCGAACATGCGGGGACGCCGCAGAACTGATCGTGAACCATCTGGGGCGTGCGGTATCGTCAGGTACATCCGAAATGATGGCCAGAGATTGAAAGCAGCAGCAACTGCATCGCTGGAGCTGCTGAATCTCATAGTCCGAATTTGCCCGCGCCCGCGCGAGTCCATTTCCCTGCGAACTAGCTCATGGAGACAGCTAGTCACGGGGTGAATGACATCTAGGGTGACAACATCCACGCACTCCAAATCGTCCCCCGAAAGTGCGAAATTCGCGTGTGTTGCTGTACAAATGATCGCAGACATCCAAACGATACTCGTTGATCCGCGCAAAACGCCTCGTGCAGAAACGAAACGAATGCGTAAAGACATTAGCGAACTCTTCGACCCGATGGACTTTCCCAATGAATTCACAGTAATTCCTTCCACGAAATGGATCACCTATGCACACACGCTGAAGCGTGCGCGCATACCAGACAAAGAAAGGCCCATGGCGAACGCCGCCACTAATCTGGCGCGGGAGTCACAAACTCAAGACCAAGCGTGCGTGTCGACAATGACGCGCAACGCCGAGCAAGGCTCGGGGCTCCCGCGGGCTTTGCGATCAGAGTGCGCTGAGTGCCTGATTCAGGCAACCTTTGCGCATCTGCGCCGCATGCCCCTTTCGGGGGTTCCTCCGCACCGTGGCAAGCGCGCATTGCGCGAACTCGGTTGCGACCTAACTTTCAGAGGAAGTCAGGTATCAATATGCACTAATAAAGATAGCTCCGAAGCGCCAGTTGTCAATGCCAATTCTCCAAATCAATTGCTCTATTTTCAAGGTTAAATTTTGCGAAATCGTCAACCGTTAACACGCGCGGTGAAGCAACTACTTCACCCGCACAACCCCTTCTGATCTGCTGTATCACACCCCCACACGTGATGAAGCCTCGCCCCACCCACGAATACGTCCTCGGTACGCACGACGCAGAACGTGATCGGCTTGCGAGCCAGCATGCACTGTGGCTCG
>Ga0164294_10005169_pt1 | contig 11219 bp, 11 predicted proteins | sample GEODES005metaG_FD_111479 | JGI IMG/M metagenome (GOLD analysis project Ga0164294, IMG submission 111479) | Oligotrophic lake water microbial communities from Sparkling Lake, Wisconsin, USA - GEODES005 metaG | ecosystem: Environmental > Aquatic > Freshwater > Lake | place: USA: Sparkling Lake...
ATCCGTCATTCCCATAAACCGGAGGTTGCAGCATAGTGGCTCACCTCGTTAGGTTCGCCTTATGCTACGAGTGCTCATCTTTCTCACCCTGAATGCTTCGCTAGCAGCTCAGATGGCCTTTGATCCATACGGATTAAACGAATTGGAACAGGTCATCGAGCAGGCTGTGGCGAAAAAAAATCCGCCAGGTGCTGTTGTTTGGCTGGAGCATCAAGGTCAGTCTCACACGCTGATCAAAGGCGATCGTGAAGTGGTGCCTGTTCGGGAAGCCATGATGCTGGATACTCTCTTTGACGTAGCCTCGCTGACAAAGGTGATCGCCACAACTCCATCGATCCTGGTGCTCATGGACCAAGGGAAGCTGGAACTCGAGGCGCCTTTGTCGCATTATTTATCGGAATTTGAAGGAGAGGGTCGCGAGTTGATCCGTCTGCGTCATCTGCTCACTCACACTTCTGGATTGAGTCCTGGAATTCCCAGTCTGCCGACGTGGGTAGGTTATCAGGAAGGCATTCGCCGTGCGGTCACCAGCGTTCCTGAGGCAGCGCCTGATAGTGTCTTTCGTTACAGCGACATCAATTTCATTCTGCTCGGTGAAATCGTTCGCCGGGTGAGTGGGGAGACGTTGGATGTTTTTGCGCATAAGCATGTTTTCCTTCCGCTAAAAATGACATCGACGCGCTTCACGCCCCCAGTCGATTGGCGATCACGCATTGCGGCCACTGAGCGTGATGAACTTGGGGCCATGCTGCAAGGCGTGGTTCATGATCCCACTTCGCGCCGCATGGGTGGAGTCACGGGCCATGCAGGTCTGTTCACCACGGCCGCAGATCTGGCGCAATATGCACGCATGATTCTCAATGGGGGTAAACTGGGCGGGGCACGTGTGTTAAAAGCTGAAACCGTAAGGCTCATGAGTCAGGTGCAGTCGGCCGCAACGGTGATGGAAAGGCGCGGACTCGGCTGGGATATCGACTCCACTTACAGTCGCCCGCGCGGTAGCCTTTTTCCACTGGGTTCGTTCGGCCACACTGGATTCACGGGCACAAGTTTATGGATGGATCCAGCGTCTCAAAGTTTTGTGATTTTTCTCAGTTCGCGCTTACATCCTGACGGCGGAGGCAGCCTTCGTGATCTTTATGAACTTGTGGGAACATCCGCCGGCAAATGCATTCCAGGATTTGATTTTCAGCACGTGAATGGCGCTTTAGCCAAGCGTGAAACGAATGAAGTGCCAACGGTCCTCAATGGCATTGATGTGCTGCAACGAGATGGTTTTGCATCTCTGAAAGGATTGCGAGTCGGACTGATCACCAATCATACTGGAATGAATGCTACTAGGCATAGCACGATTGATCTCCTTCATGAATCGAAAGTCCTGCAACTGCGCGCCCTCTTCAGCCCCGAGCATGGCATCCGTGGTGAACAGGATCAGGAGAAAATCTCAGACACCAAAGACGCTAAAACAGGATTGCCCGTCTTCAGTTTATACGGTGAGTCGCGAGCACCGAAACCTGAGCAACTAAACGAACTGGATGCACTGGTGTTCGACATTCAGGACATCGGCTGCCGTTTTTACACTTATATTTCAACCTTGCGCTTATGTCTGGAAGCAGCAGCCAAGGTGGGCAAAAAGTTCATCGTTCTGGATCGGGTCAATCCGATAGGTGGAGTCGAAGTGGAAGGTCCCTGTATCGTCGATAAAGAGACGTTTACAGCCACTCACCCGATCCCGATTCGCCACGGAATGACCGTCGGTGAACTGGCAAAGATGATGAATCAGGAGCGCAAGATCGGCGCAGACCTACAAATCATCCCCGTGGAAGGCTGGCGGCGTGAACTTCTCTTCGATCAGACGGGCCTGCCCTGGCAGAGCCCATCCCCGAACATGCGTTCGCTGGAAGCGGCGCTGCTGTATTCGGGTGTGGGTTTATTGGAGTTCAGCATCAGTGTCGGACGCGGCACGGACAGTCCGTTTCAAATCCTGGGCGCGCCGTACATTGATGACCTTCGACTGAACTACGAGTTGAACAAACTAGGACTGCCTGGGCTGCGTTTCTTACCCGTGCGGTTTAAGCCTACGGCCAGTGCTTTCAAAAACGAGCTCTGTGGCGGCGTGCGCCTCTTCATCACAGATCGCGAAGCTTTAGCACCTGTAGCGGCAGGCATCGCCATCGCAGCAACATTGCATCGACTTTACCCGAAGGAGTTTGCTCTGGCAAAAGTGAACACGCTGCTGAATCACACCAAACTTCTGGAGCAAATCCGCACTGGCAAAGACTGGCGAGTGATCACCAAAATGTGGGAAGATGAGATGGCCAACTTCACCCTCCGGCGCGCGGCCGCATTGAGGTATTGAGCTCGCTGACTTCGGCTTCTTTTAAGCTTGCAGGATGAGGACGATCTCTGATTCTCTGGAATGGAAACCACCACTGAAACACTCATCCAAGCCGCACTCTCAGAGGACGTTGGTTCTGGCGATGTCACGGCGACTTATTTTGTGCCGGAGGACTTGAGATCCAAGGCCGTCATTGTCGCGCGGGAGCCTGGGGTCATGGCTGGCATGGAGATCGCTCAGCGGGTGTTTGAGTTGGTGAACGATCGAATGGAAACGCGTGCGCTGAAGCAGGATGGGGAGCCATTGATCAAAGGGGATGTGGTTTTGGAGATCAACGGACCGACTCGCGGCATTCTGACGGGCGAGCGCACGGCGCTGAATTTTCTCCAACGGCTCTGTGGGGTGGCGACACAGACGAGAAGCTATGTGGAGGCGGTCAAACCGTATCCTGTACAGATTTGGGATACTCGGAAGACGACTCCAGGTTGGCGGCTGCTCGAAAAAGCAGCTGTCAAGGCTGGCGGCGGCACGAATCATCGCATGGGACTCTATGATCACGTCATGGTGAAAGACAATCACATCGCGGCCAATGGCTCCTCGGAGGCATTGCAGTCAGCGATTGATCGAGTGCACAGCGAGCGGCCAGGCACTCGGATTCAACTAGAATGTGACACACTCGATCAGATGGAGCGTTTCCTAAAACTGCGCGGAGTGGACATGCTACTACTGGATAACATGGGCTGTGAAAAGCTGCGTGAAGCGGTGCAAATGAATGCAGGTAAGCTGTGGCTGGAAGCAAGCGGCGGCATCACGCTGGAGACGATCCGTGATGTGGCAGCGACGGGTGTCAATGCCATCTCGGTGGGTGCCCTGACGCATTCCTCGCGCGCCTTGGATATGGGCTTGGATTTTGTTTAGAACACAAAAAAGCCCGAGGAAATCCTCGGGCTTCCATAACGAAGATACAGGTCCAATTACTCGACCTTCATGATGCCGTTCATGAGCATGCCGTGACCAGGGAAGGTGCAGAGATACGGGTAGTCACCCGCGGCTGGGGCCGTGAACTCAATGACCTCTGTCGTATTCGGCTGGAGCAGCTTTGTCTTAAACAAAATGTCAGTCGAATCTGGGATGAAGCCTTTGGCCATGCCATCGGGTGCTGCGGCCATGGCCATGGCAAGACCGAGAAGCTTGTCCTTGGTGCCTGGCTTGGCGATGACGATGTTGTGTGGCTGTGGAACGGCCGGATGGGTATTATTGAAGGTAAGCTTCACTTTTTGGCCAGCTTTGACTTTGAATTCCTTGGTGTCATAAGCCAGCGGGTTTGCGAGATCTGGCTTGATGGTGATTTCAGTCAGTTCAGCACTTGCTGCTGAAGCAGAGGCGGCAGCGGCTGGAGCACTTGCAGCGGCTGGCGTTGCCTCCGTTTTTGCAGCAGAAGCCGCTGCTGCTTTGGCTGCGCCCGAGCTTTGATTGTAGCTGCCAAAAATGAAGGCGACGCTCCAAAAGAGAGCAAAACCTGCGACTGCAATGGCAATGAAGATGTTCAGGACCGACCAGATGGACTTGTCAGAGGAGGCGGAATGGGAGGAATGTGCAGACATGGTGAGCGTTGAAGAGAGCTCCATCCAAGCACAGAGAATGGGGAAAGCAACCTGCGAGAAAGACCGCTTTTTGGCAAAGTCTAAAAGGGGGGGATACACCACCAAGGTGTAACTTGCCTCTGCGCTGCCTTCTGCCAAATTGACCAATGACTCCTGACGACGCGGCGGAACCCACAGCTGAAACCTTTCGTATCCTCTTTTTGGGGGATGTGGTGGGAGAGCCGGGTCGCAAGGCTGTGACGACTCTTTTACCCCTACTGAAGGAGGAATTGCAGGTGGATTTCATCATCGTGAATGGCGAAAACGCTGCCGGTGGTCGCGGAATTACCCCCAAGATCGCGATCAGCCTGATGCGTGCTGGTGCAGCAGTCATCACCACGGGAGATCATATTTGGGATCAAAAAGAGATCGTTCCTTTCATGCAGGAAGAGCCAAGACTGCTGCGCCCGATCAACTATCCAGAGGGCGCACCGGGACAGGGCACCCTGATTTTACAAACCAAAAAGTGCAAAGTCGGCGTGATCAATCTGCAAGGACGCACCTTTATGAAAGAAGGCATGGAGAACCCCTTCCCTGCCGTGCTCAAATGCGTCACGGAGATGCGAGAAGAGACACCGGTCATTTTTGTCGATTTCCATGCGGAGGCGACGAGTGAAAAGGTGGCCATGGGCTGGCATCTCGATGGTCTGGTGTCTGCTGTCGTAGGCACCCACACACATGTGCCCACAGCAGATGAGCGTATTTTGCCAAAAGGCACGGCTTTCCAAAGCGACGCTGGCATGTGCGGCCCCATGGACTCCGTGATTGGCAGTCAGATCGAGCCTGTTTTGCATCGTTTTTATACGGCTTTACCCACTAGATTTGGCGTTGGGCGCGGTGCCGTGCGGATCAATGGGACGCTGGTCACACTGGACCCAGCCACAGGCAAGGCTCAGAAAATCGAGCGTGTAGCGCGGACTTGGCACGAATAGCACTTGCCTCTCATCTCAAGAATCTATCGGGCAGAGCCCGCCAGAACTTCACGTGCTGAGTAGTCGCTGAGCAGCTTGGAGGCGTTCACTTCGATCAGGCTTTCTCTGCCCAGAAACTCCATCAGGATCTTCACGCGCTCTTCCCCGCTATGGATGCTATTGACAATGCCTTTGAGGCCTTTCATCGCGCCTTCGGTGAGTTCCACCGTATCACCCACTTTCAGCCCGACATTGATTTCACGGATCACTTGACCGTCCATTTCCTCACGGATGGATTGGATGATGTCGTCTGCCACTGGAGTCATTTGACCACCAAAATCCACAATACGAATCACGCTCTGGGAGTAATTGACGGCTCGGATCGAGTTCGCAGGAATGAACCGAGCAAAAAAGTAACTCGGAAACAGCGCCTCGATGAACCAAACTTTCCCACGCTTGGTGTTCCTCTGAAATTTGATGCGCGGACAATAAGTCTCCACGTCCGAAAGTCCTGCCATCAACCCCGCAGCGATGTGCTCGCACTTCGGTCGCGAATGGATGACATACCAAGCCGGCGTTTCAGAAAACTTCATAGAGCTGACGTAACAACGTGACCGGCACAGGGGCAACTGTAAACCCTCCAGCTAGCCTTGATCAACAGGGTTGGCCAATCTCGCATCAAGGCGTAGGAGCAGGGCTGGGAGCCGCAGGCTTGGCTGGGGCGGGAGTGCTAGCAGAGGAAGAGCTGTCGGAGTCTTTTTTAGCGGCGGCTTTGTAGGAATCGCTACGGTAGTCCGTGATGTAGAAACCGTTGCCCTTGAAGATGAAACCGGACCCTAGGCCAATCAGGCGCTTCACAGGACCGACGCAGGCTTCTTGAGGGCAATCGGTCAGATGTGGGTCCTTCATGGACTGCTTGGCTTCGAAGTGGTGACCGCAGGTCTGGCATTCGTAGTCGTAGGTAGGCATGGCTGGATAGGATCAAAAGGGGGATTGGAGAAGTGAAGCTATGCTGGCGATGCAGCCTGGGTGCAAAAGAATTTCTTCTCTGCACCCAGGATCTTCTTCGCCACCTAGACCATTTCCGGCACCTCAAAGCCTTCGCGATACTCGCGTTTGAGCATCGCCAGGGCTTCAGGCGTGGCGTTTGGGCCAACGAGGGTTTCTTTGTCCGAGTCGATCTCCAGCATGGTTCCGACGCGGAATTCACCCGATTTGAGAGTGATTTCGTTGGCGGCAAGGTGGGCTGGCGTATCCTCGATGACTTCCTGCCAAGGCTGAAAGTCCTTGAGTTGAGCTTTGGCCAGATCGTAGTCGCCCGCCTGCCCAAGACGCCAGGACATGTTGCCAAGGTGGCACCAGGCGCTGGAGTAGTGGATTTTTTCGATCTCGCCCTTCAGGTCTTCGCTCTTACGGCTGCGAATCGCGGCGATGAAGTTGGCCGCATGCGTTGCTCCGCCGTCGCCTTTGAATTTCTGAATGACTTTTCCATCTGCATCATGAGCAGAGCCACCGCCACGGCCGCCTTCATAGTAGCCACCTTCACATTCGATGATCATGAAAGCACCCGTGCGGCGACGGCGATAGACGTCTGGAGCTTTCATGCCTTTGACGCGAGCCAGGTTGTGCACGTCCATGATGACGGGCACATCCCCGGTATCAATGTACATGAAGTGCGTGTTCGGCGTTTCCCCGGCATCATTCCAGCCAAAACGGCCACCACCAGCAATCACGCGTTTGGGGAGGGCAATTTTGTCACGGAAGACAACGTTTCGCAGATCGTCCAGGATATGCGGTCCCCAGTTACCCAGTTCGCCATTCCCAGTGTTCCAGTTCCAGTGCCAGTCGTAATGGAACTTTTCCCGGAGGATCGGGATGTCCTGCGCAGGGCCGAGCCAGAGATTGTAATCGACGGTGGTCGGTGGCGTGATCGGCGTCTCACGCTTACCGATGCTGGCCCTCATGCCATAGTGATTGCAGCGCACATACTTGATTTTACCCAAGGTGCCGGCATCGAGGTAGGCTTTCAGTTCGGCATGGAAAGGGTCACTGCGCTGCTGCGTGCCGCCTTGCACGATACGGTTGTATTTCCGGGCGGCTTTAACCAGCTGGCGACCTTCCCAGATGTTATGCGAAATTGGCTTTTCGACATAGACGTCTTTCCCAGCCTGAATGGCCCAGATGCTGGCTAGCACATGCCAGTGATTGCCCGTGGAGACGACCACGGCATCAATCCTCGGATCCTCCATGACTTTCCGCAGATCCTGAGTCGTCTTGGCGGTCGGGTATTTCTTTTTGAGGCGATCCAAAGCCACCGTGTCCGCATCGCAAAGGTAGGCGATTTCCACCCCTGGCACCTTGGCCATGCGGCCGATGTTGCCAGTACCTTGGCCGCCAAGGCCGATGCCAGCGATGCGAATTTTATCATTGGCGCCCATGACGCGGCTAGCTGTTAATGCGGTGGTAGCCAGAGCGGTCTGACGAAGGAAGGAACGACGGGTGGTAGAGGTTGTGGTCATGTGAAGATTCATTTAAGCCGATTCATTTTGAGATAAAATTAACGTATTGCCAGACGAAAGCTGTCATCGGAGTCATTGTTTTCGTAGCTTGCCCCTCGGGCAGTCTGGGCGGAAGAGTGAGCTCAGATGCAAGAAGCCAAAAACACCGCAAGATCTCTGGTCCGTCTAGGCTACGATGGTCGTGTGTATAAAACCTTTCGTGGCAACCTTGCCAAGGAGCGCTTTGAGCATGAGGTGCGCGTCTTGAAGCATTTGGAAAAACAAGGCTGCAAATTCGTGCCGCGCGTCTTGGAGACCGACGACGAGAAGCTTTACTTGGTGACTAGCAATTGTGGGCAACGGGTCGACCGGCTGACCGAGGATAAACTGAGGCTTATCTACGCAGAGCTGGAACAATATGGTGTGCGCCATGAAGACCCCTACACTCGCAATGTCACCTATGATCCCAAGCAAGGACGCTTTTGCCTCATCGACTTCGAATTTGCGACCATTTTAGAGAGGCCCGACCTTGGCCCACAGCCGCCAGCACCTGATCCTGTGGAAAATGGACCCCGTGGCTGGTAACAGGTTGAATCGTTCATCGGCAAACAATCATAAACTTGATTGCCAGAAGAGGCGTATCTCCGATAACTTGCCTTTTTCAAGTTTAATGCGCCTTTTGCCAGCCAGCGTAGCCCTCTTTGGGATGCTCCTCTCCAGCCCAGGTCAGAACGCGCCGCGTCTGATCTGGCAGCCCGTGCAGGAATACTTCATTCATCAGGAGTCGGAAAAAGAAGCCATGCCAATCTCTGGAACTCGGCGTCTAAACTCCTTCACCTCCTACACTCATCTGGGAACGGACTTTGGCTTCATGGGCCCAGCCGAGCACGACATCGAGTGGATCAAAGATGAGGTTTTGCCTCATTTAGGTCAGGAGCCCGATGCCTGGGCAGGCATGTGGCATAGCTTAGCAGGCCTGGCACGCGAGCCCCAAAAGTTTCTGGATTTCACGGCTGCCTGGCCGGACTTGATCCAGTCAAAATATCAAACACGCATTTCCTGTGTCCGAGTCGATGCTCATGGCTATGGGCGAATACGGCTCGAGATCAAATCTGATACCCAGCAGATCCTTTGGTCCGCCGCACTCACGGTGCCATCGACTCCTGGGAGCACCCGCGTCTTTCCTGTCTCACCGTTGACTTGTAAAAAAGCAAAACTCATCAACTGGATCGCCGAGCCAGGCTCCGAGATCACGGTAGATGGCCTGTTCCTCGGCATTGAAGCCCCCGATGTACCCTTTGATGAGTATGTGATCGCAGCGTCTTATGCCAAGCTAGCGCGCTGTTTTGATAGCGAGTCCGGCTTTGTCAAAGATCGTGCGCATCTTGAGGACGGTGCCTTCGAGTCCTTAGCCTCGACTGGCATGTTCGCTTTAGCAACCGTAGCGGTCTCTCAGCCACCGCTAGAGATCGTCAGTCCAGAGCAGGCGCAAAAAACGCTGAACAAGATTTATCAGGCCGTTAAAGCCCTGGATCGGCCTCTGGGCGTGCTGCCGCATTTCGTGCGCCGCACGGCCATGGCCTATGCCATCCATCCCGGCACTGAATTCAGCACCGTCGATACGGCCATCTTTTACCACAGCCTCATGCTCGGAGCTGAGATTTTGCAGGATAACAACCTCGAAGATGAAGTGGTCTCTGCTGTGGATCAGATCGATTTTGATCAACTGCGCCTGCCCGACGGGGTCATCAGTCATGGCATCATGGACGATGGCCACACCCTGTTGACCCATGGATGGAAGGACTGGGGCGGAGAAACAGCACTGGTCATGATGCTGCAAAACATCGTCAACGAAAATGCCCCGCGCCACAAGATGGAACGCCCGGGGCAGGCTTGGCAGGGTTCCGGTTTTATCCCTGAATTGCAAAGCCTCTTTTATCCTGACTTCGACAGTGATGAGCCCGATGCTTTAGACGGCGTTAAATGGTTCATGTCACGTCACCGTATGTTAAACGCTCAGCGTGATTATGTAACCCGCACATGGCCTGGAAGTATGGCAGCAAAACTAGGTCTGTATGGACTTTCCGCAGGCGAAGGTCCGGCAGGTAACAGCTATTATGTTGGTGGCGTTGATCTGCCCGATCAAGCCATCTTGCACCCCCATTACATCCTCATGTCCGCTGCCCTAACCGAGCCGCCGGCAACCTATGCTCTGCTGCGCAGGTTAGAGAAAGCCAAACTCTTCCCACCCTGGGGCATGGTAGAAACCGTGCCTGTGAATTGCAGCAGCTACCTGCCCATGAACGGCTCCCTCAATGCCGGCTTTGAGGCCCTCGGCGCCTATCATCTTTTTGCCAAAAGTCGCGGCGTCCCTAACGCCATCTACAGCGCTAGCCACCACTCTTCAGAACTCCGCCGCGCTGCCCAACTCTTCTTTCCTGTGAAGCAGTCGCAGTCTGCGCAGACCAAGAAGGCTACGCAGTAGCATTCAATCAAAATGAATTCAGTGGTGAGATACTGGCTTCTTTCTGATGCGACTCTGCAACCATCTAAGTCCATGCACGGAAATGCATTAATCCTCAGTTTTGGGCTCTGGCAGCAGGAAACCGACGATGAAGCTGATCAGGGCAATGGCAGTGCCGACGTAACCGGCGGCCATCGCCACGTGTGAGGGAAGCAGCGGGCCTTTGCCGGCGAGCATGGGGGCCACGAAACTGGTCGTGACGAAGGCCATGCTGGTGCCGATCATGCGGCCACCGACATTGGTGGCAAAACTGCCGCCAGTGCCACGTAGGTGCATGGGGAAGACTTTGGGCAGGTATTCACCAAAGTAGCTGAACTGTGCCACGGTGAGTAGTCCGCAGATGGCATAAGCCCAGAGGAAAGCGGGGCCGCCTTGCTCAAACAATTTAAAATACGTCAATGGCAGAAGCACCAGCGCCGGGATCTGGAAAATCTTCAGCAGTTTCACTCGGCTGATGCCCCAGATGAGGAGCACCGCGAGAATAATGCGACCGACGAGGCCACCTAACTCTTGATGCAGCTGCACTTTGTCGCCCATGCTTTTGATCTTTTCGTTCAGCGGCTTGGATTTTACAAAGTTCTCTTTGATCTTGCCGATGAGTTCTTTTCGCGCTGGATCGGTTGGTGCCAGTTTATTGAGTTCCAGATTCAGTCCTTCGGCTTCCTTGCGTAGTGGAGCCAGTTGTTTCGACTCGACTCTAAGCTCAGGCAGGCCAGGCGTCACACGTGCCACCGTGACCTGAAGCGCCCCAAAGGCGATGCCATAAGCACAGGCCGACAGGGCGGCGGTAACGAGAGTGACCCGACGAAGTTCTGGTGAAAAGAGAGCGCCAAAACTAGGGCGTTTGAGCGAGCCAGCGGCACGGCGATCTATCCAGACTTGGCTCTCAGGAACAAAGGGCAGCAGCAGAGCAATCGGGATGGCAGGCAGAATGCCGGTCATGAGCAAATAACGCCAGGAACCTGGGTCGGTCGCACCGAGACTGATCGGCAGCCCCCAATGTGGCAGATCGGCACCATGGGAGCTGATCCAGACACTCACACCCGTGACGAGCAGCCCACCCAAGGAGGCAAAGGCCTGAGTGATGCCAAGCCATTTTTCCTTTTCCTTTTTATCCGTGAACACTTCAGCCAACCAAGTGATAGCCGCGACAAACTCCACACACACACCAATAAAGGTGGTGCTACGGAAGAAAATGAACATCGGTAAGGTGGTCGCGAAGGCCGCGCAGAAAGGCGAAAGCGAATACATGAAAATGCTCGCTGCCATGATCTTCTTCCGACCAAAACGGTCCACAAGCCAACC
>Ga0164294_10005170_pt1 | contig 11218 bp, 5 predicted proteins | sample GEODES005metaG_FD_111479 | JGI IMG/M metagenome (GOLD analysis project Ga0164294, IMG submission 111479) | Oligotrophic lake water microbial communities from Sparkling Lake, Wisconsin, USA - GEODES005 metaG | ecosystem: Environmental > Aquatic > Freshwater > Lake | place: USA: Sparkling Lake...
CTGAGCAGCGACGATCACTGGATGTTTGTGGCCAGCAACGGCGCTTTGTCATGCGGTCGCAGGAATCCGGATCGCAGCCTGTTTCCCTATTACTCGTCAGACAAGCTCCTCGATCTCCGCGAATCGACCGGTCCGAAGACAATGTTTCGCGTCTGGAATGGTGTGGAGTGGATTCTCTGGGAGCCCTTCAGCGGTCGGCTCCCTGGAGAGGCCATTGATCGGCATCTCTACAAAAACAGCCTCGGAAGCAAGCTCATCTTTGAAGAATGCCACCATCTGCTCGGGTTGACTTTCCGATACCAGTGGGCGATGGGCCGGCGCTTCGGCTTCGTGCGGACCGCGCATCTGCAAAACCTCAGCACTCAAAACAAAGTGGTCGAAGTTCTGGACGGATTTCAAAACATCGTTCCCGGCGGAGTTGATCCACATTTTCAGTTGCGGTTCAGCAATCTGCTCGATGCATACAAAAAAAGCGAGGTGAGCGGGGCGAACGGGATTGGCGTCTACTACCTCAGTTCGATTCCCACCGACCGTGCCGAACCGAGCGAAGGCTTGCTGGCATCGGTGGCATGGGCGACCGGGCTGGGAAAGGCGACGGTTCTGCTGGGCGATCGGCAGTTCGACGCCTTCCGCAGCGGGAGAAAGATCGATCAGGAAACCGATCTCCGCGGCCGCAAGGGGCATTACTTTGTTACGGCGACGGCCGTTCTTGCCGGCCATGGTCATCAATCATGGAAACTGGTGGCTGACGTTCATCAGGAAGCCGGCGATCTGGTATCTCTGGCGAAGATGCTGGAGACGTCACCCGACATCGATGACCTGCTCGATGAGGACGTCAAGCAGGGGGAAGAGACACTGCTGTGGTATGCGGCGCAGGCGGACGGCGTGCAGATATGCAGGCAGGGCCGCAGGTCAGGCCGGCATCTTGCCAACGTGCTGTTCAACATGATGCGGGGGGGCGTGCCTCTTTCCGCCTATGAAATTGACGGGGAAGGATTTGTCGACCATCTTTTCATCAGGAATCGGGCGGTTCATGCCAGGCATGCCGAAATGCTCAGGGCACGTCTAGAGAAATCGGATATGCATGGCCTTGTGGCGGCATGTTCCGCGGCGGGGGATGCCGATCTGGGCCGCCTCGCGGCCGAGTATCTGCCCCTGACGCTCAGCCGGCGGCATGGTGATCCGACACGGCCGTGGAACCGCTTCGACATCCGGACGCGAACATCCCAGGGCCGTCGGCGGGTCGGATTCGAGGGCAACTGGCGCGACATCTTTCAAAACTGGGAAGCCCTCGGCTTTTCCTATCCCCACCTGCTGCCCGCCATGATTCTGCGCTTTGTCAATGCGTCGACGGCGGATGGCTACAACCCTTATCGCATCTCGGAGGAGGGGTTCGATTGGGAGCGGCCCGATGCCGCGGACGCCTGGGCGAACTATGGCTACTGGGGCGATCATCAGATCGTCTATCTGCTCAAACTGCTTGAGCAGGCGGAGGCCGCTGTGCCAGGGCGGTTGGATGAGTTGTTTCAGGATGCAACGGGGTGCGTTTACGCCGACCTGCCCTACCGCATCCATCGCTTCGCCGAAATCGTGCGGCAGCCCCGGTCCACGATCGACTACGATTTTTCGGCGGATGAGGCGATGAGGCAACGGGTCGCCGTGGAGGGAACGGATGGGCAACTTGGCAGAGATCGCTCAGGATCGATTCATCATGTCTCCCTGCTGGAGAAACTGCTTGTCACGGGGTGTGTCAAACTTGCCAATTTCGTGCCCGATGCCGGAATCTGGTTAAACACCCAACGGCCGGAGTGGAACGACGCGCAGAACGCGCTGGCGGGGCTGGGCGCTTCCCTGGTGACAACGTCATACCTGCGCCGGTATCTGGTTTTCCTCGAGCGTTGGATCGGCCGAATCCCCGCCGGGAACTTCGCGCTGTCGGAGGAAGTCGTCCCCCTCGTCGCCGGGATTGGCCGGGTGCTGGCCGACTGTGGTCGGGAGCGGGATGGCACAGCGCCCAAGCGCTGGCGGTATCGCGTTGTTGAGCAGTTGCAGGGTGTTGCCGAGGCCCATCGGCAGGCGGTCTACCAAGGATTCAGCGGCCGGCGCTTGAGCATCTCCCGCAGGCAGATTTCCCAGTGCCTGAGCGATGCGATCCAGTGCCTCACCGACACCCTCCGCCGGAGCAGACGCACTGACGGGCTCTATCACTCCTTCACCGTGCTGGAGTTTGGTGAGGGTGTCATCTCCGTCGAGACCCTTGAGGAAATGCTCGAGGGGCAGGTGGCGATCCTCGAATCGGGCATTCTCACTCCGGCGGAGGCCAGTGAACTGCTGGCTGCGTTGCGGGCGAGCAGCCTCTACCGGCCGGATCAGCGGAGCTATCTGCTCTATCCCGATCGCGAGTTGCCGCGGTTCGATGAAAAGAATCGGATTTCTGCGCGGGCTGTGGCGGCTTCCCCGGCTGTGATGAGTTTTGCGCACAACCCTTGCCAGGACCTGCTGCAGAGAGATGTCGTAGGCGACCTTCATTTTGCCGGCAGGCTGCGGAATGTCGGCGACCTCAATGCTGCCGTTGATCTCTGGAACGCCGGGCACATTGCAGAAGCGCTCGGTGAGGAACAACGCGCCGAACTCTGCAGGCTGTGGGAGGAGACGTTTCAGCATCGAAGATTCACCGGAAGAGCGACCCGCTTTTTCGGATATGAGGGCCTCGGCAGCGTGTATTGGCATATGGTGTCGAAGTTGGCCTATGCGGTGGCGCGGGAGTGTGTCTCCGCGCAGGAAGCTGGTGATCCTGTGTGGGGGAGGTTGGTCGACCAGTTCCGAGACATCAACGAGGGGATGTGGCTGGAAAAAACACCGGAAGTCTACGGTGCCTTCCCCACCGACCCCTATTCCCATACCCCTGCCCATGCGGGGGCCCAGCAGCCTGGGATGACAGGCCAGGTCAAAGAAGACATCCTCACGCGATTTCTGGAGCTTGGCGTGCGAACCGTCGCCGGCCGCATCCGCTTTGCACCGGGGTTCCTTCGCGACGAGGAGTTTCTGGCGACGCCGGGGGAATTTCGTTTCTTCTCCGACACCGGGAGTGCCGAAGTTCTCGCGCTGCCGGCGGGTTCGCTCGCCTTCACGATCTGCAATGTGCCGGTTGTTTACAGTCGCGCCCCCGGTGGCCCGGCGCAGCGAGTTCACATGCTACGAGTTCACATGGCGACAGGCGAAATTCGCAGCCGCGATGTGGCCGAACTGACAGTTGATGAATCGGGGTCGGTTTTCCTCCGGTCAGGCATTATTTGCCGGATCGACGTCACAGTGGGGCCATGTCGATGAGTGCGCGAGTGTTTTGGATTCTGGTCGTTGTGGCGGTTATGGGAATCGCGGCCTACAGCCGCAAGATGCCTCTGGTAGTCGGTCGTGGCGAGGCGAATGCACAGCAATCGGAGCATGGCCAACCCGTTTCTGTTTCCATCGCAAACATGGAGAACGGTCAGTGGACGCTGATGCGCAGCGGCCAACCCTATCGCGTGCGGGGGGCGGGAGGCGAGGGACCGCTGGCACTGTTGGGGGCCAGCGGTGGCAATTCAGCACGCACATGGGGCATCGATAAGGGAACGCGAAAACGACTCGATGAAGCGCATGCCAATGGACTGACGGTGGCTGTGGGCATCTGGCTGGAACATTCGCAAAAAGGCTTCGATTATGCCGATCCCCGCAAGGCGGCAAGCCAAACCGAGAGGGTGCTTCAGGCAGTCAGGGATCTGAAAGACCATCCTGCCGTTCTCGTCTGGGGTTTGGGGAACGAGATGGAAGGGTATGAGGAGGGGGCCAGCCCGGCCGTCTGGAAGTACATCGAGTCGCTCGCTCAGGCCGTCAAGAAGATTGATCCAAACCACCCGACGATGTCGGTGGTGGCGGAAATCACCCCGGCCAAAGTGGCTGCCATCGAGGCTCATTGCCCGAGCCTCGACATCGTCGGGATCAATTCCTACGGTGGCTGCACGTCGCTGCCAAAGCGTTACCGCGAGGCGGGAGGCAGGAAGCCATTCATCGTGACCGAGTTTGGCCCTGTGGGCACTTGGGAAGTCCCGAAGAACAGCATCGATGCAATCCTCGAACCGACCAACGGCGAGAAGGCGCGGCAATACCGGGAAAGCTATCTCGCGACCACAATTGATGCGCCGCTGTGCCTCGGATCGTATGCCTTCCTTTGGGGAAACAAGCAGGAAGGGACCGCCACGTGGTTTGGCATGCTGCTGCCCGATGGCCAAAAGACGGCAGCTGTCGATGTGATGACAGAGGAATGGACAGGTCGCCCAGTCGCCAACCGCGTTCCCGAAATCGGCCGGTTTGAGATCGTGGGATCTGACGAGGTCGAGCCCGGAGCAAAAGTGGAGGTGAGGCTCACGGCCAGCGATCCGGAAGGGGCGCCTCTGAAGGCCTCCTGGACATTGATGAGGGAGGCCGATCGCTATGTGACGGGGGGAGATTTTCAGCAGCGTCCGCCAGATTTCCCCCAGGCGCTCCTTCGCCACGACGCCGACGGCTGTACGGTCGAGATGCCCCCTGAGCCCGGCCTCTACCGCCTCTATGTCGAGATCAGTGATGGCACCGGCGCGGCGACGGCGAATATTCCACTGCGCGTCAACGGAGGAGCGATGGATGTCGATCCTCCGACCGCTCTGCCGTATGTGGTGTACGAAGAGGCCGGCGGCGCCCTCGACTTTATTCCCTCAGGGTGGATGGGAAACAACGGGGCGATGGGGATGGTGCTCGACTGGAAGGAGCAGCCCCACTCCGGATCGACGTGCATCAAATGCGAGTATCGAGCCACCGGAGGATGGGGTGGAGTTGCGTGGCAGAATCCGGAGGGTGACTGGGGCAGCCGGCCGGGCGGCAAAAATTTCTCCGGCGCAACCCGCTTGAGTTTTTGGGCGCGGGGGGCCGAAGGGGGGGAGAAACTGAAGATCGGTCTCGGCCTGCTGGGGCGCGAAAAACAGTTTTTCGACACGACAAAGAAAGAACAGGAGTTTGAACTGGGGGCTGAATGGAAGCAGATCTCGATCCCTCTGGAAGGGGCCGATCTGCGCCGGATCAAAACGCCCTTCTTTTGGGTTGTTGCCGCAAAGGGGAAGGCGATAACGTTTTTCTTTGACGATATTCGCATGGAGTAGTCGCAAAGCAGGCAGGAAAACGTTCACCCATGCCGTGCGACCGTCTCCCGCACCTGCAGTTCTGCTGACATCTGCGGAGGCTCTGGGGGGGCCTTGCCGGCAATCAGGCAGAGCAAAGCCCGCGCTGCGGCGGCGCCCATTTCGCGGGCTGGCTGCCGCATCGTCGTCAGGGGAGGTGTCATCCAGGCTGCCTCCTCCTGATCGTCGAAGCCGATGAGCGATACATCGTCGGGCACCCGGTAGCCATGCCGATGCAGCGCGAGACGGGCACCAAACGCGACGGCGTCGCTGGCGGCCACGATGGCGCTGAAGTGAACGCCGCGGGCCACGAGGGAATTGACTGCCATCATGCCGGCTTGTCCGGTGAAATCCCCCTGATAGACCAGCTTGCGGTTGATGGTGATCCCCGCTTCTTCCAGGGCTTTGACGTATCCCCGGTAGCGGTCGATGGCATCCTGGTGATCTTTATTGCCGCGGATACAGACAATCTGGCGATGGCCATGCCGGAGCAGGTGGTGGGTGGCGCGATAGCCGGCAGCGAGATTGTCGATGGAAATGCACTGGTGACCCCACCCCGGGAGCCTCCTGGCCGCCACCACAGTCGGGAGGCGCTCCTTGAGGCTGTTGAGTTCTTCAACAGGCACGTCGCCCCCGATGAGCAGCATGCCGTCGACCTTGCGGCCCAGCAGGGTGCGAATGACCTCCTGTTCGGTGCCTTGCTCCCAGCGCCCATCGACGAAAATCGGCGTGACACCGGTTCCCCCCAATCCCTCGATCGCTCCCTGGGCGATTCCGTCGTAGAACGGGCTCCCGATGTACTGCGTCACGATGCCGACGGTCATCGATCGCCCGCCCGCCAGCGTGCGGGCGAACACATTCGGCTGGTAGCCCAGGGCCTTCATCGCCTCCAGGACAGCTTCTTTTTTGTCGCGGGAAACCGTGGCGCTGTCGTTGAGCACTCGCGAAACCGTGCTTTTCGAGACACCTGCCCGCGCGGCGATGTCTTCGATCGTGGACTCGGGTGTGTTCACGGTAGTGCTGGCTCGGGGTGGGGGGATTCAAGGCGGCAAGGCCCCAGCAGCTTCGGCGCGGCCGGCGCAAAGCATAGCAAGAAACCGGTTTCGCGTTAGCCGTAAGATTATCTATAGTTACAGGTAGTTTTTTCGGGGGTATTTGGGAGCGGTTTCAGGTTGTCTTCTGGGGGAACGTCCATGATGGCTACGGCTACGGAAAATGTCGCGCAACCAACCGGAGAAGAAAAGCTCTCGGTTGGTGAGAAGGTCGGGTATGCGCTTGGGGATGCGGCCTCAAATCTCTTTTGGAAGATGTTCGAATTCTTCCTGATGTATTTCTATACCGACGTCTTCGGCATCACGCCCAGATCGGCCGGCACCATGTTGCTGATCACGCGCATCTGGGACGGTATCGACGACCCGCTGCTCGGCTACCTCGCCGACCGCACGACGACGGCATGGGGCCGCTTCCGTCCCTACCTGCTCTGGATGGCCGTGCCTCTGGCAGTCACCGGCGTGCTGACCTTCTATACCCCGGACATCTCCAACACCGGCAAGCTTGTGTACGCCTATGTCACCTACTCGCTAGTGATGTTGGCCTACACCGCCATCAATATTCCCTATGGAGCGTTGATGGGGGTCATTTCGTCGAGTTCACTGGAGCGGACAAGTGTGTCGACCTACCGGTTCGTGGCAGCATTCCTGGGAGGCATTGTCGTGCAATATTCGACCCTCCATCTGGTGCGTTTTTTCGGCGGAGAGGGGCCGGGGGGGGAGAAGGTTGGTTTCTTCTGGACAATGGCGCTCTACGCCGTGGTGGCGGTGGTTCTCTTTTTCATCACCTTCCTGACAACTCGCGAGCGTGTAGAGCCCGAGCAGGAGGAAGGCTCGACCTATGGAGCGGATCTGAGGTTTCTGCTGACCAACGCCCGGCTGCACCAGATCGTGCTCGGTGGAATCGCACTGTTGAGCCTGTTGGCGACCGGTTTTTCCCTCGCCTCCATGCCCTGGATTCTGGGCACCTACGCCGTGGCGAATGTGGCTGCCATCCTGATGCGGGCCCGGGCACTGCGCCGTGGCGGAGAGGCTGGACCATCGACGCTGGAACAGGATTTCAACGATCTGCTCTCGAACCGGCCCTGGCTGGCCCTCTTTGGATTCGGGCTGATGCAACTGACGGCGCTCTTCATCCGGGGCGGCGCGATTCTCTACTACTTCAAATATTTCTGCCATCGTCCGGAATTGGCATCGACGTTTCTTGTCGCCGGCAGCGTCGCGGCGATCGTCGGCATGCTGTTCACGAAGTATGCCGTCAGCCGCTTCGGAAAAAAGCACCTGATGATCCTCATGAACGTCGGCGTGGCGATCCTGACGGCCGGTTTCTTTCTGCTCCAGCCCGAACAGATCGGCTGGATGTTTGCCTTCCACGTGGCGGCAGCGCTGATCAGCGGGCCAACGCCGGTGGTGCTGTGGGCGATGTATGCCGATACCGCCGATCACTCGGAGTGGAAAAACCGGCGGCGGGCCACGGGACTTGTTTTTTCGGCGGCGACCTTTGCCCAGAAAATGGGCTGTGCGGTGGGGTCGGCCATGACCGGCTTCGCTCTCGAGTACTTCCAGTACACCGTTCCGGTCGCCGGCGTGGAGCAGACGCAAGGGGATTTCACAATGTTTGGACTGCGCATGATGATGAGCGTGATTCCGGCAGTTTTCCTGTTTGCTGCTGCGGGCTGTCTGGTGGTGTACGACATCGGCGAACCGCTGCTGCGCCAAATCGAGGCCGATCTGGCGCAGCGCAGACGCAAGGCATCCCCCGCGACCGATGGTTCCCCAGCCAGCTAGCCCCAGAGGCTTTCGAGCGGGGCCTCAAGGACGTCGCGGGGTGAAAAGCCCCGCTCGCGCAGGGCGGCGATCGAGAGGCCGGCAGTGCGTTTGGCGAGGCGGATTCCGGCCGGATCGCGCACCAGCGGCAGATGGCAAAAGGCTGGCGGGAGCCAGCCGAGTGCCTCGTAGATGAGCAGTTGGCGGGCGGTGCTGGTGAGCAGATCCTCCCCTCGCACCACCTCCTCGATCTCCATGGCATGGTCGTCCGCCACCACCGCCAGTTCGTAGGCGGCCAGGTGGTCGCGCCGCCAAACGACGAAGTCGCCGAAATCCTCTCCGGCGGTGCGGCGCACGAGGCCCGCCTCGCCGTCTCGGAATTCAAGCGTTCGGCCGTCGGGCACGCGAAAGCGCCAGGCCACACTCCCCGGTTCGCTGACGCTGTATCTGCCCGCGGGAGGGCGCAGAGCTGGCGGAAAAATTGATTCAGCCTCCGGTGGCAAGCTCTGCTGCGGGGCCAACGCGGCTTCTTCAACATCGCGACGGGAATGGGGGCTGGGATAGATCGCCCCGGCATGGGCGAGCTGCCGGAAGATGTCGAGATAGAGGCTCGTTCGCTTGCTTTGCCGGTAGGGGCCGTAGGGGCCGCCGCGGTCGGGGCCCTCAGACCAATCGAGCCCCAGCCAGTGGAGATCGCGCACGCAACTCGAGACCCATTCCTCCCGGCAGCGGGGGCTGTCGAGATCTTCGATGCGGAGCACCAGGCCGCGGCCGGCGCCGCGAGCTGCTGCTCGGGCGAACGTGCGGGCGTGCCCCACATGGAGCAGGCCAGTGGGCGTTGGAGCGAGGCGACCGCGGGCAGGCATACAGGCTGTGTGTAAGGTGATCGTTCGCTCGCCAGAGCGAATTTTTCGCCCTTCATCTTACATCAGCCACCAGGCTCCGGTAGTCAGCACGTAAGCGCCAAGGGCCAGATTGGTGGCGGCGTGGGCGAGGATCGTGTCGATCGGCTGGCGGGTGGAGGCGGCGATGCCACTGACAATCGCAAACCAACCAAGGGCGGCCACCGCCTCGGCCGGGTGGGTGGCCACTGCATAGGCCGCGCAGGCTCCGGCAGCGGCGGTGGTGAGCGTGCCGAAGGGAACCTGCCAGAAATCTTCATTCACGACATACCGCATGAGGAATCCGCGGAGGAACAGTTCCTCGGCAATCGGCACCACCACCACCAGCCCCACCAACCGCAGGCATAAAAACCCCCAGGCCAGGACTGGCGAGTCGGCAAACTGGGCGAAGGGGTTGCAGGCTGTGCGTTCCAGGCCGGCAGTTGCCCAGCCGGCATCGCGCTGCAGGATGGCCAGTGCCACCCAGGGCACGACCAGCGCCAGGCCCAGGAGCGCCGGCCACCAGGAGGGGCGGCCCAGCCAGAGGCGCAGGGCCGGCCAGGCGAAGGCAATCGCGGCGATCGTGAGGGCGAGTCGGACGGCATAGAGCGCCGGATAGGCCGAATAGGGAATCCCCAGCCAGCCAGCCAGACCGCCGCCGGAGGGGGTGGGGTCGAGAGCCCCGGCTGCCAGAAAGACCACCAGCGGCACGACGCAGGTTTGCCAGGGGTTGGCCGGGCCGGCATTGGGGGCTGATTTGCCGGGGGAAGGGGGCGTTTCGGCGGGGAGGGCATGCATGGCTGGGCTCGGGCGGGAGGGGGGGCCGGAGGCTGAATTGGGCGGAAAGAGACCTCGCCTGTCGCGACTATCAGCCGAAGAGTATATTGCCCGCTTGGCTGCGCGGGTTGACCCCCGCGTTTTTCCGCGCCATTTCCCTTTTTTCTCCTCCTTCAGGTGTACCGGTCTCATGGATCTCGCCAAGCTTCGCAACATGGGCATTTCGGCCCATATCGACTCCGGCAAAACAACGCTTTCGGAGCGCATTCTTTTCTACGCAGGGCGCATCCATCGCATCCAGGAGGTCAAGGGTGGTGGTGACGGCGCCACGATGGACTACATGGATCTGGAACGCGAGCGCGGGATCACGATCACCAGCGCCGCCACCAGCGTGAAGTGGCACGACTGCGACATCAACCTCATCGACACTCCGGGCCACGTCGATTTCACCGTTGAGGTGGAACGCTCGCTGCGCGTGCTCGACGGTGCGATTCTCGTGCTCTGTGCCGTGGGTGGCGTGCAGAGCCAGTCGATGACGGTCGACCGCCAGATGAAGCGGTACAAGGTGCCGCGTCTGGCTTTCGTCAACAAGATGGACCGCACCGGCGCCAACTACGATCGCGTCGTCAAGCAACTCAAGGACAAACTCGGCTGCGATCCGGTGCGGATGCAGATTCCGATCGGCAAGGAAGACAAGCTTGAGGGCGTGATTGATCTGGTCGCCATGCAGGCGCTCTATTTTGATGGCGACAACGGCGAGACCATGCGCCGCGAGCCGATTCCGGCGGGCTTGGCTGAGGCGGCCGCCGAGGCCCGGCACGAGATGCTCGAGGCGCTGGCGATGTATTCCGATTCGCTCATGGAAAAGCTCCTCAGCGAACTGCCCGTGAGCGAAGACGAGATCCATGCCGTTGTGAAGCAGGCGATGCAGAGCCAGAGCATCACGCCGGTTTTCTGTGGCTCGGCCTACAAGAACAAGGGCGTGCAGGCCCTGCTTGATGCCGTGGTGCGCTATCTGCCCAGCCCGCTGGAGCGGAAGGTGATTGCCAAGAAGTGGGACAAGATCGACGAGGCATTCGACCTCACTCCCGATCCCACCAAGCCGCTGGTGGCGATGGCCTTCAAGATCGTCGACGATCCCTACGGCCAGCTCACGTTCATGCGGATCTATCAGGGGCAGATCAAAAAGGGCGAAGCCTACATCAATCAGCGCACCAGCCAGAAGCAGCGCTTCAGCCGGATTGTGCGGATGCATGCCGACAAGCGCGAGGAAATTGATCTGGCCGAAGCTGGGGATATCGTGGCCGTGATGGGCGTCGATGCCGCCTCGGGCGATACCTACTCCAACGATGCCAAATACTGCACGCTGGAGAGCATGTTTGTGCCGGAGCCGGTGATCAAGATGGCGATCACCCCCACCAACCGCGACGGGCTCGACAAGCTGGGCAAGGCTCTGCAGCGGTTCACCCGCGAGGATCCGACGTTCCGCATGTCGACCGACGAGGAGACTGGCGAGACATTGATCGCCGGCATGGGCGAGCTTCATCTCGACATC
>Ga0164294_10005172_pt1 | contig 11216 bp, 13 predicted proteins | sample GEODES005metaG_FD_111479 | JGI IMG/M metagenome (GOLD analysis project Ga0164294, IMG submission 111479) | Oligotrophic lake water microbial communities from Sparkling Lake, Wisconsin, USA - GEODES005 metaG | ecosystem: Environmental > Aquatic > Freshwater > Lake | place: USA: Sparkling Lake...
ACTTAAGTACTTGCTGCATGTTAAGCTCGAAATTTTAATTCTAAACTAAGCTGGATTGAACTTGTAAACTGACATGCACACTATGGGGCCCGCTTATTTACTGCATCGAGCTATCCAACACTAGTTAAAACCATTTTATCACCAGATGTTACACACGCGACGCCACTGTCATTGCGCATTTTACGCAAAATTGCATCGTCCGTTCGTGAATTTTCGGATTACATGGATGGCATGGATGGCGGCAGCATGGATGGCGATGCCATTGCACTCATGATTGTAGCAGGGGATGACGTGTCCAACACTGTAATATTCCGCAAAATGTGTGAACAAGGACACACGGAAGTTGTCCGTTTACTCCTGGATTTACCGCAAGAGCGTGGAATACATCCAACAGCAAATAAACATGAAGCATTGTTATTAGCAAGCCAAAACGGACATACCGAGGTTGTTCGACTATTATTGCATGTGTCCGAATCATTCCTCGATCTCGCATTCTGTATTGCATGTAAATTCGGACACATCGACATTGTGCGTATGTTAATTAAGCACGGGGTTCATCCTGGTACAAATGATAATTTAGCATTTCGTCTTGCATGTGAAAATGAGCACATTGAAGTTGTCCGTTTGCTTCTCGATTTACCACGAAAATTTGGGATTTATCCTGGAGCATGTGATAATGTTGCATTCGTGACAGCCGTCCGACACAAGAGAATCGGCATCATTCGTTTGCTTATGGACTTGCCCTTGAAACGCGGCGTAGATATTCATGATGCTATTAATTCTGCATGCGGTTTAGGATTTACTGAAATTATTCAAATGCTTCTGACAAAAAATATTGAATTGAATTTGAATCCTGCAATTCGGATCGCAAATAGTCTTGGACACACCGATATTATTCGGTTGCTTCTCAAACGGCAATTTAACGTGGACATGTCCATTGCACCCATGGATGTATTGTTGCAGTTAATTACACGATTAACCCCCGACATTTGAATCGCGTCCATTCTCCCGGACTAAAGACCGCATCGTTCAACAGTAGATATGAGTGTTCGATTTGCAACCGATGCCCCAGATCTAACATCGGCAGTCAAAGATATCGGAATTGATCTTGGAGGCATCGAAGAGTTGGGTGACGACATGGGGATTAATCTCATTTCACGACCAACGGCGGGGAGCCCCAAACCTGCGTCGTCGCAACCGTCACAGCCTCGTACTGTGAATTTCGGTTCAAACACCGATATTCCATCCATTAAAATTGCGCCTGTCATGGACGATTTGGAAGTTGTTAATCTGGATTTTGCCCCGAGCGCAAGCGACGTTAAAATCACGCGCAGTGAAGAGCCCGCCCCGTTTGTTATTCAGACGGCAAAGATCGAGCAACCTCCTGTTGTTGTCGCTCCGGTACAAAGTACCCTTGAGATCAAGGAAGAATTGATTTCCAAATTGGAGCGCCTTGATGCCAAAGGTATTACAGGCAAGCACCTCACGCGCGAAAATACAGTGGAAGAACTGCGCGCTGAAGTGCACAAACGGACAGATTCAAAGAATTTGGAGGCGTCCATGCGTTTTCAGCGCAATGCGCTTGTCACATTTGTAACGGGCGTTGAAATGTTGAATGACAAAGCTGGACACCGTTTGCCCATCAAACCACGTCTCAAGGGCTTTTCAGAGTCGGTTCAAACAAATATCGAGGATTATGATGACATCTTTGAGGAACTGTATGATTTATACAAGGATGGGTCGAATTTGCACCCACTTGTGCGACTCGTAGGTACACTGGGAGTTTCTGCTGCAATGTTCCATTTGACGAATACGATGGCTGAAAACTCGGGTATTCCGCATATGAAGGATGTGTTGAACGAAAACCCGGAGCTTCGAAAGCAAATGGCACGAGCCATGGTCGAGCAGATGGGTGGAATGGGTGCATTCATGGATGCTGCGAGTGGTGGTGGCGATCGAATTCGCCAGGAGGCTCCTGCTGCTCCTGCTGCTGCGGCTCCCACTCGTGGCCCCATGTTTAATGGTTCGTCGGCTGCTCCCCGACGCGAAATGCGCCCGCCGGAAAATGTAGATGACATTTTGAGTGCGATGGAGGAGGAGCGCAAAATTACACCTGCGCAACACCGCCATCCAATTTTTGCAGGGGATGACCAAAACAGTACAGGCAGTACCACGTCGAGGAGAGGGCGGCCTCGCAAACCTCAGACGGCACCCGTTGGCTCAACGCTTGATTTGAGTTGATGAGGAGGTGGTGACGTTACGGATTTCGATGCCAATCTCGAAATAAGAACCAATCCGAATTTTCATTGCACAAAAAGTGCAATACGACCAACACAAAAATTGTAAACCAGAACGCGACAATTATATTGCGGGTTCCGATGAACATGATGACAAACAGCAAGATGGGGCGAAACATGATATTTTGAAAAAATGCTTCTTGTGCGGGTGTTACAGACAACACCATGAATCTGCCGCCCAAATTCAGAAGAATATATGCAACGCCGAGTACATACGGGTTCATATTTATGTTGTTAATTGTCGCAAGAAAACTCTCTTCTTCTGGTTGCATTCGACTACTCTTTTTGCACGGGTTTTTCATACAGACTCCACAAGACCCAAACAGTCCAAAGGGCTGCGCAAACAAGCCCTGCTGCCGGATTCATGTCCGCGATTAACAACACAATGAACGCCACAATGAAACGAAAAAACGGTCGACGACCCATGTCCTGTTTTAATGTTTGAATTTTGTTCAATGCGAAGTCCTGTCTTGAATTGCGACGGTGTGTTGGTCGAGCATTCGCTCACTTTGCCATGGACGCAAAGCATCGCCTTCAACAGTATCCACATTAATTACGGATGATTCCGTTAGTTCTTGAATTTGATGTGGCTCCTCGTGAAGAACGGATTCGTCGAACCACCGATTTTTGGATGTCACGGGATCTTTGTTCAGCGTTGGAGGGTTGAATCCTTCGACAGACCACGTCCATGCGCCGACCAAAAACATCATCATCGCGATTCCCAAATATGGAATTTGATAGAATACAAATCCTGATAATAATAACCATGCAGCAGAACCAACCCACGTTCTAAAGATGTAAATGGCCGGAATTTGATGCGGGAGTGCAGCTAACAAAATGAGCCCCATGGCTACAATCCATGATGCACTAAATGGGCTCCAATGTCCGCTTGGTTGTTTTTGCATTGTTCTCTCTGTTAGCGTTTGCGATAAAATCCGGGGCTCTGAAATTTGTTTTGCGCCAGGAGGACTCGTCCTCAGATTGGTTTACACCTCGCTTCTCCTAAATCATCTAAATCACTCATTGCGCTTGCAGAATCCGTGGCAGAATCCGTTCCAGAATCTGTGGCAAAACCCGTTGCAGAACCCATAGCGCTTGCAGAACCCATAGCGCTTGCAGAACCCATAGCGCTTGCGTGACCCGTTGCACTTGCGTGACCCGTTGCACTTGCGTGACCCGTTGCACTTGCGTGACCCGTTGCAGAACCCATGGCGCTTGCGTGATCCGTAGCACAACCCATAGCGCTTGCACAATCCATAGCACGCGAGCCAGGAACTCGGTGCTGAATCAGCCACTTGTGCGATCCCTGCCAAATCTTAGCACTACGCATCATGACCTCCAAATCTGTAATGGCGTCAAAGGGCCCATAAAGCTTACCATCACAAGCACATGCCCATTTCCCAGGACCCCAATGGATCCACAAGGCTTGTGTGGCAGCTGCTACGGCCTCATTAAGGCGCCGCATCGTGCTAACAATTTTGTTAAAGCGGGGGTCATCGCACAAACTTAGGGTATCCATGATGTCATCGAGGCTATCAATTTCGTCGTTCATAACCAATGTCAATATGGCATGCATTTCTGCGCGAAGTTTTCGTACAGTCTCGTCTGCCGTCGTTTGAGATAACTGCAGTTCGGGCATTTTCTCATGAGCCTTCGGATCCATTGCAGCGGAAGTATTCGTGGTATCGGAAGTTTCCACTTCTGAAACTGTTAGGTATGGTATACCAGAAGGATGCGGTTCTTCAATCTCCTCAACGTCTTCAACGTCCTCAACGTCTTCAACGTCTTCAAGTTCCTCAGCGAGTTCCTCGAGTTCCTCGAGTTCCTCGAGATCCTCAGGTTCTTCAATGTCCCCAAACATTTTCTTCATTGGTGGTGAATAAAATGCATGATTGAAGGGTGGTTCAACTGGCAATTTATTGCGTGATGCAAATCGTGAATCCGCGGTATCATATGCATCAAATCGTGCATCAAATCGTGAATCGCGTCGTGAGTCAAATCGTGCATCGCGTCGTGAGTCAAATTTTGAATCAAATCGTGAATCAAAACCTTTATCATAATATCCAGCACTTCCAGCGCTTTCAGCATCTTTTTCGAAAACAATTGCTTCCAGCGCATCAATTCGCTGTTGCAATTGTTGGACTTCTCTCAAATGAAACACGGTTCTTACCACGCTTTCGCGCTCAAGTTTTTCAATGCGCGCTAAAAGGTCCATCTAACGCTTCTCGGGGGTCTCTCACGATACCGCATCAATTTTTATCCCCATCGTTCTTGTTATCACATGACTGGGTTACTCCAATTTTGAAGCAGCGGCGTAGCTAAAAAATCAGCCTTAAGCTGAACCGATGTGTCTGGCCCAAACACGAAACGGTGTCCAAAATCTTCCACTAAATTGCGAATTGTAGCACCCGTTTGTTCATCCACCATGTCTTCCTGCGGAAAATTCTTTTGCAGGTATGCCAGCAAATTCGCCTCGGCTGCAACGGCAGCAGAAACATCCGGCACAGGTTCTTTAATCGTCGGATCCAACGGAGGCAACCACGTAGGCCAAGGTGTCATAAAATCATCAACCGTGAGATCTGAGCGAAAACTCACAGGACCAAATAATCTGTCCCGGAAGTCTGCTAAAATGCGCAATCCTTTGGTCCCCTGTTGGCGAATATCCGCATCACAAAACACAAGCAGCGTCTTGTAACGGTCTTTTGCTTCAGACGTTGTTGGAGCTGCATCAAGCGCCTGTGTTGTCATATCCGATAGCGACAGCCCCGCAATTGTACCCGCAGAAAAATGTTCCATTGTTTGGGTTTTATACATAACGAGAACAATTAGCGACACCGTAAGAAGCAGCAAAACCCAAAGAAATAACGTTTGAATTATGGATGCATTCATTGTTTCTATTCAATCGATGTTTTAAAACTGAGCGCCAGCGAGGTTTTTGAAGAGCATTTGCGATTTTAGAATTGTTGAATTTTATCGTTTGAATAAATCGGGCCCATGAGTAAGGGGAAATGGATTTCACAAACTTAATGGATATTGGCTCAGGGTTACCAGCGTTTGGACAACCACAGCAAAAAAAACATCGAACGAAACGTGAACACTTTGTTCCAGAAGTGACGTCTACACAACAACCCGAGGTACTTCAATCTCCAGCATCAAACAATCGTCTTGACCCTGCTACAACAGCTGGACCGTTATTTTCGATCCCCGGTACAACGGCATCGGCAGACGAATTGGCGCAAGCATTTACGCTTGAAGGAAATGGATTTCCGGCGACGTCGCATAGGTATATTGATGGTCAGTCCACGCTTTGGCGACAAGTTCCCGTAAGTCCTTCTCAAAATGTTCAAAATGTTCCCCCTTCGATTCCAACCTTAGCTGAGGAACAGGCTGCGGGTTCGAATATTGACATTTATCGAAGACTCGACCAGATTACGAAGCAATTAGAAGAACTTCAAAAACCATCTCAAATGCAAAATTCAGCCGAATTGTTTTTGTTTGTGGCTATTGGATTGTTGTTGTTGTTGTGCATCGATACATTGTTACGGTTTGCTTCTAGCAGTGCGAATAAAAATTTAAATTTGGTTGGCGGTTTTAGCAGAGGTGTTTTTGGCAACAAGAGAGCAGCCGCTAGTCGCAGAAATTTTACTGGCGGGCGGCGTACTCGATTTTTGCGGAGAAGATAATTATCCAAATTGAAACAAAAATTTAATTCTTGTATTTATTATACAAACCCTTAAATATGTGTCAATAGACTATTAGGAATAGCCCCGTTCATTGCATTTTTGACAAATTATTTAAGATGTTGTATATTAATACAGTAGTTTGCCTTGATTTGGATGATGTTTGAAATTTAATCTTTGAACGTTGCATTTAGGAAGACCGATGTCTTTAGCGCACACTTTTAAATGTTTATGCGTTATTCTGCATGTTTTGAAAGCCTAAAACATCATAGTAGTGTGAACGAACGGGGGGTAATCTTGATGAAGGATTTTAGCAGATTTGTTAATTTTTACACTGGAAGTGTTGCGAAAACTTGACAATTTTGCTAAAGAGCTCGGTCACACTACATCATAGGTCGGTCATCCTAGTTGCATTCTCTTTGTATTAATCCCCAAAATTGACGTGTTAAATTAATTCAAAATATCATTTAAAATATCAAATAAAATGCCCGTTAAATGTGAATTCGCGGATTGTAAAAAACGACCATCCTTTGATTTTTCAGGCGGCAAAGGCCGTTTCTGTGTCACTCACAAAACAGCTGAAATGGTGGATGTCAAAAACAAACGGTGTGAGCAAGTGGGATGTGATAAACTTAATCCAACATTTGATTTAACAGGAGGCAAAGGCCGTTTCTGTGTCGCGCCAGGGCCAAATCTCGGTACTTTTGTTTAAATCCGTTTGGTCTCAATTCGGGCAAAAAAGTACAGGCAAAAAGTACCTACCGTGGGGCCTGGTGTCGCGCACAAAACAGCTGAAATGGTGGATGTCAAAAACAAACGGTGTGAGCATGCTGGATGTGATAAACAACCAATGTTTGACATCCCAGGCGGTAAAGGTCGTTTCTGTGCTGCGCATAAAACGGCTGAAATGGTGGATGTCAAAAACAAACGGTGCGAGCATGTGGGATGTGATAAACTTAATCCAACATTTGATTTAACAGGAGGCAAAGGCCGTTTCTGTGTCACACATAAAACAGCTGAAATGGTTGATGTCAAAAGCAAACGGTGTGAGCATGCTGGATGTGATAAAATTACACCAGCATTTGATTTAGCAGGTGGTAAAGGCCGTTTCTGTGTCGCACACAAAACAGCTGAAATGGTTGATGTCAAAAGCAAACGGTGTGAGCATGCGGGATGTGAAAAAATTAATCCAACCTTTGATTTAGCAGGTGGTAAAGGCCGTTTCTGTGTTGAACACAAAACAGCTGAAATGGTGGATGTCAAAAACAAACGGTGCGAACATGCTGGATGTGATAAACAGCCAACCTTTGATTTAGCAGATGGCAAAGGCCGTTTCTGTGTTGCGCACAAAACAGCTGAAATGGTGGATGTCAAAAGCAAACGATGTGAGCATGCTGGATGTGATAAACGGCCAGCATTTGATTTAGCAGATGGCAAAGGGCGTTTCTGTGTTGCACATAAAACTGCTGAAATGGTTGATGTCAAAAGCAAACGGTGTGAGCATGCAGATTGCAATAAACTAAATCCAATCTTTGATACACCAGGCGGCAAAGACCGTTTCTGTGTCGCGCACAAAACTGCTGAAATGGTGGATGTTAAACACAAACTGTGTGAGCACCCCGATTGTAAAACACGAGCATCCTATGGGCGCCCTGGTCATCCAACATCGCACTGTTACCCGCATCGCAAACCTGGCACGATTCGTCGTCCAAATGCTAAATGCAAAATTCCGAAATGCAAAGAACTGGCAATTTGGGGTACAAATTGGACCCCGTGTCGAAACACACAAAACAACCGATGATACAAACCTCGTCGAACGCCCGTGTGTCGCATGTGGTCTTCTGTATGTCCTCGACGCAGCGGACAAATGCGAAAGCTGCAATCCTACAGCCTTTGCTTCAGCCCGTTTAGCTAAACAAAACGCCCTCATGGCATACCTTGACTCGCGGGGACTAACGGGTACAGATGTGGTTATTGATGATGGTATTTGCGGCAAAGAACGCCCAGACCGCGTCTACGACTTTGACGACAAGATTGTTGTTCTGGAATGCGATGAACACCAACATCGAGATCGTGTCTGCGTTTGTGAGCAAACCCGTATGGTTAACATAGGTCAAACATTTGGTGGAGTTCCCACGTATTTCATCCGTTGGAATCCAGACGATTACAGTCCTGAGAGCGACCGTAAGAACCCCGAATTGCTTCCGAAACGCCACAAACTTGTGGGTGATTTATTACGCGACATACATGATGGAAAACATGTGCTGCCAACGGGTCTTGTGTCAGTTGTTTATTTGTACTATGATGGATGGGATTCGCTGAGAACAGCTGAATGGAGTGTGTTGATGGACCTTGAATAATGCATTTCAGCCAAATCTCGCATTCGCTCCTTTTGTAAATCAACAAACAACACAACAAACAACACAACAAACAACTCAACAAACAACGCAACAGCCGCACCAACAAACACATCAACAATTAAATGAACGTTATTGCCGCTCGTTTTTTATTATCAATTCCAATAAGTCTGTCCGTCATTTCGTCGCTAACGGGTTGGTACCCAGCAGTCGATTTTTTAGCACCTTTCATTGCCGATTTTGGAACTTCAGACACCGACGGACGAGTTCCGCGTGTTCCCGCGGATTCAATTGCCTGACGAATGGGCGATTCCTCTTGAAAATATCGCATAGCCTGATCTTTCCAACTTATGAGCAAACGATTGGGTGACATGTAAATGATTGTAAAACCTTCTTGTCGCAAAATCGCGGCAACGAAAAGAATACAATCTTTCACTTCAAATCGAGGACATCCTGGCACCCATTCCGGAAAATCATAATGACACATCTGTTCACCCGTTGGTCGTGCTGCAACGAGCTTAATACGGCCATGCACCGCCGATAAAATACGATTGTATGCTCGCAAACGGAGTGTATCGGATTCAGCTTGTTTCGTAAAAAGAGATGCAGGCGTTAAATGTGGAGTTGCGGAGGATGCCATTTGTTTAATGTGAAGTATTTTAACAACTCGTTTAAAAACGCATGCAGAACGCGCATCCGAAATGATATTCCAGAATATTGTATTTTCTTTAGAAATGACAACGTCAAGACCAACGGCAATGTCAAAAATGTGGTTTCCTCGCGCAATTTCATGCAGTGCCGGAGGTCTGCGCGCGCTTAGTCAATTAGGTACATTAGCAGCACTGCGGGATGCTGGCGTTCTCAATCATGTGCACGATTGGTATGGGTGCTCCGGCGGCGGAATAACAGCGCTCATTGGTACATTGTATGTGCTTGGAGCAACATCCGCATGGATTCGCGATGCACTCGCCATTTTTGATACAACACCGTTTGCAACATTGGACACTCAACGAATCGCGCAATTTTGGACTGAATGGGGTATCCTGTCGGGTTCAGACATTATTGCTGTCGTGGGTCGTATTTTGAATACGTTGGCACCCACCATTTCAACGTGGACATTTCGTGAACTCGAGCAGCATACGGGGTCCCGTCTGCACTTGATTGCAACGAATGTTTCACGATGTTGTAGCACCACGTTTTCATCCGCAACGACGCCGCATGTTCGGGTTTTGGATGCGCTGCAGGCATCCATGGCGGTCCCCTCGATTTTCGTACCCGTCGTTATCAACGGAGATTTATATTGCGACGGTGCTGTTGACGAGTATTACCCATGGATGTGTGTTGAAAAAAAAGACGAAACGCTGGTGTTGCTAACGGATTCTACAAAGAACATGACGTCAACCGTACAATCATTCGCGGAATATTTGCACCGCATTTATAGCATCATGTATAATCGTCGACGAATTGTCCCTTTACCGAGAAATTGGATCGCAGTGAATGAGCAGCGAATTAGTATGGTGTCAATGATTCTGACGCTCGAGGACCGTATGGCGCTGTTTGCGGATGGAATTAAATCGGCAAAAGGGTGGCTTTTGCTGCGAAAACAACGACATTTTCGACGTATTCGTCGTCCAGTGTCAGCTCCGGTTGCTCCGTTGGCTCCACTTGAACGAAAGACTCTGAGACGGTGGTCTATTTGAAGTATTCTTTGGACAAAATGCTTTGAAATCTCGGCTATTTGATACACCAACAGCGCTTGTTACTAAAATATGTTGATGTATTGCGGCAGAGAGCAACTGTTTTAATCTTATTTTAGCATGGTTTTTGAGATTTGTTTTGTTTGTTTTTTGCTGGAAGACTGATGACGCGGGCGTCTATTTGTTGAAGACATTGTCAATATCATGTTTCATACACTCGCTGTAAATTTTTCGTAGGCGTTTAAATGGGCATTGTGGTTCATTTTAATTATGCGTTTAAATTGAAACAAAGTAATATTATGTGTTGCTGTTGACACTGCGAATGTTCATTCCTCCTCAAGCTGACCCACGCATTTCGGCTCCCCATCAATACTTTCAAATACCAAACCATCATTTACTTTAAATTTACCCCAGGTTCCGTTGAAAACAGCTGCATCACACACTGCTGGAGACTGTAGGTGGCGTGGAACCCATTCTAACGCACGTCCATCACATTGAACCGCATACAAACACAATTCCTCCGTTAAATGCTCTTCTGGTACTTGGGAAAGAGTATGCACATGAACTTACTGCTATTTTACAGAGGTCCTTTGACAGTCGATGCAGTGCATAAGCACTTGACCACATTGCTGAATTCCCTTAAACAAATTAAACAATTAGGTAAGCTTGCAACAGCTCCTGCAAATCCGCGTTTTTTGCGATTATTTCAGTAATATGCATTGGATCCACGTATTTCAAGCAATTTAATTGAAACTCGCAAATAGGAAGACCGATGTCTTTAGCGCACACTTTTTAATGTTTATGCGTTATTCTGCATGTTTTGAAAGCATTTTATGCATTTATGTGACAAAATGTCTAAATGTTTTAGCCTAAAACATCATAGGTCGGTCATCCTACTCGCAAACCCATCGCAAAAATTCAAGCGACGGTTTTCGAATAAAGCGAACAGCTTCCACATCTCTCTCAACGGCAGCCTTACACAATTCTAATGTTTGTTCTTCAGCAGACCAACGGGCATTTTAAAATGGGCACTAAGTAGAATGGAACATATACAAGATATGAAAGATTCTGTAGAAACATCCGTAAGCATAAAACTGTTTTCATCATTGAAAACATCTTCGTATTATCACATTTTTAAGAGCAAGATGTTTCAGTTCCCACTATCAAAATGTAGAGAACTAAATA
>Ga0164294_10005173_pt1 | contig 11216 bp, 5 predicted proteins | sample GEODES005metaG_FD_111479 | JGI IMG/M metagenome (GOLD analysis project Ga0164294, IMG submission 111479) | Oligotrophic lake water microbial communities from Sparkling Lake, Wisconsin, USA - GEODES005 metaG | ecosystem: Environmental > Aquatic > Freshwater > Lake | place: USA: Sparkling Lake...
AAAATGTATATTTTGTATTTGTTTTTGTCCAAAAATCGAATTGTATTCTTCGATTTTTTGTACAAAGTAACAAGGGATATTGATGGATAGAAATCGCGCAGGTATTGTAGTTTCGTCCTCCATCATCTTTGTGAATGTGTCATATAGGATATGATAAAAGGGGGCATTTGAATCGTGTAGAAATCCCGTACATATGAGATATTTTTCCGAATTTGCATATCGACTCGTTTGGGGTTTGAAAATATGGACATGGCGATAAAAACTGGACAATATGGCAATAAGATCGATCGTATGTTGCATAAAAGAATCGAAGATTTTCACCACGAATGATCCGCCCTTCTTTTGCATACATAATGCGAAAGCGATTTGTGCGAATAATAGTCTCGCGATGGTTATTTCTTGGCTATTGAAATCGACGGAAAAATCGAATCCGCCGTCTGCCGTAATGAAATCCATGGACGATTCGTATTTCTCTTTACAATATACGAAATTTTCTATAGAAAGAATATTTCCCGTGTGGTCTTTTCCCGTTTCTATAAAAACATGGGGATTTTCTTTTAAAAAGTATTGCGATTTTTTCCAAGCGGGGATATTATTATCGTTTTTATCATCCAGTAAGGTCATCCCCACTACGACATCACTCTCAGATTTTCTATAAGACACTAATGCTTCTATGAATCCACCGGGACCTTCGGCCAAATGGAACGATTTGATGGGTGAACTATTCTCGGGCAATAAATTGTGAAATGTATGGATAATTTCATTCATTTTGAAAAAAGATCGAGAAAGAGGCTTATATTTCGAAACGCTCGTTTTTTTATGCGGAATAATGGAATGAATATATTCATAGGGATTCGTATATTTCTTATAAATATCCCATACCTTTTCTTGATGAGTAATTCTGCATTTTATATCATATAGATATCGTGAAATGGATTGCGATACAGCCACTTGCATTCCTTCGGTTTTACGCCATTTTTCACCGGTATCTAATAGTGGCGACGGTGTTAGACTACAATCGATCTTGTCATATAGGATTATATTTATTTTGGGTAATAAAAAATTCATTGTGCTATTTATTCTATGAATGTATTTCTATATGATTTCGTGCTACATTTTTATACTTGTACTGGTTCGGTGACTTCGGTCATTGATTTCTTTATCTTGTTCATTTTGTCCTTGATGGTCTTTTCCTTTGGCACCTTTACTACTTTTTCCTTGGGTTCTTTCGGTACTTTCGGTGCCTTCACTTTAGGTTCTTTGGGTTCCTTTGGTACCTTTGGTTCCTTTACTACTTTTTCTTTCGGTACCTTCACTTTAGGTACTTTGGGTTCTTTAGGTTCTTTGAGTGCCTTTACTTTGGGCGCCTTCGGCGCCTTGGTCGGTTTCGTTATTATAGCATCGGTCGTTGTTGTCGTCGTCAGGTCTTCTTCTGATAAACGTTCAAAATCGGCAACTTCGGTATTGATTATCTCTTCAATCGGTTCTTCCTCCGATTCTTCCTCCATACCTTTAGATTCGGGTATTTCGAGATTTTCGACAATAGTCTCGTCTTTTTTCTCGGTCAATGTAACTTTCGCATTTTTCAATTTACGAATACGTCGTTTAACGACCGGATCTCCACGCTGGACTTTTGCAATGGCCTCTTTCATTTCGTCGTCATAATCCTCATTATCTAATTCACTATATGACTGTAACAAAAGTTTGGACACCTTTACCGCATTTACATTCCGCATTTTGCGGAACACGAAATATCGATTCATGAACGAAAGACTTTTTTCATCATCCGTCGTTTCCATCGCTTTCTTGTAAAAGGATTTTGATCGCGGATTCAATTGGATCTCATTCTCCATTTGGTCAAATAGTTCCCCGAATAACCCCGAACCATTCGGTAATCCCATCTGTCTCGCTTCATTTCTCGTGACGAGAACGAATCCATAATGTTCCATCAATTCCACGAAATATTTGAAATTCACCAAGTATTCGCGAAATGGTTTATTAATCGTTTCCTGATATACACTTATAGGATATCCTACAGAAGATGCGTCGTCGGGAAACCCTTTTTCCCTATACATTTTCTGGATTTCACAAATACGCGGACTTGATGCCATCTTTCTCTGAGAAATGACCACACTTTCCCCCTCTTCTTTTCGCGAAAGAAGGTTGAATATGGTTTTCCCGTCATAACATGTTCCTATAAAATATCCTTGGAGACGAGTACATTCCGCCAGATTTCGAAGAAATCCGTGCAATGTACGTTGATTTTCAAAGAAATAATGCATCGCAAATTGACACGAACTCACGTGGAATCCCTGTTCTGCAACTCCATACCGATCATATACACCTTTGCCCAATATACCGAGATCTTTTGGTCCGGTACCGAACACGGCACGCGAAATCACCTTCTCCTTACTATCTTTATCCCCCGTAAATGCAGAACCGTCACGTATATTGAGCGAACTGTTGCCCTTGATAAACAGCGCACCGGGGATCCGTTTGCTCGTTTTACGGGCTTTCAAGTACCTCGCACATGCACCATCTACTGGATGTTCTATATTATCACGCGAAATGTCGATCCCAAAGACGAAATTCAAATTGCTATGTATCCATTTAGAAAGATCACCGGCTTTCCCCACGGAATAGTCAATGAGAATATCCCCCTGATTCGATACGGACTGTATCAACTTGTTTTTCACGTACAAGTTGTGGAAATTTCGCATGGCTTCAGTGGTCGATTCCACCTCTCGATTACGGTTGTAATAAACGTCGTCGTCTTCTACAACGGGAATATTTTCGCCCGTTTCAATCATTTCCGCCGTGATTTCATGGTGTATGGATTTCCAATTATTGTTTGCTACATGATACGCATTTCCGTAATTTTTCATTCCACGTAATAATTCCGCCGTCTTGTCGTACCTCACACGAATCGGGATCCATTTCCATCCGTGTTTCGCCTCTTTATCATACCGAAATTCTACAATCATATTTCCGTCGAAATATTCGCCAGTTTCGGTCGTCATATACTGCTCCTCCGAATTCGAAACCAATCGTATATTACATAAACTCGTTTCTGGATCATATGGATTCGACGGATAAAACGGAGCGGGATGGTAAGTATCTTCATTATCCACATCTTTCGGATCCGGTATTTTATCATGTATGAGATCATTGAACGGATTGATGAATCCATGTTTTTTCTCATCGAATCCGCACATTAAACGTATGACTTTATATTGAGAAATATCGTGCGATTCAAATACATTGTGTATCTCGTCTTTCCCCGTTTTATCCTTTACACATGTCACCAAGAAATCTACAGTGTTGAATTCGGCGGGTTTCCATTTGAACGAGAGATCCCATACACCTTTCGACAATTTGGATGCTTCTCCTATCTTTCTTGAACCCACCCCCGTATTGGACGGTGTAAAGATGAGACCGTCAGTTTCATATTCAAACATCCCGTCTCTTATATTGGAGAGGATAGTCGAACAACCCTGGAAAATGGTGACATCGTCACTTGTCATATAGAACGATTTACATTGGACGCGTAGGCGACAATTCGGGGTGATCGTCGGACGCTGATCCGCGGTTTTCCCCGTTTTCGTTTCTATCCACGTACCGGGTTTCGCCGGATTTTCCCGCCAGATCGCATTGTTCTCGGGGATGATCGATTTGACTTTCATGCGGGAAACGACTGCATTCAGGATGGGGAGTCGGTAATTCGTTTCCATCTCTTCTGTAGAGGAAGGCATGAATCCCTTTTCGCGGACACTTTTCCCATTCACATAGTAAATATCGAAACATGCAAAGAGGTTGATCCCTTGGTGCTCTTTATTCATCTTGATATGTTCTCCGTCAATAATGGTATTGAATACCGTTTTCTCCGAGGTGATGGATCCCGTGAAGATGACATTCATAGTCATATCTATAAGATAAATACGTCCTTTCCCGTCGATGAATAAGAGCCGGCGATCCCCGTCCGCCTTATCCGTCACCGTATAATTCGTACGTACATTTACGACGCCGTCCAAGGGTTCGCCTATATTTTCGAGTTGAAGCGTATTCGATTGTGGCCCGATGAAATCCGAATGATTCACTCTACGCGGTTGATATTTATCCCCGTGCAAGATGGCCATATAGGACTGTAGTGTGGAATTTCGTTCGCTGAATCTTATAGGATAACTCGTGCGTTGAATACCCCCCAGAATCATTCGACTTGCATGGTGAATGACCTTTATCACGTCTTCTACGGTGGTATATGGCGTCCCTGGACCGAACCGTTTATTGTCGAATTCCACTTCGATTTCGTAGGTGGGTGGATTGTTGAATACGTCTGCATCTTGAATCGTATATTCCGCAAAATAGAAATTCCCTTTGCGTTTGGAGGTTTTGATGATACTGAGATCGACGATAAAGGGCATATCGGGATGCTCAAATTTCACGCGATTCATACAACGGAACGTTTTTTTCGAATTTTGCCAATTGTGGATCGTATCCGCGGTTTGCTTCGTTTGTCCTATAAAGATTTTCTCTAGTTTGAAATCCACGCGGAAATTGTGATCGTAAAAATCGGCGGGTTTGACGTATTCCCCGTTTTTATATTGGGGGGATGTCTTTTGTGTAAAACTCAATTTATTTTGTCGGGTAGTGGGCATATTGAGGATCTTTGAAATGTCGTTGGTCCGGCAATATTCCTGTATGAGATCGAGTCCATTCACTTCTGCGCGCATATTGGATCGTTTTACTTCTCCACTTTTCGGATCGGTATATTCCGGTGTAATTCGCAATATATCCGTCCCATTTTCATTCGCCGTATGAAACCCGTTCGATCGCAATTCCTTGACGACATTATCATAGTCGATTTTAGATAGAGGGCGACTTTCTCTCGTATTTGTTCCGAACCGGATTTCGATTTCGTTCGTTTTTCCATCGGGTCGAAATACGGGGTTTCCATCTAAATAAAGCCCGATTATTTTCTCCAACTGCACTTTCGATAGTTTCGTCGCATCATTCGCCTTTTTTTCTTCGGTTTCATTATGTACATCAATGGACGTTATTTCCCTTTCCTCCATATCTTCGTCATCACGATTACGTTGATTTGTTGGTTCCGTCATATAAACAATATATAGTATGATTATATATTGTTTATTCTTGTAGAATCAATTTTTTTCTTGGAAAAACCCCTCTATTTTTGCGTATAGTTCCCCCTTCTTGAGTCCTATAGGATCAATCTTGAGACGCGACGCAATATTGACCAAATCGGGCAATTTGTACGCACCCTGACCACGCAAGGGTTGATACCACGTATTCCATTGGTATAATCCGGATCGATTGTCTTTGTCGGTCGCATCCCCCATATTCATCCTATAGGACAATCGTTTGTTGGGTTTTATATATTCGTATATGACACAATCCTTTTGTAAGACGTCGTCCCCCGATTCTTGGAAATTCTGGGGTTGGAATGTGATGTAACTCTGGCCATCGGCTTTCATCAATATGATGCGGATATTGTAGTAGATCGACATGGCAATTAGTTGTATATGACTCGTGGTATCTTTCGTGATAAAACATTCCGATATGATTTCTTGGATGAGCCCGTTCGTTATTGCGTGATTCCCCGTTTTCAAGATCTTGGGATTCTTTCTAATAGAATCCCCCATCTTTTTATTCTCTTCTAATCTACGATTCGCGTATTTTTGAATCCGGGTATATTCACCCATCCCATACTGGAAAACGAATATACACCAGAAAAGGGGATCCGGTTGATTCGGTGTAAAAGCGGTATTCACCGGCGGGACGACCTTATCTACCTTGACAGGAATCGCGGACCGAGGACCCGGATCCGACCGACCCATTATCACGGGTGTATGTACTATAGGAATCCCTAGTGCGACTTTGGCAGGAGGGGGGTCGAATGGAAATGATACGTTTTCGACATTTCCAATGCGAAAATGTGTAATACCTCGTTCTTTGGTGTAATACCACGAGGACAATTCGTCGATATTTTCTATAGGACAAATATCGAAGAGTACCTTGTTTAACCATGCACTACCTTGACCTAAATGAAATGGTGCATTTTGCAATTGCATAATCAATAACTATATATAGATATCCCGTAATCTTTATTCCCTTTTGTAGATTGATTTTCTTCAAAGTCTTCTACCGATTCATCCTTCACGAAAAAAGTGTTTTTCAAAAAGTCTTTTTGAGATTCTAATGGGATGAGTACATTCTCTTGATCCTGGATATAATGAATATAATTTTGAATATCGGACAAGGTATTTTCGGGGAGAAAGGTCAAATTGATATATACTCCGCTCTTATTTTCATTAATGACAATCGACGGATTCTTTTTAATGATTTTCAATATTTCTATATGATGGATTTTGTTCATCTTTTCGATGGCCAATTTAATTGTTTCTAATTCTTGTATTTGCATTGTGTATATAATATTATGAGATACGATTTTATGTTATTTGGCAAGTGATTATTCTTTGATATATCCTATAGTACAAATCGACGTATCATTCAATTCGAACCGACTCCCGATGAGATTCACCTTTATCTTTGCATTCTCCGTCACACTGTCAAATAGAGTATTATTTATATGATGATCGCGTGCAATGAATACGGTGATGGGTTCGTTTTCATCGTCGTCTATCACCTTGGCATGTATTCCTGCTTTGGTGATGGTTTTCACCGTTGCATTGACCACCGTCCCTTCTACGGGGTTGCATATCATACATTCAAATGTGGCGTGGTATTCGACTAAATGTCCATTCACTTTCCCAGAAGAGAAACTGATAATATGGATGGATTTCGGTTTTATATATCCTTCCACAATACATCGCCCCTCCACATTCGTGGAAATCGATCTTTCTAAATTCTGCTTTATATTCTTGCCGACATCGTTGATCGATAGGAATATCTTTCGCGTAATAAAGGACGGAATGTATACACCGAATACCTTGTCTGACTTTTGTTGTTCTCGTTTCAATACTTTTTCCATTATACTAATATATAAATCGTCATTATTTTTTATATCAATTTTTAGATTCGTTAATTGTCACTGAACATACCGATTAATCCATTTGCTAATGCTCCTCCTATTGCTTGGCCAAATCCCAGACCTAGACCAAATTTTGCACCAGATACACCAGTAACTTGCTGTTCTTGTTGCAGTTGTTGTTGCGGTTGTTGCATAACTACCGCTACGTTTTTAGAATTAGGATTCGCATTGTTTGCCCCTCCTTCTTTTTTATTTTTTAATGTTTTTTTCGCCTTTTTTATCGCTTTTTTCAGCATCTTTTTATGATATGTGTTTGTAACGAATATTTGTTTTGATAAATCACCATCGACATATTTCTTGTATATTTTTCCTTTGGGTGCATCCCCTTTCGATTCGACGTCTTCAATAACAAATGTAGTTTTATTTTTATTTATTGTCGGGCGATTCTTCAACCCTCGGAATGTTTTCACGGTAACGTTTTTCAGCGTTTTTGTCATATAGAATATATCTAGATTTTATCTACTCGATTGAGTATGGCAAATTCCGTCCCGAAAAACGCCATTTTCTCCCCTTCGTCCCGACGCAACAACATTTCTAAAATAACCGCAAAACCCGGTTTTTTGATATCGGTCTTTTCCACGTTATATATTGTTCTATGTGACAAATTGTGGATGATTCGAATGACGTCGATCATATTCATAAACGTACATTTTACCCCGTTATTATTTCTCTTTTGGGATAGATCCTTCACTTTGAATACCACCTTTTTCCCTTTGAACGATTGCATGAATCCGAAAATGGGGCGGATTTCGTCCCGTTTCACGATGAAATCGTCCATCTTTTCGCTAAATCGCATATAATCTTCCGGTTCCGTTTCCGACCATTTTTTCGGATCCTCTTTCGATTGGATGTATATGACTATTTTATCGATATTCGCCAAGACAACCCCCGTTTTACTCGCGTATATCACCATCCGTTTCTGGAAATAATCCTTCATGATTTGTTCTATAGGTGTAAATACGTCTTCCGACAATCGCGATAATAGGACGATACGATCCTCGAATGACAAACAATCGATCGCATGTTCGATCGCATATCGATTTATTTGATCTATCGTGAATCCGTGATTTTCCACCAATATATTCACTACAAATTGCGCCTGTTTAAACCAATTCTCTTCCGTCGATGTGATTTTCAATTGAGTATTATGCAAATGTCCCATTTCCTCTTTGAGTGTGTTGACAATCGCGTCATAATTGCGTTCTTCTTTCGCATCTTCTACTTGATCATTATGTGTTTCGAATGTTTTTGGGACATCCATGACTAAAAACTCGCGTTTATAATCGATGGGGACACTTCGTTCAAACGTCGATATAGTTTCATCCGTCAATTCCGCGGGTTGGAATGCATAATAATCCCCTTTGAGAATGAGCGAACCGCTTCTGCCATACGGATCTACGATATCTTTGATACGTGTAATCACATAGTAAATATGTTCTAGGGGGTATTTCGTGCGAATATTGATGGCCTGTATAAAATGCTCCTTTTTATATAAAATGCGTTCTTTAAAGAGTTCGCGAATCCGCTTTTCAATGGCCGTCACATTGTTCTGCATGAATCCCGTATTATACGTTTCCACGATTTCGCCTTCGGTGGAGGAAGGAGGATCCGTCGAACATGTAAATGCGCAATTGTCCATATAGTCACATAGATCCGTATGGGGTTTATCCCCCACTTTATAATTCACGGTTTTTCCACTCGAAAGAACGAGTTCGACGTCTTTATTCTCGGGCAATTCGTATAATTTCTCCTCCGTGAAATTCGTCTGGGCAATATTGAGATGACAATCCACCGCGATTTCTTTGAGGAGTCGTGTCACTGTCCCTATCTTTTTCGCCTTTTTCTCCGCCACGCGATATACATATAAATCCGCGGATTCTTCGGCGGAATCCAATATCGTCCCATGCATATATATCTCCACATTCCGTTCTTTGAATGGGAGAGCACAGTGACTTTGATTGCGCACACTGCGCCCGATGATTTGTTCTATACGACTCATATTGTACCACGGATCCATGATATGTACTTGGCGAATACATTTGAAATCAAGCCCTTCTGCCGCCGCTTTCGATATCAAAATGACTTTTACGAATTCCCCTCGGGCATTTTCTAGGGAAGATGCATATTTGACATCCGCCATATTATTCGGCGAAAAATCCTTATCCCCCGTAATCATGACATATCGCGCCTGGCGAAAGGGGACTTGCGATCCGTCGAGTGCGATTTCGTCGCGAGTCTTCATTGTAAGAGAGTCTATAGGACTAATGGGGGGTGGAGTATCGAATAAATTCTTGGTATGTCCCGCACTGCCGAATCGAGCGAATCCCATTTCTTCTAGTGCAAGGGCCATCGGAATGATCCCTCCGTCAATATATTGCGAATATACGAGGATGATTCCATTCGACCGTTTTATACAATCACATATTTCCGCGATTTTATGACTATACTTTCGAATTTCCCCCGGAGAAAAAATGCGTCCATATTGATGTTCGATCCCCTTTTTATATTTGAATCCGTATCTCAATGGATTCGGTTCCGTGACGGTTTTATAGGTCACTACATTGGACAATCCCGTTTTTCCAATAGAAGAAGATATGACGACATCTTTATTATCCGTCGTTTCAAAATGATCCATGACTTCTTCCAATTCTTCGGATGGGTAGATCATATTGAGTGATTCTATAGGACCCACCAGTAAAGTGTATCCGAATGAATCCAATTCTTCGAATGCGGGCATGTTTGTCGTACTCGTTTTCTCCATCATGTTCCGTATCATGGATGCGTATGCGCGAGACTGGTATTCTCCGATTCTTGTCATATAGATGGGAATATGTTGGATGGGTTCGACAATCACATTCTGGTTCATTTGTACTTTTGGATATTCAATTGTAGAGATAGTGTTTTCGGGGGAGAATATGTCGGGGTATATCCTATATGGAAATGTATATGGATTTTCCCCTCGAACATAGGACACGTAACCCGTTAACTTTCTATACAATAATTCTTTTCCACTTTCTAGCGGAGTACCATCTTTTGACGTTCTCGATTCTCTGTATGTTCCTTCTTTATCAAATACATCTTCTATTTTGATGGGTTCGCGTTTGTCGTTTGCATTGAGGAGGTTTGTGAGCCATACGATTTCCTTGTAACTATTGTACATGGGGGTGGCGGAAAGGAGTAGAAGACGCATATTCCGGGCATTCTTTGCGACATGTTGCAAAAGGGCGGCGGTTCGTTTTGTCCGATTGTCTTCCGCAGGATGTATATTCTGGACTTCATCCACGATGACGAGCCGGTGATCGAAATGTTGCCGGATTTTACGGAGTTCCGCTATTTTTCGTTCTGCATCGGTGAATCCTGCATCTACGGGGATCTGGATGTTTTTTGTGATGTAGTTTGCGAATTCGGTATATCCCATAAAATCGTAATGTGTATTGATAATGGTGCGGATTTGCGTAATCACTTTTTCCCTAGTGAGTCCTTTTAAATGTGTGGGATTAATTTCATCTATAAGACTATTTCCGATACAGGACCGCAGGTTATATTCTCCGTCTTTGAATCGCAATTTATCTTCGTCGAACAATTGTGTTCGAAAATTGCCTTGTACATTGGGAGATGCGACGACAATGATGCGTTTTACAATACCGATCTGTTTGGTATAATTCCGCATTTCTTCTGCGATTCCGATGGCACTACATGTTTTCCCAGATCCTAGACCGTGGTATAACAATAGACTATTGTAGGGGGTTTGGTAAGATAGGAAATTCTTGACGAATATTTGATGAGGCATGAGTTCGAATACGGCATTACATAAAAGATTGGATTGATCTTCTATGGGTAGAATATCCCCTATATATTTCGTATCTGCAAACTCTTTTCTCTTTGCTATTTTATTTGCGAAATTCGCGTCGTTGATTGTGGGATATAATTCGGCGATAGTATCATCCGACGTTTTACTTTCTTCATATTCTTGTGTTTCTCTTTCCATGGACGTTGTCGTTTCGTCATATAGATCCTCTTGTGGTACAGGCTCTTGTACGGACTCTTGTACGGGCTCTTGTACGGACTCCTGTACAGGCTCTTGTACGGACTCTTGTACGGGCTCTTGTACAGGCTCTTGTACGGACTCCTGTACGGGCTCTTGTAC